>Ga0265296_1004897_pt1 | contig 11361 bp, 15 predicted proteins | sample MunlanPumphouse1_FD_189073 | JGI IMG/M metagenome (GOLD analysis project Ga0265296, IMG submission 189073) | Groundwater microbial communities from a municipal landfill in Southern Ontario, Canada - Pumphouse #1 | ecosystem: Environmental > Aquatic > Deep subsurface > Groundwater | place...
GCCGTGCCACACACCCTTCCGTTTCCCGCGGATCTCCAAGCGAACCGTATCACCCGGGATCGCGAACGGCACAGCGACGCGCCCGCGCGGGGTCTCTGCGATCCCATGCCCTTTCGCATCGAGCGAAGTAATGGTAACTTCCATATCGTCGCTTATAGCGTACATCCTGAAGCTGACGCCTGACACCTTTGTGCCGCGCATTGTAGTCGGATTATCCGGTGGTGTCGACTCCGCCTTTGCTGCCACGCTTCTCCAAGAGCGCGGGTTCGACGTAGTTGGTTGCTACCTCAAGGTGGCCGTGGATGGTGCGCCGTGCCCATGGAAAGAGGACTTGCCCATGGCGCACCGCGTGGCCGCGCACCTCAACATTCCGCTCGTCGTGAAAGACGTGAGCGCTTCGTTCGAGCATGAGGTACTGGAACCGATGGTCGCGGCGTACCAGAGCGGGGAGACCCCGAACCCCGACATCCTCTGCAACCGCTGGGTGAAATTCGACGCGCTCATCGCGGTCGCGCGTGAGGTCGGCGCGGAGCGCATTGCGACCGGACACTATGCACGTGTCGTACGCAACGCTCCAAACCCCGTTGTCATTGCGAGCGAGGCGAAGCCGAGCGCGGCAATCCCGTCCAATACTGTACCGGGATTGCTTCGTCGCGTGGCTCCTCGCAATGACGCTGGGGAAATCGAGCTCCACCGCGGCCTCGACTACGCCAAAGACCAATCCTACTTCCTCGCCACGCTCACGCAGGAGCAGTTCCGCGTCGCGGAATTCCCGCTCGGCGAGTGGCGAAAGGAGGACGTGCGCGCCGAAGCGAAGCGCCGCGGCCTCCCGAACTGGGATCGCGAATCCACGAGCGGCGTCTGCTTCCTCGGGCACCTCAACCTCGCAAATTTTTTGTCATTGCGAGGCCGCAGCCGAAGCAATCTCGGCCACAGTAGTTCGACGCCCGCAACCGTCATCACCACAACCGGTGAAGTCCTCGGCACGGTGCCGAACGCGGAGGCGCTCACCATTGGCCAGCGCATTCCGATCGGCGGGCAATCCGCACCGCGCTACGTGGTTGCGAACTCCCCAACACTTAGTGTTGGGGAACCGCGACGCATTGTTGTGAGCGCGACGCCGGACGATCCCGCACGGCTTGTGTCTGTGGTGCACGCGACCGATCCGCACTGGATCGGGAGCGTTTCTCCCCTTGCCTCCGGCAGGGGGAGCGTGAGGGGGTCATTCCGTTGCTCCGCCCGCATCCGCCACCGCCAAGAGCCGCAACCATGTTCCGTGTCATTGCGAGGAGCCGCGCGAGGAAGCAATCCCGGCCTTGAAGTACGATTCGATGCGTCGCTCACCGGCGTCGCCCCGGGCCAAGCGATCGTGTTCTCCGACGGCGACCGCATCCTCGGCAGCGCGACCATTGACCGGCGCAGAACATCGTGATAAGAAGGCATGGGGGCAACCCGCGTCCGAGGGGTAGAACCCGAGGGTGCACTCCGTAGAAGGAGGAGACGATGGCAACCGAGAGACAGCTCTTTGACAAGCCGATGGACATTCTCCGCGAGGCGTTCGTCCGCAACCGGTTCGGCGAGTCGGCGGTGTTCGAGAGGCCGGACATCGAGACGTGGCTCGCGGGACAGCGTGAAGCCGGGCGTCCAGACGACACGATGTGGGGCAAGCTCCCCAACCTCGACCTCTGCGTGATATGCGAGGGAACGAGCGCGAGCGGAGTCCTCCTCACGTGTGCGACGAGCGTGCGGACAGATGTGCCGCTGCGAAGCGCGTACGAGTCGCTCTACGCGTGTCTCCACGACGGCCTCTACGCGAATGCCGACGGTCCGAGGATTAAGGTCCGCATCAGTCCCAGTGAGACGTTCGTCTTCCGTGAGGAGAGCGGCACACTCATCGTGGAACGTATCGGCGATCACAATCGCCACGTCTGCGTGTGTGCCGTCACGGACGTCGTCTTCGCCGAGTGGAACCACCACCGACCGCGCTGGCGCGAGGCGCGCGAGTTCCTCTGCAACGCGCTCGGCGGGGGGATCAAGCGCGAACGCGCGAAGGCCGAAACCGACTTCAACTCCGCCGTCGCCGTTTCGCCGGACGGCACGAAAATCGTCCACGCGGACTGGGTGATGGTCTCCGGCATCGGGACGCTCGGGAGCGCGCACCACGACGAGAAAGTGCGCCAGCGGTATCTCGTTTTCCGCGGCGACCAGTTCCAAACGCACAAGGCGCTCCGTCCGCAGGGGGAGGAGGCATTCGCACATTGTTTCACCAATGGGCGGGACATTCTCGGCGAGGGCAGGACTGCGGATACGATGACGCCCCAGGAGGTCGCGACCATTGGCCAACAAGTAGAAACGCGGCGAAAAAACATACGTCGCTGCTTCTTCGTTCCGAGCGATTTCGATCATGCGCTGTTCATCGACTGTCGCCTGCCGCGCGGCACCATGACGCGCATCTACATGACTGCTGCGTCGTTCTGCCCCACCCCGCTCCCCGACGGCGGCATCGAGGTGACGGTGTGAGGAAGGCGTAAACACGAGGCCAGCCCGATTTTCGGGCTGGCCTCGATCCTTGACCTGCGCCAGCGTATGGAGTAAAAAGGAGGTGGCCGCAAGGCACAACGGCAATGTCCTAAATCGGATTTAGGACAACAGGAGGTGTCCTTTGGCAAACGAAACGAAGAAGAAACCACCGGCGCATGAGGTGATCATCGCAGTGCTCCGGCGATACGCGGAGGGATGGGCGAGGGACGAGGCCGGAGACCTTCGTCCGCACGAAAAAGCGAGTGCACGCGGATGCGCAAGGAGTCGAGCGGAGGCGCTCATCCTCGTCCTCGCACGGATGCACATTCCGGAGCAGGCACGCGGATGGGTGGTTGATGCGATCCGCCACCTCCCGCCGGAGATGCTCCCGCCCATGGTGGCGGACCTCTACGCCGAGATCGAAGGCGACAAAGGAGGTGTGTGATGCGCAAGACGGTCCGGGTTGTCGCATGGTTTACGGTCCTCGTCGCGGTCGGATGGTCTCTGACGGCCGGACTCGATCTGATCATGGGGGTTCAGCTCGCACCGGTTGGTGAGGAATTGACCGCTGCCATCATTCGCACGGCGCACAAGGTCATGTACATGACATGGGGTGCCGCGTTCGTCTGGCTCGGGCGCACGATCATTCGAAGGTGAGCGCATCGAACGCCGCAGTACTCGCGCAACGCACGAGGCCAGTCCCATACGGGGCTGGCCTCGATCCTTTTGCCCGTTCATGCGACACGGGCAATGCGGCGCGCTCGTAACGGCACACGTCGCACGGAGACGCGCCGTAACGCTTCCATCGCATACCGTCGCGATGCATCGAGCACCTCGACGCCGAGCACGCGGCCGGAACGATCGAGATCGAGCACGACGCCGGGTTCCACCTCACGGCTCTTCGCTACGCGACCGCGCTTGAGTGTGAGGTAGAGGGCGTCCGCTTCGGGGTCAAGTTGGATTTCCATACTCATGTTTCTTACGAGCGATCCATCGCGGTGATGACCACGATTCGATTGTCCTCATTTTGCGATGACGACCAATAGGCGGCGTTCGTCAATTGTTCTCGTCAGGCGCAGCTTCCCGTCCATTCGCTCCGTACGATCCGGTTGCGCGAGCACCGCGTCAACCTCCTCGCGTGTGATATGTCGCCACCGCATCCTCCCCTTCGCGTGTCGTGTGAAATGGATGGGGAGGTTGAGGAGTGAACCCATACGACGGTTCGGCGATGGAGGTGCCCTACGCATGCGAATGTACCACCTCCGCTTGACCAGCGCCAGCGAATGTGGTAAGAGGGAGGTGGCCGCAAGGCACAACGGCAATGTCCTAAATCGGATTTAGGACAACAGGAGGTGTCCTTTGGCAAACGAAACGACGAAGCCGCTCATGATCCGCCATCGCCTCCGGTGAACTCACCGAGGCGGACTTCAGGGAGGAGGTGGGATGATGAATGGGCAGGGCCGTGATACGGCGCAGTGGGAGATGCTCGAGCGTTGGGCTCTCGAATGCATCCTGAGGATCGTCGAGACGCGCGACGGGCACATGGCCGGCCCCTCCGTGCTCGATGTGAGGGATTTCGTTGGCAGGCAACTCCGCGTGCGGTACGAGGTTCCGCTGATGGAACTCGGCGGGCAGCTGTCCTCGGAGCTGGGTACGCTCGTCGCCACGGTCACGAGCATCCACGCGGTCAACCGTCAGGAAGCGGTGCGCGGACAGATCGCGGGGATCATTTTCGGTATCGTGCCGTGTACGATGTGGCTCGCCGGTGCGGGGACGCTCATGGTTCGAGCGGTCGCGTACCGCCCATCGAGCAACGGTGCGGTCTCGATCACCAACGTCCGCATGCTCTCCGATTCGGGTGCGCATATCTCCGCGTTCCACCCGGCGAGCATTCACATTCTGTGGGACTAGACGTTCCTCCATCAGTCCCATAGAATGGTGTCGGATACCGTTCGGGTGCTCGTTCACAACATGCGCCGTTCGGGAATGACGGCGCGGAGAAGGAGAAGACATGGGCAGGATCGATGAGCAGTTGAAGGCCAAGCCGTGGCGGCGGAAGAAGGAGGATGGTTTGCGTCCTCCGCACAATCCGCACGGGCTCAGCTTTCTGTTCGAGCGGTTCCGCGACCCCGGGATGTCACCGGCCGGAGCGTGCGGCCTCATCGAGGCTGTCGTGGTCGTGGCGGAGCAAGAGCTCCGCGGCGTCGACAGTATCCGCAGCACCAGCGAGCGCGCGCGGGATCTCCGGCAGGCGATCGTCGCGTTCCTCACGGACATCGGCAGCGAGAATCCGAACGACGGTCGTGCGGAGACAGATCGAGATGTGCGAGACGCGGCGCGCACAACGCTCGCGAGGGAGGTGTGTCCGATCATCTGTCCGCTCATCGGGCGTGTGGTGTTGCCGGACCGACCGTACCGACCGCCGCCGAAGTATGGAGACGTCGAGAATCTCGCAACGCTCGTCCGCCTCATCGAGTTCTACGGAGCGGCCTGGGACGGTGGGCTGACTACCTCGAGGTACGGTCACGTGGACGAGCTCATCGGAAGCCGTCTCGATGACGTGCGGGAGTGCTTCGTGCGGGTGTACCGCGAGCTCGCGCGCCACATCAGCAGCGGCGGTCATCACGAAGATCGCCTCGCCGTCAGCAGCATCTACACCCTGAACCAGCTCCTCGTGAGTATCCGCTGGTGGAGCGTGCTCTCGCAGGCGCGCGCGGTGAGCGCGATTCCTGCGCTGTACAACGTGGCGCGGTCGCGTCCTGGCGCGTTCGGCTCTCCGCTCGAGTTCGGCTGGGAGCACATCGAGGAGTACCGGGCCGACGGGCGCCTCACGCAGTCGGCGTTCGCCGAGCAGCACCGCGAGGCGATTCGCCGCGACGCCTGGGCCATCCAGGCCGTCGCCGGACACGATGGCCCGCCGATCGCCATCACGAACGCGGACGGATTCCGTCCGCTCCTCCTCGACCTCACCGCAATGTTCGTGCGGGAGGTGACGACCACGTGTTCGGAGAGCGGTCTCGTGTGACGCCGCCGAAGCGGGTACATTCGTGACGAGCGGTCCCGACAAGTCGGGACCGCTCTTTCTATTGCTCTGCGTCATTGCGAGCCCCGACGCTCCGGTCGGGGCGTGGCAATCCCGGTCGAGGATGTATGAGGTCGTTCCGTTGTCCTTCGATCTCCTCGCAATGACAGGAAATCCTTTGTACGCTGGAATACGTGAGGTGGTGCTGGATGGCCGGGATTGCTTCGTCCTTCGGCCTCGCAATGACACACGTATGGACTGGACCGCACAGCGCGTTCGGGAGACCTTCCTCCGTTTCTTCAACGAACGGGGGCATGCGATCATTCCGTCCGCGTCGCTCATTCCGGAGAATGACCCGTCGGTGCTCTTCACGACCGCGGGGATGCATCCGCTTGTCCCGTTTCTCATGGGGCAGGAACATTCGGCGGGCAAGCGGCTCGCGAACGTGCAGAAGTGCATCCGCACCGGCGACATTGATGAGGTGGGGGACAATCGCCACCTCACGTTTTTCGAGATGCTCGGGAACTGGTCGCTCGGCGACCCCGACGCTTCGGACAGGGTCGGGGCTGGCTACTTTAAGGACGATGCGATTCGTTGGAGCTACGAGCTGCTCACGGGGAAGGAGTGGTTCGGGCTTGATCCGAAGCGACTTGCCGTCACCGTGTTCGCAGGCGATGCCGATGCGCCGCGCGACGAGGAATCCGCGGCAATTTGGAAATCGGTCGGCATTCCTGATGCGCGTATCGCGTACCTCGGAAAAAATGATAACTGGTGGCCGGCGGGTGGGAAGAACTCCGGGCCGCAGGGACCGGACACGGAAATATTTGTGTGGATTGGCGATAACGTTGCTCCAGAGCGGTTCGATCCGCAAGACGAGCGATGGGTGGAGATCTGGAACAACGTATTCATGCAGTTCAACCGAACGCCCGAAGGCGCGTATGAATCGCTCAAGCAGAAAAACGTAGATACCGGCATGGGCCTTGAGCGAATGCTCTGCGTGCTCACGGGGAAGCAGGCGGTGTTCGAGACGGATTTGTTTGAGCCGATCCTTGAGAAGATTGAAGAGCTGGCGACCGGTGTCATTGCGAGTGAAGCGAAGCAATCCCGTGACTCACACACGGACTCGGGATTGCTTCGTCGCGCGGCTCCTCGCAATGACCACGCTAGTGCGGACGAGCGACCCCGTCGCATCATTGCCGATCACCTGCGTGCCGCCACGTTTATTCTCGGTGACCCGTTCGGCGTCGCGCCATCGAACGTGGACCAAGGGTACGTCCTCCGGAAACTCATTCGTCGTGCGGTGCGGGCCGGCCGAAGTATTGGGATCACGAAATCGCCATGGACACCGGACATTGCAGAGGCCGTCATCGCACACTATCGCGGCGCGTATCCCGAACTCGAGCGGAACCGGAGCCGCATTCTTTTCGAGCTCCGGGAGGAGGAGGAGCGATTCAATGAGACGCTCGACCGCGGTCTCAGGCGCATCGCGGCACTTGGCGAAAACGTCTCCGGCACGGATGCGTTCGACCTCTACCAGTCGTACGGTTTCCCTCCGGAACTCACCGCAGAGATTCTCGCGGAGCGTAGCGTGACGTTCGATCGCGCGGCGTTCGATGCCGCCTTGTGGGAGCATCAGGAGAAGTCGCGCGCGGCAACGGGCCAGCGCTTTGCCGGCGGGCTCGCGGATCACTCGGATCAATCCATCCGATACCACACCGCGACGCACCTCCTCCACGCCGCGCTCCGCCGCGTGCTCGGGGATCACGTCGAGCAACGAGGATCGAACATCACACCGGAGCGCATGCGGTTCGACTTCGCGCATCCGGAGAAGCTCACGACGGAGCAGATCAAGCAAGTAGAGGCGCTCGTGCAGGAACAGATTGACGCCGACCTTCCGGTCTCCTACGAACTCATGGACGTCGCGGGCGCAAAAGCGCAGGGCGTCATTGGTCTCTTCGAGGATCGGTACGCGCAACTCGGCGGGAAGGTGAAGGTGTACTTCATTGGTGATCCTGCGACGGGGTTCTCTTCCACGGAGATTTGCGGCGGGCCGCACGTCGCGCGCACGGGCATGATCGGACGGTTCCGAATCGCTAAGGAGGAGGCATGCGCGCAGGGGGTCCGGCGTATCCGAGCGGTCGTTGACCCTCCGGACGTTCCAATGGCGATCGCCACGGCGGAACCGCACCATTGAGTCAAAATATTCGTTCGGGTTGTGGATGTTGACAGGAAACGGGCACTCCGGTACGGTGGGAATACCGAACGGTACTCGCTCGGCTGGTGTTGATCGTATTGCGCACTCCATATGCGTGGAGCGCGTCCGTGGTTTGGGCTATGGCACGAAAGCGGAAGAAGCGGGTCGTGAAAAAGGAGGAAGCGCCGGGCGCGAGTAAGGACTTCATTACCGTGGACGGCGTGGTGAGGGAGTTGCTCCCATCAACGACATTTCGCATTGAACTCGAGAACGGCCACGAGGTGCAGGGACACCTCGCGGGGCGCATGCGAATGCACCACATTCGCATACTCCCCGGAGATCGCGTTCGCGTGGAACTCACCCCGTACGATCTCCACCGCGGGCGCGTGATCTACCGATACTAAGAGCGGAGTCGCGGCCGCCTTTTTTGTTCGCAAAAAAAATGTGAAGGTACGATCATCGGTCAAACCACGCTGCAAGAGCTGTCGAACCGTTCGGCGGCGTGGCCGACTCTTCGTCATCTGTCCGACCGCGAAGCATAAGCAGCGGCAGGGGTAGTATGGTTCGCATTGCAGGCGTCGTACTCCCGAACGAGAAGCACATCGTGATTGCGCTCACGTCCATCTACGGGATTGGGCGGCACCTTGCGTCGCGCATCCTCGCGCAGGTCAAGATCGCGCCGGAGCGCAAGGCGGGTGAACTCAATGAGGTGGAGGTCCAGCAGCTCCGAGCATTGATCGAGAAGCAGTACCGCGTGGAGGGAGACCTCCGGCGCGAGGTGTTCGCGAGCATCAAGCGCATGAAGGACATTGGGTGCTACCGCGGGAGCCGTCACGCGAAGCGGCTGCCGGCTCGCGGCCAGCGAACGAAGACGAATTCGCGCACCGTTCGCGGGAACGTGCGGCGGACGATGGGATCCGGACGCCGGAAACTTGAAAAGACCTAAAACGCGGGTGGAACCTCCCGGTTCCCCCGCGGGCCCCCTCCCTCCACCGAGGACGCTTGCTCGCTCCTCGCAGCGTAGCGAGCAAAGCTCTACGGCCACGCCACTCGTCGCTCGCTGCGCTCTGAGATCGAAGTGATACATTCATGCAGGACGTTGCACAACCAACTGAAACGACGGCCGCTGCGGATGCACCAGCAGTTCCGGAGTCGGCGACCGCAGCGACGGCGACGCGGAAGACGCGTGCGCCGCAGCGTGCGCGTCCGCAGACGCCTCGCGGGAATGTCTACGTCGGCGCGTCGTACAACAATACGATGGTGACCGTCACCGATCCGAAAGGGGACGCGCTCGCGTGGGCATCGTCGGGTTCCTGCGGTTTTCGCGGTCCGAAGAAGGCGACCCCGTACGCGGCGAGCATCGTCGTCCGCGAGGTGCTGAAGAAGCTCGAGGGCGTCGGCCTCCGCGAGGTGAACGTCTTCGTCCGCGGTATCGGTTCCGGCCGCGAGGCGACGATTCGCGCGCTCCACGCGAACGGACTCCAGGTCATTGGGATCAAGGACGTCACGCCGATTCCGCACAACGGGTGCCGACCACCCAAACCAAGACGAATTTAGCCGCAAGCCAACAGCCACAAGCCGCAAGCGCGAATCCGTAAGCTTGGAGCTTGTAGCTGTCAGCTTGAAGCTCGATATGGCTCGCAACCTCGGTCCAAAACACCGCCTCTGCCGACGCATCGGCATGAAGATCTGCGACCTCGACCGTTGCCCGGCAACGCGCCGGGCGTACCCCGCAGGCATCCACGGCCCGAAGGGGCAGCCGAAGATGACGGAGTACGGGCAGCAGCTCCTCGAGAAACAGAAGGCGAAGGCGGTCTACGGGGTGCTCGAGCGCCAGCTCCGGAACTACTACGAGGATGCGCTCCGACGGCGGGGCGATACCGGTCACCACCTCGCGCAGCTCCTCGAGACGCGGCTCGACAACGTCGTGTACCGGCTCGGGTTCGCAAAGTCCCGCGCTGCGGCGCGCCAGGCCGTCACACACGGACACATCGTGGTGAACGGTAAGCGCATGTCCATCCCCTCTGCGCACGTTGCGAGCGGCGATGCGGTGACGGTGCGCGAGCGGAGCCGCACCTCACCGTTGTTCCAGGATTACCCGAAACGTGCGGCAGCGACACGTGTGCCGGACTGGCTCGCGCTGGAGCCGGATGCGTACCAAGGACGCGTCGTGCGCGTTCCGAGCGTCGAGGACCTCGCCGGCCAACCGTTCCGCATGCAGAGCATCGTGGAGTTTTACTCCCGATAGCGAAGTGACTCCTCACCCGTATGGAGCAATTCATTCTCCCGTCGACGTTCACGTGGCAGGACGGCGCGAAGCCGAACGAGCGCACGCTCACCGTCGAACCGTGCTACTTCGGGTACGGGACGACGCTCGGCAACGCGTTGCGGCGCGCGCTCCTCTCCTCGCTCACCGGCGCAGCGGCGACCGCGGCGAAGATTGACGGCGTCGCGCATGAGTTCGCGACGGTTCCGCACGTCCAAGAGGACGGCATGCAGATTCTCCTGAACGTGAAGCAGCTCCGCATGAAGGTGTTCACGGATGAACCCGTGCGCCTCACGCTCGACGTGAGCGGGAAGCGCGAGGTGACCGCGGCGGACATCACGCCGCAGTCGGACGTCGAGATCGTGAATCCGGGACTCCACCTCGCGACGCTCACGCACGCGGACGCTGCGCTCCGAATGGAGATCTTCGCGCGCCGGGGGCGCGGATACGTGACGACGGATGCGCGCAGTCGCGAGCGCATGGAACTCGGAACGATGGCGATTGATGCCGTGTTCACGCCGATTCGGAACGTTGGGTTCCGCGTTGAGAACACGCGCGTTGGCGAGATCACGAACTACGATCGTCTCATCCTCACGGTCGAAACCGACGGGACGATCAGTCCGGAAGAAGCGGTGCGGGAGGCGGCACGGACGCTCATCAACCACTTCACGCTCATCCTCGAACCGCCGAAGGAGCCGGAGGCGGTGCCGCCGACGGATGCGTCGCTCGAGACGCCGCCGCCAGTCGAAGATGTCCCAGCCGCAGGAGCGGGTGAAGGAGCGTGATCTGAAATTTGAGATTTGAGATTCGTCATCGGCGGGTATGAGGCACCGGAAACGGCAAACGCGACTCAACCAACGCATGGGACCGCGCCACGCGCTCCTACGAGGGCTCGCGAGGAGTGTCCTGCTGCATGAGCGCGTGCGCACGACTGCGGGGCGGGCGCGTGCGGTGCGGCCGCTCATCGAGCGGTGCATCACCATCGGGCGCGAGCCATCCCTCGTGGCCCGGCGATCGCTGCTCGCGTCCCTCAACGATCCGCGCACGGTCGCGAAGGTCCTCGAGGTCATCGGTCCGAAGTACCGGACGCGCGCAGGCGGGTACACGCGCACGACATTGATCGGGCGCCGCACCGGCGATGGCGCGCCGGAGGTCATCATCGAACTCGTGTAGTGCTATGGCGGCGATCACTCGACAGCAACATGCCCTTGATGCGAAGGGGGTGCCCATCGGACGGATCGCGACGCGCGTCGCGACGCTCCTCCGAGGGAAACAGAAGCCGACGTTCGCGCCGCACATTGATGCGGGCGACTTCGTGCGCGTGACGAACATCCGACTGGTGCGATTCACGGGGCGGAA
>Ga0265296_1004898_pt1 | contig 11361 bp, 10 predicted proteins | sample MunlanPumphouse1_FD_189073 | JGI IMG/M metagenome (GOLD analysis project Ga0265296, IMG submission 189073) | Groundwater microbial communities from a municipal landfill in Southern Ontario, Canada - Pumphouse #1 | ecosystem: Environmental > Aquatic > Deep subsurface > Groundwater | place...
TATGCACGCCTGGCGGCGGTTCGACAGCTTCTTCCGGCTGATCACGGCGCGGCGGAACCCCAATCTGCTGCTGCTGAGCGCGGCGACCCTGGTCGGTCGGCCCGACATCGGCCTGATCGCGGTCGGCGTCTGGACCGCCCTGTGCCTGGTCGTCCACGCGGTCCAGATCGTTCAAGGGCTGGGCGCGCGGCGTCCGCTGGTGTCCTGGCTGGAGGTGTGATGCGGGTCGGGGTGATCCACAATCCACGCAGCCACAGGAACCGCGCCCGGTCGCCTGGGGCTGTGTCGCGGGACGTGATCCATGCCGCCCCGGAAACGCCCGAGGCTCTGGCGACCGCTCTTGAGGCCATGGCGGAAGCTAGGGTCGATCTGCTGATCGTCGATGGCGGGGATGGGACGTTGCGAGACGTGCTGACACGGGCGTGGCCAGCATTCGAGGGCCGGTTGCCGCTGCTGGCCGTCGTGCCGCACGGCAAGACCAATGTGCTGGCGCGCGACCTGGGCGGCCCCGCGCGCTGGTCGGTCGAGGCGGCGATCGCGGCGGCGCGATCGCCTGCCAACCGAGCATCCCGGCCCATGATAGAGGTCACCCGCGAAGGCGAAGCCACGCCCGCGCTCCGTGGGTTCGTCTTCGGCACCGGGGCCTATGTCGGGGCCACGCGGATGGCGACCGGCGCGCACCGGATCGGGGTGATCGACAGTCTGGCGGTCGGGGCCGCCCTGATCGGAGCCGTCTTCAGTACGGCTTTCGGCGGCGCGCAGGGGGTCGGCGCGGGCGAGCGGCTGGCCCAGGCCCTTGACGGCAGCGCGAGCGAGGCCCGACAGCGGTTCCTTGTCCTAGCCAGCACCCTGGAACGGTTCCCGCTGAAATTCCGACCGTTCGGACGACCGCGTCCAGGTCTGAAGCTGCTCGACGTCGATGCCCCGCCGCGTCGGCTGATTCCGGCCCTGGTTGCCATACTGGCCGGGGGTGAACCGATCTGGCTCGAACGGGCGGGCTATCGGCGGCACACCCCACAGGCGGTTTCGCTCCACGGTCTGGAGGCCTTCGTGCTCGATGGCGAAGTCTATCCGGGCGGGCACGTCACGATGCGTCAGGGGCCCGCTGTCACCTTCGTGACCGCATGACCGTGCCCCTGATCGATCTGGTCGCGCGCGACCTGGCCACGCCGGTTCGGGAGGCCGTGCACGCCTTCGCCGAGGCTCTGGCGGCGGAACAGGATACGACGGCGGTGCTGTTCTATGGCTCGATCCTGCGGACGGGTGATCTGGACGGGGTGCTGGACTTCTACATCCTGACCGACGGGCCGCACCGGACGGGCCTGCGCGGCTGGCGTGAGCGCAAGCTGTGGCCCGAGGTGGATTTCCGCGAATGTACCCATAGCGAGACGGTGCTGAGGGCCAAGATCGCCGTCCTGCCCCTGACGACCTTCGCCGAGGCGGCGGCGGGCCAGCGGCTGGACACCACCATCTGGACCCGGTTCGTTCAGCCCTGCGCCCTCGTTTGGACCAGGGGCGAAGCGGACCGCGATGCGGTGACGCGCGCCGTCGCCGACGCGGCGGTCACCGCCGCCCGCTATGCCGCCGTGCTGGGGCCCGGCAGCGGAGAACCGCTGGTATGGTGGCGGGCCTTGTTCGCCCAGACCTATCGCGCCGAGTTTCGGGTCGAGCGTGCCGGGCGCGAGAACCAGATCGTCGGCTTCGATCCGGATCGCTATGCCGCCATCCTGCCGCTGGCCTGGGCCGCGGGCGGGATCGCGTTTCAGCAGGACGGCGCGCGTCTGAGCCCGTCCCTGAGCCCGACCGAGCGTCACCGCATCCTGACCGAATGGCGGCGGCGGCGTAGGCTCGGCAAGCCGCTGAACATCGCCCGGCTGATCAAGGCGGCCTTCACCTTCACCGGCGCGACGCAGTACGCCGTGTGGAAGATCGAGCGGCACACCGGACTGGTCGTTCCGCTGACTCCTTGGCGAATCCGCCATCCGGTGCTGGCCTCGCCGGGGGTGCTGTACAGGCTATGGCGGCGAAAACGCCGGGCTCAGCGCGACGCGCGCTGAGCGGCGGGAGCCACCCGGTTCATCGACCGGCCGACGGTGGCGAAGGCGTCCAGAACGGCGTCGATCTGCTCGAAACTATGGGCGGCGCTGACGCTGGAGCGCAGCAGCGGGCGGCTGTCCGGCGTCGCGGGCGGCAGGGCGAGGTTCAGATAGACGCCCTGAGCTAGCAGCCCGTTCCAGAAGGCCAGGGCCTCGGCCGTGTCCGACATGGCCACCGCCACGATCGGCGAGGCCGTGGCCCCGGTGGTGAAGCCCAAGGCGTTCAGGCCGTCGAACAGCCGTTGTGAATTGGCGGCCAGTTTGGAGCGCAGGCCTGGCTCGGCCTGCATCCGCTCCAGCGCTGTCAGCGTCGCGGCGACGACGGCGGGTGGCAGGGAGGCGGTAAACATATAGGGGCGGCTGACGACCCTCAGCACGTCGAAATCGGCGATATCTGACACCAGATAGCCGCCGATCCCGCCCAGGCTCTTGGAAAAAGTGCCGACGATGAAATCGACGTCCTCCTCGACGCCCGCCGCCTCGGCCAGACCGCGTCCGGTCGCGCCCAGCACGCCCAGCGAATGGGCCTCGTCGACCATCAAATAGGCCCCGGTCTCGCGCTTGATGGCGGCGATCTCGCGCAAGGGGGCGATGTCGCCCATCATCGAATAGATGCCCTCGACCACGATCATCCGGTTGCCGGGCGCATCGCCCAAACGACGCAGGCGCTTGGCCAGATCCTCGGGATCGTTGTGGCGGAAGCGGATGACCTCGGCATGTCCCAACCGCGCGCCGTCATAGATGCTGGCATGGCTGTCGGCGTCCAGGATCAGGTGATCGCCGCGCCCGACGAGGGACGACAGGACGCCCAGATTGGCCTGGTAGCCGGTGGTGAAGACCATGGCGTGTTTCCGGCCATAGAAGTCGGCCAAGGCCGTCTCCATGGCCAGGTGTCCGTCGAAACTGCCGTTGGCGATCCGCGAGCCGGTGGTGCCCGTGCCCCACGTTCGCGTCGCCTCGACCGAGGCCTCGATACAGGCCGGATCGAAGGTCAGCCCCAGATAGTTGTTGGTGCCCAGCAGGATGACACGCCGTCCGCCATACTCGGCCTCTGTCGGCGACAGGATGGCGTCGAACCGCATGCTGAAGGGATCGGCCCCGAAGGCGCGGATGGACTGGTAGGCCTCGACCTGAGGCAGATATCGATCGAACAGAGCCATTCTTCAGGCCGCCGGACGCAGGGAGGATATGATGTCGGCGAGGTCGCCGATGGTCTGGACCGTCGCCAGTCGGTCGAGCGGCATGGAGACGTCGAACGCATCCTCCAGCTCCATGACGATGTTCATCAGGGCCAGGGAATCGACAGCCAGATCGCGCGCGATGTCGGTGTCGCGATCGATCGTCACCGCACGTCCGAGCACCAGCTCGACCGCCTGCTGAATCTGATGGACCGTCAGGTCCGTCACTGCCGACTGGCTCACGCGCGCCTACCCATGGAACCCGAACATCCACTGCCCTAGTCGGCTCACGGACAAATTGCCAGAGAACCGTCACACGTCTGATGCTCATTCTTCAGATCGGAGCCAACCCGCGTGTCTCGACCAAGCTACGGTGTCGGCGAACCCTTGGACGAGGGGGAAGACGACAGGCGCCGGTTCCGGGCCGCGTTCTTCGGGTGAAACGCTCCAGTCCCGGTGCAGGATTTCGCGGGCCTTTCCCGCCGTGAGGACCGGAGCGCGTCCGTAAAGTCTCGACAATTCGGACAGGGTGCCCGCGATCTGGAGGGCGATCTCGGGCAGGCGAAAAGTCCGGAGTTCCCGCCCCACGGCCTGTGCCGCCGCAGCGGTCAGTTCCCGCCAACTGTAACCCGGCAGACGATCGTCGCAGATCGTGACGGGTGTCGATCGAGGAGGGCCGTCGGCAAACGCGAGCATGGTTCGGGCTACGTCCGAGACATGGACAAAGGTTACCCTTGCCGCAGGATGCAGCACCGGCAGGGGCCGTCCATCGGCAGCGGCTGCGAACAGGGCGAAGGTCTCGCGGTCGCCGGGGCCATAGATGGCGGTGGGCCGGACGATGGTCAGCCGGTCGCCCAGCCGAGCCGCCATCATGACCTCCCCCGCCCGCTTGCTGGCTGCGTAGGGTGACAGCTGCGGCTCGCGCGCCGCCAGGGACGAGACGAGGATGACATGGGCGGCCGGGGCGACGGCCCGCGCGGCTTGGGCCAGCCGGTGGGCCCCGTCGGCGTTGATGCGTTGAAAATCGGAATCGCGCCGCGCCTTCACCAAACCAGCGGCGTGGATCACGACATCGGCCTCCTGACACAGGGCCCGCAACGCGCCCTCGTCCTCGAGATCGCCGGGCGTCACCTCCAGCCCCGCGATACCGCGAACCGCTGCAACGGGATCGCGCCGGGCCAACACACGCACCGTCCAGCCCGTGTCGGCAAAGGCCTTGACCAGATGCTGGCCCAGAAAGCCGGTCGCGCCGGTGATGGCGACACGCCGCATCACGGTCTTCAGGCCTGTCCGGCGTCGAACGTCCCGGCCAGGAACAGCGCCCGTGCCCGGGTCCGGCTCAGCTTGCCCGAAGTCGTCTTGGGCAGGTCGTGCGGCCCGACCAGATGCACCGCCGTCTCGATCCCGTGCCGGGCGCGCAGCAGGGCCGCGACCCCGATGGTCAGGGTCGCGCGGGTTGCCGGATCGCCGGACCGCGACTGGACCAGTACGACGACCCGCTCCTCATCGCCGTCGGTAACGTGGAAGGCCGCGACGTCGCCGCTGCGGACCTTGTCCAGCTCGGCCTCCACGCTCCATTCCAGATCCTGGGGCCACAGGTTGCGGCCATTGATCAGGATCAGATCCTTGGCCCGCCCGGTCGGTACGATCTCGCCGTCCACGATCAGGCCCAGGTCGCCGGTCTCAAGCCAGCCGTCGTCCGAAAGCACCTCGGCGGTCGCGTCGGGATTGCCGAAATAGCCCTGCATCAGGCTCGGCCCCTGGATGAAGATGCGCCCGCCATGGCCATCCGGGACCGTTCGACCGTCGGCATCGCGGACCTCGATCCGGTGCGCCGGCAGGGCCGGGCCGCAACGGACGAAACCGCGCGACCGTTCGTCGACGGCTGCAGCCGTCGACGAACGGTCGCCTTCGAGGTCCAGCAGGTTCAGCGTCTCGACCCGTAGACCGCTCCCCAGCGGGGCCATGGTCACGGCCAAGGTGGCCTCGGCCATGCCATAGCTGGCGACATAGGCCTTCGGATCGAAGCCGGCGGCCGCGAAACGGTCTGCAAATTCCGTAAGGGGCCGGACCCGCACCATGTCCCCGCCCACCCCCGCGATCCGCCAGGACGACAGGTCGAAGGTCGCGCTCGATCCGGTCTCGGCCCGCCGGGCACACAGCTCATAGCCGAAGGTCGGGCTGTAGGAGACGGTGCCGCCGTTCCGCGACATCAGGTCCAGCCACAACAAGGGACGCCGCACGAAGGCGCTGGTGGGCAGAAGATCGACCGACATCTGGCAGCACAGCGGGGCCAGCAGGAAGCCGATCAGCCCCATGTCGTGATACAGGGGCAACCACGACACGGCACGATCCCGGGACACGACCTGGAGCCCGTCTCGGGTGATCGCCACCGCATTGGCCATCAAGGATCGATGGGTCACCATGACCCCGGTCGGAAACCGCGTGCTGCCGGACGAGAACTGGACATAGCAGAGGTCGTCGGGGTCGATGTCGGGCAGGGCCATATCCCCGGCCTCCGGCAGGTCGTCGAGCGACGGCCCGATCGCGATGCCGCCCGCCTCATCCGCTGCCTCGCGCAGCCACTCGGCATAGGCGGCCGGACCGAACACGGCCGAGGCCTGGGCCGCGCCCAGCATCCGGGCGATCTGTTCGACATAGGCCTCGCGTCCGCCCAAGGGCGCGGGCAGGGGCAGGGGGGCGGGCACCAGACCGGCATACTGGCAGGCGAAGAAGGCGCGGATGAAGTCGGCGTCGGTCTCTGCGGCCAGCCCCACCCGGTCGCCGGGGTTCAGGCCACCGGCGAGCAGACGGCTGGCCAGGGCCAGGGCCTCCGCCCGCAGTTCGGCATAGGTCATCGCCCGCAGGCATTCCCCGCGCCCGCCATAAAGGGTGATACCCGTCTGGCCCGTCGCCGCGAAATCCAGCGCCTGGGTCAGGGTCGGGAAATCTGCATGGCGAACCAGGCGGTCTGGCGCGGTTTGAGTTGGGGAGGTCAAGCCTGTGCCTTCTGCTCGTCGTCTGCCCCGTCCTGCGGGTGATTCCGCCGATTATGGAACACGCACACGAACATACCCAGAGCCATCAGGGCCGAGGCGATCACCAAGGCAACCGCCGCCCCCAAGGCTCCGTGCCGCGTCACCACCGGTCCCAGCACCGCCAGATAGCCGATGCAGACCACCAACCGGACCGACAGGGCCGTTCCCGCCCGTCCCAGCGACACCAGCATCGGTTCGAAGGGCAGGGCGGCCAGGCCGATGACGGCGGCTCCGACCTGCCAGGTCATCAGGGTGGCGGCCTGGGTGAACTGCGGCCCCATGGTGATCCGCAACAGCCATTCGCCGCCGCCCAGCGTCAGCGCCATCAGCACCACCCCCAGCGCCCCCGCCAGAAGGCCGATCACCCACGCCAGTCGCCACATCCCGGCCAGTCCGCCCTCGCCGGCGTGCAGACGCGCCAGTTCGGGATAGAGCGAGGCGGTCATCAGCCGGGCAGGCTTGGCGACCGCGTCGGCGACCTGACGCCCGATCCGCCACAGCGCCGCCTGCGCCGGTCCGACCAGGGCCCCGATGGCCAGTGTGATCACATGGGTGAAGGCCACGTCCACCGTGGCGCTGAGGTTGGTCGACCAGGCGAACCGCCAGGCCCCCGGCATGCCCTCGGTCAGGGGGGCTCCGCGCCAGGCCAGACGGGACAGGAGGCCGCGCGCCTTCAGCTCCGACCAGGCGACCCAGGCGATATAGGCGAACCCGGCGATCACCCCTGCGGCCCAGAAGACCAGGAACACCGGCATCGACGCCGCCGTCACAAACCCGATCCCGCACCCGATCAGACGCACCAGGGCGACCAGGGCCGTCTGTCGGGCCAGCACGTCGAACCGGTCCAGCAGGCGGAGCAATCCCATCGGCGTCGCCGAGACCATGAAGGCCACCGACAGGACGTATAGCGCCGCCGCCGGGCGATGTTCGGGCGACAGGCCCAGCCAGTCTCCGAACGCCAGGGTGGCGATCAATCCGACCGCGACGCCGACGATGGCCCCGATCGCGTCCAGGGCCAGGGTGAACCGCAGCACCTTGCCGAAATCCGCCGCCCGTTCTTCGGCCAGCGGGCGCGCACCATAATGCAGCACCGTCTGCCAGGACTGGAATTTCACCGTCTCGCCGAGGAACTGGGCGAAGGCGTGGATTAGGATCAGCACCCCGAAGCTCGTCAGCCCGAGCGCGCGCGCCGTCAGGGCGATCGCCGCCAGACCCATGACCGCATTTGCGACACGTCCCCCCAGCAAAACAGCCGCGTTGGAGAGGACACGACGAAGGGCTCGATCGATTCTGTTATCCGATTTCAACGGGCTGATCGTCCCTGCTCCCCGCGATACCGTATAAAAAGTTGGAGACCCGCTTCATGGTGGATTATCGCTGGAGCGGCATCAACGCCCTGGCGGCGGCTTTGGCTTGGACCGGATCTGAAGTCCGTGACCCCAATGAACCTTTCCAGACGTCCGGACCTGATCGGACTGGAGGCGCACAGCGGCGATTTCATATCAAGTGGCTCTGCTGATACCGCGCCGTAAGCCGCCACCCCGCAACGATGGCGTCAGTGTCCCAGAGGGGAGCGATCAAACCATGCGGGAAAAGCATCCCCATTATCATAGACCACACCCTACCGCCTGGCCGAGAAAATCCCCGGGACCCGTGTCGCAAGCATCAGGACGCGGCAGGAAACCACTGGAAGATCCAGTTCATTAAACATGCCAGTGCGGTTCTAGTCGCCGACTGCGAGTGCCGTCAGGATGGGGAGGCGCGCCCGCCCGTCATGCTGTCGGAAGTAAAGAAACCAGCACGGGTTGGCGACCAGGGAGGTCGCCGGCCAGTCAACGGACCGTCAGAGCCTAATGTTCTGGGGGCTCGCTCAGCTCTTCTGGCCTAGCGCCCGCGCCGCTGAGTTCAGGCAAGTACAGACCCGTGGCCATGCCTGCCAGAAAGCCGGCGGGCTGCATCCGTGCACCAAACCGGCGACACGGATCCGGATCGGCGATCTTGCGAGGTTTCCGGTCTCTCGGCGCAAACGCATCGCCCACAGCGTCCCCCATGGGCTCGGCGAGTTGAAGCGCATCTCCGACTCGCGAGAGTGATGGAGAATCCGTACCAATCACGTTCGCGTCGCGCGCCCAGACCAATGCGGCCGCCTGCCGACCATCCGTCGTGATCAACTCACTTTCCACGGCCAGACTTCCCGTCGAACCCGGTGCGCGCACTCCGATCGGACCGGGAATGAAGAACCCGACAACGGCTGACGCGGCCGAAGCAGCTTGGCCGGTTGGACGCACACCGGTGACGGCCGTTCGAACCCGGGCGGCCGAAGAGTCCTGCTCCGACAGGACAGTGAATCGCTCGCTGAGCTCATAGCAGATCTGACGATCGGCCTCCGCCAAGACCAAGGCCGTCTCGGCGTCGGAAAGGCCGTCGGCGGCGCCGGGCTGAAGCACGGTCGGCTCTATGAACAGCTGATCAATAGCCTCGGCTGCCGCGTCGTCGCGCCTTTCGCGAACGGAAGCGCGAATTGTGTCCGAACGCTCCGCCAATCCGTCATAGGACGAAAGGAATCCAGACTGGACTTTGGGCGCCGTCTGGCATGCCGCCAGGCCGGAAATCAAAACAGCAAAAACTAGGGAGCTTCGCAACGATCTTCCTCCAACACGGATGCACGTCAATCCATCTCACGTAGACGCCCCTATGGCGAATCCACCCAAACTTTTGTTGGCCAAGCGCCTCGCCTGGGTGGCGTCCACAAACGCCGTCGTCGTCGTGGCCGTGCTCGAAGCTTGCGGTCGATACCGGAAGCCCCACGTCCATGAGGGCTGGCAAGCAGCCCTGAGTAGGCGATCATGCCGCAATTCGTCCAGCGGCGCAGCCAGCCGCCAACGCGTCCCTGGACATGGCTTCCAACGCAGCCGCGCATTCGGCCAACCCGCTGATCGTCAAGGCGTAGCCGAACTTCGACCTTGTATGGATCGCCCCCGGATACAACGCCGTCCGCAGATCGCTGACATAGACGTACACAGTGTGCCGACTGAGCCCAAGAGACCGGCTTTCCACAAGGTCGCCCTGGGCCGCCCAAAGTGCGGACAGCAATTTAGCCCGGCCACTGGAAAGGCCGAACCAGACCATGAATGTAAGGTCATTCGCGGCCCAGTCGCCGCCGACAGACAAGCCGGATTGCATCGAAGCAATATGCTTTGCATGCTAATGCTTTGCAAGCTATTCGCAGGGCCATGCCTTTTGAGTTCACTCTCGGCCGCGCCATCGCGCTTGCAGGTCGTCGATGGCGTAACCGCCTCGACGAGCGCCTGAAGCATGCCGATCTGACGCAGGCCCGCTGGCACGCACTTCTCGAGCTGGAGAAAGCCGGAGATGGGCTGAGCCAGAAGGAACTGGCGTCGCGGATCGGCATCGAACCCCCGACGCTCGTTCGTCAGCTGGACGACCTGGAGCGCCGCGGCCTGATACGTCGCCAGGCGATCGCCGGCGACCGGCGGGTCAATGCGGTCCACCTGACGGTGGCCGCCACGCCCGTGTTGGCCGAAATTCTGAAAATCGCCCAGCAGGTCCGGCGTGAAATCACCGAGGGCTTGTCAGAGGAGGACCTGGCCACGGCCTCGCGCGTGATCGAGCATATCAACAGAAGGTTGGAAGACCTATGAGCGCCAACGCCTTGCCCCCCCACGCCGCCGAAGCCCGCAAGGCCAGACCCGGTCGACGAAGGCTAGTTGTGATCATCTCCGCGCTGTTGATCGGCTTGGCGGTGATATTCGGCTGGTTGACCCTGCGCGCTGGAAAGGTGAACAGCAGTGACGCACGGATCGCCGCCCATGTGATCGCGGTCAGCAGCGAAGTTTCTGGGCGCGTCGTTGACCTCCAGGTCAGGGCGGGCCAACGGGTCCGCGCCGGGCAGATCCTGGCGAGCATCGATCCGGCTGATTCCCGACTGGCCCTCGAACGGATCGATGCGGAGATCGCGCGCATCGAGGCCCAGCAGGCCCAGCTCCGGGCGCAACAGGCAGCGGTCGTGAGGCGTGTCGGGGAGCAGATGGGCGTGTCGGCGGCCGGCGTTTCGGCGGCCCAGGCGGATGCTCTGGCCCGGCAGGCGGAAGTTGCGGCGGCGCGTAGCGCCTTTGACCGATCCAAGACCCTGTTCGAGCGCGGGTTGGTGGCCCAAAGCCGATTTGACGAAGACCAGGCCCGTCTTCGCGCGGCCGAACAAAACGCTGCGCGCGCCCAGGCTCAGATCGCGGGATCGCGGGCCCAGGTCGGCGTCACCCGCGAGGGTACGAGTGAGGTCGAGGTGCTGGAAGCGCAAGTCGCCGCGCTCGACGCTCAGAAGGAAGGGTTGCGGGCTCAGCGCGGTCAGCAGAACCTGGATCTCGGTCGTCGGGAAATTCGCGCCGCATTCGATGGAGTGATCGACCAGACCTTCATTGATCCGGGCGAGTTCGTCACAGCCGGCACACGATTGCTTATGTATCACAACCCGTCTGAGATCTGGATCGACGTCAACGTCAAGGAGACGGATGTCCGCAAGATTACCGTGGGAGCCCCTGCGCGGGTGAAGATCGACGCCTATCCCGGCCAGGTGTTCGATGCCCGGGTTTCCGAGGTGGGCGGAGCCGCGACCAGTCAGTTCGCCCTTCTTCCAAACCCCAATCCGAGCGGGAATTTCACCAAGGTCACGCAGCGTATCCCGGTTCGCCTCGAGATTGGCCAGCAACAGGTCCCATTGCGCCCCGGCATGATGGTCGAGGCGACGATCGATGTCGTCGACTGACGCCTTCTTCGTTCGCTTCGGTCCCGGGTATCGCTGGCTGGCCACCCTGACGGCGATGGTGGCCGCCGTTGCGGTCGTCTTGTCCTCGACGATCGTCAATGTCGCCATACCCGCGATCATGGGCCAGTTCGGCATTGACTCCGTGCAGGCCCAGTGGCTGTCGACCGGCTTCCTGGCGGCCATGACGGTGACCATGCTGATGACGGCCTGGTGCGAACGGGCGTTCGGACAGCGGTTGACGATGATCGGCGCTCTGGCGTTGTTCC
>Ga0265296_1004899_pt1 | contig 11360 bp, 8 predicted proteins | sample MunlanPumphouse1_FD_189073 | JGI IMG/M metagenome (GOLD analysis project Ga0265296, IMG submission 189073) | Groundwater microbial communities from a municipal landfill in Southern Ontario, Canada - Pumphouse #1 | ecosystem: Environmental > Aquatic > Deep subsurface > Groundwater | place: Canada...
TTCTGCTTCGCGTAACGCACGATGAACTTCTCCATGCCTTCTACTCCTTTTCCCTTGAGGAGACGCGCGACCGTATCGCTGGGTTTCGCGCCCTTGCTGACCCAGTAGATGATGCGATCCTGCTCGTAGTGGAAGACGGGCTCCGTGCGGCTCGGGAGGAAATGGCCGAGAATCTCGATCATGCCCTTCTTCGCATGGCGGGCCTTCTCCGAGAGCACCAGACGGTACGTCGGCATGTTCTCCCTGCCGGTCCTTTGCAAGCGGATCACGAGCATGGTGAAAAAAGAAACCTGGATTGCGGGGGGAGTCTAGGGCATGAACAAACGGGAAGCAAGGACGAGAATGAAGGCAGAAAGGGCAGAAAAGGCAACGAGGAAGTGAGAAATGTAAAAGAAGGCAGAAAAGGCAGAAAGGTATCTTCAGGAATTCACGTCATGACCTTTCTCACTTTTCTGCCTTTTCTCACCTTCTCGTAACCTTTCTGCCTTCATTTGCCTTTTCTGCCTTTTCTCACCTCTTCAACGTCCGCATCACCCGCACCCGCTCCACCTTCGCCTCCGGTACGATGCGCTGGAGATAGTGAAGAAGTTCCTCTGCCCGCTGCGAGCATTCCGTCAGCGCGATGGAATTATCCGCCTCCACGACAATGCAACCATGCTCGATGCGTATGGCGGAGAGGGAATGTTTGAATGCGGGGAAGGTACTCGAAATCCATGCCTGTGCCGACACTACCGTCTGGCTTCCGATGGCCGCCTCATGGAGGCCGCGCTTGCGGAGGACTTTCGGCAGTATCTGGGAGAGACGATCCATAGGTTACAAGTTTAACGTTTCACCGATCACCTGAGCTACCTCCCGGGCGGTTTTTTCCCACTGAAAGGATTTCGCCCAGTTCTGCGCTTCATCGATTTTGGCCCCGGCCCTTTGGTCCGGATCCAGCGCAAGGCAGCGCATTCCGGCGGCAAGATCATGTACGGTCGGCTCTGCCATCAGAGCATACTGTCCGCAGATTTCCTTTAGCGATCCTACTGAAGTCGTAAGTACCGGCGTGCGGCAGGCCATGGCCTCCAATGCCGGAAACCCGAAACCTTCCATCAGCGTCGCCGTTACAAAACCTGAGGATGCGGAATAAATACCCGGCAGATCAGTAAAGGGAACATCCGAGATCATCCGGATCGCCGGAGAGTCCTTCATACCTCGGCACTCCTCTCCGGAACAAACCAGAACCAGCTGCCAATCTTTCAGATTGGCCTGCTCAAAAGCCTCGATAAGAACCGGCACATTCTTGTGCTGCTTGCAATTACCGACGTACAGAAGATATGGATGATCAAGTCCGTATTTTCCCCGGATCAAATCCGTTTTATCTTTGTTCTGCGTCATGAAGAACCGGTCAATACCCGGATAAATGACCTTCGTTTTCGTGCCGATATCACTTCCGTATTCATCCAGCAGATCCCGCCTGGTTGCCTGGCTGGCCGCTATGATCTTTGAAGCCCTTGTAACCGACCGCTTAAACAAAAACCGATAAGCGGCCCGCTTGAAAAACCGCGCCTGATTCGGATATTGGTGCAGTATCAAATCATGAACCGTAAAAATAAACGGTATTTTTATCCGGACCGGAACATTGAAATGCGGCGAAAAAAGAAGATGGCAGCCGGCTTCGGAAATCAGCGACGGAAATCTCAGTTGTTCCGCCAGCGAATAGTGATCGAACGGCGCCGCCTTAATTTCGAATAATTTGTTAGCCAATTCTTTAATCCAATGATCTTCGAAAGATCGAACAAAAAGAACCGTCGACCAGGGATTTTCCTGTTTGGCCAGTTCGGTTATAAGCGACCGGGTATAGGTTCCAAGTCCGGTGAATTCCGAAGCGAAGCGGCAGTCGATTCCTACGGTCGGCATGATTAGGAGTATACGGTATTCAGTATGCAGTATTCAGGAAAAACGGATACCAAAGGAGTAAGGAGGATCATCCCGAAAATGTGGGGTATAAATTTTTGAGCAGAACCAAATGAGCGTGTGACATCCCTCTCCCCCGTGCGTCGCGCATGGGGGAGAGGGATGTACTTTGCCCTGACGTTTCTTCCAAAAAAATTTGTCCTGCCACAATCAGAATGATCCCTGGATACTGAATACTGGATACTGAATACTGTATCCCGTGAAGATCAGAGAGCTCCAAGCTTCATCGGGGATCCCAAAACTCGATGCCGAGCTGATACTTGCACTCATACTGAAAAAACCGCGGTCCTGGCTCCTGGCGCACGATGATGAGGAGCTAGAACCGTCGCTTGAAAAGCGATTTGAAACATTGCTTGCCCGCAGGAAAAAAGGTGAACCCATAGCTTATATCACCGGTGAAAAGGAATTCTTCGGTCGACAATTCACAGTCACGCCTGATGTGCTCATCCCCAGGCCATCGACCGAAGGCTTGGTTGAACTTGCTCTGAAGTATTTGTCCGAACCGATTTCGATGCGCACCGAACTTGACTCTGCAGTCGCCGGAATTTCAAAAGTCCTCCACGCAGGCAGCTGGAACACGATAGTCGACATCGGTACCGGCAGCGGCTGCATCGCGGTGACGCTCGCGCTCGAGGGAAGGAAGGAACGCATCATCGGCGTCGACACGTCGCCGGAGGCGCTGGCAGTCGCACGTGAGAATGCCGAACGATTGGGCGTGGGGACTCGCGTGACGCTCGCCTGCTTAGACGGGCAGGACTTTGTCTTAGGATGCATGGAACCTTTCGTCCTCATCGGTAACCCGCCGTACATCCCGGCGGAAGCGGAGCTTCATCGTTCCGTCAGGAATTTCGAACCTGCCGCAGCGCTCTTCGCGGGACCCGACGGCCTTGATGTTCTCCGTCCGCTGGCCCTTGCCGCAAGGAACAACCCGGCCTGCAAGGGTATCGTGCTGGAACTCAGGGAAGATCAGGTAACCACAGTGGATGATTTGCTAAAGAAACAACGATGAAATAGCTGCATGGTTACATGGCTGCATGGCTCGCAAGCGAAACGTACGGTTGTTGCCTGCCAACCATGTAACCATGTAACCATGCAACCATGTCGCAACTTCATGCTCCCGACTATGCTATCCTTCCCTCGTGAAGTCCCTCCTCAAATCCCTCGGCCCCGTGAGCGCGATCATCGGGGCGCAGTGGGGGGATGAAGGAAAGGGCAAAGTGACGGACCTGCTGGCTGCGCACTTCGACGTGATCGCCCGCGCCTGCGGCGGCGCGAATGCCGGGCACACCATCGTCGTCGGCGGGAAGAAGCACGTGTTCCACCTCCTCCCCGCGGGAAGCCTCCATGAAGGGAAGCCGGTCGTCCTCGGCTCCGGGATGGTCATCCATCTCCCGACACTCCTCGAGGAAATCCGGACACTGAAAGACGCAGGCATTGATCTCATGGATCGCCTGTTCATCTCTCCCGCGGCACACATCGTCTTCCAGTACCACAAGGACATTGATGCGGCGCTCGAGGAACGGCGCTCGAAGGGGATCGGCACCACCCGCCGCGGGATCGGACCCGCGTACATGGATAAAGCGGCACGGACGGGTGTCCGGATGGAACGTCTCTGCGACGACCTTCGTCCCGAGCTCTTAAGCCGCGCAAAGGAACTCCAAAGCATGTATGGCGTCACCGTGAACGTGGATGCGGAGATGGAGGCGCTCTCGCAAGCGAAAGAACTCCTGCGTTCCACGATCGTGGCTTCGCTCCCGAACCTCATGCGGGATTTCCTGCAGCGTCAGAAGAGCATCCTCATCGAGGGGGCGCAGGCCACTCTTCTCGACATTGATCACGGGACCTACCCCTATGTCACCAGCAGTTCCACTACTTCAGCGGGTGCTCTTCAAGGCCTCGGCCTCCCGCCGAACGTCCTCCACTCCTGCATCGGCGTCGCCAAGGCCTACTGCACGCGCGTCGGTGCCGGCGATTTCCCGGCAGAGGAAAAGGGGACACGCGGCGAGAGGATCCGCGAGAGAGGAGGGGAGTACGGCGCCACGACCGGCCGACCGCGTCGCTGCGGCTGGCTCCACCTGCCGGACCTGCAGTACAGCATGACCGTGAACGGCTTCACGCACATCAATCTCACCAAGCTCGACGTGCTGGATGAGGAGGAGGAAATCCCGCTCGGCGTCGGCACGGCACTCGATGGATCGATCCAGTACGAGCGCCTCCCCGGATGGAAAGCCTCCACCAGTGGGATCACATCGTTCAAGGCACTTCCCAAGCAAGCGCAAGCCTACGTGCGCCGCATCGAGGAATTCACTGGCGTGAAAGTAGCGCTCATCGGGACGGGCCCGGGGAGGGAGGACATCATTGTGCGGTGATTAAATCAAAAATCCGCATTACGCGCCTCGGAGAGGCGCTCCCTTGGGTGGAGGAAATTTTTTCAACATGGGAGCGGGTCTCCGACCCGCGTAGGAAGTGGTACACTGCGCCTCGTGCTCGCGCGCGGTGTTCACTCGATCTCGGAAGTCCGAAAACGGCGGCTCTTCGAGCGGCGGATCATCATCCTGCACGGGATCTTCCTCTTCATCTGCCTCATCGTCATCGGGCGGCTCATCGAGCTGCAGGTGGTGAAGGGGGCCGAGTATCACCGCATCGCCCAGGAGCAGCAGTATGGCGGCGTGGTGCTCTCCGCGAAGCGCGGGGAAATCCTGAGCCGCAACAGCAAGACGAACGTGACGAGCATCCTCGCGACCAACACGACCCTCGATCTCCTCTACATCGACCCTCTCGTCATCCCGCAGGATCATGCGTCCGTGGCGGACGAACTCTCGCAGATCCTCGTGACGCCGGAATTCGACGCGCTCTGCCGCAGCGGCCTACCCGCCTGTCCGATGGAACTCGTCCGGTTCTACAGGACCGCCTTCGATCCCCTCGCCAGGATTAAGGTGACGGAGAACGCCACCGGCAGCGGCGCGACAGTCGTCATCTCCACGGGAGCGCTTGTGCTGTCGCCGGAGCAGGCCACTGCCGATATCACCGAGAGCCGCCGCGAGTTCGCACGGTACATCGAGGACCGCATCCGCCGGCGCACGGTCACGTTCGTCCCGCTCCTCTACAGCGCGAACAAGAAGCAGCAGGCGGAGACCCGGAAGCTCGCGATCCCCGGCGTCTTCGTGAACACGGATGAATCCCTCGTGTACGCGAACCCGGACCTCGTGGACCAGGCGATCATCAACGTCATTGCCCGGCAGCTCTCGCCAATCCTGGAGCAGGACCCGACCGTCCTGAAAGGAAGGCTCCTTCAGCGGCCGCTCCGGTACGTTCCCATCATGGCCAAGCTCCCACCCGAGCTGAGCCGGAAAATCAAGGATCTGAAGGAGAAGCACGCGGCGGAAGCGAAGGCGAAGGCGGCACTCGAGAATCCGAAATCGAAGAAAATGTATGCCACGCAGTCCCTCGACCCGTTCCGCGCCATCGCGCTCATCCCGCAGCATTGGCGTTTCTACCCGGACACGAAGATCGCCTCGCACGTCATCGGATTCATCAATGCGCTCTCCGAACCGCAGTACGGCGTCGAACGCACGTACGACTCCACCCTCCGCGGGCAGGAGGGACTCATCGCCTCCGTGAGCGACCCGTTCGGCGGGCAGATCGTCTCCTCCAACCAGAAGTTCATCGATCCCCGGGACGGGGCGACGATCGTCCTGACGATCGACCGTTTCATCCAGAGCTTCGTGGAGAATGCCCTCGATGCGATGGTGAAGAAGGTCGACGCCCAGAGCGGTCAGGTGATCGTCCTCGATCCCTTCACCGGCAGGATCATCGCGATGGCGAATGCGCCGATCTTCGACAACAACACCTACGCGGCCGTCTACGAGAAGGAGCCGAGTTACCTCAGTCCGGCCGAGGAGCTCCAGGTCGTCGCGGAGATCTTCAACCCGGAGAACAACGTGCGCATCCTCAGGGCATACCTTCCGGACATCACCCCGGAGGGGAGGCTCCGGCTCACCCGGGAAACACAGGCGAAGCTCGAAGAACTCGACCGGCTCTACGACCTGAAGAGCATCACGCGTTCCTACCTCTACATCGGGGAGAACAACCGCCGGGAAATATTCCCGACCGGGAAGAAGGGGATCTGGCTCAAGTACAAGAACAACATCGGCGTCGGATCCTACGTGAACCGCACCATTCAGGAAGTGTATGAGCCGGGTTCGGTCATGAAACCCATCACCATGGCCATCGCCATCGATCAGGGAGAAGTCTCGCCGCTCGACATCTACAACGACACGGGCGCGGTGAAAGTGGACGTCTACACGATCAAGAATGCGCTCAACAAGTACTACGGCCAGGTGACCATGGTCGACTGCATCGACTTCTCCATCAACACGTGCATGACGAGTGTCAGCAGGAAGCTCGGCCGCAAGCTCTTCTATGCCGCGCTGGAGGGCTTCGGCTTCGGGAAGATCACAGGGATCGAGCTCGACAACGAGCTCCCGGGCGACCTGAAGCCCTGGCGCGAGTGGAGCCCCGCCCTCGTCATGACCATGGCCTTCGGGCAGGGCATTTCGGCGACCCCTCTCCAGATGGCCGCAGCCTACGCCCCGCTGGCGAACGGCGGCCGACTCGTGAAACCCACGATCATCGACGAGATCCGCAAATCCGACGGCACCGTGGACAGGAGACAGCCCGTGATCCTCGGGCAGGTCCTGAAACCGGAAACCGCCTCCACCATCTCCGCCATGCTCGTGCACAGCGCGCAGGTCGGGTTCGCGAAGGCCGGCAAGGTAAAAGGACACCGCATCGCGGGCAAGACGGGCACATCGCAGATCGCCGGCCCGGGCGGCAAGTACGAGACGGGCACCGGCTCCACCATCGCGACGTATGCAGGCTACGCACCCGTGGACCGTCCGCGGTTCGTGATCCTCGTGAAGCTGGATCGTCCGCAGAAGGACGACTTCGGCTCGAAATCCGCCGCTCCGCTCTTCAAGGACATCGCACAATTCCTCTTCGAGTACTACGGGATACCGCCGGACGAGAAATGACACCTGAATTGCCGCACGCCCCGCGCCCTGAAAGGGCGCTGCTGTTGTGAAATTTTTTGAAACAGCAGCGGCCCTTCGGGCCGCGGCGCGTTTTCATAAACATACGAAGGAACAGCGCGCCACAGGGGTCGCTCGGACAGGGAAGAACAGGATTGTAAGCGCATTGACATCGCTGCAAAGTTTGCTTAGCATACGCCCCCTATGAGTACAGAACACACGCCCCAGGACGACAGTGCTCATACTGCAGAGATCGCACGCCTCCATGAAGAGTTGCGAAAAGTCTATGGTGATAGCGAGTATGGAGGGCTTGTGCTCGCCAAGCTCGGTGATGCGCTATGTCGAGCCGGCCGCTTGCAAGAGGCAATCGGAAGGTACGAAGCCGCTGAAGTGCATATGAATAGAAGCAAGCAAGAAACTTGCCGTGACGAGGTGTTACAAAAAATCCGTGAAACACGGGAATTGCTCCGGCAACAGCAATCGGCATCCGCGCAGACCCCAGTGGAAGCGGATGACGCAGGAGACAAAGGAGCTCGCCAACTCAAACCTGAAGAGCAAGCAGAACTCTTAGCCACTCTCAAAGCACGTCTTGAGCAGAAACCCGATCACTACATACGATCTGAGGGAATCATCTTTGCAGATGTACAAAGAGCTCTCGAGGCGAATCCAACCGCCATGTGGAGTATCGCCAAAATGGAGGAGACCGGCGGCTCCCCCGATGTCGTTGCGGTTAAAGCCGACGCGTTTATTTTTGCCGATTGTTCGGCGGAATCCCCGACTGGTCGCAGGAATTGCGTCTATGATGAAGAAGCTGAAGAACATATCATTGTCGGCTTCAATAGTAACGCTGTTCAAATGGCCGAGAGATTCGGCGTCGATCTGTGGTCTGAAGATTTCTATAGAAAAAGGCAGATGATTGGAGCATTTGACATCCATAGCTGGAATTGGCTTCAGACACCTGCTGAAATCAGAAAGTCCGGTCGCGCGCTCAGTGGTAATCGTTTCGGCCTTGGCGTCCACGTGAGCCAGGACAGTGTCCACGACCACAACGACCGCACGGGCTGGCGTGGCCTGCTAAGGGTTCAGAAGGCTTGAGCTTTGAACTTTGTTCTTCCTTACAATTTGTCCTTAAAGACCGCCACAAGCGTATCCAGGAGATACTTTGTTCGTAAGCCCCGTGGGTTTCACTTCCTCTTCCCGTACGCACGCATTTTCCTGAGGTACCGCTTCGTCCTGTACCCGAGCGGAAGGAGAGCACTGAGCGCATAGATACGGTAGTGTTTTTTGGTATCGGCACACACGATCACAGGCTCCCTGCCGGCAACCTGCGAGAAGAGGAGCATGTACTGCAGGCACGCGCCGCAGGGAGGGAGAAGCCCGTCGTCGATCACGCAGACGGCGCGGAAACGGTAGCGCCCGTGTGCCACGGCATGGTCGATCGCCGATCGCTCGGCGCACGTCCCGAGTCCGCTGATGATGCTCTGCACGTTGCACCCGGCGAAGATCTCCCCGTCATCCGTGAGAACGCTCGCCCCGACCTTGTGACTCGAATGGACGACGAACGCGTTCTTTCGTGCAACCGCCGCCGCCTTCATCATCCGTCCGATCTCTTTTTTTGTGAGCTTCATCGTCAGTAGTATACAAGATTTTCGATTCCTTCACCAACGTAGTAATAACCTCAGTTCAATCTAAACAACCACCAAAGGGTGGCGTGCGCCACGGCGGGGGTCTGAGGGCGGACGTTGGCGCACACGCGTTCTTTTTGGTTCTTTTTCTGTCGCTCGGACAGAAAAAGAACACCTCACTTCACCGTTACCGACTTCGCGAGGTTGCGTGGCATATCCGGATCCCGCCCACGGAGCACGGCGAGGTAGTACGCGAGAATCTGAATGGGAATGATGTTCACGATCGGCTGCGCCGCCCCCGCATCCGGCACCTTGATCCAGTGGTCGAAGATGTCATATCGCTTCGGCGAAACCGCGATGATCATCGCACCGCGCGCCTTGAGTTCCTGAATGTTGCTGAGCATGTCGGTCGTGAACTCGTCGTTGCCCATGAGCGCGATGCACGGCGTGCCCTGCTCGATGAGCGCTATGGGGCCATGCTTGAGCTCGCCCGCCGCAAATCCCTCGGCGTGGATGTAGCTCACCTCCTGAATCTTGATGGCGCTCTCGAGGGCCATCGGATAGTTCCAGCCCTTCCCGATGATGTACACGTTCCCGTGATGGTGGATCTCGTCCGCAATCCCGCGGATGCGCTCGATGTACCGCGGGTTCAGCATGTCGTTGATCTGCCCGCCGGTCTCGAGTAGCAGCGTACGGCCACTATTGAGCTTCCCGGCCACCGCGTGCGCGATGAGGAGAAGAACCGCCATCTGCCCCGTGGCGGCCTTCGTGGAGGCCACTGCCTTCTCGGGCCCGGCATTTATCAATAAGGTGTAATCAGCGGCCCGGGCGATTGACGAGCCCTGAGTGTTCACGATTGCCAAAACTTTGGAGCCCGCGGCCTTCGCCACCTTCATCGCCTCGAGCACGTCCGCCGTCTCACCCGACTGGCTCACGACGATGATGAGGCTCTCGGGTTTGAGGAAGTGGTGGAAGATCGGGAACTCGCTGGCGGGCGTGAAATTCACGTGCCGCTTCGCGACCACGGAGAAGAAGTAGTCCGCCGTCATGCACACCTTGCCCGCAGTTCCGCACCCCGTGAGGATGCACCCGAGACATGTTTCGATGGCTTTGGCGACTTCGAGGATCTCCTGGTCATCCTGGTGAATGGCACGCTGGATACTCTCCTTCTGATCCATGATCTCCTTGAGCATGTAGTGGTCGTATTCGCCCTTCTCCGCGTCCTTCACCGTCCAATCGATGGTAATGAGGCGCTTCGTCCTCTCCTCGCCCGTCTCGATGTCCAAAAAGCGGATCTTCCCGTCACGTATCGCCACCATTTCGCCGTCATCCAGATACTGTACCGTCCGGGTGTACGCGAGGAATGCCGGAATGTCCGAAGCAATGAAGAACTCATCCTTCCCCACGCCGACGATGAGCGGTGAGCCGGTGCGCGCGGCGACGAGACCCTGCGATTTGCTGTCGAGCACGAGGATTCCAGAGCGGCCGTGAAACTTCAGGCAGGCGGCGCGCGTCGCGCTCTCGAGCGTCGCGCCGTTCTTCTTGAGCTCCTCCTCGATGAGGTGGGGGATCACCTCGGTATCGGTGTCGGACTGGAACGTATGTCCCTTTGCCCTGAGTTCATCGCGGAGCTCCTGGAAGTTCTCGATGATCCCGTTGTGGACGACGGCGATCGCGCCATCACAGCTGAAGTGCGGGTGCGCGTTCTGCTTCGTCACCCCGCCGTGCGTCGCCCACCGCGAGTGCGCGATGGCGAGGCTCGAGGGATCGGCGAACTTCTCCGGGTTCACGGCGCCGATCTTGCCCACTTCTTTCTCCGAACGCATCGAACCGTCGGTGCGTCGCAGCACGACCCCCCAGGAGTCGTACCCGCGGTATTCGAGATTCTTGAGGCCCTTCACCACGATGCTCCCCGCATCCGTACGATGCCCGATGTACCCGAAGATTCCGCACATGGGCGCCATCTTACCATATCCAAAGGGAACGGACTTTTGCGGGAGCTTTTCCTGCAGATATGTTCAATGGCTGCATGGTTACATAGCTGCATGGTTGGCAGGCAACAACGCATGTTTCGCTTGCGAGCCATGTAGCCATGCGACCATGTAACCATGCATCACTTTAACAATTCCGTGCCACATGCTACGGTGTGCGGTGCGTCGTGTCCCGGCGTTCCTTTCCCCCAGCTCTATGAAGCGCTCGCTCATCCTCCTCTCCTGTTTCCTCGTTCTCGCCGGCTGCGGGAAGGTGACGCCGGAGAAAGCTCTCGAGGAGATGCATAAGGCCATCTCCAAGAACGCCGATGAGACCACACAAATGCTCCAGTACCCGCCGCGCGCCAGCGCCAAAGCAGCGCTCACGGTGAAAACGGAACCCATCGCGAAGGTGTTCGAGGGAAAGGTGGACATGAATTTCAACGCGAAGCAGAAGTACGATTTCACCAACCTCCAGAATATCCTCCTCGAATCCGTGCTCGACCTGCGGACGGATATCTCGGCACCCGCATCGCTCTTTGGCGTCGAACCGGCAAAGAAGTCGAAGAAAGTCGAAACGGCCAATGCAAGCGCGGATCTCTTTGCCACGATCCGCAGTGCCGACAAAAAAATCGCGCTGAACATCAGCAAGGCGAATATCAGTTACCCGACGCTTCCGACCCCTTTCTCCCTCCCCAAAGACCTCCAGAGCAAGTGGTACGGCGCAACGTTTGACGAGATCAACGAGCAATTCAGGAAATCCGCGAAAGAGGGCGATA
>Ga0265296_1004900_pt1 | contig 11359 bp, 10 predicted proteins | sample MunlanPumphouse1_FD_189073 | JGI IMG/M metagenome (GOLD analysis project Ga0265296, IMG submission 189073) | Groundwater microbial communities from a municipal landfill in Southern Ontario, Canada - Pumphouse #1 | ecosystem: Environmental > Aquatic > Deep subsurface > Groundwater | place...
CGGGTATTATCCCCCAACCAGAATGGTCAGCTTTGGGTCAGCGGCGAACATCGCCGATTTGATCTGGAGAACGACCCATGTCCGCGGAAAAAACTGAGCCACTGGTAGATCGAGTGCCGGAAGCGGCCAAAAGGCTCGGGCTCAGCAAGACGGGCCTGTACGCTCAAATCAAGGCCGGGAAGCTCCGCGCGGTGAAAGCCGGTGGAAAGACCCTCATCACCCGCGCCGACCAGGAAGCGTGGGTTGCCAGCCTGAGCGAGCTCAACACCGCGGCCGGAGCCTGAGCAGTGGCGGATGTCAGCGATTACGCTGTTCTGCCGTTTGGGATTTGGGTCCGAAATGATTTCGGCGGGCTCGAAACCTATGACGTAAGCAGCTTTGATCATCCCGAGAGCTGGCGCGAAGGGATCGAGCTGAATTCCTTTGAAGGCGAGGATGAACCGCTCGACGCAAAGTTCATCGCTGAGGCGGAACTTGCCGTTCGGGAATGCACCGAGGTTGCCTATCGCCACTTCGCGTCAGTAGGCGCGGTCAGTCTTTTACCCGCAAAACACCTTGGGGAGCTTCGCCAAAACCTGGCGCTCGTCGTGCGCAAGAGCGATATCGAGAGAGCGCGGAAGATCGCCTGGATCGATTGCCCAATCCCGCCGGTGGGCAAACTGCGGCACCTGGTTGTTGATGTGAGCGATGACTGGATGTCTCTCACGCTTGAGACATTGCCGGACTTATTCGCAGCCGCCCAACAAGCCGCAGCATCCAGCGCCGAGTTTCCCGCGCCTTTTGCCGATAGGTTGCCCTCGACCGACGAGGATATCGGCAGCTGGGCTGAGCGAGTCTGTATCCAGCCCGAAAGGCTGACCGACATTTGCACCGCCTGGGAACAGAGCGGTCGCGACCTCCAACTCTTCGCGTGCCATTCGCTAGCGATCCGGACCCAAGCTGATGACCAAGTCGATTGGTTGGTGCCGGGACTGATCCGCCGCGGTGTGATTACGCTGCTGGCAGGATCCGGCGGCGTCGGAAAATCCACGGCAATGGTCGAGCTGATGGCGAAGGTTGGCGTAGCGGATCAGGGCGACGATTTTCTTGGAGAGCAAATTTGCCGGAGCAACGGCATTTGCGCCTATGTCACGGGCGAGGATGCCGCGGGCGACATCGAACAAATCAAGGCAGCTCTTGGCTTTGGCAGCGCGGGGCCCGCCGGCTTCACAATATTCGCAGGCGACGGAAAAACCTTGGAGGACTGCCTCGCGCGCCTTGCGCCGATCGGCGAGATGGATCTGCTCATCATCGATCCGCTCACCAAGTTTGTAAAAGAGGAGAACGAGGCCGGTGACGCTGGCGTCGTTTACGATCAGCTCAATTCATTCGCTCAGGCGAAAGGGTGCGCCGTCGTGGTCGTCCATCACCTGACCAAGAATTTCGGCGGCGGCATGGGCAGCTTTCGCCATGCCATTCGCGGTTCTGGCGTCCACGTCGACCGCCCACGCATGGTCATCGGTATGATCGGCCGGCCGAACAACCAGGTCGATGTCGGGATCGTAAAGCGGAACATCCCGCCCGGTAATTACGAGTGGGCGCCCCTTTGCACCGGCCGCCGCTTCAATCAGGCGCCGGGAGGACTAGCCGCGGCCGAGTTGCCTCAAGCTGCCTCTGGCGCTCCTGTTGAAGCTGACGTGCTCGATTGGATCGTCAGCCGCATCGACAAGCACAATGCCGACGGCCGCGTCGTTTGCCGAACTGGTACGCGCAGCGTCTACGCGATGTCGGATGTAAAGCCCGCACCGTACTCGCGCGCCAAGATCGATGCCGGCATTGTACGGCTCATCGACGCAGGGCGCGTCGTGATGTCGGAGGACCAGACATTGGTAGTCCGCCAGATCAAGGCCGCCTGAGATGGGCTATGCCGCTTGCCTCGAAATCACCAACGGGTATTATGATACCGTTCCCGCGTTCCCGACTATCTGTATGGGAACGTGGGAACGTCGGGAATGGGTCGGGAACCGATTGGCTAAAGGACTGATTTGCCACGGTTTTCCGTTTCCGTCGGTATCGGGAACCACATGGCCTAAGTCATTGAAATACATGACATTCCGGTTCCTGGTAGTCGTTATAGAGAGAGGGGGGTCAGGCCCCTCCCTCTCTCTAAAGCTAACCAACCAAAGGGACATAGAAAATGCAGACTGCGCAAATCGCCCACCAATCCACCCCTTCTCGCGTTCGGCCGCACCCGGTTTCTCGCGCGCCCCTACAGCAGTGGGATGCCGCGACGCCTTGGCGCGCCACGCCCCTGCCCGGCGAAAATCTCCTCCAACTGGTCGCACGCGTACGCCGAGAGCGCCGCTGGTTCGGACTTCTCGAACTGATCTAAGCCGGGGGCGCTCTGTAGCCTCCCGGTCTCGGTCCTGGGGCGCCGCCGTCAATCGGCCGGCGTCCCCTCGCACCCCTACCTTTTCCGGAGGCTACAGCCATGACTGACTACGCACGCGTAAAACGCAACGTCGCTAAAATGATCCGTCTCGGTGCGCCCGAGGCCGAAATCGACACCTACGTCGCATCGGAAGGCGTGACCCCGGCGCAGCTGCGCGGGCAGTCGGCCCCCAAGCCCAAAGCCCCCACGGCGCCGCCGAAAGCCCGCCCACCGATCACCGCATACGCCGATACCCCGACACAGCGGCCCCAGCGCCCCGCGCCGCGCCCGACTGGCGTCATGCCGGTACAGCCCGAGCTGATGGCGCCGCTACGCGCGCTTGGCGCAACGACGACGGCCCCGGCTCCCAAGCCCCGCGCGCCGCGCGTACAGCCTGCCCCGGTACCGATGGAGCCCGGCGTCGCGTCGATCTTCGGCGGCGCGGTGACGCCCTACGCCACACCGGAATTCGACCCGATGACGGTGAAGCGCGAAGATCGCGGCCCGTTGCAGAACAGCGGCTTGCTCGATCGCTCGCTTTTTTCGGCGAAGCGGTCGGCGCTGCGCATCGGTTCGGGCGGCGCGCGCGTGATTGCCGCGGGGATGAACGCGATCGACGACGGTTTCGGTGAGGGGCGACGCTGGCCACCCTGTAAGCGCTCAGAGCGACGCAACGGCGCGCCGGACGTCACATGGTGACCGCGCAACTGCCTTCCCTACCGCTCGGACCCCCCACGTCGGATCGTCGACTATGAAGGCCGACGCGCGCCAACGGAACCAGCAACGATCCCCCGCCGACCAACACCGCCAACATTTCCGACGCAAACCATGGGCTTTCCATAGGTCGGCCGACCGACAACAATCTCGTTGCTATCAACACGGGTTTTCGGGAGCCTTGGGGCATCAACCCAAGGAGAAACGACGATGACCAACGTTCTGCAATTCCCCTCGCTAGCCGGCACAGCCAGCCGCGACGCAACCCCCGCTGCTGACGGCCCCTGCGCCATTGTCCAGTTTCCATCGACCGCAGTGAGTGAAGGCCGGGCGATTGACGCCGCGGCAGCTGATGGGGATCTGGAAACGATGATGAAGCTCGCGCTGCATGGCCGCTCGACGGAGGCGCGCAGCCGCGCCAGCGTGTGGCTTGAAGAAGCCTATAATGTTCGCGTGATGTAGAGTGGATATTAGGGATGCATTAGGGAAATTCACCAGCCATCCCCGCAAACCCGCGGAAATGCTGGTGACCCCTACGGGAATCGAACCCGTGTTTTCGCCGTGAGAGGGCGACGTCCTGACCGCTAGACGAAGGGGCCGCTGGGTCGGAAATTTTCGGAGAAAAAGCCCGCCGACCGCGCGCTTGACCGTGGTGACCCCTACGGGACTCGAACCCGTGTTTTCGCCGTGAAAGGGCGACGTCCTAGACCGCTAGACGAAGGGGCCGTCATTCGGTGAAGCGGCGCATTAGACTCGCATATCCATACGGTCAAGCGCGCTGGCGCACCGCGCGCGCAAAAATATTGCGCGGCGCTTCGTCAATCGGCCCCCAGGTCGGCTGCAGCCGACCGTCAATCCGCCCAGGCGGCGTCCTCGAGGTGGAGTTCGGCGGCGGGGCGGCTGCCCCAATCGTCGCGTTTGGCGCGCCCAGCGAGCCACAGCTTCCGCCCTCCGCGCGCGCGGAGCAAGGTCTGGCCGAGCTCGGTTTCGGCGCTGCGAAAGGCGACGGCTTTGAACCGCCCGCCATCGTCGCCCGCGACGATCAGCCGGACATGGTCGGTGCCGACAATGCTCGCCTCGACGATCCGCACCGGGCCGGTGGCGACGCGCGGCGCGGGCCAGCCGGCGCCATAGGGTCCGGCGCTTTCGATCGCGTCGCACCACAAAGGCGAGATGCCGCGCGGCGCGAGCACGGCGTCGATCAGCAGCGCCTTGTCGCCGCTCGCGCGCTCGACGTCAACGGCGAGGCGGTCGTTGAGAAAGGCGCCGAGCGCATCGACTTTGTCGGCTTCGACGGTCAGCCCCGCCGCCATCGCATGGCCGCCGCCCGCGACGAGCAGCCCGCTTTCCTTGGCGGCGAGGATTGCGGCGCCGAGGTCGACGCCGCTGATCGAGCGACCCGATCCCTTGCCGATGCCATCCTCGCCCACCGCGATGACGATCGCGGGGCGGTGCAGCCGTTCCTTCAGCCGCCCCGCAACGATGCCGATCACCCCGGGATGCCAGCCCTGCCCGGCGACGATTGCGACCGGGGCGTTTCCGCACGCGGTGCTCGCGGTCATTGCTTCGTCGAGCACGCCTGCTTCGATTGCGCGGCGTTCTTCGTTCAGCCGGTTGAGTTCCTGCGAAATGTCGGCGGCTTCCTGCGGGTCCGACGTCGTCAGCAGGCGCACGCCAAGGTCGGATTTGCCGACGCGCCCGCCCGCGTTGATCCGCGGGCCGAGCGCAAAGCCCATGTCGCTCGCGGTCGGCGGCTTGGTCAGCCGCGCCGCGTCCATCAGCGCCGCGAGCCCGGTGTTGCCGCGTCGCGCCATCACTTTCAGCCCCTGCGTCACCAGCGCGCGGTTGAAGCCGGTGAGGCGTGCCACGTCGGCGACGGTACCGAGCGCGACGAGATCGAGCAGGTCGATCAGCGCGGGCTCGTCGCGTGTCGCAAAAAAGCCGCGCGCGCGCAGGGTGCGGAGCAGCGCGGCGCCGAGCAGGAAAGCGACGCCGACCGCGGCGAGATTGCCGTGGATCGCGGCATCGGGGGCTTCGTCGAGCCGGTTCGGGTTCACCAGCGCCAACGCCGCGGGCAGGATGGTCGCGCATTGATGATGGTCGACGACGATCACCTCGACCCCCGCGGCATTGGCCTCGGCGATCGCTTCGAACGCCTGCGCGCCGCAATCGACGGTGACGACCAGCTTCGACCCCGCTTCGCCGATCTTGACCAGCGCGGCGCCCGAGGGGCCGTAGCCTTCCATCAAGCGGTCGGGAATATAGGCGCCCGTGGGCAGACCGAGCCCGCGCAGCAGGCGCACGAGCAAAGCCGCCGAGGTCGCGCCGTCGACGTCATAATCGCCGAAAATCGTCACCGCCTCACCCTTTTCGACCGCATCAGCGAGCCGCGCCGCAGCGGCGTCCATGTCGCGGAACAGCGACGGGTCGGGCATGAAGCCGCGCAAGGTCGGGCTGCGCTGGCGGTCGAGATCGTCGCGGGTCACGCCGCGCGCGAGTAGCAGCTGGGTGACGAGGTCATCGGGGGCGAGATTTTCGGACGCCATGTCGGCGCTCGCCCGCCGCCAATGCCAGGGCTGGCCGAGGATCGAGCGGGTGATGCCAAGCGCGACGTCGCTCATGCCCGCGCTCGTGCGGTCAGGATGCGGTCGCGCAGGTCGCGCGCGGTCGCGAGCGGGATCGCGGGAATCTCGTGGCTTGCGAGCGAGCTGCCGCCGGGGACGCCGAACACCAAAGTCGCCAGCCCCAGCGGGCGCAGGATGAAATCGCTTTTCAGGTCGACGCTCTGCACCGATGCATGCGGCAGCAAGGTCAGCTTGGGTTTCCAGAATCCCCGCCGGATCGCGACCTGTTCGCCAAGGTCGGTCCAGCGGTGGAAGCGCACCCCGAACAGCGACGCGGCACCGATCAGCACACCGACAACCGGCCCGAACCAGCCGAGCGCCTGCCCGAACGACACTGCGACCAGCCCGCCAGTCGTCGCGCCCAGCGCGCCGATCAGCCCGCCGAGCGCGATGATGCGGTGGCTTTGCTGCCATTCGGCGTCGCCATCGGGGCGCGTGATCGCGACTTCGGCCAGCACCGGGCCGATCGTTTCCAGCTGCGCAAAGGGGACGACCTGATGATCGCGTTCCTTCTCGCCATCACTCGCCAGGCTTTGCAGCCGCAGTTCGTGCCAGCCGAAACGCTGGCGGAACCAGCCGGTGACCAGGATCGCCGCCTGCACGCGGCGCACCGGCACCGCGACGTCGGTGCGCGTCGTCAGCCCGCGGGTGCGGCGCAGCGCGCGCGGCTCGCGGGTCAGGCGGAAATTCCAGTTGGCGAAGATCATCGTCGCGATGCCGCTGGCGAAACCGATGAAGAGCAGCGAAATTGCCGCGCCGACCCCGGCAACCCAGCGATGCGCGAGCAGCCATTGGTCGAGCCCATAATCCTCCGCGACATCGACCCAGTCCATCGGGTTGAAGGCGTTGAATTTGAACGGCAGCAGATTGTCGAAAAACTGCATACCCGCACCCACGACGGCGAGTGCGGCGAGCGAGAAGTTGAACAGTCCGGCGAGCAGCAACTGGCGCGGCGTCATCGCGAACAGCAGTCGGTCTTCGGCCACCGGCGCCGCTTCGAACGCATCGGCCGTAGCAACCGCCGTTACCTCGCCGCTGCGGTGCGCGCGGATCGTCGTGCGCAGCGTCTGCGCGGCGTCGAGCGCGATGGCGTCGAGATCGGCGTCATTCTCCTTGCCGCCCGCGCCGGTTTCGAACCCGACCTTGGCGATGCCCAGCGCGCGCGACACCAGCCCCTGTTCGATGCTGACGTCCTGGATGCGGTCGAACGGGATGGTGCGGTGCTGGCGTGAGAACACGCCGCTTTCGATCACGATTTCGTCGTCGCCGACCAGAAAACGAAACCGCAGCCAGTGGAACCATGCGGCGAGCAGCGAGATCAGCAGAAAGGCAAGGATTGCGGGGACGATATAAACCCAGTTGCCGGTGAAACCGAGCGCCGCGACCGCGGGCAGGAAATTCAGGCTGCGTGGCCCCAGCTTGACGACGGCGAGCGCCAGCGTCGCGGGATGCAACCGCTGCCAGTTCGCGTCGTCTTCGATGAGCGGTGCGGCCGCAGCCGCGGCGGTGTCGGTCATGCGAAATCGGTCTGGATATGCCGCCGGATCGTCTCGCGCATCGCCGCGGCGACATCGGCGGGCAGCCCGGGCAGGGTGACGGTGCTGTTATGCGTGCCCGACGTGTGGACGATCAGGTGCGACAGGGCGAACCAGCGCTCGACCGGCCCCTGCCCGACGTCGATATGCTGGACGCGCACGAACGGGACGATGGTATCGGTGCGGAACAGCCAGCCGCGCGCAACGCGCAGCTGCCCGTCGCCGATCCTGTAGCCCCAGCGCGACACCCGCCGCGACGGAAAGATCGCGATGACGGTAATCGCGATCAGCCACGCCAGCGCGGTGATCAACCCATACGGCCCCTCGATATGGCGGATCAGCAGATAATCGAACACGCTCGCCCCGATCGCGAGCGGGATCAGGTTGACCGCCGTCGCGACGCGCAGCACTTGCGCATAAGCGGGATCGACCGGGTCGAGCCCTTCGGCAGCGTTGAGCGCCTCGGGGTCGAACGGATCGGTCGGGTGGATGGCGGGGGTGTCGGTCATCCTTCCCCGTTACCGTGTTGGAGGCCTATGGCACAACCACATTGAACCGCGGGTCGGCGGGGGGATGCAGCGCGAACCACGACAGGAACGCCATCCGGTCCCCCTCGATCCGGATCGCGCCCGACTGCATCAGCGCCGGAAACTGCGCCTGCCCCAGCATCACATCGTCGAGCGTCTTGCGATCGAGCGTGACGGTCGCGGTCGGCGCCGCGTCGGTGACGCCGTAACGCGGCACCTCGACCCCGCCGCCGACGACGATCGCGACCGTCTCCTTGCTGTCGGGCAGCACGAACTGGAATGTGCCCTTGATCGTCGAACCGTTGGCAGCATCGAAGCGCGTCGCGAGCGCGTCGAAAAACACCGCGGTCGGGATCGCGCTGACGAAGCTGCGGCTCTGGCCATTGCCCGACACATTCTCCACCGCATTGCCGCGCAGCGTCGCCGCGGCGGCGAGATAATAGTTCCGCCACGCCCCCGATTCGGCCTGATAGCCGAGCTGGTCATAGGCCGACGCCAGCGCCGCGCGCGCCGCCTGGTTGCCCGGCTCGGCAAACACCAGCTTGTTCAGCAATTCAGCCGCCCAGCGATACTCGCCCGCTTCGATCGCCGCCTTGCCCGCCGCCAGCAGCTTGTCGGCGCCGCCCGCCAGCGCGACATATTTGGGCGCGGATTGTTCAGGCGCCAGCGGATTGAAATTGGCGGGATTGCCGTCCCACCAGCCGAAATAACGCTGATACACGGCCTTCATGTCGTGATTGAGCGTGCCATAATAGCTACGCGTCGAAAAATCGCGGCCCTGCACCGGCGCCTCGGCGGTCTGATCGGCGAGCTCGTGCAAAGTCGCGCCGCGGTTGGCCAGAAACAGGGTGCGGTCGTGGACATAGCGATAGGCGTCGCGCTGGTTCGCCAGCAATGCGCTCACCTCGCCCGCGCCCCAAGTCGGCCAGTGATGCGACGCCAGCGCCACCTCGGCTTGGCCGCCCCATTTCAGCAGCGTCGCGTCGATCACCTTCGACCAGTGCAGCGCATCGCGCACCTGCGCCCCGCGCAGGGTCAGCACATTATGCAGCGTGCGGGTCACAACCTCGGTTGTGTGCAGCGCCTTGTACGCGGGAATATAGAAAACGAACTCCGACGGCGCCTCGGTGCCGCCCGCGTCGAGGAAGTCGAACGCCAGCCCGTCGATGGTCAGCGTGCCGCCCGTTTCGCCGACGCTCTCGGTCGGCTCCATATAGCCGATCGTTCCCGACGACAGCTTGGGGCCAAGGCCCGTATCGACCTGTCCCGCGGGTCCGGGCGCCAGGATCGACCCGAACATATAGAGCGCCCGCCGCCCCATCGCGGTGCCCGCAAGGACATTCTCGGCGGTCGCTTCCTCCGAAAAGCCATGCGGCGCGATGATGCGGATCTTGTCCTTTTTCACCTGCTCGGGGGTCACGATGCCGCCGACGCCGCCGAAATGGTCGCTATGGCTGTGCGAAAAAATCACCGCCTTGATCGGCCGCTTGCCCGCCTTTGCCTCGACCGTATCGGCGAACAATTTCCAGCCTGCCGCCGCGGCCTCCTCGGACAATAAAGGATCGACGACGATCCACCCGCTCTTGCCGCGGATGATCGTCATCACCGAAATGTCATAGCCGCGCAGTTGCCAGATCTTGTCGGGGACGACTTCGAACAAGCCATGCACCGCGTTCAGTCGCGCCTGCCGCCACAGCGACGGGTTGACCGTGTCGGGCGCCGCCTTGGTGTCGAGAAAGGCATAGGGCCGCCGGTCCCACACCGTTTTGCCGTCCTTGTCCAAAATCACCCCGCCCGGAATCTCGGCGAGCTTGCCGCGCATCGCATTCGCCTCGTCGCGCGGATCATCGAGCGGCAGGCGCGCGGCGATTTCGGCCTGCGCGGTGCGGGTTGCCTCGCTCGCGGCGTCCTGCGCAACGGCGGCAAAGGGCAGGGTGCTGGCGAGCAGCAGGGCGGTCAGTCGGCGCATCTATTCTCTCCCCCATATTTTGGTCGCAGCTTGCGCCGCAGTCCGCCGCTTGGCAAGCATCGGCGGATGACCGAAACCTCGACCCTGCTGATCGCTTGGCACAGTCGCACCGGTGGCAGCGAAGCGCTGGCGCGTGCCGCGGCGGATGGCGCTGGTAGCGCCGCGCGGCTGGTCCACGCCGAGGACGTCACCCCCGACATGCTTCTCGCCGCCAGCGGCTATCTCTTCATCGGTCCCGAAAATCTGGCGGCGCTGTCGGGCGCGATGAAGGAAATGTTCGACCGCTGCTATTATCCCTGCCTCGGGAAACTTGAGGGCCGCCCCTATGCGACGACCATCTGCGCGGGTTCCGACGGCGAAAACGCCCAGCGCCAGCTTGACCGCATCGCGACCGGCTGGCGGCTGAAACGGGTCGCGGAGGCTATGATCGTGAACACCGCCGCGCAGACGCCGGAGGCGATCCTCGCGCCCAAGACGATTCCCGCCGGCCGCCTGTCCGAAGCGCGCGATCTGGGTGCGGCGCTCGCCGAAGGGCTCGCGGCCGGGATCTTCTAGCATGGCGATCCTCCCCGGAACGGGGAGGGGGACCATCGAAGATGGTGGAGGGGCACAGGAGGCTGACGCGGGGCTTGCGGTCACGTGCCCCTCCACCACCCTGCGGCCTCGCGGGAAGCAACGCGCCCCGCGCGCTCCTTCTTGCCGCTCGCTCCCCCTCCCCCGCCGGGGGAGGATCGGGCAAGCCCCCAACGCGTGCGATTGGCGCGCCGTCCATTGCCCGCTACAGGCACCCGATGCTTCGCCTGACCGAACTCACGCTGCCGCTGCATCACGCGCCGGAAGAACTACCCGCCGCGATCTGCAAACGGCTGCGCATCACCCCGCGCGAGCTGGTGCGCCACGTCGTCGCGCGCCGCGCGCATGACGCGCGCGACAAGACCAACATCCAGCTCGTCTATTCGGTCGACGTCAATGTGAAGCACGAGGGCGCGGTGCTCGCGCGCTTTCGCAAGGACCGCAATGTCCAGCAGACCCCGAACACCAGCTATAAATTCATCACCCAGGCGCCAAAGGGCGCTAAACGGCCGGTGGTCGTCGGCGCCGGACCATGCGGGCTGTTCGTCGGGCTGATCCTCGCGCAGATGGGGTTCCGCCCGATCATCCTCGACCGCGGCAAGGTCGTGCGCGAACGGACCAAGGATACATGGGATCTGTGGCGGCGCGGCGTGCTCCACCCCGAATCGAACGTCCAGTTCGGTGAGGGCGGCGCGGGCACCTTTTCCGACGGCAAGCTCTACAGCCGGATCAAGGATCCCCGCCATCTCGACCGCAAGGTGCTGACCGAATTCGTCAAGGCGGGCGCGCCGCCCGAAATCCTGACCGAAGCGCATCCGCATATCGGCACCTTCCGGCTGGTGACGATGGTCGAAAGCCTGCGCGAGACGATCGAGGGGCTGGGCGGCGAATATCGCTGGCAGCACAAGGTCGACGGGCTCGATATCGCCACCGACGGCGCGGGCGAACGCCGGGTCCAGGGGGTTCACCTGACGGGCGGCGACTATATCGAGGCCGACCGCGTCGTA
>Ga0265296_1004901_pt1 | contig 11359 bp, 9 predicted proteins | sample MunlanPumphouse1_FD_189073 | JGI IMG/M metagenome (GOLD analysis project Ga0265296, IMG submission 189073) | Groundwater microbial communities from a municipal landfill in Southern Ontario, Canada - Pumphouse #1 | ecosystem: Environmental > Aquatic > Deep subsurface > Groundwater | place: Canada...
CGGTGAAATCAGCGATGGCAATTGGCGCTTTGCTATTAGAGGGGATTGGTGATACAATAAGAATATCGCTTACGGCAAGGCCTGAAGAAGAAGTCAAAGTAGCTAAGGCGATTTTAGCAGGCTTAGGATTACGTTGTTTTGGGCCGGAAGTTATCAGCTGCCCTACTTGCGGCCGCTGCGAAGTGGATTTAGTCAGTATCGTCAAAGATTTAGAAAAAAAACTTACAGCTTACAGCTTAAAGCTTACAGCTAGGCGATTGAAGGTGGCCGTAATGGGTTGCGTCGTCAACGGCCCAGGCGAAGCAAAAGAGGCAGATATTGGCGTTGCTTTCGGGAGAAAAACCGGCCTCTTATTTAAAAAAGGAAAGGCAATGAAAAAAGTTTCTTTTTCAAATTGTGCCGGGGTTTTATTGAAAGAAATAAAGAAAATAAATGGCTAAGGCATTGAAGGATAAAATTAAAGAGAAAATTATTTCGCAATACCGGGGATTGTTCTCCGCGGATGATTTCAGCACGGCTGAGTTAAGGGAAAGAATTATCCAAATTTCAGAAGAGGTCCTTGAGCGCGAGTATTCCGCTTTGCCGAGTGAAGAAAAAATCAAAATAATTAATGAGGTTGTGAATGAATTAACCGGTTTTGGCCCGATAGAAAGCCTTTTTGAAGACCCGGCAATAACCGAAATTATGATTAACGGCCCAAAAAAAGTGTATGCGGAAAAGGCCGGCAGAACTGAGCTTACCAATATAACCTTTGATAACGAAGCGCAGGTAATGTATCTGATAAATAAAATGCTGGCGCCTACGCGCAGGCACGTCGATGAATCGTTTCCTTATACAGAGATTTGTTTAAAGGATGGCTCACGCGTAAACATTGTCATACCGCCCCTTGCCTTGGACGGCCCGGTAATTACCATCAGAAAGTTTTTAAAAGAAATAAGAAATATTGAGGATTTGCTGAAGTTGGGGACTTTAGATAAGCGGATGAGCGAATTCCTTATGGCCTCCATAAAGGCAAAAATAAATATTATCTTTAGCGGTGCAACCGGCGTGGGAAAAACCACTACCTTAAATGTGCTTTCCGGCTGTATCGGAAACGATGAACGGATTGTGACCATCGAAGACACGGCAGAATTACACCTCACCCAGGAGCATGTCGTCAGGCTTGAGGCAAGGCAGTCTAATATTACAGGCAAGGGAGAGATAAGCATCAGGGAACTTTTTAAAAATTCTTTGCGTATGCGCCCGGATAGAATTATCTTAGGCGAAATCAGGGGTTCGGAGGCTTTAGATATGCTTCAGGCAATTTGCTCAGGCCATAAAGGGTCTTTGGCAGTATTGCATGCGAACTCGCCGCAGGATGTAATCTACAGGCTGGAGACGATGATATTGACTTCAGGCGTACCGATTAGTATGGAGGCGATACACCGTCAAATTGCCACTGCCATTAACTTAATTGTCCAACAAGAACAGTTATTGGACGGTTCGAGGAAAATAACCCATATTACTCAGGTTAATGGATTAAAAGACGGGCAGGTTGCTTTAGAGGATATTTTTGTTTATGACTTGGAAGGCTTTGATGCCAAAGGCATTCCGCAGGGTAAATGGAAGGCAACCGGAGCCGTACCATGTTTCTATCCGTTATTTGAGAAAAACGGAATAAAATTAGCGAAGGAATTATTCAACAAGGGTTAATTCATATGCTTTGGTCAAAAAATTTCATCCCGACTTTAAAAGAAATACCTCAGGAGGCAGAATCAATCAGCCATCAGTTAATGTTGAAGGCAGGCCTGGTGCGTATGCTCATGGCAGGGGTATATTCTTACCTGCCTTTAGGTTTAAAAGTCTTGAATAATATCGAGGGGATAATCCGTCAGGAAATGGATACAGCAGGGGCCGCGGAATTATTACTTCCGGCATTACAGCCGAAAGAATTATGGGTGAGATCCGGCCGCGATGAGGTAATCGGCGATGTGATGATTAAATTTGTCGACCGCCGCGGCAGGAATGTCTGCCTTGGGCCGACGCATGAAGAGGTAATTACGGAACTAGTAAAAAATCACGTTTCAAGCTACCGGCAGCTGCCTTTAGTCCTGTACCAGATTCAGACGAAATTCCGCGACGAAATCAGGCCGCGCTTTGGCCTGGTGCGCTCCTGCGAGTTTATTATGAAAGACGCTTATAGCTTTGATAAAGACCAGGCAGGCTTAGATAAAAATTATAAAGCGATGCATGAAGCATACCGCAGGATCTTCACCAGATGCGGCCTGGACTTTTTAACCGTAGAGGCAGATTCCGGGGTAATGGGCGGCAGTGTATCTCATGAATTCATGGTCCCTGCTTCTGGCGGAGAGGATATTGTTTTGGCCTGCCCTAAATGTAAACAACCAAAGGCATTCTCCCGCCCGGGAGAAGCAGACGAGGCGGGATCCCGCACAGCGGGGGAAGAAAAAGAAGAAACTTGCCCTCAATGCAAGGTTAAGTTAGAAAAGACTAATACTTTAGAGGTAGGGCATATCTTTCAGTTAGGCACTAAATATAGCGCTACATTGGGCGCGAATTTCGTCGATGATAAAGGTAAGCTCAGGGCCATTATTATGGGTTGTTACGGGATAGGTGTTTCCAGGTTAATCCCCGCGGTTATTGAACAGAATCACGATAAAGACGGGATTATCTGGCCCAAAGAAATCAGCCCTTATAAAGTTATCGTATTGGCGCTGGATGTTACAGATAAAAAGATTTTTGATAAGGCGCTGGCTCTTTATAAAAAACTTCAGGGAGAGGGGATTGAGGCTCTTTTGGATGACCGCGACGAGCGCGCGGGAGTAAAATTTAAGGATGCGGATTTGCTCGGGATAAGCCTGCAGATAGTCATAGGTAAAGAATTCTTAAAAACTAATACTGTGGAATTAAAAATCCGCCGTGGAAATAAGAAAATCAGCGGTACGGAAGAAAATATCTTAAAACAGGCAAAGGAAATTTTAAATGGATAAATACGAGGCCTCTGCCGAATTAAAACAAATCATCAAAGAATTTTTAGAGAGTGAAGGCTTGGAACTGGTTGATTTAATTTATCGCCACGAAGGAAGGGATTTATTTTTAAGGGTACTGGCTGACAAACCGGAAGGCGGCATAACCCTGGATGAATGCGCGCGCTTGAATTATGAAATCAGCCTGATTCTGGATGAAAAAAATATTTTGAATGAGAGGTATATCCTTGAGGTGTTTTCACCGGGCTTAGACAGGCCGTTATCAACCAGAAATGATTTTACCAGATGCAAAAATAAAAAAGCAAAATTTTTCCTGAACGAGCCGGTTTTCGGCAAGTTAGAATGGGACGGCGTAATCAATAGAGTTGAAGGCGGTTCGGTATTCATTGATATAGGCGGCAATATTTTAGAAATGCCGATTTTTAAAATAAATAAAGCAAAACAACTTATTTGAAACCTTGTTTAATATTGAAGGAAAATAATTTAAGGAGAACTTATTATGAGTCAGGAATTAATCGCGATATTGGAACAGCTGGAAAGAGAAAAAGGTATTAAGAAAGAAATTTTGATTGAGGCGGTAGAGAGCGCGTTATTGACCGCCGCCCGTAAAGTGGTCGATATCGGCCCGGAAGAAGAATTAAAAATACAGATTGACCCTTCAGACGGCAAAATCCGGGCTTTTAAAAATAAAGAAGAAATCACGAATATCGATTTCGGCCGCATTGCCGCATCCACCGCAAGGCAGGTAATCATACAGAAGATCCGCGAGGCGGAAAAAGAAATTGTCTTTACCGATTTTCAAAGTAAAGTCGGAGAAATTGTCTCCGGTACGGTATACCGCTTTGAAAAAGGCAATATCATCGTTGATCTTCTGGGGAAGGCGGAGGGGATTCTTTTGAAACGCGAACAGTCCTCTAAGGAGGAATTTAAACAGGGCCAGCGTATCCGCGCCTTTATCGTGGAGGTCAAAAAAGAAGCCAAAGGCCCGCAGATAATTTTATCGCGCGCGCACCCTAATTTTGTAAAAAAATTATTCGAACTGGAAGTGCCTGAAATTTACGAAGGTATCGTAGAAATAAAATCAGTAGCGCGCCAGCCGGGGGAACGGACCAAAATCGCGGTTTGCTCAAAGAATGAAAAAGTCGATGCCGTGGGCGCATGCGTGGGGATGCGCGGAAACCGCGTGAGAAATATCGTCAATGAATTGCAGGGCGAAAAAATTGACATTGTCCGCTTCAGCGATGATATTAAAGAATATATCAAGGCCGCGCTTTCGCCGGCTGAAATAACGCAGATTAATTTAAATAAAGAACACGTTAAGGCTGAAGTGGTTGTAGAAAATGACCAGTTGTCATTAGCAATCGGTAAGCACGGCCAGAATGTCCGGCTTGCCTCCCGGCTGATTGGCTGGGAATTGGATATCCGCACTAAAGAAGTTTTAGCTGCAGAGAAAGAAAAGATAACGCTAGCAGCAACAGAAGAAATTGCCCCGGAAGAAAAGAAAGAGAAGAAGGAGAAAAAAGAGAAGAAGGAAGAGGAGATTTCTTTAGAGGAATTGCCGGGTGTGGGGGCAAAGACTTTAGAGAGTTTAAAAGAAGCGGGTTTTAAAACCGTTGAAGATGTCCTGCAAGCAGAAATGCGGGAGTTATTAAAAATAAAAGGTATCGGAGAAAAGAAGGCCGAAAAATTAATCGCAGACGCCAAGAAACTAACCAAGAAATAAGCTGGTAAAGCAATGGTTTGGCTTTCCATATAGCCAAAGCCATAAGAGGGAAATAATGGCAACAAAGGCAAAAAAAGAAAAACCTGCTAAGGTAAAAAAGAAGACAGAAGCAAGGCCCAGGCCCAAGGTAGAGAAGGCTGCGCGTAAGGTTATCCGGGTAGTAAAGCCTGTAACAAGGCCTAAGGCTAAAGTTAAGAAAATTATTGCTCCGGTTAAAAAAGAACAAATTCCAGCACCGATTAAGGCAATCCTGCCGTCGATTAGACCAATACCAGTTAAAGTAGAGGCCAGGCCGGTATTGAAGCAAGAGGCAAACCTAAAAATAAAACCAGAGATAAAACCCGAAATAAAAGAAAAAACAAAAGAAGCAATCAAGAAAGAAGCATTTAAGAAAGAAATAAAAGAAATACCCAAGAAGGAAATAAAGGAAGTAAAGATAGAAAAAGTTTCCGCCGAAGGCGGATCCGCCTGCGGCGGAAAAAAAGAAATTCCGGAAGTAAAACCAGGCACGCCCGTTGTTACTAAAGAATTAAAAGAACTGGAGCTGAAGCTCCCGATTACGGTTAAAGATTTATCGATAAGGCTTCAGGAAAAACCGTCTGCATTGATTAAAATGTTGATGGGTATGCGCATCATGGCAGGGATCAATCAGACATTGGATGAAGCGACAGTGGGAATTATTTGTGAAAAATTCGGTTTTAAAATAAAACTAGCTTTGAGTGAAGAGGAGTTAGCGTTACGCATGCATCAGGAGCCGGATGAGCCGCTGTCTTTAAAGCCGCGGCCTCCCATTGTTACTTTTATGGGCCATGTTGATCACGGTAAGACTTCGCTATTGGATGCGGTGAGAAAAACCAAAGTTGCTGAATCAGAACACGGAGGCATTACCCAGCATATCGGCGCTTACCGGGTGCATTTGCCTAACGGTGATATCACTTTTCTGGATACCCCGGGCCACGAGGCCTTTACCGCAATGCGCGCCAGGGGTGCCAGTATTACCGATATCGTGGTTTTGGTTGTGGCAGCAGATGACGGGATTATGCCTCAGACTAAGGAAGCAATTGACCACGCGCGCGCAGCAGGCGTTTCGATAATTATTGCTATTAATAAAGTTGATAAACCGCAGGCAGATATCGATCGGGTAAAGAAACAGCTCTCGGAACTTGATCTCTTGGCGGAAGATTGGGGCGGCAAGACAATTACTGTCCCTGTTTCGGCAAAGACAGGCCAGGGAATAGATAATTTGTTAGAAATGATTATTCTTGAATCTCAGATGCTGGAATTAAGGGCTAATCCTAACCGCTTGGCCAGAGGCGTAGTTGTTGAGGCAAAGATGTCTAAAGGCAAGGGGCCGGTATCAACTCTATTGGTACAGAACGGGACATTGCGCTTAAATGAAAATATTATCGTCGGGAATTGTTATGGTAAGGTCCGTGCTATGTTTAACCATCTGGGCCAGGCAGTGGCCGAAGCAGCTCCGGCGTATCCGGTGGAAGTGCTGGGCCTTACGGGTGTTCCTGCCGCAGGAGACCAGTTTTTTGTGATTGCCGATGAAAAGCAGGCGAAAGATATAGTTGCTGCGCGCCTGGAGCAAGAAAGGCAGGTACAGATTAAACAGGTAAAACGCATCAGCTTGGAAGACCTGCATTTACAAATAAAAGAAGGCAAGATTAAGGATTTAAAGCTGATTATTAAGGCTGACGTGCAGGGGTCCCTGGCAGCAATTAAAGATACGATTGATAAAATTAACATTTCGGAAATAAAGTTGGATATTATTCATGAAGGCGTTGGCAGCGTAAATTCATCGGATGTAATTTTGGCAATGGCATCCAATGCTTTAATTTTAGGGTTTAACGTGATACAGGATGCCTTAGCCAAAGATTTATCGGGTAAAGAAGGCGTAGATGTGCGCAGCTACAATATCATTTACGAATTAGCCAATGATATTAAGGCAGCGGTTGAAGGCATGCTTGAGCCGAAGTTAAAGAAAGTATTTTTAGGCAGGGCAGAAGTAAGAAAGGTCTTTAAGTTGTCGCGTTCAGGCACTGTTGCCGGTTGTTTTGTTTCCAAGGGTAAAATCAGCCGCAGCGCAACCGTTAATTTAGTCAGGAACGGCGAAGAGATTTTTGAAGGCAAAATTTCCAACCTGAAACGTTTTAAAGACGATGTCAGGGAAGTGGCGGAAGATTTTGAGTGCGGTATAACTTTAGGCGGATTTGATACTTTACAGGAAGGCGATATTATCGAAGCCTTTGAAATTGAAAAAATAGCAAGAAAACTATGACCCATTCGACTCACTACGTTCGCTCAGGGTCATCCTGAGCGGACTATTGATGAGTTAGGATGGCAGAAAGTCGAAGGATGAAAAAAAGAATCTTAAGCGGGATGCGGCCGACGGGAAAATTACACCTTGGCCATTTAGTCGGGGCGTTAGACAGCTGGATAAAACTGCAGGAAGAATACGAATGTTTTTTCATGGCCGCTGATTGGCACGCGCTGATGGGGGAATATGAAAATCCGCAAATTTTATCAGAATCTATAATTGACAATGTCGTTGACTGGCTGAGCGCCGGTATTGACCCTCGTAAAGCAACATTGTTTATCCAATCTGAGGTGCCAGAGCATTTGGAATTGCAGATGATTTTTTCCTGCATCACGCCGCTGGGGTGGCTGGAAAGATGCCCTACCTATAAAGAACAACTGCGGGAAATTAAAACTCGTGACCTGCACACCTATGGTTTCCTGGGGTATCCGGTATTACAGGCAGCGGATATTTTAGTTTATAAAGCGGAAAAAGTACCGGTAGGAGAAGACCAATTGCCGCACCTGGAACTGACACGGGAAATTGCCCGCAGGTTTAACAGCCTCTACAATAAGGAGTTATTTTCTCAACCCGGGGCAATACTGACAAAAACTCCCCGGCTTTTGGGTTTAGACGGAAGAAAAATGAGCAAAAGCTATAATAACACGATTAATCTTTCCGATTCCGAAGAAATAATAAAAAGAAAAATTTCCAGCATGATTACCGACCCTGAAAAGATCAAATTAGCTGATCCGGGGCATCCGTCAGTCTGCAATGTTTTTTCCTATTATTCGGTATTTTTCCCGGAGATGAAAGACGGATTGCATAAAGTGTGTATGGAGGCAGGATTAGGCTGCGTAGAATGTAAAAAGAAACTCGCTTCCTGCTTGATTGATAAATTAAAACCACTGCATAAAAAGCGCCAGGAGTTATTAAAAGACAAAGGACAGATAAAAAAGATCCTTGAGGAAGGTAAAGTTAAGGCATCGAGTGAAGCCGGTAAAACCATGCAGGAAGTAAGAGATGCCATGAAAATGTCCATATGAGCTACAAAATAAAATTAGAAATTTTTGAAGGGCCGCTCGATTTACTTCTATACCTGGTCAAAAAAGACCACCTGAATATTTATGATATCCCGATCGCCGAGGTGACCGAGCAGTACTTAAAGTATATGGAATTAATGCGGCTGTTGGATTTAAATATTGCCGGAGAATTCCTGGTAATGGCAGCGACACTAATCCAGATTAAATCTAAAATGCTTCTTCCGGCAGAGGAAAGTGAGCAACCGGAAGAAGAACAAGACCCAAGAGCGGAATTGGTTAAGCGTTTATTGGAATACGATAAGTTTAAGGAGATCGCCGAAAATTTACGGCAGAAAGAAACCGGCCAGCAGGAGGTCTTTAAGCGCGCTAAAAGTGAAGGGCTGAATCAGGATAACCCTAAAGAGGCCGAGGTATATTTCGAGGCAAGTATTTTTGATTTGATCAGCGCTTTTTCCAGGGCCTTAGAAGATATCCCTAAGGAAGTGTTCTATGAGATCATCAAAGACGAATTTACCATCGAAGAAAAAGTGCATCAGATTTTACACCTGCTTTTGGTCCAGGACTCCGTGCGCATCTCTGAATTATTCGCCCAGGCCAAGCAAAAAATAGAAATCATTGTTACTTTTTTGGCTATTTTGGAACTTATCCGTTTAAAAGAAATTATTGCCCGGCAAAAGGGCGTATTTGACGAAATAGAAATTACCAGGAATAAGGAGAACATCATACCTTATGACAGGAGAGGACAGGCTCAAATTACTGAAGGGCCAGAATAATAAGGGGCCTATTCAGATAATCAATCCGGAGCAAGAGACCGAAGAGGATGTAGTATTAAATATTTCTTTGCGGCCGCATAAATTTTACGAATTTACCGGCCAGAAGGAAATAATCGATAACCTCAAAATCTGCCTTGCTGCGGCAAAGCAAAGAAAAGAACCTCTGGAACATGTTTTGCTTTCCGGCCCGCCGGGCCTAGGCAAGACTTCTTTATCGCATATCATCGCCCATGAAATGGGCACAAAAATTACCGCGACCTCAGGCCCAGCCATTGAACGCGCAGGCGATTTAATCGGCATCCTTACTAATTTGGAAAAAGGCGATATACTTTTTATCGATGAAATACACCGGCTTTCCAAAGTCGTGGAGGAATTTTTGTATCCGGCGATGGAAAATTTTCAGATTGACTTCGTCATTGATAAAGGCCAATTTGCCCGGACGATCAAATTTAATCTTAAGCCTTTTACCTTGATTGGCGCGACAACCCGCACCGGATTGTTGGCAGCGCCTCTGAGGGGGAGGTTTGGGATATTCCATCATTTAGATTTCTATAAAATTGAAGATTTATCAAAGATTATTAAGCATTCCGCAAGGATTTTGGCTATGGAGATAGATAGCGATGCGGCAGATGAAATCGCCAGGCGCTCCCGCGGTACCCCCAGGATTGCCAACCGGCTTTTACGCCGGATCAGGGATTATGCGCAGGTAAAAAAAATCGGGAAAATCAATATTGAAGTTGCCGCGCAAACACTGGATGAGCTGGGTATTGATAAGGCAGGGCTTGATGATATTGACCGCAAGGTTTTAAAGACAATTTTAGAGATGTATAGCGGCGGGCCAGTGGGGGTAGAGTCGCTGGCTGCTACTTTAAACGAAGAAGTTGATACTATCGTGGATACGGTTGAGCCGTTTCTCCTGAAGGCGGGCTATATAAAACGCACTTCCCGCGGCAGGCTCGCCACCAGAATATCCTTCGAACATTTCGGTTTAAAATACAATAAAGAGAAACAGGAAGAATTATTTAAATAATAATACCGGGTGTAAAGTTTATGAGACTATTGTTACATACCTGCTGTGCGCCATGCCTGATTTATCCTTTGGAAAATATGAGGAAGCAAAAAACTATTGATGTCGCCGGATTTTTTTATAACCCCAATATCTATCCTCTTGTTGAATATCAGAAACGCAGGCAGGCAGTGGTAAATTTAAGCGGTGAGAATAATCTGGAAGTCATTTATCAGGAATATATCCCTTCAGAGTTCCTCGCAGCAGTTGAGGCAAAAAAAGATACGCCTGAGAGATGTGTAATATGCTGGAATTTACGGCTTCGAAAGACAGCTCAAATAGCCAAAGAAAAATGGTTCGATGCTTTTTCCACTACGCTTTTAGTCAGCCCTTACCAGGACCACGAATTACTTAAGAAAATAGGTACGGACATCTCTCAAGAAACAGGCGTATATTTTTATTATGAAGATTTCCGGCCGGGTTTTAGGAAAGCCCATGAGCAGGCAAAGGCTAAGGGCATGTACTGCCAGAATTATTGCGGCTGTATGTATTCACAGATGGAACAATGCAAAAAACCGCAAAAACCTTAATTTTTTTTCTGTTTTCTGTTTTTTGTTTTCTGCCTTACCCGGCCCGCAGCCAGCCGTCTGAAATTATCCGCGTTGCTATCATACAAGATGCAGAATCATTGAGCCTTAAAGTAAAAGGATTCTATGAGGTAGTTGATTCAGCAACAAATAAAGTTTTATACCGCGGGAAAGATTTAAAAACTACGGTTACAGTTTATAAAAGCGGCGTATTATTGGGTAAGACAGGATTCAGGGCAGATAAACTTTTTGTTAGGGCAAAAGATCCCTACGCGATTACCGTTAACGGCCGTAAATTCAGAGGCGGTATTAATTTAATAAAAAAAGATAATTCGCATTTGCTGGTAGTTAATAGTATCGAGTTAGAAGATTATATCAAGGGTATTTTATATCATGAGGCATCGCATTATTGGCCGCCGGAGGCATTAAAGGCACAGGCAATAGCCTGCCGCACTTACGCGGTTTATCAAAGGAAAGAAAATGCGCGCCGCGATTTCGATGTTACCAGTGATGTATATTCTCAGGTGTATGGCGGCCGGGTTTCCGAGCGTTACCGTACGAATAAAGCGGTTGATGAAACAAAAGGCTTAGTACTTGTTTATCAGGGCAAGGTTTTTCCCGCTTATTTTCATGCTACATGCAGCGGCCACACCGAAGATGCGGGTTTACTTTGGAATACAGACATTGCGCCTTTAAAGGGAGTGGCCTGCAGTTTTTGCCGGCAATCACCGCATTTTTCCTGGCACAGGGTTTTAACTCTGGAAGAAATCGAAAAAAAATTAAAGGGCTCTAATCATAAGATAAGCGGGATCGAAGAAATTTTGATTATGGGCAAAGACAGATCAGGCCGTATCACAGATCTAAAAATAATTGCAAAGGATAAATTTGTGGAAATTCCGGCAAAGGATTTCAGGGGATTGATCGGCCCTGACATTATC
>Ga0265296_1004902_pt1 | contig 11354 bp, 6 predicted proteins | sample MunlanPumphouse1_FD_189073 | JGI IMG/M metagenome (GOLD analysis project Ga0265296, IMG submission 189073) | Groundwater microbial communities from a municipal landfill in Southern Ontario, Canada - Pumphouse #1 | ecosystem: Environmental > Aquatic > Deep subsurface > Groundwater | place: Canada...
TGCGGCCATTTTTTTGACTGTCGCTCTGATGTTGACTGCAACCGTATTCGCCTTTCAATACCGCTTCCGAGACCGGATCTATCCGCGCATAAGCATCGGTAATGTGCCAATCGGCGGACTGACGCCTACTTCAGCCGTTAAGCTGATTACGGAAAAAGCCGATTCTTTCAGCCAAAAAGGCCTTGTTTTCTCATATGCTGGAAAATCAGTTGTTTTTTTGCCTATCGTTTCTTCACTTGGAAGCGACATGGCTTATCAGCTTGTAAGTTTTGATATTGAAACAAGCATCCGCCGTGCCAAAGAAACAGGCAGAATAAGCGCTTTCGATAAATACTTTTTTTTCAAAATCCTGGACATTTTTAAATCAAAATATTTGGAGCTTTCTTATACTATTAACGAAAACGAAGTGAAAAGGTTTTTAGATGCGAATTTTTCCGAATTCTCCCAACCGGCAAAAAACGCCTCGCTGGAATACGAAAAAATCGGATCAAGCACGATTATTTTTAAAGTCAAAAAAGAAGAATACGGGCAAATACTTGACTTAGACCGCGCGTTCAAAGAATTAAAGCAAAAACTTGGCCGCCTCGACGGTTCTCCGATCGGCATCAGCCTCATCCCGAGCATGCCGCAAATATTGGAAAAAGACTGTCTGAATATCGAAGCAAGCGCCGAGAAAATCCTGGGCCGCTTTCCTTTGCTAATCACGCATAGCGACAAAGAATGGACAATCGAAAAAGAGCGCGGACTTGGGTGGCTTACCTTAAAAAAAGAAAACGGCCTTGTTTCAGTCGGCCTAAACCGAGAGCTGATTGCCGAATATTTAAATAAAGAGCTTGCTCCGTCCATAAACATCGAACCGATTGATGCAAAATTCGAAATCAAAGACGGCAAAGTGAGTGAATTCCGGGTCGCCACAAACGGCCTTATGCTGGACGCGCAATCTAGCGCGGCACAAATCGAAAACGGCCTGCACGCCTCCGGCACCGCGGAAATCGCACTTGTCATTGAAATTAAAAAAAGCGCTTTGGATGCGGAAAAAGTCAGTTCGTTTGGCATCAAAGAAATAATCGGCACCGGCAAATCAAACTTTTCCGGATCACCGAAAAACCGCCGCCACAACATCGCAGTAGGCGCAGCCGCAGTAAACGGCACGCTGATCGCGCCTCAGGAGGAATTCTCCCTAATCAAAACACTGGGCAAGATCGACAAAAGCTCAGGCTATCTGCCGGAGCTGGTGATAAAAGACAACAAGACCACGCCCGAATACGGCGGCGGCCTTTGCCAAATCGGCACGACCGTTTTCCGCGGCACTGTCGCCGCCGGATTGCCGGTCACAGAAAGGCGCAATCATTCTTATCGCGTATCCTATTATGAACCGGCTGGTACGGACGCAACAATTTATGATCCTTGGCCGGATTATCGCTTCAAGAACGATACCCAAAATCACATTTTGATCCAATCGCGTTTCGAAGGCGACATGCTTTTTTTTGATTTTTGGGGAACCGCAGATGGGCGCATAGCAACGCATACTTATCCGCGGATCTATAATATCGTCAAACCCGGTCCGACAAAAATAATCGAAACCGCAGACTTGAAACCGGGCGAAAAAAAATGCACCGAACACGCCCACAACGGCGCTGATGCATTCTTTGATTATGCAGTTATTTATTCTAAAAATAATCCGCCCGAAGCCATAAAACAAAAAATGGAAAAAGGCGAAGAGGTAAAAGACGAAGACTATACGCAAAAAGAACGCTTCAAATCGCATTATGTCCCTTGGCGCGAAGTCTGTCTAGTCGGTATTGATAAGGAAGCCGTTAAGACGGCGAGTTCAACTGCGGAAAAAACCGAACCAAAATCCAGTCTCGAAAAAAACTGACAATCGCAATGAGCTTGACTGAAAAAATATTTGAATTTAAGAACAATAAAAAAAACCGCCTTAAGCGGGTAGGCAAGAAATTTTCATTTGCAGTTTTCTAGTCCTAGAACCAAAAAAACCCAAACGAGAAAATCCCCATGCTTGTCGTGCCTGACCCGCTTAAAACGGCTTTGTTTGAAAAATCACTTTTTAGTTGATTTTGTATCATATCACACCTTTTAAGTCTTGTCAAGGGCAAGGCAGGTAAATTTTTAATAATTACATAATATTAGCTAAAAACTTTTTTATTTGATTATAAATTTGGACTTGGAACCTCGCCAACACAAAACGCCACGCCTTCATAACAATTCCAACAAAATACTTACACAAACAATCCTCCAACCATCCGCACCCGATCTTTCTTGCTCTTGGTTTTAATTAAAAGCTCCTCAAATTCTTTCAACCTAGACAAGGATAAATGCAAAGCATGCAAATCTGGCGGCAAATTGGCAAGAATATCCGGCGCATATTTTCGCACTCGTTCGTCCGCAATCACAACAAAACCGCTATCGCTTTGCGAACGGATAAGCCGCCCAAAAGCCTGCTTGATTGCGAACAAGCATTGCGGCAAGGAATAGCCGGGAAAACCGCCGTAAATCGCACTGCGGTTTTGATGGATCGGATCAGTCGGGACAGAAAAAGGCATCCTGATTATTAACACCAGTTCCAAAGAAGGTCCGGGAATATTGATTCCTTCGCGCAAACCGGCCGTACCGATCAAACAAGACTCGACGCTTTCTTTAAACTCTTCGACAATGCCGGATTTACTGCCGGACATGATTCGCGGATCCAGGCTCTTTTCCGTTGAATACAAAGGAATATTCGCCGCCTCTAGATCGGCGGCTAAAAGTTCGCCGAACTTTGCGGCGTCTTTTTTATTGGTAAAAAGCAATAACGCCGAACCGTTATTCGCGACAATGATCCTTTTTAAGAAATCATGATTCCGCACGTAAAACTCACGGTTATTAGAGCCGGTATTGTCTTGCCCCCGATTCGGGAGTTCATCAACAAAAATCAAAGCGCATTGTTTAGAATAATCAAACAGATACGGCAAGCGCAGGTATTCCAATCTTTCTTTCGGAATCAAGCTTAATCCCCAGATTTTGTTTATAAAATCAAAACGCCCGTCATGCGTAAGCGTAGCTGATGTAAAAATGATCGATTTCAATCCCCTGCCGTATAAATTAGCATCCAAATATTTCCCGATATCTTTGTGGCAATAATTCAAAGAAAGATCGGAAGAATCAGCATTCTTAGCGCGATAAAAAATATAACGCCGCTTGTCCAGTTCGCTCAGAACAGAAAAAAAGCTTTGATAACCGGCAAATTTTTCCAGATAATTTTTCGCCTCTCTTCCCAATCCGCTCTGTGCCGATTCCGCGCAGAGCTTGGCGCTCATATCTAAAAAAACGATTATTTCCGACAGGCGCAGGACGATATTCTGCAAAGGAACCGCGACTCTTTCCAAAAAGGCGGGAAATATTTCCGCGCGCTCGCCATATTCGGATTTGCGCGCGCCGAATTCGCACTGCGTCAAACGGAACAGCTCATCGCTATCTTTTTCCATCTGCCTGGCCGCAAAAATAATCTTTTCCGCCCGCGCAAAAAGCGTCTCGTTTCCGGCATTTCTCATCTGCCCCGCAATAGCATGGGCAAAGCCTTTGCGCCGCGCTGTTCCGGCAAAATCGCGTATCAGCGATGCGAATTCGTTTTTTGCAAATGTTTCCTCCGATGCGCTTGTAGCCGCGTCCTCGATATTGATCGCCTCGTCAATCACGAGCACGCGAAAATTCGGCGGCAAAATAGAAAAACGCGACGGGTTATTCCAAGCATCCGACAAAACCAACGAATGGTTAGTGATCACGACATTCGCCTCCCGCGCCGCCAGCTTCAGCTTGCTGATCAGGCATTTATTATAATACTCGCAAAAACGCCCTTGGCATGTATCGCGCGTACTGTTGATATCGCGCGGGGCAAAAGCATCTGTTTTTTTTCTCAGCCAAAATGGGAACCGGTCTAGATCGCAGAACGAACCCTTGCTCCTGATAATCCAATTTGCAAAAAAAACAGCAAATAAATGCGGCGAAAAACGCTCACCCGCCAAAAAAAACTTTTCTTGACTTTGAATAATATCCTCAATCTGCCTTTTGGCTTTACGGATGCATAAATAATGCTCCCGGCCCTTGGCTACAACGATTTTTACGCCTTTCCCGTAAATCTCTTTGATGTGCCGAAAATCACTTTCGTATAACTGATCTTGCAAGGCATTCGTATATGTCGAGATGACAGCCGGCCAGTTCTGATTTTTAAGCGACCACAAAAGCGCCGGCACCAGATAGCCAAGCGATTTGCCGCATCCGGTCGGCGCTTCCAATACAAGATTCACATCAGTATTAATGCACTCCGCTGTTTTTAATGCCATTTCTTCCTGCTGGCGCCGATATTCATATTGCGGCCCCAAAACTGCGCGCAAACTGCCAGGCCCGCCATTTTCCGCAAAAACCTTTTGGATCTCTTCTGAATCAATCTTACGATCAGATTTTTCGACGTCCGCTCTTTGATCTGCTTTTATATTTTGTGCGCTTGCGTCGTTTTGCTTGCTTGCATTTTCATTATCCTGCGTATTATATTTTTTCAAACGGCTCCAATCGATATTTTCCAAATAATCCTCAAAAGGCAAAATGCCGGCGTTTTTTTGCCCAAAATCCAATGATTCACGGCGTTCTAAAATAAAATCCGCCCAGGTCCATCCGGCTGATTTTGCCAGCGCTCCGACCCGATCAAGCCAGGATTTGTCCCATTCCAGATCGCGCACTTCGGCAAGCGAGCGCAAAACCGCCAAAGTCATAAGGCAATCGTCTTTGGCACGATGAGTTTGTTTGGCATTCTTTGCCACAAGCTTTTTGTATAAATATTCCAGCTTATGCCTGCGTATTTCCGGCAAAAGAAAAAGCGACAATTCCAAAGTGTCAAAAACCGAATTGCCGATCTTTTCCGCGATCTTTTCTTGTTTGAGATTATATTCCAAAAATGGCTTGTCAAAAGACAGGATATTATGCCCGACCAAAGGCAAATCTCCGATAAAGCGCAAAAAATCCGGCAAGCATTCCCCGATCTTCGGCTGTCCTTTTACATCGCTGTCGCGGATCCCGCACAAAAGAGCGCTTGCGGGCGGAATCTTCATTTCCGGATCAATCAACCGGCAATACTCGGAAACCACTTCCCAATCTTTAACGCGCAAAGCGGCAATCTCGATGATTTTTCCGCTCTCTTTATCCAAACCGATCGTTTCCAAGTCCAGCACGATGAATTCGCGCAAATTGTCGTTTTTTTTCTGCATAGCGCGCTAGCGTCCGCTTTGATTCTGATATTTATAAGATTTTTTCATAGCTTTCCAAAAAACATCGCGCTGGATGCAGTGCGGATTTGATCCGTCGCAATCCTTGTTCTCCAAGATGTTCCCGTATTTGGCAAAAGTGTTTTGGTCTTCATAATTATACGGATTCTTTTCCAAATTCGCGATTACGGCCGCATGCGCCCGCTCGACATCGCCGCCGGCCTTTGCCAGCTCTTCTTCCATTCCAAGATTGTAGGCGCGAACCAGGCCGCGGAATTCTTTTGACTTGGCCTCCTTCTTTACAGTTTCGATTGCTTCGCCCAAAACCGCCGTAACCGGAGCTTCGGCCGGAGAATCAACCAAATCCATCAATTCTTCAAACGCGGCTTTCTTCGCTTCGTCCATGCCCTTTTCCCAAGCCTTGTCTTTCAGATAATCCTTGACCATGCCCAAATTTCGATCGGCATCCTGCTGAACCTCGGACATGCCTTTATCGATCGCGGCTTGTCGCTCGAGCATACGCTCATAAAACATCAGCTGTTCATCTAATTTATTCTCACCGGCAGTGGCATTGCTATTCCAAAATTTCAAGTAATCAACGGCATTGCCGACTTTTTCATTCCAGCGCAATTTCAAAAGCTCGCGTTCGTCCATGTTCTCGATATTGTTTTTCGGATCATTTTTGTATGCCAGCATATCGCGCAAAGATTCGAATTCTTTTTCGCTCATGCCCTCTCCGCGGTCGCGCAAGCGGTCATTGAGCGCGATCAAGGAATCCTTGGTCTTTTCATCAATCTTTCCGAGATGATAATCCAAACTGGCTGCGCGATTCAAAGGGTCAGACATAGACTCGTAAGTCTTTTTGTTGCCGTCCGTCATGATATCCAAAATATCCTGGCGTTTTCCCTCAAGGCCTTTCAATTGCTTCTCTAGTTCCGGATCAGGGTTGTTCTTAAGCTCGTTCTTGATCATTTCTATCTGATCATCGATCTCAATCACTCCGCCGGGGCCAAGCTTGGGACCCAGCTCGGAAACGCATCTTTCCCTGTCCGAACCTTCAAGCTTCTTACATCCGCTCGGATCCTCGTTTTTGATCGATGCGCCAAGAATGCACTCTTCGCGCGTGTACGACATCGGTCCGCCCTCGATCTGCTCGCAAGCCGAAAGGTCGCCGGTATTCTCGGCGATCATCAAATAGCATTTATCGCGCGGCGGATTACTGCCGGAAAATCCCTTGCCTTCGATCTTTTCGCATTCTTCATTTTTTCCCTCTTGAACGGCCGCGCCTTGCCAGCAATGGTCGCCATCCGGAAAAAAATCGCACATAACACCCATCAATTCTCCGACACAGCCAGTCAAAAGAAACGGCAAAGGCAAGAGCAAAACTGCGGACGCGCTCCTTTTTCCCAGGCGCCTTTTTCCGGCAATAACGATTCCGATAAATAACCAAACAAAAGAAACAACAAACATGCCCACAACCGACAGCATGGCTGGACCGCCGACAAACGTAATAACAGCGCGCCCGATATCCGTATAGCGCGGCTCATTATGGATCAATTCATAAGCAAAATAATACCAAGGAGAAACAGACAAGGCCGCCAAAAAAGGATTCAAAAAATATACATTCTTCCCGCCCAAAAGACGCTTGAAAAGCGCCAGCACCGAATAAATAATCATGGAAAAAAAAGCCATCAATGCGCCCGCATAAGCTCCGTATTTCGTAAAAGCAGACAATATTTTTATATTGCTAATATCAGACGCCTCTCTCAGCATATCCGGCAAAGAGCTTTGGAAATAAACATAATAACTGATTGCAAACAGCGCAAAAAAAAGCGAGGGCATAGCCGCGCAAAATTTGCCGCGCTTTTTAAATGCCGGCAAATCAACCGTTTTTTGCTCGCCCCCTTTGCGCTCCTCCCCGCCGTTTTCACCGGCAGACGTTAAAATTTCTTGTTCCATAATTTTATTATTATTTATTAATGCTCGTGTATTTTCTATTATACCAATAATATCACAAAACAAGAAATTATACTTAATGAAAAATGCCAACATTAAATATTCAATATTAGCTGTTTTGTCAGAATTCACAGGAAAAAATATCCGAAATATGCTATAATCTTTTTATGCTGAAGATATTATTAAATCTTATTCTCGCATCTGTCATCATCTGGCCTTTCTGCGGCCGGACAGAAGCACAAATCCAAAAACCTGCGCAAGTTTCAGCGGCCGGCAAAGACAGCACCGCAACGATCACCTGGCGCAATCCCGAAGATGAAGGATTCGCCAAGATCTTTCTTTTCCGCTCGCCTTTCCTGATAGAAGATTATTTCACCTTCGAAGCCGTATCCGGACTTTGCGACAAGCTTTATGAAGGCACGGATGAAAGCTTTGTTGATGCCGGGCTGGCAGTTAATCTGCCATATTATTATGTTCTTTTCTCCCAGGACAAGACCGGTAATTTTTCACTTGCAACAGTGGTCGAAAAGAAAGCGGAAATATCTTCACCGTCAGCCGGGAACGCGATTTCCCAAAAAACGGTTTCCTTGTCCGGCGCCTCCGCCGATATCGTCAATCAGGTTTCCAAAAACGAAGCAGGGCTCGTTTTTAACTACAACAAAAACACAAAAGGCGAACCGGATGAAAACAGCCGGCGCTTATCACTTTTTATCATAGTAAAAAGCCCGCACAGCCTCAATGCCAATGACAAAAACGCGATCTCTTTCTTTATCAGCGAAGGCACGCCCACGACAATCGTGCTCGGTTCCGGCGAACGCGCCGGCGTATTGAATTCTTATCTCTCGGTTTTTGACAAATTACCGCGCAACGAGCTGGAATGGCAAGATATAATCAAAATCGCCAACGGCCGCTGGCCGGACCAAAGAAACGCAGTATCAGAGCAAGAAGCGGCAGACGTCCATTTCAGCGCCATTTACCGGAGAGAAGCAAACATGGACGATCCGAATGACAATGCCGCTGTCACTGTCATCGCTTATGGACTGCGCCCATCCGCGCGAAATTTGGAAAACGAAAAAAAAGCGATAGAAATCTATCGCTCTATTTTCAACCGCGCCCCGGCCGAAGCTGTTGACTGGGATCTTGTCCGCGCTATCGCCTATTCAGGCGCAAGCAGATAAGCTTATTCGGCAAGCGGATAAGAATTATGTATTTCTTTGATCAAATCCTTTTTACTCATCGCTCTCGTATCCGCACTGCCGCGCTCGCGCACAGATAATGCGCCCGATTCGATTTCTTTGTCGCCTATTACTAAAATATAGGGGGCTTTTTCATTTACGGCCTTGCGGATCTTGTTTCCGACGGTCTCATCACTGGAATCCACTTCGACGCGGATGTCTTGTTTGATGAATTCCTGCGCCAATTGACGGCAATAATCCGCATGTTTCTCGCTCACCGCGGCCAATTTCACCTGCACCGGCGCGCACCAAACCGGAAAAGCGCCGGCATAATGCTCAATCAAAATTCCAAAAAATCTTTCCAGCGATCCCAAAAGCGCACGATGGATCATAATCGGCTGTTCTTCTTTTTCCGGACCGTTGTATTTCATCGTAAATTTTTCCGGCAGATTGAAATCCAGCTGGATAGTAGTCAATTGCCATTCGCGCCCGATCGCATCTTTTACTTTCAAATCCAGGGCCGGACCGTAAAACTTTGCACCGCCCTCTTCGACTTCGCTCACTATCCCGTATTCATCCACTACCTGCCTCACTACTTTCTCAGCTTCTTGCCAAATATCATCACTGCCGGCATATTTGTCCGATTTCGGATTGCGGATTGCGATATATCCGCGAATATCTTCTTTCTTGAATCCGAAAACCGCAAACATATCCAAAGTGAACTTGATCACTTCGCGATATTCATCGATAAACTGATCACGACGGCAGATAATATGCGCATCGTCTTGCGTGAAACCCCTTACCCGCAACATTCCGGATAATTCCCCGGATTTTTCATAGCGGTAAACTGTACCTAGCTCATTCCAGCGGAATGGAAATTCGCGCCAAGAGCGCGGCCGCGACTTGTATATTTCCACATGAAAAGGACAATTCATCGGCTTGACATAATATTCGTCGCCTTCAATGTCCATCGGCGAATACATCGATTCCTTGAAAAAACTCAAATGGCCGGAAGTCTTCCAAAGCTCGGAGCGGCCGATATGGGGAGTATAAACGGTATCATAACCGCGCAATCGATGAAATTTCCGCCAAAAAGACTCGACTGCTTCCCTGGTCTTTGCCAATTTCGGATGCCACAAAACCAAACCGGGTCCGACTTTCTCACTGATACTGAACAAATCCAATTCTCTGCCGATTTTCCGATGATCCCTTTTTTCAGCTTCGGCCTGCATTTCTAAATATTTATCCAACTCTTCCTTGCTCGCAAAAGCCAAACCGTAAATTCTGGTAAGCATCTTATTTTTTTCGCTTCCGCGCCAATACGCTCCCGCCAGCTTGCTCAGTTTAAAAGCGCCGGGAATAATCTTGCCGCTTGATTCAAGATGAGGCCCGCGGCACAAATCTTCAAAACCTCCCAATTTATAATAGCTCACGACCGTTTCACCGGCCGCTTTCAGATCGCTGATTAATTCAGCTTTGTAAATCTGTCCGGTTGCCTCCTCTTTTGCGATTGCAGAGTCGATTAAAACTTCCGAACGCTCGAATTTCAGATTCTGCTTGATGATATGCTTCATCTTCTTTTCAATCGCTGCAAGATCGTCTTCGCCGATTTTGGTTTCCGGAAAATCAAAATCATAATAAAATCCGTTGTCGATCGCCGGCCCGATCGCAAATTTAACATCCGGATAAAGCTCTTTCACGGCCGCGGCCATGACATGCGACAAAGAATGCCGCAAAATCTCCAAGTTGTCGTTTGGCATAAATTTATTGTTAATTGATTATAAATAAAAACCCCGTCTCGGCGCAATAACAAAAGTTATCGCACCGGGACGGGGCAATTAACGCGCCTCGCGGTTCCACCCGGTTTTCCCGCAAAAACGGGACTGCTTGATTTTAGAAATTATTCGGCTTGGTTTTAACAATAATCAAAAAGCCAATTATTGGCTGTGCGCTTGGTAGGCACACCGATCACCGATTGTTAATATTATTATCCGAAAAATGATTCGTGTCAAGGATGTTATTGACTTGCCTTCAAAATATCCCGAATCTCGCGCAAAAGCTGGATATCCTCGCTCAAAGGCTTCGGTTTTTCTTCTTCTTTTTTCTTGAGCTTATTGACGGCCTTGACCATCAAGAAAATCGCAAATGCGATGATCAAAAAATCAACAACGCTTTGGATGAAGTTGCCATAACCCCAAACCGCGCTTTCACCCAAGCGGACAGAAAGCGTGCTGAAGTTTATGCCGCCGGCTAAAGCGCCCAAAGGCGGCATCAGAATATCGTTCACAAATGAAGTAACGATCTTTCCGAACGCCGAGCCGATCACGATCCCGACCGCCAAATCAAGCACATTGCCCTTAGCGGCAAAAGTTTTAAATTCATTGAAGATTTTTTTCATAGTTCATTTATTTTATCATATTATGCTAGAATTCAAAATAGTAATAAAATATTTTCAAAATAAATTCTTCTGCCCTACTTTCTTTTCCTCTCCCCCAAAAATACTAACCTTCCCATACAGCCCGTCAAATCCGGGCTTGACACTAAGCTCGCCAGCACGCACGCGCCTAACGCCTTCTGCCAAACGTTCACCGCCCGCTTCACAAATCTTTTCAAGAGGAGCATCAAGCAATATCATAAGCTCCGGCCCTAATTCGCCGATCAACCTCGTATATTCAGCTTGGACTTTTTTAGAAGAACGATTTTTAACATGCAAAACTTCGGCGATAATCTTATCAAGCTCAACCAATTTTTTGAATCCCGACGCACCCTCCGGCTTAAGACCCGCTTCACGATCAGCAAGCTCGTTCACACGATAGTCAACGCCGATAATCAAGGGCTTCTTGCATTTCGGGCAGATTCCTTTCAGCCTTTTTGTTTCATCGCCATTACACGAAAAATCGCAATCACGATGTCCGTCAAAATGATACATGCCTTCTTCGGGATAGAATTCGATCGTAGCAGACAGGCA
>Ga0265296_1004903_pt1 | contig 11351 bp, 13 predicted proteins | sample MunlanPumphouse1_FD_189073 | JGI IMG/M metagenome (GOLD analysis project Ga0265296, IMG submission 189073) | Groundwater microbial communities from a municipal landfill in Southern Ontario, Canada - Pumphouse #1 | ecosystem: Environmental > Aquatic > Deep subsurface > Groundwater | place...
CGCCAGCGCGGGCGCACCAATCTGATGGTCTTCATCCGCCCGACCATCATCCGCACGCCGGGCGACGCTCAGCAGCTGAGCGCCGACCGCTGGGGCTATATGCGCGGCGAGCAGTTGCGGGCCCAGCCGGGCGTCGAACCCAGTCTGGACGAGATGCTGCGCGACTATATGCGGACCCAGGCGCCCGTCGCGCCGCGCGCCATCGACAACCCGGCGCCGGGCGTAGCCGCGCCGATCGGGGACGTGACCATCTCGCCGCTGGCGCCCGCCCAGAACGCGACGCCGTCGCAGGGCTGAGCACTATGATCACCCTGGTCAATCCCACGCTGCCCTATGGTTTCGCCAAGCGGAACGGCGTCATCCTGCTGGACGCGGGCGACATCGCCGTGGTGGGCCTGCGCGACGGCGCGGACCCCCTGGCCCTGGTCGAGACGCGCCGGGCGCTGGGGCGGCCCTTGCAGGTTCAGGCCATGGCCCAGGCCGAGTTCGACCGCCGCCTGTCCGATGTCTATGCGGGCGACCTGAACGCGGCGGGCGATCAGCAGATGGAGATGCCGTCGGGCCTCGACGGCCTGATCGAGGACCTGCCCGCCGCCGCCGACCTGCTGGATTCGGCTGACGACGCCCCAGTCATCCGCATGATCAACGGCATCATCGCCGAGGCGGTGCGGGCCGGAGCCTCCGACATCCACCTGGAGCCCTATGAGAGCGCTCTGGTCGTGCGGATGCGGGTGGACGGCGTCCTGCGCGAAAGCCTCAGCCTGAACCCGCGCATCACGCCCCTGCTGGTCTCGCGCATCAAGGTCATGGCCCGGCTCGACATCGCCGAGAAGCGCGTGCCGCAGGACGGGCGCATCCCCCTGGCCCTGGGCGGCAAGACGCTGGACGTGCGGGTCTCGACCCTGCCGTCGCGGGCGGGCGAGCGGGTGGTGCTGCGCATCCTCGACAAGGATCAGGCCGACCTGCGGCTGGAAGACCTCGGCATGGACCCGGTGGCGCTGGACGCGTTTCGCGCCGCCCTGCGCGAGCCCAACGGCATCATCCTCGTCACCGGCCCGACCGGCTCGGGCAAGACGACCAGCCTTTATGCCGGTCTGTCGCTGTTGAACGACGCCACCCGCAACATCCTGACGGTCGAGGACCCGGTCGAATACGCCATCGACGGCGTGGGCCAGACGCAAGTGATTCCCAAGGTCGGCATGACCTTTGCGGCGGGCCTGCGCGCCATCCTGCGTCAGGACCCCGACGTGGTCATGGTCGGTGAAATCCGCGATGTGGAGACGGCCAGCGTCGCGGTGCAGGCCTCGCTGACCGGCCATCTGGTCCTGTCCACCGTCCACACCAACGACGCCGCCGGGGCCGTGACGCGGCTGCGCGACATGGGGGTGGAGCCCTTCCTGTTGGCCTCGACCCTGCGACTGATCGTGGCCCAGCGGCTGGTGCGTCGCCTGTGCGGCGAATGCCGGCGAGCCGAGCCCGCCGACGCCGCGACCGCGCGGCTGTCGGGCGTGACCCAGGGCGCGACCGTCTGGCGGGCTCAAGGGTGCGGATCGTGCAACCACACCGGCTACGTCGGCCGGGTCGGCGTCTATGAGACGCTGAAGATCGACGACAAGGTCCGCCGCCTGATCGCCGCCGAGGCGGACGAGGAGGCTCTGACCGCCGCGGCCTTCCCCCAAGGCGGAATCCTGTCGGACCGCGCGCGCGGCCTGGTGCTGGCGGGCGTGACCTCGGTCGAGGAGGCGGTGCGGGTTACGCGTCAGGAAACGCCAGAGGCGCATCCGCTGCCTGAGCCCGCATTGGGAGGCGCCGCCTGATGCCCGCCTTCGACTACAGCGCCGTGGATGTTTCGGGCCGCACCGTCGCGGGCGTGCTGACCGCGCCGGACGAGGCGGCGGCGCGAAAGGCGCTGGAGCGCCGTCGCCTGATGACCCTGTCGCTCAACCGGGCATCGGGCGCCGCCGCGACGAGCGACAAGGCCCCGCGTCTGCGCCAGAAGCTGTCGGCGCGGACCCTGGCCCTGACCACGCGCCAACTGGCCACCCTGATCACCGTCGCTCCCATCGACGAGGCCCTGCGCACCCTGATGCTGCAAGCCGAGCGGCCGAACGTGCGCCGCATCCTGTCGGGCGTCCATGGGGGCGTGCTCGAGGGCCAGCGCCTGTCCGAAGCCATGGCGCGACAGGGCGCGGCCTTCCCGCCGCTGTACCGAGCAACCGTCGCGGCGGGCGAGGCGTCGGGCGCGCTGGCTCCCATTCTGGAGCGCCTCGCCGACGGGCTGGAGCGGGATCAGCAGGTGCGCGGCAAGGTGATCACGGCCCTGGTCTATCCCACCGTCCTGGCCCTGGTGGCCCTGGGGGTGGTGATCGCCCTGATGGTCTTCGTCGTGCCCAAGGTGGTCGATCAGTTCGACAGCATGAACCAGACCCTGCCCCTGCTGACGCGGGCGGTGATCGGGGTTTCCGACCTGATGCGCAACTGGGGCTGGCTGTTCCTGCTGCTGCTGGTCGGCGGCGGCGCGGGTTTCATCGCAGGGCTGAGGAAGCCTGAATTCCGGCTGGCGGTGGACCGGCGGATTCTGCGTCTGCCGGTCGTCGGGCGGCTGACGCGCGACCTGCACGGGGCGCGGATGGCGCGCACACTGTCGACCATGATCACGGCGGGCCTGCCGGTGCTGGAGGGGCTGACCATCACGGCCCGTACGGTGTCGAACCGGGCCTTGCGCGCCGCAACCGAGATGATGGCCGACGCCGTGCGCGAGGGCGGGGGCCTGTCGGCGGCCATGCGCCGCGCCGACGTCTTCCCGCCGATCCTGGTGCACATGACGGCCTCCGGCGAGGCCAGTGGCCGACTGGAGCCGATGATGGAGCGCGCCGCCGACTATCTGGAGCGCGAGTTCAACACCTTCACCGCCGTCCTGCTCAGCTTCCTTGAACCCGCGATCATCGTCGTCATGGGCGGCGTGGTCGCCCTGATCGTCCTGTCGATCCTTCTGCCCATCCTTCAGATCAACACCCTGGCGATGGGGTGAGACCGGAACCCGCCATGACCGAAATGCAGCCGCAACATCCCGCCGAGCCAGTCGCCGCCGAGAGCGCTTGTGTCCGCGCTCAAGCAGCGACGCGCCGCGCGCGTCGCGATAGCGCTTCACGGCGCAAAGCCCGGCAGGGCTTTACGCTCGTGGAGTTAATGGTGGTCATCGTCATCATCGGCCTGCTCGCGACGGTGGTGGCGATCAACGTCCTGCCGAGCCAGGACAAGGCCATGATCGGCAAGGCGCGGGCCGACATCTCGACGCTGGAACAGGCGATCGAGACCTATCGCCTCGACAACCTGACCTTTCCCGACGCGCAGAGCGGGCTGCAGGCTCTGACCGCGCCGCCTATCGGCTTGGCGCGTCCGGAACGCTATCGCGAGGGCGGCTATATCCGCCGTCTGCCGGAAGACCCCTGGGGCAATGCCTATCAATACCGCCGCCCGTCCGCTCACGGCGGTCAGTTCGACGTCTTCTCCTTCGGCGCCGACGGCAAGGAAGGGGGCGAGGGCAATGACGCCGACATCGGCAACTGGCAGAGCTGAGGCGTCTGCCAAAGCCCTCCCCCTCGAGGGGGGAGGGTTGGGAGGGGGTGAAGGCAGGCCGGGTCAGTATCGAGGCGCGGGGGGCGTCGCCGCGTCTCATGCGCCTCGACCTGGCGATGTCTCGCGCACACCCCCATCCCCGACCCTTCCCCCCTCGAGGGGGAAGGGGGCAGGCATGGTTCACCGCCCGCGTTCCGGCTTCACCCTGGTCGAGCTTCTGATGGTGGTCGCCATCATCGGCCTGGCCGCCGGAGCCGTCGTACTGGCCGTGCCCGACACGCGCCCGCCTGTCGGCGACGAGGCCGAGCGTTTCGCCGCGCGGCTGGTTCGCGCGCGAGAGGAGGCCTTGCTGACCAACCGCGCCGTGGCGGTCGAGGCGACGGCCGAGGGCTACGCCTTTTCCAGTTTCGACGGCGTTCAGTGGTCGCCCCTGACGGACGGTCCCTTCGGCGATGAGCTCTGGGCCGAGGACACCGCCGCGCGGCCTGAAGGCCAGCCTCAGGGCGAGCCCCTGCGCGTCGTCTTCGATCCGACCGGCGCCGCCGAGCCCGCCACCCTGGCCCTGTCGCGCAAAAGCCGCGTCGTGACCGTCGTCGTCGATGCGGCGGGCGAGGTGCGCGTCCATGGCTGAGCGGACCCTTGTGGCGATAGCCGGCACGCAAACCGTGATCCAACGCTGGACCCTGGACGAATGAGCCGTATCCGACTGATTCTGATCCCGCCCTCGGCCGCTCTGCCGGCGTCATGCCTTACGCTGGATGCGCAAGGCGTCGTGCTGACGCGCGGCGTTCTAGAGCTGGGCTCCGGATATGCGCCCGAGCCGATGCGCAATGTCGCCGTGGTTCCCGGCGCCGACGTGCTGGTGCGCTGGCTGGAGTTGCCGTCGGGCAGTCCGGCCCAGATGGCGGCGACGGCGCTGCATCTTCTGCGCGACGACCTGGCGGCGCCCTCCGACCGGCTGACCGCCGTCCTGGGGACGGTCCCGACGTCGGGGCGGCGGTTGGTCGCCGTGGCGGGGCGGTCGCTGCTACAGACGTGGAGCGACTATCTGGCCAGCTTCGGTCTTCGCGCCGACGTCATGATCCCCGACAGCTTGATACTGCCGGAGCCGGAGGAAGAGGGTGGGCTGACCGCCACCCTTTTCGGCGCCGACCTGGCTCTGCGCGGGCGCGAACTGGCGCTGAGCGTCCAGCCCGATCTGGCCGAGGCCGTCGCCGCCGGGCGGGGGGTGAAGCGGATCGAGCGGACGGACGAGATCGAGCGCCTGCTGGCGGCGGCCGCCTTGAACCCGCCGATCAACCTGCTGGCAGGGGGCGGGCGCCGGGTCGAGGCCGACCGGCGCGGCTGGAAACGGGCGGCGGCGCTGGCGGCGGCCCTGATCGTCTCGCCGCTGATCCTGACCCTGGTCGCCGCCGGTCATGACGAATGGCGCGCGCGCGACACCGAGAACCGGGCCGAGGCCGCGGCCCGGCGCGCCTTCCCTGACATCGCGGCTGGGGCAGACGCCGTCGCCGAAGCGACCCGCCGGCTGTCGGCTGCGTCGCCGGGCGGGGCCGCCGCCGCTGCGGCCGCCCTGTTCGCCGCCGTCGAAAGCGTCGAGGGGGCGGAACTGGACAGTCTGACCGTCGATGAAGCCGGGGTTCGCGCCACAGTGACCTACGCCACCTATCAGGACCTGGACGCCTTGCAGCAAGCCATGGCGGCCAAGGGCATGTCTCTGACCGATGACAGCACCGTCGACGACCAAGGCAAGGTCGTCAGCGAAGTTCGCGTGGGAGGCGCCGGATGAATCGGATGATCCAGTCGGCAGGTCTGTGGTGGAGCGGCCGCTCGGCGCGGGAGCGTGGGATGCTGGCGGCCTTGGCGCTGCTGATCGCCATATTGGCTTGCTGGCTGCTGGTGGTGCGTCCTGCCTGGGCCTGGCGTGCGTCGGCCGTCGAACGCAGGGTCGAAGCCACGGCGGATATGACGCGGCTGAACGCCGGTCTCGCCCGCCGCGTGCGCGCCCAACCGGCCGCCATGATGCGCGCCGACTTCGAACCGTCAGCGCGCGCCGCGGCCGAGGCGGCGGGCCTGACCGTGACCCTGTCGGCGGACGGCGAGGGGGGCTTGGCCTTCGACGCGCCGGGCGTGACCTCGGCGGCGCTGTTCGGTTGGATTGCCGCGCTCAAGCGGGACTACGACGTTGAAACGACGGATCTGACGGTCATCGAGAACGCCGACGCGACCCTGGATGCCCGAGGAACCCTGGGCGGCTAGACTGTGCTCCGGGCTTCATGGACGCGGAGCCCGTCGCTGAACTTTCGGTGTAGATCAGTTGTCGTACCATGCGTCAGGCGACGCGGCGCGCCTGCATGGGGGCGAGGGCGTCGGCGCCGACCAGACTTTCGAAGGCGGGGCGGGCCAGGACGTAGCCCTGGATCAGGGTTGCGCCGAGGTCTTCCAGGGTTTCAAGTTCGTCCTGGGTTTCGACGCCTTCGCAGATGGTCTGAATGCCCAGGTCGGCCATCAGGCTCAGCATGGATTTGACGATCTTCTGCTTGGCCTGATCGCGGTCGATGTCGCGGATCAGCTCCATATCCAGTTTGACGATGTCGGGCTGGAATTTCGACAGCAGGCCCAGACCCGCATAACCGGCGCCGAAATCGTCGATCGCCGTCTTGAAGCCCATGGCGCGGTAGGTGCGCAGGATGTTCAGCAGGTGGTTGGCGTCCAGCTTTTCGTCTTCGGTGAATTCGAAGATGATCCGGTCGAGCGGAAAGCCGGTGCGCATGGCCGTCGCCAGCGTCAGGCGAATGCAGGCCCGCGGTTCATAGACCGCATTGGGCATGAAGTTGATCGACAGCCGCGCGCCGTCTCGCGGCAGGTCCAGGGCGGTGGCCAGTTCGATGGCCTTGACCCGGCACTGCTGGTCGAAAGCATAGCGGTTGTCGTCCGCGACCTGGCTCAGGACCGAATAGGCGCCTTCGCCGCCGACGCCGCGCACCAGGGCCTCGTGCGCAAAGATTGTCTGGGACGCCACGTCGACGATGGGCTGGAAGGCCATCGAGAAGGGCAGATCGAACCCGGCGCCGTCGCGGCAGCCCTCGCATCCCGTCGCCATCGCTCACGCTCCCTGCTGATTGGATATCTGCGTAGGGCTGCGCCTCTTTACGAAATCTTGCAGTCGGCGGCTGTGCGCGGAAAAGTGAACAGGGCGCAGACCGAAACGCCAGGCGAAACAAGCACGTTTTCTTAACGAACCCGCTCCTAGAAGCCGCGCCCCATGTCCGCCCTGCGGGCTGTAGTTTCGAGACGACCATGTTTGCACGTACGCGCGACCGACGGCTGGCTGAAACGGAACTGCGCGAGATGCGCGCGATGATGTCGGCCTTGCAACGCTCCCAGGCGGTCATCGAGTTCGACCTTCAAGGCCATGTCCTGACCGCCAACCAGAACTTTCTGAACGTGCTGGGCTACGCCCTCGACGAGGTTCGTGGCCGTCACCATCGGATGTTTCTCGATCAGGACGAGGCGCGCTCGACGGCCTACGCCGCCTTCTGGGCGCGCCTGAACAACGGCGAGTTCATCGCCGACAAATTCACCCGGTTCGGCAAGGGCGGCCGGCGCGTCGTCATCGAGGCCACCTACAATCCGATCCTCGACGAGCAGGGCGCGCCCTATAAGGTCGTCAAGTTCGCGACCGACGTGACCGCCGCCGAAGAGGAGAGGGCGCGACGCGCCGAGGGCGATCGTCTGGCGACGCAAAATCAGGCGGCGGCGGTGTCGGGCGCCGGCGGCGCGCTGGAGGCGCTGGCGGCGGGCGATCTGACCTATCTGATCACGACGCCCTTCCCCGAAAACTACCGCTTGCTGCGCACGAACTTCAACAAGGCGATCACGTCGCTGGATTCCGCCATGGGCGTGATCCGACACAGCGCAGGCGCGATGCAGTCGGGAGCCATCGACATCAGCGGCTCGGCCGAAGACCTGATGCGACGCACCGAGCGCCAGGACGAAAGCCTGAAGAAGACGACCGTCGCGCTGGAACAGGTCGCCGCGACCGTGCGCCAGACGACCGACAATGCGCGCGCCGCCGACGACGTGGTGGTGCAGACGCGCGCCCTGGCGGAAAGCGGCATCGCCGTTCTGGGTCGGGCCGTGGGCGCGATGGAAGAGATCGAACGGGCGTCGCGCCACATCGGCGAGATTATCGGCGTCATGGACGAGATCGCCTTTCAGACCAATCTGCTCGCCCTCAACGCCGGGGTGGAGGCCGCGCGCGCCGGGGAGGCCGGCCGCGGCTTCGCCGTCGTGGCGGCGGAGGTGCGCGCCCTGGCCCAGCGTTCGGCGGATTCAGCGCGGGAAATCAAGCTGCTGATCTCCTCCAGCACCGCCAAGGTCGATGACGGCGTGGCCCTGGTGCGGCAGTCGGGCGAGGCCCTGACCGCCATCAACTCGGGCATCAGGGAAGTCAGCGACCTGATGACCGAGGTTCGGGGATCGACCGCGGACCAGGCCCATCGCCTTGTCGAGGTCGATAGCGCCATCGCCGACATGAACCAGGTGACGCGCCAGAACGCCGGCATGGTCGAACAGCTGAGATCGGGCAGCCTGAGCCTGCGCGCCGACTGCGCCGAACTGACCGATCTGATCGCGCGCTTCAGGATCACGACGGATCAGCCCCTGGCGGTCGCGGTCTAGGGACGCGCGCCGGGCGGCTAGACCCTAAGCCGGAAATTCGCCAGCGGGCTGATCCACTTTCGGCCATGCCGCGTAAACCGGGCGCTGTCTGACAAGGTCAGCTCGTTTTATGTGCCAGCGAGATGTCACGCTGGCTCGTCGAGGGCGTGTGACCGGAGGTTCGCTTCAATGCGGGCGCCGGGCGCGGCGTCGTCGGCTTCATGAAAGAGGGATGAAGAATGTTCAGGACGATTTTGCTTTCCACCGTCGTCGCGCTTTCGGCTGCCGGCGCGACCCAGGCTCAAACCGCCCCCGGCCGCTGGACCGTCAGCCTGGAAGCCGGGGCCGAGTTCCCGACCGGCGGCGACGTGCATGGCGGGGCGACGGCGGCGGTGCCGGACCTTGGCCCGCTCAATCCCGACCTGGCTGGGGTGAACGCCGAACTGCGCATCCAGTCGCGCAGCTTCGATGACATCTATGGCGAGGGGATGAACCTGGGCGCCGAGTTCGCCTATGGCATGAGCAATAACGCCGAGGTCTTTGGGTCCGTGCGCTACATGCAGGCGGACGAGGGCCGCGTGCAGGTGGGCGGCGCCTTCGTACCTGCGCTGGACACGACCCTGCCGGTGTACGGGACCTTCGGCGAGTACAAGGCCTATGCCCTGGAAGCGGGCTATCGCCAGTACTTCGGCGCGGGCGCGTTCAAGCCCTACATCGCCGGGCGTCTGGGCGCGGTCTTCACCGACAAGATCAACGCCACGTTCGAGATCCCGGACGCCGCCATCACCATCGCGAACGCCCCCTTCTACGACAGCTCCACCAGCTTCACGGCGGGCGTGGATGTCGGCCTGTCCTATGCCGTTAATGAGCGGGTCTCGGTGCAGGCCGAGACGGGGATTCGCTATATCTCCAGCCTGAGCGACGATGACAGCGCCATCGGCGGTCTGGGGCTGGCGTCGATCAATGGCGTCGGCGACCGCACCTATGTGCCCGTGACCCTGCGGGCCAGGTTCGCCTTCTGAGTCCAGGCCCCGGGGCCGAGAAACGGCTCCGGGGCTTTCCTCTTGGGCGCAAAGCCGCCTGTCGCGCGGCGTCCACAGGCTTGCCGATCCATGGCGACCGCCGCAGGATCGTTTCGTCGCGGATCGCGACCGTTAGAGATCCTTCATGCGGCCCAATCGAAAACAGCTGATCGTCCTCGCCGTGGCCGTCCTGGTCGGACTTGTCGTGACGGCGGTGATCCTTTGGCGGCGTCCGCCCGAGGTTGAGGTGGCGACGGTCAAGCCGCAGACGGTGGAGCTGGCGCTGTCGGTGGTGGGACGGGCGCGGCCTATGGATCTGGTCCAAGTGGTCGCCGCGGGGGAGACCCTGTTCGAACTGGGATCGGCGATAGGCGTCGAAATCCGCGCCGACCTGCCTCATTCCTGACCCTGATGGCGGGGCATCCCCGCCGCTCTGATTCAAAGGACCAGACAATGACCTTTTCACTTTCCCTTCTGGCGGCGGCCGCCTTCATCAGCGCGGCTCCGTTGCAGGACGCCCCGGCGGCGGCCCACGGCGTTCTGGTTCGTCAGGACGTGTCTCTGGACCTGGCCAACCGCCTGCTGGACGGTGTCCTGACCACCTGTCACGCCCAGGGCCGGTCGGCGGTGGCGGCGGTGGTCGACCGTAGCGGCAACCTGGTCGCCTTGCAGCGCGACGACGTCGTCGGTCCGCACAACACCCTGGCGGCGCAACGCAAGGCCTATACGGCGCTGTCGACCAAGACCGCGACCAGCGTCATGGCTGAACGGGCGCGCAATGACCCGACGTCTCAGAACCTCAACACCCTCGACGAACTGCTGCTTCTGGGCGGCGGGGTGCCCCTGATCGTCGACGGCCAGGTCATCGGCGCCCTGGGCGTGGCGGGCGCGGGCGGCGCGGCCGGCGACGAGGGCTGCGCCATGGCCGCCATCCGCCAGCATCTGCCGGCGAACTGACGCTCGGACTGAAGGGCGAACGGTCGTGGCCCCTGCCTGGGGCGGCTGATCCAGGGGGCGGGCTGGCGCGTAATTGACGAAGCACCATGTGGAGTTTCGAGACCGTGACGCGTCTTCATGATCGGACAGAGGCGCCGGGCGCCGGCATGATCGTCTACTATGACGGCGGATGCCCGCTCTGCTCTCGGGAAATCAGGGTCATGCGGCGGCTGGACCGTCACCGCCGCCTGTCGTTTCTCGATGTGACGCGACACGACGTCGGCGACATGGACCGCGACGCCCTGCTGCGCCGGTTTCATGTGCGCGGCTCGGACGGCCGGACCGTCAGCGGAGCCGCCGCCTTCGCCGCCGTCTGGCGCGAGCTTCCGGCTCTGAACTGGCTCGGCCGACTGGCGGCGACCCGACCCCTCGCCGGAATTCTGGAGACGGCCTACAGAGGCTTCCTGCGCCTTCGTCCTGGCCTGCAGACGGTCGTTCGTCGCCTGGAACGCGGGGGCGGCGGGCTGTGATGCAGGCGCCGCGCCCGGCGATTGTCCTGGGCGGGACCGGGGTCCTGCCGTTTGTCGGCCTTACGGCGGCTCTGGCGTTCAGCCTGGGCGATCCGGACCAGGTTTCGGACGCACTTCGGCTCTATGGCGCGATCATTCTGTCCTTCATGGGCGGCGTCCACTGGGGCGTCGCGACGTGGCGAAACGAAACTCGCGCCACGCCCTATGCGGTCAGCGTCCTGCCGGCGCTGTGGGGCTGGGCCATGGCGTTCGTCCCGATGACTATGGGTCTGCTCGGGCTGGCCGCTGGTTTCTTGCTCCTGCTGGCCTATGACCTGAGATGCGTCAGGCTGGGCGATCTGCCCGACTGGTATGGCCGACTTCGTCTGTGGCTGACCTTGGCAGTCTGCGTCTGCCTTATCGCGGCGTCGGTCGTGAGATGACGCGAGCGTCGGCGCGCGCCGAATAGAGGCGAAAGCCGCTAAGTACGTAGGTTTCCGTAGTCCATGCACAGATTAACCCGCGAGCAATGCCGAGGGCGGCAAGAGTTAGGCTTGTGAGGTATGCATGTTGATCCCTGAAAAGCCGCATGACGAGACCGAGCGACTGGCGATGGTCCGCTCCCTGGGCCGCGACGGGTATC
>Ga0265296_1004905_pt1 | contig 11345 bp, 8 predicted proteins | sample MunlanPumphouse1_FD_189073 | JGI IMG/M metagenome (GOLD analysis project Ga0265296, IMG submission 189073) | Groundwater microbial communities from a municipal landfill in Southern Ontario, Canada - Pumphouse #1 | ecosystem: Environmental > Aquatic > Deep subsurface > Groundwater | place: Canada...
GCAAGGACCTGCATTTCGACGTCGAGATCGTCGACGTGCGCGAAGCCGGCAAGGAAGAGCTCGAACACGGCCACGTCCACGGCGACGGCGGTCACCAGCACTGATCGCGCTGCGATCGTGATGGCAGCAACGGCCCGCTTCGGCGGGCCGTTGCGTATGTGGAACAGGGCGGAGCCATCCATGGTCCGCAGGCCGGCGGCATAATGACGGACCTGCACGCCGGATGCCCCGTGAACACCGCTTCCCCTTCCCTGCAACCGGTGGCTTCCGGCGAACGCATCGCCCTGCTGGACGTACTGCGCGGGTTTGCCCTGCTGGGCATCCTGCTGATGAACATCGAGGCCCTCAGCGGGCCGCTGGACCTGGCCTTTACGGGCATCGACGCGCATTGGCAGGGCATCGATTACTGGGCCGATGCCTTCGTCTATGTGTTCGTGCAGGGAAAATTCTTCACCCTGTTCTCGCTGCTGTTCGGGGCGGGCTTTGCGGTGATGGCCCAGCGTGCCGAGGCAGCGGGCCGCCCGTTCACGCCGTTCTACCTGCGCCGCAGCGCCGGGCTCCTGCTGATCGGCCTGTGCCACGCATTGCTGGTCTGGTCCGGCGACATACTGGTGTTGTATGCCTTGGCCTCGCTGCCGTTGCTGGCCTGCCGCGAAGCACCGCGCAGCTGGCTGCCGTGGATGGGGCTGCTGGTGTATGCACTGGGTGTCGCGCTGATGCTGCTGGTCGGCGCAATGGTGTCGATGGCCACCCCGCAGGACCTGCAGAAAATGCTGGTCGATGCGCAGCAGGGCATCGACCAGCAACGTCTGGTGTATGGCCAGGGCGACTGGATGCAGGCCAACGTGCAGCGCCTGCATGAGTTCGGCGCGTCGCTGGGCGGCATGTTCATTTCCGGACCCGAAGTGCTGGGTATGTTCCTGCTGGGTGCCTGGTTCGCTGGCAGCGGCGCATTGACCGCGCCCGAGCGTTTCCCCCGGTTGTATGCCGGCCTGCGCTGGGTCGCGCTGCCTCTGGGCCTGCTGGTCACCCTGGCGGGTGTGTTGTGGAAGCCCTATCTGGCGCCGGGTGTCTATGACCTGCCGACCACTGCGGCAATGGCACTGGTGGCCGTGGGTGGCGTGCCGATGTGCCTGGGCTACCTGGCCTGGATCGTGCACTGGCGTGCGCGCATGGGCTGGCTGGCGCCGGTCGGCCGGATGGCGCTGACCCATTACCTTGGTCAATCGCTGGTCTGTACGTTGCTGTTCTATCACTACGGGCTGGGGTGGTTCGATGCAGTGCCGCGTGCCTGGCAGCTGCTGTTGGCATTGCTGCTGTTCGCTGTGCAGGTAATCCTCAGCCATCTGTGGCTGCGCCGTTTCCGCTTCGGTCCGATGGAATGGCTGTGGCGTGCGATGACATACCAGCAGTGGCCGGCGATGCGCCGTGAGGCCGCGCAGGGGTGATCGATGCCGACTGCGCGTGCATCGTCCTGCGTGGCTGCGTGCATCGCCACGCGTGTCGCTGCATACCCTCACGTCTGGCCTGCAGCGGGCCATGGCATGCTCGCAGCAACATGAGCGCCTGCGCCAGCCAGCTGCCAGTCGATCTTTTCTGCGGGCACGCGCCCGTCATCGATCCTGTTCCCTGTCGACCCGAGCGATTCCGATGAACACTCCCTCTTATGACTACGATCTGATCGTCCTTGGCGGCGGTTCCGCTGGCCTGGCCGGTGCCATCCGCGCTGCGCAGCATGGCAAGCGTGTTGCCCTGCTGGAGCCGGGTGAACTGGGCGGCACCTGCGTGAATGTAGGCTGCGTGCCGAAGAAGGCGATGTGGCTTGCCGCCGATCTGGCCGAGCGCATCGGCCTGGCCAGCGCGATGGGCTTCGACGTGGAGGCGCGTCCGGCGCTGTCGTGGAAGGAACTGGTGATCCATCGCCAGGCCTACATCAGCAACATCCACACCAGTTACCACAAGCGCCTGGATGAAACCGGCGTGGTGCGCATCCCGGCCCGTGGCCATCTGCTGGATGCGCACACCGTGGCGTGCAGTGATGGCGTGCAGTACAGCGCTGCACACATCCTCATTGCTACCGGCGCGCATCCGCAGCGGCCCGACATTCCCGGCGCCGAACTGGGCCTGGTGTCCGACGATTTCTTCGACCTGCGCGCGGCACCGGCCGAGGTCGCGATCATCGGCGGCGGCTACATCGCGGTGGAACTTGCCGGGCTGTTGCAGGCGCTGGGCAGCAAGGTGAGCCTGCTGGTGCGTGGCAGTCGCCTGCTGGAGCGCTTCGACTACGAGCTGACCGCGCAGCTTGCCGAGAACCTGCGCCAGCAGGGCGTCCGGATCCACTTCGATTACCGCCTGCGTGAGTTGAAGCGCGAGGGCGAACGCGTGCGAGCCTTCGGTCATGATGGTCCGATCGACAGCGTGTTCGACGCCGTGTTCTTCGCGACCGGCCGGCGCGGCAACAGCAGGGATCTCGGTCTGGAGGCACTGGGCATCGGCATCGGCGAACACCAGCAGGTGGAGGTGGACGAGTGGCAGACCACGGCGGTGCCGAGCGTGCATGCGGTCGGTGACATCGCAGGCAAGGTCGGCCTGACGCCGGTTGCCGTGGCTGCATCGCGCCGTCTGATGGATCGTCTGTTCGGTGGCCGCCCGGACGCGAAGATGGACTACGACAACGTGGCCAGCGTGGTGTTCTCGCACCCGCCGCTGGGCGCAGTGGGCATGAGCGAGGAAGACGCACGTGCGCGCTTCGAGCAGGTGACGGTGTACCACAGCCGGTTCCGGCCGATGCTGCAGGCACTGGCCAACGGCACCCAGCGCAGCCTGTTCAAGATGGTCTGTGCCGGGCCGGAAGAGCGTGTGGTGGGTGTACACCTGCTGGGTGAAGCGGCCGACGAGATCCTGCAGGGTTTCGCGGTGGCGGTGAAGATGGGTGCGACCAAGGCCCAGTTCGACGACACGGTGGCGATTCACCCGACGTCTGCTGAAGAAGTGGTGTTGATGCGCTGAGCCGACACTCACGGTAGTGCCGGCCGCTGGCCGGCAACAGCAACAGCAACAGCAACAGCCGAAGCAACAGCCGAAGCAACAGCCGAAGCAACAGCCGAAGCAACAGCAAAAGCGTGCTTCCTGTGGGATGGCGGGGTGGGTCCGGTGGCGGGGGACGCCGTAAACCCATCCGTGGGGGCTTGGCCGCGGCATCCATGCCGCGGACACCCCCGCAACCGGACCCGCCCCGCCTTCGACAGATTTCCGCGATCTGTCGGACCGGCGCTCTGTGTTGCTGTTGGTAGGTGTCGACCTTGGTCGACACGTAGATCCACGCCATGCGTGGATCAGGAATCGCAGTGGGCATGAACGGGAATCGGATCGTTCGCCCGGAAGTGCCATGAGACAATTGGAAGCTATCCGGCTCCTTCCAGCCGCCCGTGCGGCCCGTCTTCTTCCTGATGTCTACCTCTTCCACCCGCATTGCCACCACGTCCCCGCGTATCGCCCTGGGCGGCATCGGCCTGGCTGCGATCGGCGCCGTTGCCGCATCGGGCAAGGCCATCATCGTCAAGCTGGGGCTGCGCCATGGCGTGGACGCCACCACGCTGTTGGCGCTGCGCATGCTGATGGCGCTGCCCCTGTTCGCGCTGATGGCGGTGTGGGCGTCGCGCCGTGCGGAGCGATTGTCCTGGGCTGACCGGGCGCGCGTGCTGTGGCTCGGCTTCACCGGTTACTACCTGTCCAGCCTGCTGGATTTCCAGGGCCTGCAGTACATCAGCGTGACCCTGGAACGGTTGATCCTGTACTTGAACCCGACCCTGGTGCTGCTGATCAACGTGCTGCTGGCGCGGCAGCGGCCGGGTCGCTGGCAGATCGGTGCGCTGGTGCTCAGCTATCTCGGCGTGCTGATCGCGTTCGGCCATGACCTGCAGCGCGAAGGTGGGCAGATCATTCTCGGCAGCCTGCTGGTGCTGGGCAGTGCGCTCAGCTATGCGCTTTATCTGTTCGGCAGCGGTCAGGTGGTCGCCCGTATCGGCGCGGTGCGTCTGACCGCCTACGCCAGCTGCGTGGCCAGTGTGCTGGTGCTGCTGCATTTCACCATCACCCATCCACTGCCATTGCTGTGGCAGGCCCCCGCCGCGGTGCAGTGGCTGTCGCTGATCAATGCGACGGTCTGCACCGTGCTGCCGGTGCTGGCGATCATGCTGGCGGTGCAGCGCGTCGGCTCGTCGCTGGCCGCGCAGGTGGGTATGCTGGGCCCGGTTTCCACCATCGTGATGAGCCTATGGCTGCTCGACGAACCGATGGGGCCGGCGCAGATCGCCGGCACCGTGCTGGTCCTGCTCGGCGTACTGCTGGTGACGCGGCTGCGCCGATGACGCCGGAGCAGGCGCGTGCGCGCATCCTGGCGGTGATCCATGCGATTCCGCCGGGACAGGTGATGGGCTACGGCCAGGTCGCAATGCGCGCGGGCCTGCCCGGACGCGCCCGGCTGACCGCGCGCATCCTCGGCCAGAATGAGGATCCCACACTGCCCTGGCACCGGGTGCTGCGCTCGGATGGGCGCATCGCCATGGCCGAAGGTTCGGCCGGCTGGCGCGAACAATCGCAGCGGCTGCGTGCGGAGGGTGTCGTCGTGGAAAACGGCCGGGTGCGGATGCCCGCAGTCGACCCGGCGGCGGCGCTGGATGCCGCCGTATGGGGACCGGGTTGATCGCTGCCTGCGACTGAACGGGCGACCGTCCGCTCGGGTCAAAAAGGGCCGGTGCTGCGGCTATGATGGAGGCCGTTCCATGCCGGTGTCCCCATGTTCCCGCGACTGCCAACCGTTACCAAGGCCCTGTTGATCGCCAACGCGATCCTGTTCCTGCTGCAGCAGCCGTTCCTGCTCGGCATGCAGACCTTCGAACCGTTCATGCTGCAGCCGCTGCAGCAGGGCTTCGATGCGTTCTCGCCGGGTGGCAACTTCCAGCCGTGGCAGCTGCTGACCTACGGCTTCCTGCATGGCAGCTTCGGGCATCTGTTCTTCAACATGCTGGCTGTCTTCATGTTCGGCGCGCCGCTGGAACAGACCTGGGGCGAGAAGCGCTTCCTGATCTACTACCTGGTGTGCGTTGTCGGCGCCGGCCTGTGCCAGTTGCTGGTCGGCACGATGCTGGAGAACCCGGCCACGGTGCTGGGTGCTTCCGGTGGTGTGTTCGGCCTGCTGCTGGCCTATGGCATGCTGTTCCCCAACCAGCGGGTGATGCTGCTGTTCCCGCCGATTCCGATGAAGGCGCGTACGTTCGTGATCCTGTTCGGCGTGGGCGAGCTGGTGCTGGGCATGACCGGTTGGCAGCCAGGCGTGGCCCATTTCGCGCACCTGGGCGGCATGCTGTTCGGCTGGCTGCTGATCCGCTACTGGCGTGGCCAACCGCCGTTCAACAAGCGTCGTCCCCCTGGCCCGCCGAAGCGCCCGAATCATCTGCGCAGCGTCAAATGAGCCGCAGGCTCATTTGACGCGGGTAGGTGCCAACCTTGGTTGGCACGCTTTGACGCCGGTAGATGCCAACCTTGGTTGGCAATCATCTCTGCCACGTTGTGCCAACCAAGGTTGGCGCCTACCAACAGCGGGCAATGCAGGCGGCGGGTTGTACCCACATCCACGCATGGCGTGGATCTACTGGTCCTGCAGCACCACCTGCGCCGCATTGTGCCCGGGCGCACCGGTCACCCCGCCGCCCGGATGCGTGCCCGCTCCGCACAGGTACAGGCCGGGCAGGGCGCCGCGATAGCCGGCCTGGCCGACCATCGGCCGTGCCGAGAACAGCTGGTTGGCGCTGAGCGCCCCGTGGAAGATGTCGCCGCCGATCAGCCCGAACGTCCGTTCCAGGTCCAACGGTGAAAGCGCCTGCCGACCGAGCACGCTGTCGGCGAAGCCGGGGGCGTAGTGATCGACGGTAGCGATCATCAGGTCGGCGACGGTATCCCGGTGGTCATCCCAGTGACGGCCATCGGGCAGCTCCGGCGCCACGTGCTGGCAGAACAGGCTCGCCACATGCTGGTCGGGTGGCGCCAGCGAGTCGTCCAGCGTGCTCGGAATCAGCATCTCCACGATCGGCTCGCGCGACCAGCCATCGCGGCGTGCATCCAGCCAGGCACGGTCCATGTAATCCAGGCTGGGCGCCATGATGATGCCGGCACTGAGGTGGTCGCCGGGGCCGGGCAGGGCGCGGAAATCCGGCAGCCGCGACAGCGCCACGTTCATCCGGAACGTGCCCGAGCCGCAGCGCCAGTTCGCCATGCGTTCGCGGGTGGTGGCGGGAACCTGCGCAGGCTGCAGCAGCTGTTCGTACAGCAGCTTCGGATTGACGTTGGCCACCACCGCACGTGCGCGCAGGCTCTCACCGCCGGCCAACGCGACGCCGACCACGCGTCCGTCTTCAACCAACAGGCGCTGCACGCCGGCATCGACACGCAGCTCAGCACCTGCCGCACGCGCGGATGCAGCGATGGCCTGGCTGATCGCACCCATGCCACCGATGGCGTGGCCCCAGGCACCCTTGACCCCGTTGCACTGGCCAAACACGTGATGCAGCAGCACGTAGGCGCTGCCGGGCGTGTAGGGGCTGGCGTAGTTGCCAACAATGCCATCGAAGCCGAACAGGGCCTTGATCGGCTCGCTCTCGAACCAGCGGTCCAGGTATTCGGCGGCCGACAGGGTGAACAGATCCAGCAGTTCCTGCCGCAATGCAGGATCGAGTGCGGCCAGCTCGCGCCCCAGCCGGCCCATCTGCCACAGCGCGGGCAGCGCGCGCCAGCCAGCTGTCACCCCGAGGTCGGGCGGCGGACGCAGCGCCCAGTCGCGCAGCACGTCGGCAAATACTTCCAGGCGCGCTTCATAGGCGGGCAGCGCCTGCGCATCGCGCTCGGAAAATTTCGCCACTTCCGCCTGGGTGCGGCCCGGTGCAGACAGCAGGTAGCGACCATCGGGCAATGGCAGGAAGTTGTTGGCCGGCCGCGCGACGATGCGCAGCCCGTGCGCATGCAGCTGCAGTTCCTCGATCACCTTCGGCTGCAGCAGCGACACCGTGTACGAGGCCACCGAGTTGCGGAAGCCGGGATGGAACTCTTCGGTGACCGCCGCACCGCCGAGTACACCGCGGCGCTCCAGCACCAGCACCCGTTGCCCCGCGCGCGCCAGGTACGCCGCACACACCAGCCCGTTGTGGCCGCCGCCAACGATGATCGTGTCCCACGTCGTCATGCGTTGCGGATCGCCGCGTCGATGGTGGCGATGTCGATCTTCTTCATCGGCATCATCGCGTTGAAGGCGCGCTTGGCCAGGGCCTTGTCCTTGCTGGTCACCGCTTCGATCAGCATGCGTGGGCTGATCTGCCAGGAGATGCCCCAGCGATCCTTGCACCAGCCGCATTGGCTCTCCTGGCCACCATTGCCGACGATGGCATTCCACAGACGATCGGTCTCGGCCTGGTCCTCGGTGGAAATCTGGAACGAGAACGCTTCGCTGTGCTTGAAGGTCGGGCCGCCATTGAGGCCGACACAGGGGACACCGCAGACCGTGAATTCGACGGTGAGGACATCGCCCTGCTTGCCATCGGGGAAGTCGCCTGGCGCGTGATGCACGGCGGTTACTTCACTGTCGGGAAAGGTCTTTGCGTAGAACGTGGCGGCCTCGAGCGCACCGCTGTCATACCAGACGCAGATCCTGTTCTTGTGAGCCATGGCGGGGCTCCGCAGTGGACGAAGGCGCAGCGATAGCATGGGTCGTGTTAATGCCGGATCGTGCTGCACTGCGGGAGCTGGCGGCGTCGCGCTACCATGGGCAGACGACACGACAGGGACGATGCGTGAAGATCCTGATTCTGGGTGGATATGGGGTGTTCGGGGGGCGTCTGGTCCGCTTGCTGGCGGACCTGCCGATGCTGGAACTGCTGATCGGTGGCCGCAACCTGGCGGCGGCGCAGGCCTTCTGCACAGGCTATGTGGGGCAATCGACACTGCGCCCGCTGCAGGTCGACCGGCAACAGTTGGCCACGGCCCTGCAGGCCGAGCGACCGGACCTCGTGGTGGATGCCTCCGGTCCTTTCCAGGACTACGGCGAACATCGCTACGCGGCGATCGAAGCCTGCATCGCTGCCGGCATTGATTATCTGGACTTCGCCGACGCGGCGGACTTCGTATTCGGCGTTTCGCAGTACGACGCGCAGGCCAGGGCGGCCGGTATCTACGTGCTGTCCGGCGTCAGCAGCTTCCCGGTATTGACTGCGGCGGTGCTGCGCGAGATGGCCTCGCACATGGACATCGTCAGCGTGGAAGGCGGCATCGCACCATCGCCGTATGCCGGCATCGGCCTGAACGTGATGCGTGCGGTGGTCGGCTATGCCGGTTCGCCGGTGAAGCTGCGCCGCGATGGTCGCGATGGGCACGGCATCGGCCTGGCCGAGAGCCGCCGCTTCACCGTCGCGGTGCCGGGGCGACTGCCGCTGCGCAACCTGCATTTCTCGTTGGTGGATGTGCCCGATCTGCAGGTGCTGCCCCCCGAACATCCGACGATGACCGACATCTGGATGGGGGCAGGCCCGGTGCCGGAAATCCTGCATCGCGTGCTGAACCTGCTGGCCAAGGCGCGGCTGCACCTGAAACTGCCGTCGCTGGAGCCGTGCTCGCGGTTGTTCTACACCGTATTGAACCTGATGAAGTTCGGTGAACATCGCGGCGGCATGATCGTACGCGCGGTGGGCACCCGCGATGGTGCGCGCATCGAACAGAGCTGGCACCTGCTGGCCGAGGCCGATGACGGCCCGTACATTCCGTCGATGGCGATCGAGGCGGTAATCCGCAAGCAGCTGGCCGGTGATCGGCCGACGCCTGGGGCGCGCGCGGCCACGCATGCGCTGGAATTGAGCGACTACGACCGGCTGTTTGAAGGCCGCACCATCCACACCGGTTTCCGCCGGGACATGCCCGGTGCCAGCCTGTACCAGCGCGTGCTTGGCAGCGCATACGCGCAACTGCCGGCCAGCGTACAGGCGTTGCACGCACCGTCTGCAGCCAAGCGCTGGAGCGGCACGGCGTCGGTCGAGCGTGGTCGCGGGCTGCTGTCGCGGTTGTTGGGGAAGATGTTCGGTTTTCCTGCGGCGGGCGCGAGTGTGCCGGTCAGTGTGGAGTTCACCCCGGAGGCCGGCGGTGAGCGCTGGACGCGGACCTTTGCCGGCCGTCGTTTCTCTTCGCTGCAGACGCAGGGGCAGGGGCGCAACGAGGCACTGCTGGTCGAGCGCTTCGGCGTGGTGTCGGTAGCGTTGGCGCTGCTGGTCGACAACGGGCGGCTGCAACTGGTGCCACGACGCTGGTCGATCCTGGGCATGCCGTTGCCGCGCGCGCTGCTGCCGGGGGACAACAGCTTCGAGCATGAAGTGGACGGGCGATTCGTGTTCGACGTGGAGATTGGTGCGCCAGTGGTGGGATGCATCGTGCATTACCGGGGGACCCTGGAGCCGGTCATGCACGATGCGCATTCGGGCCTCATTCCGATTCTGAGAGTGAAATAAGTGTTGTAGATGCTAAACCTAGGAAACGAGGGCATTCAGCTTCTTGACCATTCGCCCGGTAGTCAACTCATGGCTAGAGGCACGCTTCCGCACTGATATGTCGATTCGTAAGCAAAAGCGTGATTATCTGGAATCTGAGTTGTACAGAGGGTTTGCTTGGCTGAGACGCGAATGCTCGGCGGATTATCTGCTCTGGACAGGAGTCCATCCGTAAGTAAACAGGATGTCTGGCGCAGCTGAAATGCAAGGGAGCTCGTCGACAATCTGGCATGCCTCTGTCCTAGTGAACGCTGGGTTTCCGCCCAGTGTTACAGAGATTGAGTCGTCATACGAAAGACCGCAGCTATCACCGTCTATAGGGCAGTGCTCGCGAAAGCCACAGCCTGTTTCTATTAGAAGAACGATACGACCACCAGTTTCCCCGCCTTTCCAATGCACGCCATTGCAGTATGTGGCGGTCTGACCTATCGGTGTTCCATTTGCGTCAAAGTAGATGCGGTTATAGGCCTTGTAACGGGCGGCACTGGCATTAGTACTGACCACGACGAGTGCTAGACTAACCAGGCAGGCTCTTAGAGCTTTCATCGATACATCTCCATATGTAGGAAGTGCGCCATCCGTTGAGCAGGCAGCGAGGCGCATGTGTTCTTTAACATCCTGCGGATGTCTTCAGCCGGAGCCGGGTAGGCGCTCGGTCAAGAGATGTCTGGAAGACTAGTCATCTGGTTGCCTATAGGCCGTTTGTGGCGACTGTGTGATCGGCGGATGGCGTCAGTCTGCGCAAAGATCGGCTGTGCGCGAGAATGCTTTCGGCGTTTCACGTCTAGGTGAAGGCGCGTCTAAGCAGTCTGTGAAGCCCGCGGTTTGACCTGCCATCGGATTTGCGGATAGCGCTATGGGAGGGAACGATGCCCCAGCTGCCCCATCTTGCCGGGCATGCCGGCGAAGCTAGGAAAGTGCTTTGCTTCGCTCTTGGATTCCATAGCGATCCTCTGCTTTTTGTAGGTCAGTTCTCCGCGCTCGACCAGTTCGACCACTGATAACTTGAAGGCCAGCGAGAAATCCCGCTGGCTGCACCTGATTGTTGATTTCATTGAATTTTCCTTTTTCAGAAGAAAAAGGTGTCAAGCCGATTCAGGACGGGTCACCGCAAAAAGAAAGGGCGCCCGAAGGCGCCCTTTCATCAACACGAAACCGTCAACCTCAGCGCCAGACCTTGATCTGCTCGGCGTCGGTACGCTGCATCGGCTGGCCCGGCTTGCAGCTGAAGCTGGCGCCGAACGCCGGCAGGTTCGACAGCGGGCCGTTGGCGCGCCAGCGGCCCGGTGCACGGATGTCGGCGGTCAGGCGGCGTGCGGCCTCGTTCGGCGACAGCTGCTGCGGCCACAGCGCGGCCCAGGCGCGGAAGAAGCCCTGCTGCTGTGCCGGCTTGGCCTTCGGCTCCTGCGCGGTGTAGGCGGCCCAGGCCAGTTCCAGACCGGCGATGTCAGCGAGGTTCTCTTCCTGGGTCAGCGTGCCGTTGACCTTGGCCCCCTTCACGCCGGGGAACTCGTAGGCGCCGTACTGCGTGGCGACACGGCTGCCGAGCAGGGTCCAGGCGGTCTTGTCGGCCGGCGTCCACCAGCTGCGCAGTTCGCCCTTGGCATCAACCAGTGCACCCTTGGCGTCGATCGCGCGGGTCAGCTCGTGGCCGACCAGGCCGCCGAAGCTGCCGAACTTGTCGGCGGCATCGGCCTTGGCGTTGAACACCGGGCCCTGCAGGATCGCGGCGGTGACGATCAGCCGGTTCTGCGCCAGGTCATA
>Ga0265296_1004906_pt1 | contig 11344 bp, 7 predicted proteins | sample MunlanPumphouse1_FD_189073 | JGI IMG/M metagenome (GOLD analysis project Ga0265296, IMG submission 189073) | Groundwater microbial communities from a municipal landfill in Southern Ontario, Canada - Pumphouse #1 | ecosystem: Environmental > Aquatic > Deep subsurface > Groundwater | place: Canada...
TGATAGCGAGACCGCCCAGCTGCCACATGCCGATCTCAAACGAAACGCGGGTGCGGGTCGACGGTTTCTCGAAGATCATCGCCATCGATTTGGCCCAGAGGTATTCGTGCTTGATCTTGTTCTTCTGCTTGTCTTTCAGGTCGGCGGCCAGCGCTAAGATCTCTTCCACCTGTGAGGCGGACAGGTCATGAATGGAGATAAAATCCTTCATGTTTAAATTATACTATAAAATCCGGGGGAAAGGAAAGCGGGAAAGAGAACAAATTCCCACACCAAAGATTTTGGTGCGGGAATAAAGCAAATTTGTATGAAATTATCACAAATTTTCATCGACAATAGATAGGCATGAGCGGCATTAAAAACATTTTTAAAGCGGGCAGATGCGTAACTCTGCTTCCCTACTCTTTTACCCGTGAAGCGTTATCAGACAATCCCATAATCAAACTGCGTCTTGAGGCGGCAAGAAAAAGTTATCCGGAACTTAATCTGTTAAGGGAACGATACTTTGAAGTGGGCAGACGACTGGTTTTAGCCACACCGGCGGCCTTTAACGCCCTCAACCGAAATATCGAACTGCTTCAAAAATTACAGATCGCGTTTGCCTGGAAGGGCGAGCTGGATAAGAACGCGCTGGAAAGCCGGGGCTTCAAAGTGCAGGCTTTTGGGAACACGGGGTCTTTTGGCATTTACTTTCCAAGCAATGTTGAACCGGAAGATCAGAAAAAGTTTGACGCTTCATGCCCCGAGCAGCCGGAAAGTGCGGGGTTGGCCGATAAACCGTACTTAGCGGAACATCTTTTTCGAGCCTATGGAATTTCGGTTGAGAACTCGAGCCTGATCGTTACGCCTGAAGAGTCCCGCTCGCTTCATTTACTGATGCGATTCTGCATCAGGGACGAAAAATATTCTGCCACCAGAAGAATTATGATTGACTCTTATCCCTATGATGACATCTTTGAATTTGGCGAGGGAGAATATTTAATTTCCAAGCATCTTTTGAATCAAAACTTTAGTCTCCGCGGCTGGCCGAGAATAGCTAAACTGTCCGCTGTGGGAGCCGCCGTCACCGTCGTCAGTTCACAGTCTTTACCCGAAAGTTCAGGGATATTCCAATACCCTGAACTCTTAAAGCGCCTTTTGCTGGCCACCCCGCGCGCCTTCTTTGCTTTGAGCCGCAGTGAGAAGTTGCTGAAACATCTGGCGGATCACCTTAAAAAAACAGGCAAGATCGATGTCGAAGCCTTGCGAAACTTCTTTGTCCATCAGGAAGGCGGTTATGCCCCGGCACGGTTCTTCATAGATAATAAAATGGGAGACAGTTATTTTGGAATTTTCTTAAATTATCCGGCAGAATTTAAGGACTACTCGTCCGCCGTGCAAGAACTGCAAAAAAGCCGGGACCCGCAGTTTGCTCCGCTTCGCTTGATTTACGAAAAAAAAATAACGCTGTCTTAATAAGAATCCGGGGCGAGGCGGCTGGGTTTGCGAGGGTTATTCACTTTTGTTTGTAATTCTTGATTGGCCGTTTGATCCTTGGTCACCTGTTGTAATTCAACGGCGGCCTCTTCGGGAAGAGCTTCCGATAAATTCGACATCTCGTTCGCAACTTTATTAATTCCATTCAGAGTTAGCCGGTAAACATCTTCGGGCCTTATGTTATATCTGCCCGCATTGATTTCGGTCCATTCCCTCGCACAGATCAGATTGATCCTGACGCTTTTTAATTCGAATATATTTTTATTGTCCGGCTCGGCCATGGCCAAGACTCCGGCTTTTTCGATCAGCAGATCCGAAGTCACTTTGTCCACTCTCAATCTTTGTTTAACAGCGGCTTGCTCGGCTGGAGACATTTTTGTCCATATCTTCTCGACCTGATAGCGCGCATCCATTTCGAAGATCGGCACCTTGCTTCCGTTATTCAATCGTTGAAGCGTGTCACGCTGTCCATTTACTTTGATCATATTTTCTGAACCTTCTAACCAGGCAACAAAATTCCCGAATTCTTTGGGCGTACCAAATTTGAGCGGTTCACCTTTCTGAGAAGGCAAAACGGCTTTTGGCGCTAAATTATTTTGTTCCAATACAAACCTGGGCATTTCTTCGAACGCCTGAGCACCGGCTCCGTTCGGATTCGGATGAAAAACTCCCGTTGGTTCAAACGGGAGCGCCGATCTGAAACTTGGAGATAATCTTAGGTCAGTTCCGTATATCTTTTGAGAAAACGGCTCTCTTAAAGCTGCCTGGATAGGCCGCGTGACAAATCCTGCAATCTCTATTCCAGCAAATGCAGGTAAAGTATGTAACGCCGTGTTTCCTATATTCTCCTCACTAAATACATAGCCGGGTTTTCCGCCATGCAAAATTTGACTGCCCAAATTCAACGTATTCATGACACCAAAGTTGACCGGCAGTCTGACCAGCGGAGAAGTGGCACCTAAAATTTCGAGCCCGCGACCCACACCTTTAAATACCCCAAACATGACGATATTCTCGCCGGCCTGCAAAGCTAACTTGGCGGCAATTGTCCCGCCGCTGTCACTGGTATTAAAGGGTAGAGAATCTTTGCCGAAGGCAGTATAGTTTAAAGGAGTAGTAACAGCCGTAAAGACGGTTCCCTCAATAACTAACGAGCCGACGGTCGCCAAAGCTCCGGTACCGGCATAAACCGCAAAAGCCTCGGCCGCCAAACCGCCCGTTACCGCACCGACCGTAGCAATGGCAGTACCGATGGCAACCGTCTTTGTCACTTCAACCGCCATCCCCGCCGCAATATTCTGTTGAGCGCGGGGAATCGCCGGACTATTCGCAATCCGTTGTAGATCCTGCAGGCGATCTTTGGAGATGGGCTTGCCGCTATTAATATCCCCCTCCAGTTGGTTGAGAGAATGCATTAGATCGGTTACGGAGCGGCAGGTGTCGGGGTTCTTCGTGTTCCTTAACATATCCGCCGGGGTAGTGCCTCGCTGCGTCAAGGGACTAATTTTAAAAAATCCGCCGAACCCGGTGATCGCCGGATTTGTCGCAACTATTCCTTGAGGCCCCAATTTCTGCTCTGCCGCGGCCAGGGGCGCGAGCTGTTCTCTAAGTTGATGAATATTACCCAATATCTGCTGACGGAACTGTTCCCGCTGTTCCACTAAAATAGAGGTGAGGTTTTGTTTCAGTCTAACAACGGAAGCGCGTAATTCGGCCTGATTCGACGGAGACGGGGTATAACGAGCCAGGACCGCAAGGTCCGGCGCTAAACGCTGGCGGTCCGTCTCGGCTAAGGAATTCATAAAATTCTGGTCGCAGAAACCTAAAAGATTCTCGGCGGCGGCCTGCAGTTTTTCGGCTTCTTTGCCCCTCGCCTCTTGCTTGGCCGTCTCGATCAAATTCTGGGCGTAAGCCAGGTACCCCTGCGCCTCTTTTAGGAACCTGCCCGCGTTTTGCGGGCTTTTCCCGTCCCTGACCTCTTTGGTGAATTGGTAGAGTTTATGAACAGCTTGCTTGTATTGCTGTTTGACCTCGCCGGGCAAATTGGGATGACGATTTAAAAATAGCTCAAGCTGTTGCGCTTCTTTTTCAACCGGCCGGATAATTTGCTGTTCAATTTGGGCTGACTTGCCTGTGGGCGACAGAAAAGAGAACGGATGATTTGCAGCTCCGGAAGGAGTATAAGTGTCCCTAATCGCATCATGCTTCACGGGAGCCGGGGATGAAGGCATACTTTTCCCCTTGCCGCCAATAGGCAGAATTGATCTTGGGACTCTAGAATTATCGTTTTTGACAGGTGGTGTCATTTGTTCCTTTTTAGAAATCTCCTCTACAATATATATCGTAAGTCGGCTGGAATTTCTTGCATGAAATTGATTATATTTTTGGCTTTATGTAAGCAAATAATAGATGGTTTTGGCGAGAATATCAAACGAGGTGGGATAAGCTGTATTTTTGGCTTATTTACACAAAATATTAGGCCTAAAAGCCTGGGTCATAACCCAGTAAAATGGAACCTGCGAATGAATTCGCGGTTCCATTTTTACGTTTAATATGCTAATTTTAGGAACCGAGACTTCAGTCTCAGGTTCCTAAAATCTAATTGTGGCACAGGTTCTAAAATTACTTGATCTTAGTCTCCGCTTTGACGGCCGCCGTGAGGTCTATCGTGTAGATGCCGCTCTGTTCGCCGCTTTCAATTTTGCTGTAAATCACTTTGTCGGCCGTCGGGTTTAACCGCGGCAGATCGCCTTTGCAGCCGGCCAAGATCTCGCTGGTCGCCGGAGTAGCCGCGTCCACGTTAACTTTGCAGTAACTCCCGCCAGCCAGTCCAAAAACTTCGCTGGTGTTAGCCGCGGAGATCTGCGGCTTGTCGACAAAAGCCACAGCCGGTAAATTAGTTACCGAGCCTGTTCCATCACCGTTCATCAGTGAAAGAGTTGGAACGGAACTTATGGTGCTCACAAAGGCAACACGAGTACCGTACTTCCAGCTTACGAACGAAATATTAGTCCCGCCGGTTACAATCTTATTATCATTTGTGCCATCCAGATTGACGGTGTGGACTTCGCTGGTCGTGCAGTAAACGATTGTTTTGGCGTCGCTTGACCAGTCAAAGGACTTGATCCCCGGATTGAAAGCCAATTCTACCTGGTCGAGCCCGCTATGCGCCCCGCTCGCGATATTACGCACGATGATCCGGTGAAAAAGAGTGCTCCGGAGATCATCCAGATAGGCAACATAATCGCCCACCGGAGCGCAACTCATAGAGTAGGCCGGCGCGCCAGTCACGTCAAAGAGTAAATTCTCCCCCACCCCGGTCGCCTCGGCGGTCGAGACAGTCTCGGTATAGCTTGAGCCAAGCTGGGTCCCAATGGCATCCTTGCGGATGCTCTGCAGGCCGGCAATAAAAACAACTCCGCCGCTGCGCAGCCAGCTCGGACTATAGTAGTATTTTGTCGTCTCCTGCCGTTCACCGCAGCTGGCCAGGATAAAAGCCAAGGTACAGACACCGGCCGTTAACAGCGCGCCGACCAGGAACTTGCGATTTTTGGACATATTAACCATCCTCCTAAGTTCAGGCGTACATGGGGGGCGTTTCCGTCCCCGGCAGATATTTTATCGGCTTGGACTTCGCCTTCCCACCGATCTTCCCGGCCAGGGCGAGCGCCAATACTTCAGGCATCTCTTTCGCCAGGTGGATCGTCAGATCGGCCGGGATCTCCTTGCGGATCTCCTCCAGATCTTTCTTGTTCTCTTTGGGAATTATAACACTTTTCACGCCGGCCCTCTTGGCCGCCAGCAATTTCTCCTTGAGGCCGCCGATCGGCAAGATCTTGCCGCGCAGGGTGATCTCGCCGGTCATGGCAATATCACGCCTGACCGGGATGCCGGTCAAAGCCGAAGTCAGCGCTGTAGCGATCGTGATACCGGCGGAGGGGCCATCTTTGGGGACCGCTCCTTCCGGGACATGAAGATGGATGTCGAGCTTGCGGTAGAAATTTTCGTCGAGGCCTAGCTCCTTGGCCCGGGAGCGGACAAAGCTCATCGCCGCTTTGGCCGATTCCTGCATGACGTCTCCCAGTTGGCCGGTCAGGGTCAGCGCCCCCCGCCCCGGCATGACGGTCACCTCGATCGGAACGGTATCGCCACCGACTTCGGTCCAGACCAGGCCGGTCGCCGTCCCCACCTGGTCGACCTCTTCGGCCAAACCAAAGCGGTAGTGCGGCGCCCCCAGATAACCATCAAGGTCGGCCGCCCGGATGACGGTCTTCTTTTCCTCTTTTTCCCGGACGGTCCGGGTGGCGATCTTGCGCAAGATCGTGGCGATCTCGCGTTCCAGGTTACGTACCCCGGCTTCCCGGGTATATTCGCGTACCAAGGCCTGCAGCGCCCCTTCTTCGAACTCGATCTTCGCTTTCTTCAAACCGTGTTTCTCGATCTCCCGGGGGAGCAGATAGCCTTTAGCGATGCCGATCTTTTCCTCTTCGGTGTAACCCGACATCTCAATGATCTCCATCCGGTCCTGGAGCGGCCGGGGGATCGGCTCGCGCGTATTGGCGGTAGTAATGAAAAAGACGTCGGAGAGGTCGAACGGCACTTCCAGGTAATGGTCGGAAAATTCTTTGTTCATTTCCGGGTCGAGCACTTCCAGCATGGCCGAAGCCGGGTCGCCGCGAAAATCGGTCCCCATCTTGTCGATCTCATCGAGCAGGAAGACCGGGTTATTGACCCCGACCTTGTGGATCGATTGGATGACGCGGCCGGGGAGAGAACCGACATAGGTCCGCCGGTGCCCGCGGACCTCCGCCTCGTCGCGGATACCGCCGAGCGACACCCGGGTGAACTTGCGCCCCATCGCCGTGGCGATCGAACGGGCGACCGAGGTCTTGCCGACGCCGGGCGGGCCGACCAGGCAAAGGATCGTCCCCCCCATCTTGCCGGTCAACTGCAGCACGGCAAAATATTCGAGGATCCGCTCCTTGACCTTGTCCAGGCCAAAATGTTCGGCGTTCAAGATCTTCTCGACCTCGGTGATATCCAGTTTGCTTTTGCTCTTCTTCTTCCAGGGGAGTTCGACCAGCCAGTCAAGATAGGTGCGGATGACCGACGCTTCCGAGACCATCGGCGGCATCTGGTTAAGCCGCTCCAGCTCTTTCTCGGCCCGGGCCTTGATCTCCGGCGGCAGTTTGGCCGCTTCGATCTTTTTGCGGTACTCGGCCAGCTCCGGCTGGGCCCCCTCGTCCTCTTCGCCCAGCTCTTCCTGGATGGCCCGCATCTTTTCCTTGAGGTAATATTCTTTCTGGACCTTCTCGATCTGCTTGCGGACTTTCCCCTGCAGGGTCTTCTCGACGTTCAAAACCTCGATCTCTTTGGCCAGGATATCGGACAGTTTTTTCAGCCGTTTCTCGACCGCCAGCGCTTCCAGTATCTCCTGTTTCTCGTCGACCTTCAGGGTCAGGTAAGAAGAGATCAGGTCGGCCAGCCGGCCGGGGTGGTCGACATTGATGATCGACATCAGCGTCTCGGAGGGGATGCGGCGGTTAAGTTTGACGTATTGCTCGAACTGCTTGACCAGCGAGCGGACCAGCGCTTCGGCCTCGGCCGAGAACTCCTCCGGCTCGGGGACACGCGAGATCGCCACGCGGTAATAAGGGGCTTCCTGGGTGAACTTCTCTATGCGGACCCGGCAGAGCCCTTCGACCAACACCTTGGTCGTCCCGTCGGGGAGCGCCAGCATCTGGACGATCTCGGCCAGTGTGCCGATCGCGCAGAGGTCCTTCGGCCCCGGCTCTTCGACCTCCTCGTTCTTCTGGGAGGAAAAAACGACCAGCTTCTCTTTGGCCAGGGTATCTTCCAGCGCCTTGATCGACTTGCTGCGGCCAATGAACAGCGGAACGATCATCTGGGGAAATACGACCATGTTGCGCAGGGGGATCAGCGGCAGCTCTTCCCGCCATTCGCCAAGCTTACCTTGCTTGTTCTTGTCGGGCTTCTGTTCGGGCATTACTTCTTCTTTTCGCCCGGTTTTTCTTTCAAGGAGGTGATGACCTGGTCGATCAGGCCGTATTTGACCGCTTCCTCGGCGCTCATGTAAAAGTCACGGTCGGTATCCTTTTCCACCTTGGCCAGTGTTTGGCCGGTATGCTTGGCCAGGATCTCATTGAGCAGTTTTTTCATTCTTAAGATCTCCATGGTCTGGATCTCAATATCGGTCGCCTGCCCCTGCGCCCCGCCGAGCGGCTGATGGATCATGATCCGGGCGTTCGGCAAGGCGAACCGTTTTCCTTTATCGCCGGCCGCCAGGAGGAGCGCCCCCATGCTGGCCGCCTGGCCGATGCAGATCGTCGAGATCGGCGCCTTGATGTATTGCAAGGTATCGTAGATCGCCATGCCGGCGGTCACCACCCCGCCCGGAGAATTGATATAGACATTGATATCCTTGGCCGAATCCTCGGCTACCAGAAAAAGGAGCTGGGCGATGATCAGGTTGGCCACATCGTCATCGACCGGCCCGCCGACAAAAAGGATCCGCTCTTTGAGCAGCCGGGAATAGATATCGTAAGCCCGCTCGCCGCGGGGCGACTGCTCGACCACCATCGGGATAAGCTGTGTCTTTTCGATCATACTTTGGCCTCCTCTTGCTTGATGTTCGCCTTCTCAATAATGAAGTTGAGCGCTTTTTGCCTTAAAAGATAATCGGTCATGAAACTGCGCCCTTCCGGGCCGACCCGTGCCGTAATATCTTCGATCTTTTCACCGCTCGTGTCAGCCATGGCTTTGATCTCCGCCTGGTATTCATCGTCAGAAATTTGCATCTTCTCCATCTCCGCGATCGTTTTCAGGACAACTTTCCCCCTGACCCGCGCTTCCGCCGCCGGTTTCATCTCCTGATGGAGGGCGGCCCCGTCTTTCTTGGCCCCTTTGAGGTAATCTTCCAGGGTCAGGCCGCTCTGGGCCAGGGAAGAGCGGAGTTCATCGAGCATGACCTCGATCTCCCGCTCGATCATCGCCTTGGGAAGGTCAATTTCGGCCGCCCCGCCGACCGCCGTGATCGCCTGGTTCTTGAGCTCGGCTTCGGCCGACGCTTGCTTCTCCGCCAGCATGGAATTTTGCAGTTCGGCTTTCAGTTCCGCCAGCGTGCCGAACCGGCTGACCTTTTTGGCGAATTCATCGTCTAAGGGGAACAACTCTTTCTCACCCTCGGCCTTGGCCGCGGCAAAGCGCTCTTGCAGGTGACCGAGCATATGGACAACCTCATTTTCGGTCACGGTCGTCGGGTGTTTGGTCAACTTGAGCCCTTTATAATTGCCCAGCTTGGCCGTAGGATAGACCTCGACCTTCGCTTTGAAAATAAAAGGCTTACCCTCCGCCTGCTGGACGACTTCTATGTTGGGATAATCGACCGGATCGATCTTCCCCAGGTCGATCAACTGGGGATAGAGCTCGGCGATCAGGTCCTGGGCCGCCAGATGCGAAACATACTCGCGGTTGAGCGCCCGCTCGATCATCTCCTGGGGGGCCTTCCCCGGCCGGAAACCGGGAAGCTTGACCTCTTTACCAGCCTGGAGGAGCGCTCCGGCAAAGCTTTTTTGGAAAAGGGAGTACTCCACCTCAACCTCGAGGGTGACCAGGTTCCCTTCACGTTTTTGGGCAAGGAGCTTCATTAATAAGGAATTATACAACATCTATTGACAAACTTGCAACGGGGTGTACAATAACGGCTGTCAGGATGTGTCGGATGACTAAGGGAACAGGCTTGGAAAATATAGGAGGAAACAATCATGTATAAGAAGACGATTGCGCTCGGTCTATTGTTCGGGTTGGTTGGTTTCGCGGCATTCACCGCCGGTTGCGGACAGCAAACGACAACCGCGACCACACCCACCCCTATCGCCGCCGGCTCGGCTGTGGCAATTAGCGGGACAACGGCGGTCGGCGTCACCGCCCTCGGCCTGCGGACATTTTCCACGGCCCTTGGCACCGCGGAAGTAAGGATCGGCTACTGTGCCGCCGGCAGCGATGGAGTTACCGAACTCGGTCGCGGCACAACCTCATCCGACGGCACCTACGAAGTGCTGGTCTCGGTCGCTTCGCTAGAGAGCTTAAAGGCAACCGGCGGCTACGTTCCGAATCTAATGGTTGAGATATCCAAGGAAGGGGTGGTCGTCGGTTGCGTCATCCCCAGTGTTAGCCCGGAAGCCGGCAGTCGCGGTTATGCGCCCACCGCCAGCAAGGGTGACTATAAAAAAGCGCTGATCGCCCGCTCCGCGTTTAAAAAAGGTAAAGACCCCAAGAGCTTTGATTATTCCGGCAGTATCGACACGAAGTTCTCCAGTGAATCATTGAAAGATTACACCCCGGACATGGTCAACGATATGGCCGATTCGATCAAGAGCGGCGAGGATGCGGAAGAAGGGATCGGTCTGGCCCTGGGTATCTCGGTTGCCAACATGGAAGCCATGAAGATGAAGGGCTTCGAACTGCACAGGATATACATCGAACCGATCATGCAAGCGGCCTTTACCAGCAAAACCCCGCCCAATCGCGACCAAATGGATACCGCCTTTGCCAGCATGGAAGCGGCAATGTCGCAATACGCGAGAGACCTTGGCATCAGCGACCAGGCCATTTCTGATTTTAAATCGATGAAAGACAAGACGATGGAAACCAAAATGGGAGAGTCGACCCTATTAAAAAATGACGGTAGTTTCCAACAAGCCAAACTGCGCATGTCCGGGAACAAAATGATCAACATGTTCCTGGGACAGTGGACTGCCGCCAATACAATAGCCACCACCGCTCCATCTGGGAAAACGACTTTTGCGGCCAGCAATGATGCGACCTACATAAGCTTTGTTGCCAGCAAAGAGTCAATCAAGGTTCATTTGCTGACCCTGCTCGGCACCCCCGGCACCGACCCGGGAACTATCCCCGATTACCTGCGCACAGCTTTTTTTGACGCTTTTATTTTCCCGCCGGCTAATGCCGCCAAGCCTTCACCACCCCCATCCCCTGCTACTCCCCAGGAAATCGCGGCCGCGGAGGCCTCAATGGAAGCCTTCATGCAACCATACCTCGGCACTCGCATAATGATGTATTTTATGCAGACTACCCTAGCTCAAGCGGACCGACAGCTTTTCTTCGGAACTACCCAGCCGGCAATGCAAGCGGTTTTCCAAACTCGATTTAATGATACGTCTAATAGCTCCGGTTATTACATGGGGCCGGGTTATTGGGCAACGGGGCCAAGCGCGGATGATGTTAATATTCGCCTGGGTAAATTTAATGACGCTTTGACGGCGGCCATTGTCAATACTACGACTCAAGGCATTATGACGCGCGCCGGATTCGATAGCACGCAGTCAACCGCTGTTCTTAATGCCTTCCGGATCCTGATGGCGCCGCCGGACGCGATGTAGCCGGCCAGTTTAGGCCTTAACCAAAAAAGCCCTCGAGAAATCGGGGGCTTTTTGCTATAATGATCGTATGAGCAAACATCGCGAACTTAATAGATGGGTCAAGGAATGCGCCGAATTATGCAAGCCCGACCGGATCGTCTGGTGCGACGGGTCGGAAGCGGAAAAGGTCCGCCTGGAAAAAGAGGCCGTCAAGAGCGGCGAACTGATCCGGCTTAACCAGAAAAAGCTCCCCGGCTGCACCTATCACCGGACCGCCCAGAACGATGTCGCCCGGACCGAACATCTGACCTTTATCTGCACCAGCAGTAAACGGGACGCCGGGCCGACCAATAACTGGCTGTCACCGGCGGACGGTTACAAGCGCGCCGGCGAGATATTCAAGAGCTCAATGCGCGGTCGGACCATGTACGTTATCCCTTTCTCGATGGGGCCGGTCGGTTCCCCCT
>Ga0265296_1004908_pt1 | contig 11340 bp, 10 predicted proteins | sample MunlanPumphouse1_FD_189073 | JGI IMG/M metagenome (GOLD analysis project Ga0265296, IMG submission 189073) | Groundwater microbial communities from a municipal landfill in Southern Ontario, Canada - Pumphouse #1 | ecosystem: Environmental > Aquatic > Deep subsurface > Groundwater | place...
CATGGCCTCATTCATGGGACACCTTCTCTTCTCCATTCTCGCCGTTAAAAATTAATTTGAGAAAATCAACGGCGCCCGCCAGGGCCAGGAAGGCAAATCCTAAAGCAACGCCAAAAACAAAAGGATGATAAATGATCTTCAACGTTTCCGAAAGCTCTCCCGATTCCCGGAGTTTTAATCCCCACAGGAAGATCTGCCGGGAAACAACGGTAAAAAAAATGGTGATGATCAAAAAGGAAACGGCATCGACGATTTTCTTGACCCCCGGAAGAAACTTATGCGACAGGATATTGACAACGATATGATCCCGGTTTCTCAGAGTATAGCCGAGGGCCGCCGCCGTCACGATAGCCCCCAGGAACGAGATGATCTCATAAGACCCGCTGAATGGGATGTGGAAGATCCGCATAACGACATTGCCCGTAGCGAGAATCATCAGGGTCAGAAGGGCGACGCCGCCCGCCACCATCAGGGCCTTGTTCAGGATAAGATCGAGCTTATCTAAATATTTCATGTTAAACACCTTTGCCCGAAAGAGGCATGACAAATATATCGTCATACCGGCGAAAGCCGGTATCCAGTCCAGCCTGGGCGGGATTGAATTTGACTGGATTCCGGCTCACACCCGGAATGACGACAAAACTTATTTATATTCCTTTTCGTACTTCGCCTTCAGGCTATTCATATCTTTGATAATCTGTTCGCCGGGAAGCCCCTGCGCTGTAACCTTCTTGACATAGTTCTGGATCATGGGATTCAGGAGTTTCTCAACTTCGGCCTTATCTTCGGCAGGCAGGCTGGTGACCTGATGGTTGTACTTCTCTTTTGACCAGACCAACGCCTCTTTGACGTGATTATCAACATAATTTCCTGTCCAGATGGCCTGTTCCACGCTAAGGTTGTCGAGAACCTTTTTCACGCTGGATGGCAGGGCATTCCATTTCTCCATATTCATGACAACGGCGAAAGACACGACAAACAGATTAGCCTCCGTGGCATAAGGACAATAAGCAGCAAAGTTGAAATCCTTCAATATTTCCATTGATGAAACCATACCTTTGACGACACCCTTCTGAATGGCCTCCGGCGTCTCCGACTGGGGCATGGCCACTGGGATGGCGCCTAATGCCTTAATTATTTCCGCACCCGTGCCCGACACACGCAGCTCCAGACCTTTGAGGTCCTTCAATGACTTCACGGGACGGCTGGTCATAAAATCCGCTGGCGGGCAGGTGAAAAGCGTCAGGATTTTTACTTTCTCGAATTCTTTCGGTTTATATTTTTCGATGAGATCGTAAAGGACGAGGCTGGCCACTTTGGAACTCTTGAAGCCAACAGGCAGATCGACGGCCTCGGAGACGGGAAACCTGCCGGGTTGATAGCTCATAGCAAAATTGCCGATATCCGCCGAGCCGGTAATAACGCCGTCAAAAATGTTCTTGGCCGCCAGCAGCGTTCCGCCCGGGAATGTCTGAATCTTAACTTCTCCGTTGGTTCGCTTCTCCACTTCCGTTTTCCATCTCTCCATCTGGACGCACGGAAATGTCGGAGCCGGCGGGAAATTGGCATATGTAAGCGTAATGGTCTCTGCTGATGCAGGAACCGGCATACATATTCCCGTTAAAAGCAATGCAAGAACCAAACCCGATAAAATCATTCCTGTTTTTAGCTTCATCGAATAAACCTCCTTTTCTTCAATTGTTAAGAAGCAAGTCGTATATGCATAATAAAATATGTCCCTATTCTCTGGAGACCTTTGAAGAACATCCAATTTTGGCCAAGTACAAGGAAGGCGATAATTTCAACCACAGGAATACATCGAGTATTTCGAGGATTGAAATTTGAGCCTGACACAGTAATCGGGCAAAAGGGGGTGTTATGCAAAGGTCTCATCTGATATCTCCGTTCCTGTTGTCAAATACCCGCTTGCTCTTTCTTTCTGTGCGCGGAAGAGATCCGTAATCAATAATCTCAACTTTGGACCTTACAAGTATCTTCCTGCGTATTTCGGTTGCCACCTGCTCCTCAAGTTTTGAATCCTCTTCCGGTGAGGCGCCCGATTTTCTTTCAACCTTAAGAAGCATCATATCCCGCCCGTCTTCAAGGTGTTTTAAATGAATCTGGAATTCGCTGCCGATCCCATCTATACGGCTCAAGATATGGTCTATCTGGCTCGGATAAATATTGACGGCCCTGTAGGTAAACATGTCATCGGTACGGCCCAGAATCCTGTCGTGCCTCGGGAAAGGGACCCCGCATTCGCAAGGGCCGTCAAACATGCGGGTTACGTCATGGGTCCGGTAGCGTATAAGCGGGCTCGCCTCCTTGCACAGAGTCGTCACAACAAGCTCGCCCTCTTTTCCTGACGGAACCGGCTTCAGGGTCACAGGATCTATTATTTCGAAAATAAAACGGTCGGCCCAGTAGTGAATGCCCCTGTGATAGACACAATCGAGTCCGGTCCCGGGGCCGTACACTTCCGTCAATCCGTAAATATCAAAGATGTGATCGACTCCCATGAGTTCTTTGATACGCATTCTCATCGCATCGCTGTGCCTTTCCGCTCCGAGGATTATCTTCTTTACCCTTATTTTCGAAAAGAGATTTCTTGTATGAATCTCTTCGGCCATAAGGAGGGCCATGGATGCCGTTGCGCAGAAAACGGTGGTGCCCATGTCAACCATCATCTCACAGTGCATATCCGCATTGGCAGGACCAAGGGGAATTGTAATGGCGCCGAAGCGTTCGGCGCCGGCCTGGAATCCGGCTCCGGCAGTCCACAGGCCGTATCCTACGGCAATCTGGACACGATCCTCGCGGGTCAGTCCCGCAATCTCATAGCATCTCGCGAACATATCGGCCCAGATGTTGATATCTTTTTGAGTGTAGCAGAGCACTTTACGCTTACCGGTTGTGCCTGAAGAAGCATGAACGCGCACAATGTCGTTAAAATTAACCGAGCGGAGCGGAAAAGGATATCCGCTTTGCAGGTCTTCCTTGTCTGTAAAAGGAAGTTGTTCAAGATCATCCAACGACCGGATATCCTCAGGTCTGATACCTGCATCGTCCAGTTTATTCCTGTAAAAAGGAGAATTGGAATAAGCATGTGAAACGGTCCATTTAAGTCCTTCTGCCTGAATTTTTTTTAATTTATCCGCTGTCAGATCATATGGAATAAAACTCATGGAATAAACTCCTTGCAATTATTTTACGGAAACTGCGTAACCTGTTTCAAGCGCTCTTACCGAAGCGTCAAGCATCTCCTTTTTCCCTTTAAGCTGACCGGCAAGAACGCTCTTTATATCTTCAAAGGTGCAGAACAAACCTTTATTCTCTCCCTGCCTGACTTTTTCTCCTTTAAGCGCAAATCCCAGAAGAACAAGGTTAACGGATTTCGGATTCCCCGTTTTCAGGGAAAGAGCATCGGCGTCAACGGCATAAGTATCAAAACCGGTATCAGGCTTTTTGCCGCTGTTTACAAAAATCCAGGCCCCTTTTTTTAAAAATGAGCCGTGCTGCAGGATATTTTCAGGCTTTAACGCAATAAGCCCGTCCGCCTGAAACGGCCTTATCAGAGGACTGGAAAAATCTCCGACTTTAAGATGGGAGAGAACTGTTCCTCCCCGTTGCGCCATTCCATGTGTTTCCGAAGTAAATACCTGACAGCCTTTCATTATGGCCGCTTCGGCAAGAAGCCTTGTGATGAAAAGGACGCCCTGGCCTCCTACCCCGCTTATAACAATTTGAGACCTTTGCAGGTTGACTGATTTTTTCACAAAACACTCCTTATTTTATTACTATCGCCTTTTTAGGGCATACATGCACGCATACGCCGCATCCGCTGCAAAGAAGAGGATCTATATCTGCCCGCTTATTATCATTGTCAAAAATAATAGCCGGGCATTCAAAATGCCTGATGCAATATTCACAGCCCTCGCAGGCATCCGTAATTTCGACAAAGATTTTTTTTGCCTGCTCCTCCTTCCTCTTCCTGCCTATAAGACACGGGTGTCTTGCAATAACAACAGCAGGCCCTTTATTCCTTGCGTACTGAACCGCCTCTTTGACAAGAGGAATAAATTCTTTGATTTTGCAGGGGTCGCCGGTTTTACAGAACTTCACCCCGCATCCTTTGACAAGCGCTTCGATGTCGACAGCTTCAAGCGTTTCCCCTGAAGCGCCGAATCCTGAAGCAGGCGTCGGCTGGTTTCCGGTCATGGCGGTAGTCCTGTTGTCCAGAATCACCAGCGTAAAATGCACGTTCTGCACCACGGCATCTATCAATGCGGGAATGCCTGCATGAAAAAAGGTCGAATCGCCTATTGTGGCAACTATATCCGGCCTTTTGCTCTCATTTTTAAATGCGTGATAGAAACCTTCGGCCTGGCTGATGGCGGCTCCCATGCACAAAACGGTATCAACAGCGCCGAGATTAAGGCCAAGTGTATAACACCCTATATCACTGGTATATATTCCTTTCGGGGCAGCCTTCTTTATTGCAAAAAAACTCGCCCTGTGCGGGCATCCCGCGCAAAGCGTCGGGCGCCTTCCCGGCTGCGATTGAACGATTGCCTTCTCTGCCTTTAAACCGGCAAAGTTACATAACATCTGCTCTATGGCTTCAGGCAGAATTTCTCCGACACGGGAAACAAAGCCGTTAAGTTTACCCCTTACCCTGGTCCTGTCCGCAATCTGCATCTCGATTACAGGCATGGTCTCTTCAATAATCAGAATTTCATCATAGTCTTTGCAAACAGAGGCTATGAAATTCCTGTGAAGAGGATACGGCTGGATTACCTGGAAAACAGGAATTTTGTCCCATAAGCCAAGGTCCTTCATTATTTCCCTTGTATGTGCTGCGGCAACTCCTGATACAATAACTGCTTTTCCGGAAGCAGTCTTTTTGTTAAGTTTTACAGGAGCGGTCTTTTTGAAGGCCGCAATTTTTTCAAGCTTTTTTTCAAGCTCCGTGTGAAGCTTAAAACGGAATTTAGGTGTTGCAGCCCATCTTGCCGGATCTTTTTTAAAATCGGCATTTCTTTCAAATGAGCCAAAATTCTCAGCCTGGATATCCTGGCGCGAATGGCACACTCTTGTGGTAGGACGAAGCATCACGGGAATTTCAAAAGTCTCCGAAATCTCGTATGCAATTGATATCATCTCTTTCGCCTGAACCGGAGAATCAGGATCAAGAACAGGGATTTTTGCCATCATTGCCATAAGACGGCTGTCCTGTTCGGTCTGGGAGGAATGAGGCCCCGGGTCGTCCGCGCTTATCACGATGAAACCGCCCCTTGCGCCCATGTATGCAGCGCTCATGAGAGGATCTGACGCCACATTAAGGCCTACCTGTTTCATGCTCACAGCAGTTCTTAACCCTGCCATGCATCCGGCATAGGCGATCTCGAAGGCGACCTTCTCGTTCACTGCCCACTGGGAATGCACCGGGATAGAGTTCTTTTCCTTTATCCTGGTTATTGATGAAAGAATTTCCGAAGCCGGAGTTCCCGGGTAAGAAGTAGCAACAGCACAACCATTCTCAAGAAGCCCCTGTGCTATGGCCTCATTGCCCAGCATCAATTTTTTCCTTCCCACGCATACCTCCATAATCAATAAAAAAAGCCGGGGTTTTGCAACCCAGGCTTTTAAAATCAAAAGAGCCTTGGGCTGCATCCGCATATTTTTTGCTTAAAGCCGCCCAAGGCTCTGAAAAATTATATTTTTTATTCAGACTGGTGGGCCTGCTTCAAAATTCCTGCCGCCACCAGCACCAGAGACTAAAACTCATTTTTCCCCTGCATATGATTATTGTTTAATTTAAAAATAATAACCTTATTAACAGACTGTTTTTTTATTATATAAGGAAAGTAAATTTGTCAAGGGCTTTTCTCAACAGGGCTTTTCTCAACACGGCCGCCCCCTTGTCATAAAGGGTCTTAAATCCTACGGGAGCTCCTTTACTGAGATAGTTCTTGGAAAGGAATCTACGGATGAATTGGTTTCTGTTGTAAAAAAAGGCGTTATTGACAATGCCGAAGTGATACTTATAACCGATTAAGCCGTCGTTTAAAAATAACCGCAACATTGAAATGCCGTGCCCGGCATAAGGAGCCGTAACAAAATGGTCAGAAATGTAATGGTTATTTCTTAACGGCTCCTAACGGACGCTTTTTAAAAAGTCGTCAATACTCATGTCGGCTCTTATCCCGAAACGGGTTAATGCAAAATCGTATTTGACGGGATCCTCCGGAACAAGCTTCCGGAAGCATGATGTTATCTCAAGAGCCGTGCACATATCTGCCTGTTTTCTGTCCGTAAATCCGATTAAACGGCTTATCCTGTGCATATGAACATCAAGAGGGATAATGAGCATTGATGGCGGAATTTTCTCCCAGCCTCCGGGATCGACATCATCCTTTCTGACCATCCAGCGCAAATAAAGATTAAGCCGCTTGCAGGCGCTCCCCTTTGTGACAAGCGGGATAAGATGCCCCGGCTTGCCGCAGCAGCCTGAAATTATCTTCCCCGTAAAAAATTCCAGACCGTTTAAAACCGTTTCGTCTTTTTTACCGACTCCCTTCAAAAAGCATGCATATAAAGATCCGTATTCATCAAGAACCTGCTTTAAACCGGTCAGCATGGCCGTTAAATTTTCATCTCCTGCGAACCTGTGCTTAAACCCGCCGCATGTTTTTCCTAATGAGGATAATGTCGAATTCTTAATAAACGCGTGAGGAGAAGAACCCATTTTATCAAGAACTCCTGAAACGCTGTTTAAAATCTGTGCAACCCTTCCGTAGGCAAGCGAAGAGGCTATGAATCCGGCAATCTCACGATCCCCGATATCCCGATAATTATAGAGAAACTCGAGCGGATCGGGATGAACATATCTTTTTTTATTATATTTCAGATAAAGCTTATCAAGGTTTTTTTTTATGTTCATCACAATTTTGATACCTTGTAAAAAGTCGAGATTCAGACGGCAAAGTAAAAAGCTCATTATGCAAGGCGCACGAATCTTGAGGAATGAAGCGTACTTACTGGTACGCTGCAATGACGAAAGATGAAGTGCAACACAGCAGAATGACTTTTTACGAAGCCGTCAATTTTCATTAACAATTGTTGGTGTAACTGCAAGCGACTTCCCGTCCGTGGACATCATCACGGCGCCGTTTTCATCAGTACGCAATATCCTGCACCTTCTTGACTTATATCTTTCAAGTACTTCGGGATGAGGAAATTTATACCTGTTTTTCCACCCGACCGGTATAATTGCAATCTCAGGATCAACCTTATCAATAAAAACATCCGTACTGGACGACTTACTTCCATGGTGCGGCACAACCAGAACCGTGCTCTTCAAGCGATTTCCGGACGTCTTCACAAGATCGTATTCCCCTTTCGCCTTTATGTCTCCCGTAAAAAGAAATGACTTTGATCCGAATACGGTTTTTAAAACAAGGGAACTGTTATCGCCTTTTCTCCATTTTTCACTTTTTTCCTTAAATCCCGCTTCCGGATACAGGATTTTAAACACAGTCCCGTTTATGACTCTATTCCTTCTTATCTCATTAAAATCTTCGATCTTTATATTTTTTTCTTTAATGATCTCAAGCAATCTTTTGTATCCGAGGCTGTCCTCAGCTTCTCCGTTTGACCAGATCTCCTTTACGTTAAAATTTTCTGCGATATACAAAAGGCCGTTCAAATGATCGCTGTCCGGGTGTGAAAGAACAAGAGTATCCACACTCTTTATCTTGTTGCGCCACAAAAAGGGAGCTGTTATTCTTTCTCCCACATCAAATATTGAATTATCCGAAAATCCGCCTCCGTCAACAAGAACATTGTAGCCGCCCGGAAGTTCCAGAAGAGTGGAAGTTCCCTGCCCGACATCAATGACCGTAATCCTGAGATCCTCATGCAGGAATCTCTTGTCAAGCCAGTACCATATATCCGCATATCCGGCAATTATCAAAAATACTATTGCAATAAATGGCGCTCTTTGTTTTATAAACCTGACTACGCTTCCGCCTTTTTTCGTCTCCTTTTCATCGTTTATTCCCTGTAAAATTCCAAAAACCGCAAACAAAAACAGATAGTACCAGGCTATTTCATAAAATGACGGTGTTACCGTTTTAATTGCGGCAAAAGGCAGTTTCGCAAAATACTTTATAAATTCGAGTGAAACCCCTAAAATTAACGAACTCGCCTTTATAAGCCATACGGAAACAAGACTGCTTACCGGATAAATAAAAAAAGAGAGTAGTCCTGCCGACACAACGGCAAATCCGATTAAAGGCACTGCAACACAATTTGCAGCAATCCCGACAAGAGATACCTGGTTGAAATAATACATGACAACCGGAAGGGTTCCGATTGTCGCGAAAAAGGAAACGAGGAAAAATGCTGCTATCTTTCTTTGCAGCCTTAACCACCACCCTTCCTCCGCATTACTCTCTTTGTTCTTTCTGTAAAGCGTGTGATTCATACCAAGAACAATGAAATAAACCGATAAAAAAGAGAGCTGAAAAGATATCAGAAAAAAGGAAGGAGGATGAACGATAAGAATCAGCATCGCCGCAACAGCAAGGGTGTTTATTGTGTCATGCTCCTTCTCAACAAAAAAGCTCATAAGAAAAACCGAAACCATAATGACCGACCTCTGCGTTGAAGGCGGCATCCCGGCAAGCAGTCCGTATATTATAACAGGAAGAAGGGATAAAATTGCCGCACCCTTTCGCGTCCAGGCATTCCATAGAAACAGATTAAAATATGAAAGGAGTTTATTAAAAAACAGGAACGAAACAGTTGCGACAATTCCGACATGAAGCCCTGAAATTGAAAGAATATGGCTTGTGCCTGTCCGGTTAAAATCCTCCCGGATTTCAGGAGTGATGGAATTCTGATCCCCGATCACAAGGGCTTTTAAAACTCCCGCCTCGCCGGAAGGAGCCGAATTGTCTATCAGCAAGGCAAATTTTTTCCGTGCATTTTCGATCAGCCGTTTCAATTCTATATTCTCTTCATTTTGTTCAACCCTGATCTTCTCCCCTGCGACATATGCAGTGCCGCTTATGCCGTTAAAAGCCATATACCTCTTGAAATCAAATCCTCCCGGATTGTTGAAATTTCTGACAGACCTTATGCCGCTTTTAAAAAAAACTCTGGACCCTATTGATATTTCCGGAATGGTGTTTAAAACTTTTACACTGATCTTCCCCGAGACAGGAATAACCTTTCCGTCATTCTCAACCGTTTCGGCAAGAAGCACGAATGTTAATCTCTTATTCCTGATTTCAGGGCTTTCAATCACCTGTCCGGATATGTTTAAAGACCCGGTATCAGTAAAATTGACTATGTGTGAAGAGGGAAGTTTTTCAGGAAACCAGGGTTGTATCGAAATATACCCGAGAGAAAAAAAAAGAAACAACGGCAGGAATAACGCGGACTTTTTTCTGATAATTTTTATGAGTAAAACGCCGGAGCAGCAGGTTACGGCAAGATATGCCCATACGCTGTGCCATGGAAACCGGAGACCGCATGATAAGCCTGCAATCATTGATATCAGGAGGGGAATAAGAGGTCGAAAGTAAATATCGCGATTCATGCGTCAACCTTCCGGTTGCATAAGTACAGGAACTTATTTTGGGAACGCAGATGAACGCAGAAGTTTAGACTGAAGACTGTTAGGCTGTAGACTATTAGCTAACAGCCTACAGCCTATCTATCTGCGGATATCGGCGAAAATCGGCGTCCTATATTACGCTTTTACTCTTTTAATCCTTGCCCCGAGAGAAGCAAATTTTTTCTCAATCGCCTCGTATCCCCGGTCAAGATGGTATACACGGCTGACCTCTGTTGTGCCTGAAGCGGCAAGTCCCGCGAGTATCAGGGATGCGCTCGCCCGAAGATCCGTTGCCATTACAGGAGCTCCCATCAGCGTCGGAACACCTGTAATCATGGCTGTGTTTCCCGATACCTTGATGTCCGCTCCAAGCCTCTTCAGTTCGCTTACGTGTATGAACCTGTTTTCGAAAATAGTTTCCGATATGACGCTGAAACCCTTCGCAACGGAGAGCAGCACCATGAACTGGGCCTGCATGTCTGTGGGAAATCCGGGATAGGGCATTGTCTTTATATCAATACTTGTGATTTTATCTCCTCCCCTTACACTCATTGTACTGCCTTCGATTTTGACATCAGAGCCGGTCAGCCTCAGCTTGTGAATAACAGATTCTAGATGGGTGGGTTCACAGTCTAATATCTTTATATCTCCTCCGGAAAGGGCCGCAGATACCATGAATGTGCCTGTCTCTATTCTATCAGGTATAATGGATACGGATACGGGTTCCAGGGATGGAACGCCTGTTATTTTCAATACAGATGTGCCTGTCCCTTCTATTTTTGCGCCCATTTTATTCAATACATCGGCAAGAGCCGTAACCTCCGGCTCCCTTGCAGCATTACGAAGAACGGTAACGCCCTCGGCAAGGACTGCGGCCATCATGAGGTTTTCAGTTCCCGTCACTGTGACCGTGTCGAAAAATATTTCCGCACCTCTTAAGGTTTCAGCGCTTGCTTCAACATATCCGTGCACCAGTTCAACTTTTGCTCCGAGCGCGGCAAGGCCTTTAAGGTGCAGGTTAATGGGGCGTGCGCCGATCGAGCATCCGCCCGGCAGGGAGACCCTTGCTTTTTTCAGCCTGGCAACAAGGGGGCCGAGAACAAGTATGGACGCTCTCATCTTTCTCACCAGATCATACGGAGCTTCAGAGTTATTGAGCCCCCCTGCATCGATTTTAACGGTATGCCCATGCGTTTCTATTCTGGCGCCGTGGTTAATCAAAAGCTCTTTTGTGCTCTCAACATCTTTTAAATCAGGAACATTCGAATATGTGCAAGGTCCGTCGGTAAGCAACGAAGAGACAAGAATAGGAAGAGCCGCATTTTTCGCGCCGCTTATCCTGACCTCGCCTCTCAAAGGATGCCCTCCTTCTACAATTATTTTATCCATTCTTCTCCTTGTTTCCTTAAAACAAAAAAGCGCTTCCCCGGAAAATCAATGGGGCAAGCGCTTTTTTGAATTCCGAATGTTTAAATCCTAATGGTGATGATCAACTTTACCCTTATCAAGGAAGGTGTCATAAAAAGCCTTGCCGATACAGAACGTCATTCCGAGCCCTATGATTGTAAGAGCATACCAGAGTCCGCCCATAAAGACCATATGGGACATATCCCACATCCATTCAAAACAAAAAGGAAACATGATTTACCTCCACAATAAAACCGGTATCTTTAACTCTCCGGATTCAGTTCCTGCTCCTGCGGGAATATCGGCAG
>Ga0265296_1004909_pt1 | contig 11340 bp, 11 predicted proteins | sample MunlanPumphouse1_FD_189073 | JGI IMG/M metagenome (GOLD analysis project Ga0265296, IMG submission 189073) | Groundwater microbial communities from a municipal landfill in Southern Ontario, Canada - Pumphouse #1 | ecosystem: Environmental > Aquatic > Deep subsurface > Groundwater | place...
CGTTTGTTAAATAGAACACTCAAACAAAAAACCGGCTTCAGATGAGCCGGCTTTTTGTTTTTCCACAGTTTAGGTGTTGACAGAGATATAATTAGTTAGTTGTCGAAGCCAAGAAGTGGCTTCAGATGACCAGGGAACAAGCCGGCACACAGAACATTGAGGATAACATCGGTTTCCTCCGTAAGTATGCGGAAAAAGCTGGAGTGTCGGTCAATGACATCGGAACCAGCGAAGAAGAGTTGAAAACCCTCCTCACTGAGGGCTACACTTTCGAAGCCAAGAAGTGGCTTCAGATGACTCGGGAACAAGCCGGCACACAGAACATTGAGGATAACATCTTTTTCCTCCGTAAGTATGCGGAAAAAGCTGGAGTGTCGGTTAATGACATCGGAACCAGCGAAGAAGAGTTGAAAACCCTCTTCACTGAGGGCTACACCTCCGAAGCCAAGAAGCGGCTTCAGATGACCAGAGAACAAGCCGGCACACAGAACATTGAGGATAACATCTTTTTCTTCCGTAAGTATGCGCAAAAAGCCGGAGTGTCGGTCAATGACATCGGAACCAGCGAAGAAGAGTTGAAAACCCTCCTCACTGAGGGCTAAACCTTCGAAGCCAAGAAGTGGCTTCAGATGTGACGATTAAACAAAAAAGGGTATAAACTGAGGGCACCCGCATATTGCGAAGCCCTCTTTTCTTTTGCCAAAAATGAAAACAAATTATATAATAAAGTTATATAAATAAAGAAATATGGCTAATAAAAACATTACCAAAATTGTAAATCGAGTGAAGAAATCCTCATTAGCTATTTTTATTGGCTAGAACTAATCAGTATAGTGAAGATATTTATCAAGAAGATATGAATAATATTTTAAATTGTTTTGAGAGGATTGAAAAAAATGATTCAAGTAAGTAGGATGAAACTGTAATTTATGAATTATATTTACTGCTTAATATTTTTTCCAATCTCACTTAGTAAGCCAGAAAATTCTTCCAACTTCTTTATTTTGTTTTTCGGGATAATGTCTTCGCAATATATTTCCATGCGCTCAATGCCCTCGCTTAATTTTGTTTTACCTCCGGGCGCAAGCACGACATAGCTGACGCGCGCGTCATGCTCGTTGGTTTCTTTTTTTATCAATCCGATTTTTTCCATAGGTAAAAGCAGGCGAGTGATACCGGATGCCGTGAACCCAAGCTTTTCAGCCAAGTCAATCCGGCGCATTTTTGCGTCATCCGCAAGGCTCAAGTGGTAAAGGATTATAAGTTCGTTAAGCGCAATGCCGTTTAAGCGCGCATCCAAGCGCCGGCTAAGTTCGGTTTGAAATTTTGAAATACTTATGCAGAATTTTATAGATGGGTTTATTTTTTTCATAATTATTATTTAATTAATTGTTGATAATTCAAGTATATGTTAAATAAAGCAGGCTGTCAAGCTATTATTGCCAGAAATGATTAAAAGTGCTAAGGTAAAAGCAATTATATTAATAATAAATTATATGCAAAACATCAAATCATCACTTTCAATCAAATTATTTGTAATCGGTTTTCTGATCGCCGTTCTTATGATACCGATCGGCATGATCGCTTTTTTGGCTAATGAGCGGGAAAACCGCCAAGCTGAGGCCTTTCAGGAAATTAGCGGAAAATGGGGAAATGAGCAGACTGTTACCGGGCCGATATTATCTATTCCGTACAAGGATAAAGTGGAGCGAAAAACAACAGGGGGCACTGTTATTGACGAGACCATCCGCTACGCGCATTTTTTGCCCGAGGATTTGGATATTCGCGGCATGATTGAGCCGGAAAGGCGCAAGCGCGGAATTTATGAAGTGGTGGTGTATAACGCAAAACTGGAAATTAACGGAAAATTTTTAGCACCGGATTTTTCCAAATGGGATATTGCTAAAGAGGATATTTTGTATAACCAGGCCTTTGTGACACTTGGCATTCCGGATACGCGCGGCATCAAAGAGAACCTGGTGCTGGAATGGGGAAGTAAGAAACAGACATTCAATCCGGGTGTAAAAACGACCGATGTTGTGACGCTCGGTGTTAACGCGGATATTGATATGAGCCAAAGCGATAATGTTGGCAAGAATTTTAAGATCGCTCTGTCGCTAAACGGCAGTCGTGATATCTATTTCGCGCCCCTGGGACGCACGACTACAGTGGAGCTAAGCTCCGGCTGGTCTGATCCAAGTTTTCAAGGTGCTTTTTTACCGGAAAGCCATACGATAAACGAAGCCGGCTTTACGGCAAATTGGAAAGTTTTGGAGTTGAATCGCAGTTTCCCGCAAAGATTCCTTGGCAGTATCGGCACGGTTGAAACAATGGCAGAACCGATTTATCGCGAAAAGATGCCCGCTATATCGCAGTTCGGCGCAATCAACCAAAGCAATTTCGGTGTCCGACTTTTGGTTTTGGCTGATGAATATCAAGAAACAGTCCGTGCGCTAAAATATGCGATCATGCTTTTGGCCTTGACCTTTTTGGTCTTATTCTTTTACGAGGCAATGCGTAACGTGCGCGTGCATCCTTTGCAGTATATTCTAATCGGCCTGGCCCTTGCCTTGTTCTATCTTTTGCTGTTATCGATTTCCGAATACCTCGGCTTTAAAAGCGCATACCTGCTTTCCGCTTTAATGATTACCGGTCTAATTACGCTTTATTCAAAATCAATCTTCAAAGCCTGGCGTCCGGCTTTGCTCGAGGCCTTGATTTTGGTCTTTATTTACGGCTTCATATTTGTAATCTTACAGCTGGAAGATTATTCTTTGCTGGTCGGTTCACTTGGCCTCTTGGCAATTCTATCGCTTGTGATGGCAGTGTCGCGCAAAATCGATTGGTATAGGACTGAAGAGAAATAAATATTTGACAAAAATTAAAAAGTGTGAGATAGTTTAGATTGTGCTTATTAAAATTTATTAATTAATATATTTGTACTCTTAGGCAGGGGCTGTCATTATTATTTGGCTTAAAAGTTTGTTTCGCTAAGTTTTTAAAACTTGGATATCAAACTAATGATAATAGTATCTTTTTGGGATAAATAAAAGATCAAAAGGACGGCTCAAAAAAAATAACATTTTTTGGGACTAGGGCAAATACAATAAAAAATGACAACTTTCGCAGAACTGGGCTTGAATTCAGAAATAATGAATAGCCTGGAAGATTTGGGGTTCACACAGCCTTCGCCGATTCAGGCTCAGGCAATCCCTTTTCTCTTAAAATCAAAAAAAGACCTGATTGCTTTGGCGCAAACCGGCACAGGCAAAACGGCGGCTTTTTCTTTGCCGATTTTGAATCAGATCAAAACCGATAACAAAGAATTGCAGGCGATTATTATTTGCCCGACCAGAGAGCTGTGTCTGCAGATATCTCAGGACATAAAAAAATATTCCAAGTATTCTGGTAAAATTGCCGTTACTGCTGTTTATGGCGGAGAAAGAATTGATCTCCAAATTCGGTCTTTGCGTAATGGAGCGAACATCGTAGTCGGAACTCCGGGGCGCACTCATGACCTGATCCGTAAAAAAGTTTTAAAATTGAACTCCATCGAGTGGTTAGTGCTGGATGAAGCGGACGAGATGCTGGATATGGGATTTAAAGAAGATTTGGATGCGATTTTAAATGAAATCCCGCAAACTCGCCAGACTTTGTTGTTTTCCGCAACCATGTCGAAAAGCGTGCGCGCTATTGCATCGAAATATATGCGCGATGCGGAAGAGATCAGTATCGGCACAAAAAATTCCGGTGCGGAAAATGTGAGCCATGAGTATTATGTCGTGCAGGGGCGCGACCGTTTTGAGGCATTGAGAAGGATCTTGGATTATTTGCCGGGCGTTTATGGAATCTTGTTTTGCCGGACAAGAAACGAAACTCAGGAGATTGCGGACAAATTAAAGCAATCCGGCTATGACGCAGAGGCGATTCACGGGGATGTTTCTCAGGGGATGCGCACAAAAATAATGGATCGTTTCAAGCGCAAACAGATCCGCCTTTTAGTCGCAACCGATGTTGCGGCGCGCGGAATCGATGTGAGCGATCTTACTCATGTCATTAATTATAATTTCCCGGATCAGAATGAGTCATACACTCATCGGAGCGGACGCACCGGACGGGCGCAAAAAAGCGGAGTTTCTATCGTTATTTCAACGCCGCGGGAAACAAGAAGAATCAGAGAGATTGAAAATATTATCGGAAAAAAGATTGAATATAAGCAAGTTCCGAATGGTGAAGATATCCGCCGCAAGCAGATTGATAATTTTTTGGAAGAAATGCAAGGCGCAGATATACAGGGTATAATCAGCGAACAGCATTTTTCCGAGATTATCGAACGCTTAAAAAAGGTCAGCAAAGACGATCTGATCAAATATGTATTGGCGCAAAAATTCAGCCGATTATTCAATGATGACAGCAATGTCTCCAATGTGAACGCTGACAGTAAGCCTTTTAGCGAAAAGAAAAGCGTCATTCGCAATGCGGGAGAGAGTCTTACTGTAAAGATTAGCCTAGGCAAACGTCACGGGCTTGATTTGAAAGGCGTGTTCGCTTTGATAAATTCTAGAAAAAGTTTGACCGGAATAGAAGTCGGCAAGATCAGTATTTTTCCCGAGCATACTCTTGTCGGCTTTGAAAAAAAACGAGCCGGCGATGCGATAAAAAATTTGAATAATGCGGAATTCAGGGGACGGAAAATCATTGCAAGCCAAAGCGAGGAGGGGCACACCCAGCGGATCGGCGGTGGAAGAGGCGCGCGAAAAGGATATAAAGGCGCGAAGCGCTATAGGTAAATTAAAAATATCGGATTATTTTAAAAAACCAAAAAAACAGGCAGAGGCCTGTTTTTTTTATGCAAAGAGAGGCGCCAAAAATTATCATTTTCGGAAAGTGAATTTTAAATCATAGCTTTGGGCCTCAAAAAATTGTTTCGCAAATTCAGCGACGACTCTTGGTTCGTAGAATTTGCAGGAAAAAACATCCAAATAAATCTTGTTGCTTTGATTGGCAAAATGCGCGGAAATCAAAGATGTTTCGATTAGTTGAGTCATGGAGAATCCGGCAACACGAGGGTCTTCGCCGAAATTTACCACTTGGCATTCGCCGTAGCGTTTCATCTCTATCAGGTCGCAGAGATCGGCTACGAACTGTTTGATTTTTTCGGCATCGCGGATGAACTTGCTGTTGCACGAGGCTAAGTCGATGCTGGAGGCAAGTCCCCAATAATCTCCTGCTTCGTACTCTGATTTTATGCTTGTTTCCATTGGTTATTATTAATAATAAAAATTAGATAATATAATTATATACTCTTTATTTTGATTGTAAAGAAGATTTATAAATTTATTTTTGTCTAATTAAAGAGAAAATATTTACACAAAACGCCCTCAGGTCCGAAGGCGTTTTTTGCTTAAAATAATTCATTAAACATGAATGTGGATAACTTTATTTTTTTGCCAAAGGGTGATCAGGGTTTAGCCGGTAATAATTTATGCTTACGTCGGCGATCCATTTGTCAACGCTTTCTTGCGTGTGCCCGGCGCAGGAATAGCCGCATTTCCAAACGACCATCTCCGTGGGCGTGTTGCGGCCGAGTTTGATTAAGTCTTCAATGCGGTCGCCGACAATTTTGACTGCGTGTTCAGGGCTGTCAAAGCAGGAATAGCCGCTTTTGGTCGTATTTTCCTTGCCGCGGTAACCCCAATAATTAAAACATTCAGCTCCGTCTTTTTTTGGCGAGTAGATTCCGTATTTGCTTTCTTTCATGCCGATGCCGAGCAAAAAAGCGGCGACAGCGCGTTTTCTGCTTACTATATCGTTTAGCATTGCTTCCATTGGCGTGTTTTTGATTATTTTTCCGATTTGATCACGTATTTCTTCGGCGTTCGGCATGTTGTCAAGATTATGAAAATCGTCATTTTTATTCAATGTGATTACATGTTGCCGGACCTCTTGCTCGGACTTAATTTTTGTTTTTTCAATACTTGGTTTAACATTTTCTTTTTTTTCTACTATATTTTCTGCGGATTTGTTTGGTTTATCAAGGTTAGTGACTTGGTTTTTTATTTTTGAATTATTGATGTTTATTTCATGGATGTTAATGATTTTTGCAATTGCTTTGTTAAGAGTTGAAACACCGGTTCTGATGTATTTCTTGCTTTCAGTTTGTAGTTTAATATAATTTACATCTTCACCAAAAAAGAAGAGAAAACACCCGGCAATAAGTATTGCCGCGGGTAATAGATTTTTTTTGATAATTATGTGCGTAAATGATTTTTGGCGTGATATTTTTTTTGCTTTTGTGATTGTGGATATTTTTTTGTTTTGGATATTTTGTTTGCTGTTTTTTCGTATTTTTCTTGCCTTAAATGCCATTTTTGCTTTTTTTTGCTTAAGATTGCGGCATATCTTAGTTTTCGTTTTTTTCATAATATTGTTAAGAGTTTTATGTTTGGATAATAAAAAAATAGCTTTTATGCTATTGCTTGATGCCGTATCTTAACATTCTTTTGGCGGATGTCAATTGATTTTGTCAAATATACTAACAGAGTTTTTGGTCCTGTTATTCATGGTTATTGATTTTTTTCTTGTTTAAATGTATTCGTGTTATAATATTAAAATAAATATATACACATTATAATGAGGATTTGCTTGATAAACAATTTATTTCATCCATATTCGCGAGGCGGCACCGACCGAATCGTTCAATTAATGCAGGACGGCCTGATTGCACAAGGGCATTCCGTTTTTGTTATATCAACCCAGTCGGAAAAAAAATCATATGCAGAAAACGGTAATTATTATCTGAGGTCAAAATTTGCGGAATTGAACAAATATAATGTTTTTGTGCGCATGTTATTTGTCGTCTTTGAATTCATAAATTTGAAAAACTATTTTCATATAAAAAAAATTATCCATAAAGAAAGAGTTGAGGCGGCAATTACGCATAATTTGAGAGGAGTCGGTTTTTTTTCTGTTGTCGCTTTGCGAAGAATCAAGCATATTCATGTTTTGCATGATTTGCAATTGATCCATCCTTCAGGGCTTATGATTTTTGGCCAAGAAAAAAAAATCGCTTCTTGCGCGGCGAAAGCTTACGCGTTTTTGACGAGATTGTTTTTGAGTAGGGCGGCATGCGTCATATCGCCTTCAAAGTGGCTTTTGCAGGAGCATCTGAGCCGCGGATTTTTTGGAAAAGCGAAAACGGTGCATATTCCGAATCCCGCGCGCATTCAGACCGGTTTGCCGGTAAAGAAGGAAATCGGAAAAAAATTCCTTTTTGTCGGTGAGATCGAAGAGCATAAGGGCGTTTTTCTTTTACTCGATGCGTTCTTTGAGTGCCGTAAAGATTTTCCGGATGCGCGGCTGGACATAATCGGCCGCGGATCCAGGCAGGATGAGATACGATCCGGAAACGGCGTCAATTATCTTGGCTGGCAGAACAAGGGCGGAGTGGAGGCGGCAATGGCAGGAGCTTATTGCCTGGTTATGCCTTCTTTGTGTTACGAGAATTCACCAACCGTTCTGTATGAAGCGGCCGCCATATCTTTGCCGGCGATTATCGCGCAAATCGGCGGAGCCGAGGAGCTTGCCCTTGATCTTGGCGGCATATTGTTTTTGCCCGGACAAAAAGGGGATTTGGCTCAGAAAATGTCTTATGCAATAAAAAATCCCGATTTAATGCGTAAAATCGGGGATAGCTCAAGGCTAAAAATCAATAAATACGAAATTGACAGGTATATTGAAAAAATCAGCAGTCTTATCTCTGATTAATCAAATAAATCGTTAGCGTCGGCAATGGCTTTCGTTGACGGTTTATTTTTTATTTTTTCCAGCACCTCGTCCAGGCTGTTGATGTTCAAATTTTCTGATTTGGCAGGCCTTTGCATGAGGAGTGTTGCGCCATCGGCATGGATGGCTTCGTAGGCATTTTTATTGATAAAATCCGCTAGCAAGGCGCATAGCAGGCAAAACACTGCGAATAAAGCCCAGTAAGCATATTTGAACGCTTTGTTACTTTTAATTGTAGTGTTTATTTTTTTCATCTATTTCCAATATGTATTTGCTCCGATCAGCATACGCACATCATTTGCACCGATATCGGATGTTGATTTATTAAAGATTTTTTCTGTATCCCGTGTGATTTCGATTTTGTTGACATTTACGTAGTATGGCAAAGCTTCGATGTCGGCTAGGTATTGCAAGATATTAACGTATCGACCACTCGCCTCGATCGTAATAGGGACGGTTTTTATCAATTTTTTTTCATCGGATGTGGGCGGATTGATGGTCAACTTTTGAGTGATTGAATTTTTCTTTTCAACGGATTCCAGGTTGGTGATAAAATCCAGTTCACGATTCTTATTTATGAATATCTTGTTTAATATTTCAAGCTGAGGCTCGATTCTTTTGATGCGTTCATTCAGGCTGGCAATGTTTTTATCTTGATTGATTTTTTCTTCCAGTTCGATTTTTTGGGAAATCAGTTCCGCGCGCAGATTTTTTATGCTGTCTATTGCCGGAATTATCCCAAAATATATGATAATAAAAAAAACCGGAAAAATGCACAAGAAAAGGTAGTTAATTTTTTTTCTTGTATTTAGGTTTTGAAAATTTTTAAAATTCATAACGGCTGATATTTGCATTTATTTCAAAATTGATATTTTCTTTTTCTAGAAGCGAAGAAATCGGCAGCTTTATGTCGGAAAAATTTCCACTTTTTTCAAGCGACTCTTTCAGTCCCAAGAGATCAGAACGGAGGGCGGCTGTGCCGCTCAAACGGATCGTGTTTTCTTTTTGATCTGCATTAAGCTGGCTGATCTTTATCCCGTCGCCGCATAAGCCGGCAAATCCGAGTAAAAAATTCGTCCAGCTGAGGTTATCTTTTTGGATGTTTTTTATTTCGCTGAGCTGGATATTAATTTCTGTTATCTGCTTAAAATGATCTTCATTGTTTTTGGAAGCTGTTGCCGCTTCTTCGCCGGTGCTGGCGCTTTGTTGTGAAAGTATTATTTTGGCGGAATTAAGCGCTCCGGCAAAAAATAAGAGCATTAAAAGAATTGCCGCGCCGATTTTCTTGTAAAAGGCGTAGTAATCGTTCAGCTTGATTTCTTTTTTTAATTCCTCTGGAATTACGTTGAGAAAAATCATATATATGTTTGATGCTATCGCATATCAAGATAAACATTCCGCATTGCCAATCCGAAAGCTGTAGCATAAGAAAGGCTGTTATCCTGCCTGATGCTGAAGGTTCTAGCTTTTGCTTCTTTGTCGCCTTCAAAAGAAAGGCTAAGTTCTTCGGTGAACTCTTTTTCGATTATTTTTGCTAATCCGGAAATATTTGCAGAGATGTCGCCCAGGGCAGTCTCGATTCCGTTCGCTTCTTTGATCATTTGTCCTAAATTTCTGATCATGGCGGCTCCGCCGCAAAGGATTATTTTGTCTATGCCGCCGAATTCCGGATAATGGTTATAAAAAAAATTCAAGGCATTTTTTATTTTTGCATTCAATTCGCTTATGTTGTCAGCCAGGATGTTGCTGATTATTCCTTGCGCTTTTTCCTTGTCGAGGCCGCAGATTATTTTGGCTTTTTCGGCTTGTTCGGCCGTGATTTCCAGGGCCTTGGAAATTCGTTCGGTTGCCGTCTTTCCCGATATCGGCATGCTAACTGTAAGGACGATGGTGTTCCGAGCGTATATCACCATGCTTGCGCGATTGGCGCCGATATCAAGGATCGCGTAGTTTATTTTTGTTTTTTCCTGGAACTTAGGCGATTCTTCGCGCAACAATGCGCGTGAAATCGCCGCTCCTTCTATCTCCAGCGCCTGGATTGAAAGCTTTGCAAATTTAAGCGCATCGACGTATTGATTGACAATGTTTTTTGGGGCGGCACCGATTAAAATATCCGCGGTCTCATTGTTTTTTGCGCATACTTGCGAGTCATAGCAAAGATCTGACAAGGCAAGGGGTATATGGTTTTCGATTTCGTTCTCGATCATGTCGCGGAGAGGATTCGGCGTGTTTTCGATTTTTATCAATTTTAGGTAAGTTTTTTCTTCCGGCAGGCAGGCGACGATGTTTTTTGAACTGAAAAATCCGAATTTTGGTTTTAAAAAAAGTGCGTCCAAGCCTTTTTTTAATGTTTCTTGATTTTTTATTTCCCCATTAACAATACAGCCTTCCGATAGATTAATACGGGAAAGCCCCTGAACGTTGATTTTGTCTCCGGAACGGCTGAGCTGGATTGCTTTGAGCGATGTATCGGAAATGTCTAGGCCAATCGGATATTTGGAATTTTTTACTACGAACATGTTTGTATTATAGCATTATTTTAACAGGCATCCAATGCCTGTGCGTCACAGGCATTGGATGCCTGAATGGAAAACTATTCTTCATCCCAGGAAATGAAAGTGTATTCGCCAGTGGTGGGGAAATGCGGCGGCGGAGCAAAGGTTAGGTTGTTGTCGTAAATCAGGTTTCTTGTATTATATCCGGTTCCGTCAGTAAAGGCGAATCCGTATCTTTCTTTCGTTGCCAGTGAACCGAAAACAGTGATCGTATCCCGTGAATCATATTGGCAAATTAATGGATACCATTCTCGTTGAATTTTGCCGTTTCGAGCAATTAGCGCCGCATTAATTTCTAAATTGTCATCACTGAATTGGCCTATGTTTACATTTCTTTGAGCGATTAATCCAATCGTGTCATTTCCAGAATTATCCCTGGGCGGCGTATAGGCGATATCATCGGTTATGTTAATATCTGCCAATCCGCCGATGAATGGGTCTTCGAAAGCTATGACAGTTACTCGGCTATTATTGATTGCTCCATCTATCCAAGCTCGTTTTTTTACAAAGATTATACCATTTGAAGGTATTGAATAATTTCTGATTGTCGCTTCTTGGTTATTAATGCTATTGCTTTTAAAAAGCGGGCAAAGGAGATCTATTCTCTCGGAAGTTACTCCGCGAATATCAAAAGTGTTGTTATTCTTTAAAGTGATATGGAAGCCTTCGTCGCAGGTGGACCCGGCCACGCCACAGCCGCGGTATTCGGGAACAGAATAGGGGTCAGCGCTGGCGGCCGGCAGGGGATCAAATACGATGCCGGCTGAAGTAGCTAAGGCATAAACTTCCCCGATATAATTGTTTAGAAGATCAAAACTTACGGTATTGACAGGAAAAGCGCGGCCGGCTAAAAATATGTTAGATTTTGCCGGGACATTTTGAGGCGGATTATTACCGTCCGGAATAGGGTCAACCGGCAATTGAGAATGATTATGAACTCCGAATTCATTTGGATCGTCGAACGGAGTGCTTTCAAGAAGTACGTTATGATCTGGATCAT
>Ga0265296_1004910_pt1 | contig 11338 bp, 9 predicted proteins | sample MunlanPumphouse1_FD_189073 | JGI IMG/M metagenome (GOLD analysis project Ga0265296, IMG submission 189073) | Groundwater microbial communities from a municipal landfill in Southern Ontario, Canada - Pumphouse #1 | ecosystem: Environmental > Aquatic > Deep subsurface > Groundwater | place: Canada...
TATTAATCAGTGTCCTTTTTGTTTCCACAACATGTTTTGCATATAACTGGCAAGGTTACGGACCGGCAAATGTTGATGCAAATAATATTTGTTTTAATGTTTGTGGTGGTCATACTATAATCTGTGCATCAAACGGCATTTACGTTGACAGCAGTAATGGCAATTGGAATTTCTATAGTTGTTCAGGGTTACCAGTTTGGGAAGCTATCGGGTTCGACTCTGTAAATATCTTATTAGTCATGGGAAACGGAAGTTATTCTGACGGGATATATAAATTTAATTTAACAAACCATCAGTTTAATGTTGTTGAGTGGTATTATATCCCTACATTTATAAAATTCAATCCTAACAATAATTTATATTACGTTGGCAGCAGGTACAATGGGATGCTGTCTTCAACCGACGGAATTCAATGGGACGCCGTCCCCTATTTTGTGAACAAAGGCGCTGCAGCTATGGATTTTTATAATGATCATATTACAGTGGCTCAGGAAAACAATATTTTTGCTACATATTATTCAAACGATGGTGGTATTACATGGAATCAGTCAACTTCGAATATTCCAATACATGATCTGGCTTATGACTTCAACGGAAAACTTTATGGCGTATATACCGGCGTTTCTAACTCATCCGGATTGTATAGTTCAAACGATGGTGGTATTACATGGACAATTGAATCATGGTCAGACAATATAAATACAGTCGGTTTTGATGTTACAGGAAATGTGTTTGCAGGGTGGCATAATGATCCATACAATGGAATAGCTATGTTTACCACACAAACAATGCCACCGTGGACACCTTATGATTCAGGACTGCCAAATAAAAATGTCAATAAAATAAAATACAACCCGATATTAAGTACTACCACCATTTATTGCTGTACCGACAGCGGCGTTTATCGTTTAAATGATTATTGGACAGGAATTAATGATATCAAAAATTCTCCTGCATTCACACTTTCAAATTATCCGAATCCATTTAGTTCTCATACTACCATTGAATATACGATGCCTGAAAAGTCAACTACACAGGCAAGCCTTATTATAACGGATACAAAAGGGCAGAAAGTAAAAGAATTAAACCTTGACTGTAGCAAAGGAACTCATCAGGCCGAATTAAATGCATCATCATTAAATAGTGGGATATACTATTATACACTAAAAATCGATGGTTATGCAATATCCCGGAAGATGATTTGCATTAAATAAGAAAAATTGACTTTCATGCCCGATAAATTATTATAAACATTTGGATAATAAAATAATTTTCACTTTCTTTGCACTCCCATTTTAACCAATAGGAAAGAATAATTTAAAATTGATCAGCAATGGCAAGAATTTGTGATATTAGCGGAAAGAAAATGATGGTTGGGAACAAGATTTCTCACGCGAATAAAAAATCAAAAAGAAAATTTTACCCCAACATCCAGAAAAAAAAATTCTTTATTCCCGAAGAAAATCGGTGGGTTACACTTAAAGTTTCCACATCTACTATTAGAACTATCAATAAAAATGGTATTTCTGCAGTTATCAGGGAGGCAAAAGAAAAAGGATTTCTAAAAAAATAATTGAGACCTCAATTTGCAATTTTTTGCTGTTACTTTTTTTGGTAACAGCTTTTTTTTATTTCAAAACCTGTTAACCTCATTCGGGATATTTAAAAAATAATTATATGAATCTTACGTTTGTTTTGGATATATACTAATGGAAAAAAGATTTGCAAAAAATATATCATGGTCTATGGTATTAGCTGTTGGTTTAGCTGAATGGTTTATGGTTATTGGGAAAAGACCATATCCCATTAACTAAAAACCAAACCAACTGCCATGACTTAAAACCTCAAACCCAATTTCTTTCAATACATATTCACGTGAAAAGGCTTACTTTTACCCTTTGCATGCAAATTATATTAAAAATATATACTCTTTTTGCTCTCTGCCTTATTATGGTATGCCTTAAAGCTCAGGATCCCCGGGTAAAAAATAAGAAACTGGTCCAGTTTTCAGGCATTGTGGTTACCTGCGATAGTTTAGATCCGGTTCCTTATGTTAATATAGTTATTAAAGGGACTAAAAGAGGTACTATTTCTGATTATAATGGTTTTTTTTCCTTTGTATCCGAAGAGGGCGATATTATTGATTTTTCCGCACTCGGTTATAAAGCTGTAACATTCCACATTCCCGACAGCCTCGCATTATCAAGATACTCATGGATACAGGTTATGACAACAGACACCATTTACCTGTCCGAAACAATTATTGTTCCCTGGCCAACATTAGAACAATTCAAAAAAGCATTTGTTAAGGCAGAAATCCCCAACGATGATATGCAAAGGGCCCAAAAAAATTTAAACCTTGCTGAAATGAAAGAAAGGTATATGAATTACTCAATGGATGGTTCCATGAATTATGAGAATTTTGTGGATCAGCAGGTGTATAAGAATTATTATAATGGCCAGTATATGCCAAATAATCTTCTTAACCCCTTTGCCTGGGCGCAGTTTATCAAAGCATGGAAAGAGGGAAAATTTAAAAGAAAAAATAAATGAGAATTAAAAAGATCTTCCTGCTATTGCTATTAATTGTATTGGTTTTTGAGTTACAAGCTCAGAGTAATGCTATAATTTTTGGCAAAGTTACCGATCATAATAAAAAACCTATCGAATTGGTCACTGTTACCATTATGGGACAAACACAGCGAGCCTTAACCAATAAGCAGGGTTATTATGAATTAACTGTACTTGCAAATAAAGGTATTCAGGTTTTTGTAACATTTATCGGATACTCAACCGACACTCTTTTCCTTAATCTGCAAGAAGGACAAAAGAAAGAGATAAACTTTATATTGTATCCTTCTACCACAATTTTGCCTGACTTAAATGTTACGGAAAATAAAAATATCATAAACAACCTTGTAAGAATTGATCCCCGCACTGCTAACGTAATTCCTACAGTAACAGGAGGAGTAGAATCTATACTAAAAACCTTGCCTGGCGTATCTTCTAATAATGAACTGAGTTCGCAATATTCTGTCAGGGGTGGGAATTTTGATGAAAACCTGGTTTATGTAAACGATATTGAAGTATATCGTCCGTTTCTTGTACGCTCAGGGCAACAGGAAGGGCTTAGTTTCGTAAACTCTGATTTGGTTTCGGACATACAGTTTTCAGCGGGCGGATTTGATGCGAAATACGGCGATAAAATGTCATCTGTTCTGGATATCCGGTATAAAAAGCCAAAGGAGTTTGCAGGCTCTGTTTCCGGTAGCTTGCTCGGGTATTCGGGACATTTGGAAGGCGTATCAAAAAATACGTTGTTTTCCTATCTCATCGGTGTTCGTCAGAAATCCAATCAATATCTACTTAAAAGCCTTGAAACCAAAGGGGATTATAAGCCATCCTTTACGGATGTTCAAGCCAACCTTAATTACGTAATCAATGAAAAATTCAATATTGATTTTCTGGGTAACTATGCGAGGAATGTTTATAAAGTGATCCCGCAAACAAGGCAGACAGATTTTGGCACACTAAACGATGCTATGCGCCTCACCATTTATTTTGACGGACAGGAAGTTGACAGGTTTAATACCTATTTTGGTGCATTTTCCGGAAACTACAAACCCAAAAAGAATGTCAATTTAAAATTCATTACTTCTGCATACCGCACAAATGAAAGTGAAACGTTTGATACACAAGGGCAATACTGGCTTGATCAACTAGAGACAAATATGGGAGAAGACCAATTCGGGCATCCTGCGTTTAATATGGGGGTTGGCACATTCCTGAATCATGCGCGGAATTATCTGAATGCTACCGTACTGAATGCTGAACATAAAGGAACATATATTGCCGAAAACCATGTACAATATTGGGGTTTGCGTTATCAGAGAGAATATATTGATGATCGTTTGAGTGAGTGGAAAATGATTGATTCGGCAGATTACTCGCTTCCTTATGCTTCTGATTCGGTTGGATATATTGATCCATCTGTACAACCGCATTATCCCCTTGAAATGCAGGAAGTGGTAAAAGCCCAAAATACACTTTCTTCCAACAGGTATTCCGGCTATTACCAACAGAAATGGATTTTTGATAAAGACAGTACTGCTTTCTCCCTTACTGCGGGAATTAGAGCAAATTACTGGGATTTAAACAATCAATTAATTTTATGTCCACGGGCAACATTATCTTATAAACCCAATTGGAAACGAAATTTTATTTTCAGGTTTTCTACCGGTTATTACAGCCAACCTCCATTTTACAGGGAGCTTCGCGATTTTAGCGGGAATATAAATAAAGACCTGAAAGCGCAGACATCCATTCATTTTTTGCTTTCGAGCCAGGTCGATTTTCAGGCATGGGGACGACCGTTCCGGTATGTTACGGAAGCATATTACAAGATATTGGATAATCTTGTCCCTTATGACGTTGACAATGTCAGGATCAGGTATTACGCCAAAAACACAGCTCATGGATATGCGGCAGGCATTGATATGAAAGTAAACGGTGAATTTGTAAAAGGTATTGAATCATGGGCCAGCCTTTCAGTAATGAATACCATGGAAGATATTGAAGGAGATTATTATTATACTTATTTTAATAAAAACGGAGAGCAGATTATTCATGGATATACAGCAGATCAGGTTAAAGTTGACAGTATTTATCATGAACCTGGTTATATTCCCCGTCCAACAGATCAGAGAGTAAATTTTGCTTTATTTTTTCAGGATTATTTACCTAAGAATCCTACCTACAAAATGCACCTGAGTTTGCTTTTTGGAAGCAGCTTACCCTTTGGTCCGCCTACTTTTCAAAAATATAAAGATACATTGCGCATGCCTCCATACAGGCGGGTGGATATTGGTTTTTCCAAACAATTAAAAAGTGAAGATTCCAAACTTAAACCGGAAAATCCATTCAGGTACTTCAAAACTATCTGGATCAGTCTTGAAGTTTTTAACCTGCTTCAGGTAGACAATACTATTTCTTATATCTGGATAAAAGACGTTACAAACAGGCAATATGCCGTTCCCAACTACCTTACGCCACGGCAACTTAATCTCAGGCTGATTGCACAGTTTTAAGGAATTATGAGAAAGATAAAACAGATTCTTTTATAATTTCAATGGCATCCATTAATTGTCCTTCGCTAATGACTAATGGAGGTGCAAAACGGATAATGTCGCCGTGAGTAGGTTTTGCCAGAAGCCCGTTATCTCTCATCTTCAGGCATACATCCCATGCTTCCTTTCCATTGGTTGGATTAATTACTATTGCATTTAGTAAGCCTTTCCCTCTTACGAGTTTAATCACAGGAGACTCTATCTTTCTGATTTCATCGCGGAAAATATTTCCCAGTTCAAAAGCTCTTTCAGCAAGTTCTTCGTCTTTAACAACCTTGAGAGCTGCGATAGCTACGCGGCAAGCCAGTGGAAAGCCACCAAAAGTAGAGCCGTGTTCACCTGGTTTTATACAAAGCATAATATCGTCATTAGCTAATACTGCTGAAACAGGAAGAACGCCGCCACTTATAGCTTTGCCAAGAATCAGGATATCGGGTTTAATATCTTCATGATCACATGCAAGCATTTTGCCTGTACGGGCAATACCTGTTTGAACTTCGTCGGCGATAAACAATACATTCGCTGCTTTACATATTTCATAACATTTTGTAAGATAGCCGTCGTCAGGAACGAAAACACCAGCTTCACCCTGTATGGGTTCAACGATAAAACCGGCTACATTCGGGTCTTTTACAGCTTCTGCAAGAGCATCCGTATGATTATAAGGGATTTTTATAATACCGGGAACATAAGGCCCAAACCCACTATACGATTCAGGATCTGTAGAGAGTGAAACACCAAGGGTGGTTCTGCCGTGAAAATTGCCTTCGCAGCAGATAATATTAGCTTCATTTTCGGGTACCCTTTTTTTAGTATATGCCCATTTTCTGCAAAGCTTAATGGCTGTTTCAACGCCTTCGGCACCCGTGTTCATTGGCAATACTTTATCATAGCCAAAATATTTTGTAACAAATTCTTCAAATTCGCCAAGGCAATCATTATAGAATGCACGCGATGTAAGCGTTAAGATTTCTGCCTGTTTTATAAGTGCATCAATAATTCGCGGATGGCAGTGACCCTGGTTTACTGCTGAATAGGCAGAGAGAAAATCAAAATATTTTTTACCGTCAACATCCCAGAGATAAACACCTTTACCCTTAGATAGTACTGCAGGAAGCGGATGGTAATTATGAGCGCCATATTTGTCTTCGAGTTCAACAAGGCGGATTGCTTTTTCAGATAACATCATGTCTTTTAAAGTTTCCATAAAAAAATGTATAAAAAGATTAACGACTTGCGGAATTTAGGTGCTTAATAGCTTTCGCAAAGATATAAGAATTTGAATGAATAAAAAAACCGTTTTCAATCGGCTATGAGCAATATTATCAGGATATGAAAACTAATTTTAAATTTGCTGCCTGATACAATACAGATGTGACTTTTTTTGTCAGATACAGATTTTTATCAGGCTGAGCATGTTTTCGGAAACACCAAATTATGAAACATTACAGCTCTCTTGAGCGATTGGAAATCATAGATATTGCTGATGAAGGTAAATCGGTGGCAAAATATGGCGATATTGTAGTATTTGTTACAGGCGCTGTGCCAGGCGATATTGTGGATGCAAAAGTTATAAAGAAAAGAAGAAATTTTCTTGAGGCAAAGATTATTAATTTCCACAAATATTCCGATGACCGTATTAAGCCATTCTGCAAACACTTTGGTGTGTGCGGTGGTTGCAAATGGCAGAGTCTTTCTTACGAAAAGCAATTATTTTATAAGCAAAAGCAAGTGCAGGAGTGTTTGCAGCGCATTGCTAAAATTGATGCGGAAGGAATAATATTGCCTATAATACCTTCTGCAAACACTAATTATTACAGGAATAAATTAGAATATACTTTTTCGTGCCGGCGCTGGCTGCTTGATAAGGATATGCAGGTTGCAGATGAGAGCATGAATATGAATGGATTGGGTTTTCACATTCCGGGTATGTTTGATAAGGTGCTCGATATAGAAACGTGCTATTTGCAAAGGGAACCAACGAATGCTATCAGGCTTGCGGTAAAGGAATATGCATTAAAAAATAATTTGCAGTTTTTTGACCTGAGAAAACAGACCGGTTTTTTAAGGAATATGATCATCCGTACAACTCAGGCAGGAGAAGTAATGGTTATTGTGTCGTTCTTTCATGATGAAAAAAAATTGCGGGATGCAATTCTTGAATATATTTCAAATAGTTTTCCCGAAGTAACTTCGCTGATGTATGTAATCAATCCCAAGTGTAACGATGTGATAACCGATCTTGAAATACAGCGCTACAAAGGTAATCCATACATTATTGAAACGATTGGGGACCTTCGGTTTAAAATAGGGCCGGTTTCTTTTTTTCAATCCAATACGCTTCAGGCTTATGAATTATATAAAACAATACTTGATTTTGCTGCATTGAGCGGAAATGAAATAGTGTATGATCTTTACACAGGTACGGGGACAATAGCCAATTTTGTTGCAGCCTCGGCTCAAAAAGTGACAGGTCTTGAATATATTGAATCGGCAGTAAGTGATGCTTTCGAAAATTCACGTATCAATGGCTTTTCAAATACTATGTTTTATGCCGGAGATATTGCGAAAGTTTTAAATGACACATTTGTTGAGGCAAATGGAATCCCTGATGTAGTGATTACAGATCCACCACGTTCTGGAATGCACAAGGATGTGGTGCAGCAGTTGCTTGAAATTCATCCGCAGAAAATAGTATACGTAAGCTGCAATCCTTCCACACAAGCGCGCGATATTGCTCTCTTTTCTGAAAAATACGATTTAGTAAAATCCCAGCCTGTAGATATGTTCCCGCATACGCATCATATAGAAAATGTTGTTTTGATGGTTAGAAGATATAAATGATATTTATAGATATTAAGATATTCGGTAACTATTCGGGTTAATGGTTTATGGTCAGGGCAGCTGGTTTGGTCAAAAGTCATAGTCAAAAGTCGGAAAAACCCAAAGACTTAGACCAATAACTAAACTGGCTGCTATAGACCATAAACCTAAAACCTTTTGATAAAAAATGTACAAATTCCTGCCTGCCGGTAGGCAAGGTATCCCGTTTTTAGTATACAGTATGTCCTGCAAGCATTTCTATTATTTTTTTAGCGCTGATGTTTTTTCCTTCAATAATCAATTTTGATTGAAGATAAAATTTCTCTCTTTTTTCAAGGCTGTCTTCAATAAATTTTTGCAGTTCCTTTATGTTTGTATAATTTTTTATCAGCGGGCGTGTCCCTTTATCAGAAAAAAGTCTGGATGCAAGAATACCCTGATTCAGTTTTATGTAAATGGAAATACCGTGACGGTTAATCAGTTCCATGTTGTTATTGTAACAAGGTGTTCCACCGCCCGTTGCTACTACAATGGTATCGTTTAAAAATGTTTTTTTCAAACATTCGTGTTCGATTTCACGAAAACCGTTTTCTCCATCGATTTTAAAAATATCGCCGATCTTCCTGCCCGACGTTTTTTCTATCACATCATCAAGATCAATAAATATATGTTCAAGCTTATGCGCAAGTTCACTCCCAATAGAGGATTTGCCGCTGCCCATGAAACCAATAAGGTAAATACGCATATTATCAATAATATTTTGAAGTAAATTTAAAAATCTTTTTCAAACTGTCACGTTATTTATAAAAACTTTTTAATTTTCTATATAAAAATGAAATATTTTGAGTAAGTTTGAAAAAAATACGGAATAATTACTTTAAGAAAGTTAATAATTTAAAATACTAAAATGGATAATAAAAAAGAAACCTTCAGTTTAAATTATTTATTTAATTTAATTAAAAGGAAATGGGCAGTAGTTGCTTTTGTAACTCTTATATTCTTGGTATTTGCCATTTATAATGCTTTTTTTAAAAGGGATGTTTATGTGGTAAAATTTTGTATTACATTTATTCTTTCGGACAGGGACGACCTTATTTCAATTAAAAATGACCTGGTTGCAATTAAAAATGATCCTGTTTCTGTGCCGTTAGAAACACCAACGCTTGAAACCATAGTTGGTAACTTTATCACTAAGTATCAAAATCAAAAAAGTGAAATAGAAAACGGGAAGAATATTCCTAATTCCAGTCATATTATTAATTTTCAAAAATTAGACATATCTCCTGTAGTAAACGAATCGGGAGACAGGAGGACAAAAACATTAAATATCTCATTATTTGTTTATGATACTTCGGCAACAAAACAAATAGTTAATGACTTACTTGAATATGTTAATCAAAATCAGCAGATAAAAAACTGGTTCGAGGAAAGGAAAAAGGCTCTTCTTGATAATAAAGAAAAACTGGAATATGGACTGGCTGAAATGATAAAATATAAAAATAATATCAGGTGTGAGAAATCACAAAATAGTACTCTTTATTTTAATGTTTATAAAGATATTATCGAAGTTCAGACTGAAATTACTGCAATAGACGCTAAATTGAAAAAAATAACCCCTGTTTATATTACTGCAGATCCCGTGAATCCATCAAAACCTGCGGGGATGCCTCATTTAATGGGATTTATTATTACTGTTATTTTAGGAATCTTTTTTTCATTTGTCCTTATATTTTTATTGGATAAATCATCTGTGAAATCCTTTGAAGTTTAGTATATACACGTATGTTGTGCATAAATGAAAATTAACATCAAACAAAATCCGGTAATAAAAATTATCCTGACATTAATTAATAACATTTTTACCAGTAAAAGTAAGAAACAGGTATTCTCAAATATTTTTTCACTTTCCTTTTTACAACTCACAAATTATATATTTCCTTTTATAGCGATTCCATACTTAATAAGAGTACTTGGGACGGATAATTTTGGATTGGTTATGTTTTCACAGGCATTTATTCAATATTTTATAATATTTATTGATTTCGGAATGGAATATACGATTACAAGAGAAATATCAGTTAACAGATATAACAGAAAAAAAGTTGCCGAAATATTCAATGCTGTGATGATAATTAAAGTAATAATATTTTTAATAAGTTTGATTATTTTAATTGCAGTTATTTTTAGCTTCAACAGATTAAGTAATAATTGGGATTTATATATTATTACATTCGGGATGGTGATTGGGCAGATGATGTTTCCTGTATGGTTATTTCAGGGAATAGAAAAAATGAAATATATTACCATCGTTAATGTTATTGCAAAGGCAATTTTTACATGTCTTATATTCTTTTTAGTAAAACGCCCGTCTGATATTTTGTTAGTCGCTTTTTTAAATTCTTTAGGTTATATTATTGCAGGAATAATTTCACTTATCATTGCTTTACGAATTATAAAATTCAAGCTTTATATTCCGCCATTTTCTGCAATAAAAAGTTATTTTATGCAAGCTAAAGATGTTTTCATATCTAATTTCGGAATCAGCCTTTATATGACATCAACTCCTTTTATACTCGGATTAACCACAGGCAGAAATGATGTTGTCGGGTTTTATTCAATTGCCGAAAAGACGGTTAGGGGAATCAGGTATGTGGTTTCACCGGTTACGCAAGCCCTTTTCCCGTATTTAAGCAGTAAATTCCGGGGGAATGATGTGAAAAATTCCATAAAAATATTATTAAAACTCTCTGTTTATTTATTGCCTGTATTATTGTTCCTGATGTTATTCCTTAATATTTTTACTGGATGGATAACGAAAATTCTTGCAGGTTCGGATAATTACAATATTATTAATAATATCAGGATCATATCGGTAATATTGATAATAGGAACACTAAATAATATATGGGGAATTCTTGGCATGGTCAACTTAAGATTAGAAAAATATTTCAGAAACTATGTTTTAACCGGAGGTATTTTTAATGTTTTAATTTGCATTTTTCTGACATATCATTTCCTTGATTTGGGAGCTTCAATTTCAATTGTTGCTACCGAATTAATACTTTTTATCCTTATTTCAAGAAAAATGAAACAAATCTATTCTTATGCCTGAATTGGTATTGTTTATTATTTTTTGTATTGGTATTATTTTGTTTTTTAAAAAAGTTATAAAAAACGAAATTTTCCATCCTGTTTTTGTGAGTTTGGTTTATTGGATTGCATTTCTTTTATGCAGTATATTAATATCTATATCTTTTAATATACGCTTTAGCTGGAGTGGTATATTCCCGATATTTTTATTGCTATTTAGTTTTATTGCCGGCTCTTTATTAATCAGTTCAAAAATAAATAATCGAATTAAACAAATTGATGGTAATATTAATGATAAG
>Ga0265296_1004911_pt1 | contig 11337 bp, 14 predicted proteins | sample MunlanPumphouse1_FD_189073 | JGI IMG/M metagenome (GOLD analysis project Ga0265296, IMG submission 189073) | Groundwater microbial communities from a municipal landfill in Southern Ontario, Canada - Pumphouse #1 | ecosystem: Environmental > Aquatic > Deep subsurface > Groundwater | place...
TGATCAGAACGTCCTCCTGTAGAAAATTCTTGAAATTTCCTTTTTTAGGAAACCAACGGGCATTCCAGTCCTTTATAATTCCCAATCTAAATGAGTTTGGTTTTATTTTTTGTCCCATAATCGCTTACGCTAATACGATACTAATATACTAATTTTACTAATGATACGAATGGATACTAATTTTTATATTCGTATTTATTAGTATCATTAGCATGCATTCGTATATTGGTATCGCGGTTATATGCTTTTTCTTCTAAATATTCTTCTCGCAAAACTCGGCCTTTCCGAAACTTTCACCTCCTTTTTGGACTTTGAAGTTTCTTCAACTTCCTGATCTTTGTGTTTTAATTCTTTTTTGATCTTTTCAAACTTTGATTTGCTTATTTTCTCCTTTTTAATAATGGTAAATCTCGATTCTTTTGTCTTTTTAGATTCTGCCAAAACCAAAGTTACATGGCTTGTTTTCTTTTGTATCTGCGTTGCTCTTCCTTGGGCTCTCGGCATCCATCTTTTTAACATTGGCCCGCCGTCAACCCGAATTTCTTTAATAAAAAATTTTTCAGCGCTTGCTTTTTTATTATTTTTCAAATTAGCCATTGCTGACCGTAAAAGCTTTAAAAGCGGTTTTGAGGTTCTCTTCGCAGATACCAAAAGCTGCGCCTCCGCTTCGTTAACCAATAATCCTTTCAAAGAATTAGCTACTAACCGAACCTTTCTGGGCGCCATTCTTAAATGATTTAATTTTACGGTCTCAATAGTCATTTTTTCAATATTATTTTCCGGTAGACGGCGCGGCCGGAGCAGTTGTTTTCTTCTCTAATTCTTTCTGTATCTTTCCGCCATGCTTTATAAATTTACGCGTTAACGCAAATTCGCCCAACCTATGGCCAACCATCTCTTCGGCGACTCTCACCGTAATAAATTCTTTTCCGTTATGTACGCCGAAAGTAAATCCGACCATCTCCGGCGAAATTTCCGAGCTCCGCGACCAAGTTTTAATAACCGTTTTTTCGCCCGGGCTTAATTTGGCGATTTTTTTAATTAGTTTTGGATCTACGTACGGACCCTTTTTTGAACTTCTTGACATATAACTACTTTCTTCTCTTGATAATCAATTTATTTGACCACTTTTTCTTGTTTCTGGTTTTTCTTCCACCGGTAACCTTGCCCCATTTGGTTTTCGGTCTCTTGGTTCCTCTTTTTTGCTTTCCTTCGCCGCCACCGTACGGATGATCAACCGGATTCATGGCGGCTCCTCTAACCGTCGGTCTTATACCCCAATGGCGGGATCTGCCGGCTTTACCGATGTTTGTAAGATTATAATCAGGATTGGAGGCCTGTCCAATGGAAGCAAAACAATTACCCAAAACTTTTTTAACTTCTCCTGAAGGCATTTTTAAATTGGTAATTTTTTCTTCTTGCGCCAATATTTGAGCATACGAACCGGCCCCTCTGGCAATCTGACCTCCTTTGCCAAAATTGGTTTCGATATTATAAACGAAATACCCAACCGGAATATTTTTCATCATCAAACGATTACCCTCTTTTAAAGGCGCGTTTTGAGATGTGATTATCTTATCGTCTTTTTTGATGTTTCTGGGCGCTAATATATATCTTCTCTCTCCGTCAGCATAAACAACTCGGGCGATAAAAGCCGTTCTGTACGGATCATATTCAATCGCTTCAATTCTTCCCTCAATATCAAATTTATTTTGCTTAAAATCAATAATTCGATAAAGTTTTTTATTTCCGCCTCCTTGATGACGCATTGTTATTCTTCCTTGATTATTGCGTCCGCTTCGTTTTTTTAATCTTAACAAAAACTTTTTAAGCGGCGCTTTTTTGCTCAGTCCTTTATAATCAACAACGGACATTTGCCTTCGTGATGGAGTTGTGGGGGAAAACTTTTTCATAGTTTTACGCTGGCATAATTTCTATCTTTTGCCCTTTTTTTAAGGTTACGATTGCCTTTTTAATGCTCGGTAATCTACCGGTTTTCAAGCCAAATTTTTTAGTTTTTCCTTTTATATTAACCATATTGACGCTAATCGGATCAACTTTATAAATGGACTTTATTGCTTTTACGACTTCCGATTTGTTCGCTTTTGAGTCCACCACAAAAACATATTTGTTTTGGTTGGTTAAATAATTGCTTTTTTCGGTAATCGCCGCCCTCTTTATCAAAGAAGTGGCCGGCCTTTTAATTTTGGCGGCGTAATCAGCGGAAATATTTTCTTTCTTTTCTATTTTTTTAGCCATACTTAATATCAAACTTTAAAAATTTTTTCAATCTCTTTGATGGAATTTTTTTCAAAAACAATAACTTTATTTTTTAATAAATCATAAACATTTAAAGAAGCCGGACTTATTGTTTCTATTTTTCTTATGTTAGAAACCGCTTTTACGGCTTTCTTATTTGCCGAATCAAAAATCAAAGCGGTTTTTGATCTCATATCCACTAAATTTTTTAAAACCTTTGTCCATTCTTTCGCTTTATTGTTAATCCCGTCAAACTTATCAACAACAATTACTTCGTTATCGGAAATTTTTTTGGACAAAACGGAAAATATGGCCGCGCGTTTCATTTTTTTGTTTATTTTTTTAAAATAATTTTTTTCCTTAAGCGGCCCGTGGCTGACTCCGCCGCCGGCCCAAATTGGAGATCTGATTGATCCGTGCCTGGCTCGGCCGGTTCCTTTTTGTTTCCACGGTTTTTTGCCGCCGCCTCTGACTTCGCCTCTTCCTTTAGCGTGGGCCCAGGGCTCTCGGCGATTGGCCAATTGCGACAAAAGCGCTTGATGAACCAAATCAACGCTCCATTTAACGCCAAAAATTTTTTCCGGCAAATCCATCACCCCCACTTTTTCGTTGTTTTGGTTTATAACGTCTATTTGCATACGCTCTATCACCGAATAACGAATTTGTACGAATTTACAAATTTTCTATTTTTTTTCTGTTATTCGTTTATTCGTATTAATTAGTTATTCGTTGATTTATATTGTTCTTATCTCCACCAGCGTTCTGTTCATTCCCGGGACCGCGCCTTTCAAAAAAATTTGCTTTTTTTCTACATCAACGCCGACTACTTTTAAATTTTTAACTGTCACTCTGTTATTTCCCATTCTTCCGGCCATTCGACGGCCCGGAAGAACTCTCTGGGGCGCGGTGGGACCAATAGACCCCGGAGCTCGGTGTCTATTTTTTTGTCCGTGCGTTTTCGGCCCGCCTCCAAAACCGTGCCGTTTTACCGTTCCCTGAAATCCTCTTCCTTTAGCCGTTGCGCTTATTTCCACTTTTTGCCCGTTTTCAAATTGATCAACGTTTAAAACATCGCCTACCTTCAGTTGAGGTGTCGCATCCTTTGATTTTAAAGCTCTGGCGCGAAATTCCTTTATATATTGGAAAGAAGGTGAATTTTTTGATTTCTTTTTTTTTGGTATAAATCCGACGCAAACCGCTTCATATCCGTCTTTTTCTTTGGTTCTTAAGCCAACCACGGTATTTTCCCCTGATTGAATAACGGTCACCGGGACAACTTTGTCTCCCTGCCAAATCTGGCTCATTTTAAATTTTCTGCCTAAAATAAATTTCATACGCTTACGCTAACATAAAACGACATCAAAAAAAGAGGGATTTAGCCCCCTTCTTCAATTTCGCGGCTAAACCTTCGCCCCTCATAAAAAATGTGAGGGTCAATACACCTAAAATAACAAATTTTGTTTAAACATTTAGGTCTTAAGATTGTATAATACTTATAATAAAAATCAATACCCCACATAAAACGCCCTTTTTGACCTATTGGAAGCGCCAACGGATTTTATGTATAAAGGAGTTCCCGTTGAAGACGACGCGTATTCAGTGTAAACACTCACAAAACTGTCGTCAAAAGTCAAAAAAGTGTTGCAATCTATATTTTTCGGATTACTTGAACTGGCGTATTTATAAATCATACATTCCACCCCGCTATCTGCCGCGAAAATCGCCTTGGTTGAATCCACGGTGTCTGAAGAAGCTCTTATTCTTTGAATCATTATATAACTGGCTGTCGCTGAAAAAATCAAAATACTGCTCCCTATGAATAGAAGCGTTAAAAGCATAATTTGCCCTCTCTGATGTTTTCGTTCTGTTTGTAATGATTTCATGTGTTGGTTGTTAGTTGTTGGTTGTTGGTTGTTAGCTAAATATCTGAAGGACATCCGTTTTGTCCGCATCTCGGACTAATGCTCGTTTCTATATCAGTAAAAATATTCAAGGGCTCCACGTCCGACTCTTTGCTTGTAACCGCCATAATTAAAGTCACACGCGGCGGATAGGGGTTGGCCTCTGGCAAATCCCCCCCATGAATAAGTTTTACGATAAATATGGAAACTTTAACATTGTCAGCGGTAATCGGTTTATAACAAAAGCCCTCGGGACTTAACAGTCCGCCCAAGCAAACAGAATCAACAATTCCTTTTTCCAAAGCAAAATTCGCACCATTTAGCCGATATCTTACGGTAAAACCGTTAGCATTGACAAATTGAAGTTCGTGATCGCCAAAAGCGTCGTTCTCTAAAACATTACATGAAGCAGTACTGCTCGTAACAGGAACGCTCGCCGTGCAAAACAGGTATCCCGTTCTTATCTCCCTTGCCATTTGTTCAATCGACAAATTTATGCTGTCGTTGGCGGAAATCAAAGCCAAAGCCGTCCTTTGAGTTCTTATTGATTGCACAAAAGAACCGATGGCGATGCTAATTACAATTATAAAAATCGAAACAGCGACCATAAGCTCCATTAAAGAAACGCCTTGTTCGCCAAATTTTTTTTTGGTTATTTTTTTCATTATTTTTTTCATGGAAGCGGGTTAAAAAAATAATCTTCCAGCGTAATCTGATTTTGACTGCCGCCCCGGCCTTGCCAAGTAACCACCGACTCAACTTTAATCTGGTCATTGCCAGCTGCGGGTGGATTGAAAGTTCTAATGTAGCGTCTAAAAGGAGTTGAGTTGCCATTAGAGTATGTATATCCGGTAGAAGAAGAATATCTTAAAAAATTAGGCGCAACCGAATTAGAGTTGCAAGGATTAAATTCCCTACTATCACTGCTATCGTCTAAGTAATCGATTTCAAAGCATTTATTGCTATTAAATCTGCCGCCATTGCCCCTATTCCATGGATTGCCGTCCAAAATGTCGGCGTCTATAAGATTTTTAGTAAGCTCAACGCCTTCAGCCGCCAGATAATTAGCCGTAAATTTATCCGCAATTTCCCTGTTTAAAGACAAGGTGCCGGAAAGCAATCCTAAAAATCCTAAAATCCCTACAACAAAAACAGAAATCGCCACCATTAATTCAAGAAGTAAGTATCCCTTTTGTTCTCCGCGCTTTTTCATTGGATGGTAATTTGGCCAAAATTATTAATTTTTACGGCTTTTGTAGCCAAGCCGTCAACAGTCACAATTTCAATCAAAGACGAGGGAGTAGAAGAACTGTTATCAATAAATATTGTCGGATCAGGCGGCACAAAGAAAATATCCAAAGAACCCACATTGCTAAATCTAATATCAGGATCTAAATAAATCACTTCGGTTGTCGAGCTTAAAATTAACGGTTGATACGAATGGTCCATAGCTAAACAAAGAGGCAAAGTGTTGGTACTGGTCGTCAAAGGCGTATTTTTAAAAATGATCATTTGATTAGGAATTGTGGACGTAGAAAAACGCACGCCAAATCCGCAAGAAACGCCGCTGTCGCTAAAAGTAGCCAAAGCATTGGCCTTTGCTTTTTGCAAAGCACCGACAATTCGCGCTTGATCTTTGATTATTATCAACTGTCTTTCGGAAATATGGTTATAAGTTATAATGAACGAGGCAAACAAAATAATAATACTAATAACAATAAGCATTTCCAGATAAGTGAACCCCGTTAGAGAAAAGTTGCCGCTACGTGACTGAAGTCGTGCCTTTGGCACGGCGTTCTCTAACGGGGTGAACCCATCATTTTTAGATCGCGCGCTTGCCATTACTAATAAGATTAACTTAAAAACAGCTTAAAATAAAGGTTGATTAACTGATAGCCGAAAAAAAATACGATTGTTGCTCCGACAATTAAAAACGGCCCGAAAGGAACAATATCTTTCATTGTTTTCTTCTTTTTTAACATCAAAAAAACGCTTACCAGCGACCCGATAATAAAAGACAACGCTACGACTATTAAAATATCCGGCCAGCCGAATATTAACCCCAAAGCCCCCGCAAGCTTAAAATCGCCCCAGCCCATACCCTTGCCTTTTGTCAAAATTATTAGTATTCCAAAAAACAGCATCGCGATCAAAGCGGCAAAAATATGGTTTAGCCAGATATTGGAAAACGGATTGATAACGGCGCCGTAATAGCCCAAGAAAGAACCCGAATTGGTAAATTGGTTTAAAATAAGAAGCGAAAATCCTAAAAATGCGAGCGATAAATTTAACTGATCGGGTATTATATATTGGCGAAAATCTATTATCGCAATTAGAAGAAATAATTCAAAAATCAAAATCCAAACCGCGGAAATTAAATACTGATAATCCGCAGTTAGTAGTTGGTAGTTAGTAGTTAGAATTTTTATCGGTACCAATATAAAAATTAATCCCGACAAAAATTCTACTATCGGATATTGCCAAAACAAAAAACGGCCGCATTCTCTGCATTTTCCCTTTTGCCACAAAAAACTCAAAAGCGGAATCAATTCAGACCACTTAAGCTCTTTGTGGCAATAAGGACAGCGCGAGCGGCCGCCAATTGTTCTTTTGCTTAAAATTTTCTCTTCCGGCTGATACCGCAGTGAAATCACGTTGATAAAACTTCCAACCGCGGTACCTGCCAAAAAAAGAAATAAATTAAGCAAAAAAGTCATTTTTCTAACCAAACTACCTGGCCCCCCCAATACAATAAGTATAATTGTTTGTTGTACTGGAATCCAAATAACAGTTTATTGTTCTGCCACCGAATGTTTGCGTTCCTCTTACTGCCGCCACGTCTCTTAAAACGTCTCTATCTCCGGAAAGTGTGGCGGACAAAATATAATTTGTTCCATCGGAAATATAATCGTATGTTTGGCCGGAAACAGGATCGTTAGGAACCGCCGTTATGCCTATTTGCGCAGCCCTCAAAATAGTAACGAGATCCGCGTAGCTAGCCGGGCTGTTTCCGGTTCCGCTGGGGCAATTTGCTCCCGAAACCGTTGCGTTAGGATATAGACGGCATTTTGAATAATAAAGCTCCATAGAATTTTGGATGTTTTTCAAGTCCGATATTCTTCTTGCATCCAAAGCACTGTTTCTAAATCCAGTTACGCCGATAAAAAACACTCCTGACAAAATACCGATAACCGCGATAACAATTAACAATTCTATCAATGTAAACCCCTTTTTATTCATTTTCATTAATCGTAAATTCTCTACAAATTTCGACCCCGAGTACATAAAATTTATGTTGCTCGGCTGCGCATCGAGCATATAAAATTTTATGTGCTTGATGCGCTGGTTTCTCGACCTTTCCTATTAAATTAATATTACCGCTATTTAACGATTACGACAAATCAACTTATCAACATCCACCCCAACTAGTAACTAACCGCCATTAAAGACGAAAACCCTGCATCAAACTAAATAATGGCATCATTACCGAGGCAAATAATATCGCGATAAAAATACCTATAAAGGCGATGAGAGTCGGCTGGATCAATTCCGCTAAGCGATTTAACAAATCCTCCACTTCCCGGTTGTAAAAAGTGGAGATTTTGGAAAGGATTTCTTCCATTCTGCCGGTTTTCTCGCCAACCGCCACCATTTGACTGACCAAAATCGGAAAATAATAAAATTCCTGTCCGAGAATAACCGACAAAAGCTCGCCTTCTCTGACTTTTTGAGCGGTTTTGTGAAGAACATCTCTAAAAACATAACTACCCACCGAATGGGAAGTTATTTCCAAGGACTGCGCTATTGGCACTCCGCCTTTCAAAAGAACGGAGAGCGACTCGGCAAACCGCGCCACATAAAGCTTTCTGTAAAGTTCGCCCAAAACTGGAATTCGCATTAAGGTCTCGTCAATAACGATTTTTCCTTCTCTTGTTCGCGCGTAATCAATGAGAAAAATAATAAAAGGAACGAGAATAATCAAAATTGCCCACCACCAATTGAGCAAAAAATTACCGCTTCCCAAAATTATTCTGGTATATAACGGGAGCTGGACGTTCATTTCTTCAAAAACCGGCAAAATCTTGGGGAAAACCACCGTTACCATCAAAATAATAACGCCCAAAAAACCGACAATCAAAAACACCGGATAGATCAGCGCGTTTATTATTTTCGAACGCCAGATATTTTGTTTTTCAATATAGTCGGCTAAAAAAATAGCCGCTTCTTCCAAACGTCCCGTTATCTCCGCGGATCGGACTATGCTCACAAAAAATTCGTTAAAAACTTTATCCTGCCTCGATAATGCCTGAGACAAAGAAAGCCCCGCTTCAACATCTCTGGAAATCTCAGAAATAACGTCTCTTAAAACGTCATTGGCGGTCTGCTGCTGTAAACTTCTTAAAGAATCAAGTAAAGGAACTTTTGACTCCATCAAAAGAGAAAGTTGCCTGGTAAAAATCATCAAATCTCTCGCCTTTACCCTTTTAAAAAATCCCAGAAACTTTTCATACCAAGCGATAATTTCGGCATTTTCAATGCTTAATATAAATAAGTTGTGGCCTGTTAAAATATTCGTGGCTCCTTCTTTGTTAAAAGATTCCACATAGCCAACTTGAAGCTCCCCTTCTTTAGTTCGCGCTTTGTATTTAAACTTCATCGCTTCGCTCTATCACCGAATAACGAATTAGTACGAATTTACGAATTTTTAGAAATGAATTTTATTCGTTTATTCGTATAGATTAGATATTCGTTGATTTAACTTCTCTCCAATAGTATCCTTAATTCTCCCGGATTAACAGAATAAAGTTCGGCATTTTCCAAAGAAATCTGCTTTGTTTTCACTAAATCGGCCAAAAACCTGTTTAGAGTTATCATTCCCTCCTGTACCGACGTTTCAATAACCAAATCAACCTGATAAGTTTTTCTTTCGCGAATAAGATTTCTTACTGCCGGATTGACTATCATAATCTCGCAAGCCGGTATTCTGCCGCCGTCAATTCTCGGAATCAATCTCTCTGACACAATACCAACTAAAGTCGAGGCCAACTGCGAAGCAACCTGATTTTGCTGTTCAGAGGGAAAACTATCGATTATTCTGTCAATGGTCTGCGACGCCGAATTAGTGTGAAGCGTCGAAAAAACCAAATGTCCTGTTTCGGCCGCGGTCATAGCGGTTGCTATTGACTCGGGATCTCGCATTTCACCGATCATAACGACGTCCGGGTCCTGCCTCAAAAGCGATTTTAAAGCGGTGGAAAATTCTAAAGAGTCAGAGCCTACCTCTCTTTGCGACACAATTGATTTGTCTTGAACAAAAATATATTCAATCGGATCTTCAATGGTGATTATATGGTCAGTGCGAGTATGATTAATTTCATCAACCAAAGCCGCCAGAGTTGTTGATTTACCGTGTCCGGCCGGACCCACCACCAAAAAAAATCCTTGGGAGAGTTTTGTGAAATCGTGAAGAATCGGCGGTAAGTTTAACTCTTCCAAGTTTCTTACCTGCGACGGTATTAATCTCAATGCCGCCGCCAAAAAACCCCGCTGATAAAAAACATTAACTCGAAACCTTGCTTTATCTTCAAAACTGTAAGAAAAATCTATTTCTCTTTTTTTTAAAAGCGTTTCTTTTTGTTCAGGGGTTAAAATCGCCATTATTAAATTTTCGGCCACGTCGGGAGTTAAAAGCGTTTCTCTCTGAAGCGGCACTAAAACATCGTCAATTCTCAACGTCGGGTATCTTCCCACGCCGATATGAAGATCCGACGCGTTTTGTTTCGCCGCTGCCAATAATAATTCATTAAGTTTTTGTTTTGCTTCTGCCATGCCAATTTTATTTGTGAGCGGAGCGAACAATTATAAAATTGAGCGCCCCGTTAGATAAATTATGTTATTGATTATATAAAATAATCACTTTTTTTAAAATTCCGACTTTAAAACAATTCTACACTTTTTATCTAACGGGGTAAAGGTTTTGTAATTCCTTTGAAGCATCGGAAACAAAACTCTTTACACCTCCTCTGTTTCCCTCAACACTTCTTCGATTAACACCAGCCCCTGCAAGGCCTTCAAAATTCCGTCTTGTCTTAAACTAACGTTGCCCTGCCGTTTGAATTCTTCCAGAATCTTGGTTTCGGTTAGACCGCTGTTTATTATTTGTTCCAATTCAGGCGTCATTTTTAAAATTTCAAAAATCGCCACTCTGCCGATTATGCCCTTGCCTTTACACGCCTCGCAACCCGGAGCTTTATAAACTTTATACGGCTTGGAAACATCAACTTTGCTTTTCGCCAAAACTTCCTTTGGAATTTTAGCGATTTCTTTTTCGATAATCCGGCTTATTTCTTCCAACGCTTTTTCGGGTTTTTTGCAATTGTCGCAAATTTTCGGAATCAATCTCTGCGCCACCATTAAATTCAAAGACGAAGGCAAAAGAAAACTGTGCACTTTCAAATCAATAAGCCGAGGAATTACTCCGATGGAATTATTGGTATGAAGCGTTGACAAAACTATATGTCCAGTCAAAGCCGCGTGAACCGCCAAACCAGCCGTCTCATCATCTCTAATTTCGCCGACCATTATCACGTCGGGGTCTTGCCTTAAAATTTGCCGGAGCCCCGAAGCAAAGTCGTAGCCGATTTCCGGCTTTACCTGCGATTGGTTCAAACCGTCAATAAAATATTCAACCGGATCTTCCAAGCTGACTATGTTCACTCTGTCATTATTCAAAATCTGCATCATCGCGTACAAAGTAGTTGTTTTGCCCGAGCCCGTTGGGCCGGTCAAAAGTATCATTCCGTAAGGTTTTTTTATGCCTTCTTTTATAATCTCAAAATTTTGACCCGAGATTCCAAGTTCTTCAAGTCCGCGAAGTCCCACTAAAGGATCAAGCACTCTGATAACGACTTTTTCGCCGACCGGGGTTGGGAAAGTCGCCACTCGAAAATCAATATCTCTTCCGGAAAGAATCGTTCGAAACCTGCCATCCTGCGGAATTCGGTTTTCGTCAATTTTCAAATTGGACAAAATTTTAACTCTGGAAATTATCGCTTGATGCAATTCTATGGGGAGCGAAGCTGATTCCTGAAGTTCGCCGTTAATCCTAAACCTTATTCTCAATCTGTTTCTCTGCGGCTCAATATGAACATCCGACGCTTTTTGCCAAACCGCCTCT
>Ga0265296_1004912_pt1 | contig 11336 bp, 12 predicted proteins | sample MunlanPumphouse1_FD_189073 | JGI IMG/M metagenome (GOLD analysis project Ga0265296, IMG submission 189073) | Groundwater microbial communities from a municipal landfill in Southern Ontario, Canada - Pumphouse #1 | ecosystem: Environmental > Aquatic > Deep subsurface > Groundwater | place...
TAACAGCTAAAAGCTATAAGCTAAAAGCTGTGCTTCTCTCCGCCAAGGGCAAAAAATGGAATCAGCAACTGGCGAAAAAATATAGCAAGCTGGATGAAATCATCTTCATCTGCGGACGCTATGAGGGGGTGGACGAACGGGTAAAAAAATTAGTTGACGAGGAAATTTCCATTGGCAACTACGTACTGACCGGCGGCGAGCTGGGAGCGATGACTATTATAGATTCAATCACCCGCCTGCTGCCCGGCGTACTTGGTAATGCCGAGAGCGCCGTCAATGAATCGCATTCCGAGCCTGGACTGCTGGAATATCCGCAATACACCCGGCCGGAGTCGTTTGAAATTCGGGGAAGAAAACAGAATGTGCCAAAAATTCTTCTATCCGGCGACCATCAAAAAATTGAAGCTTGGCGAAAAAAGAAAATGAAGCGAGGTTGACCCTGTTAAATTGCGGCTCTGCCGCATCCCGCCTTAGCGGGAATTTAACAGGGTTGACACAATCATCTTTTTAGAGTATAGTTGTATTTATTATTCTTACTAACTCTGCCGTGGAGCGGCAGTTTTTGTTTTAATTTCTTATATGAATATCAGAAATGTTGCCATCATCGCCCACGTTGACCACGGGAAAACTACTCTCGTTGATGCTTTGTTGCGCCAATCAAAAACTAAATTGAATAAAGTTGAGTCTTCGAGCGACCTGATTATGGACTCCAACGAACTGGAAAAAGAACGCGGTATCACTATTTTTTCTAAAAATGCCGCAGTCGTCTGGCATGGCACTAAAATCAACATCATTGACACGCCCGGCCACGCTGACTTCGGTGGCGAGGTGGAGCGGGTTTTAACCATGGCTGACGGCTGCCTTTTGCTGGTAGACGCCAAGGAAGGGCCGATGCCGCAAACACGCTTCGTTTTAAAAAAAGCGTTGGAAATGAAATTAAAAATCATCGTGGTAATCAACAAGGTTGATAAGCCGGACGCGCGGCCGGAATACGTTTTAAACAAAACTTTTGATTTGTTTATTGACCTCGGCGCCGATGATGATATTGCCGACTTCCCTGTCGTCTACGCCTCGGCCAAGCAGGGCAAGGCTGGACTTCTGCCGGAACTGGACAAAATGACTGATATCAGCCCGATTTTTGACGCCATCGTCACTCATCTGCCGACCCCGCCGGTTAATCCGGAAAAACCGCTACAACTGCTGATTAACACCATCACCGCGGACAGCTACAAAGGTCGCATCTCCATCGGTCGGATTTATAACGGCCGCATCAAGGCCGGCCAGGACGTTATGCATATCAATCGCCAGGGTGAGATGAAAAAAATCCGACTGGTCAGCCTGATGACTTTTGAGGGACTGGAAAGAAAAGATGTCACGGAAGCGGAGGCTGGCGACATTGTCGCGCTTTCCGGCATCCCCGAGGCAAATATCGGCGAGACGATTGCGGATGTAAATTCTCCGATCGCCTTGCCTCTTTTAGATATTGAAGAGCCGACCGTCAAGATGACCTTCAGCATCAACGATTCGCCGGTTGCCGGCCAAGAAGGCCAGTTCACCACCTCGCGCCAGCTTGAAGTGCGCCTGATGAAAGAATTGGAAACCGACATGGCGCTGAAAATTATCAGCGGCAAGGGCACCAGTTGGGTAGTCTCCGGCCGTGGCGAATTGCATCTGGCAATTTTGATTGAGCGACTGCGGCGCGATGGCTATGAACTGCAAATTTCCCGTCCGCAAGCGATTACTAAAATTGTGGAGGGCCGGACGCTGGCGCCTTTTGAACGCGCTTTTGTTGAGGTACCGGAAAGCTACTCGGGCGAGGTAATTCAAAAACTGGGCAGCCGCAACGGCCTGATGGTGGAAATGCGCGTGGAAAATGGCATCGCCTTTCTGGAGTTTGTCATCCCGACCCGCGGCCTGTTCGGCTATCGCAGCGAATTTCTAGTGGACACCCGCGGCTTGGGCATTATGAACACGATGTTTGAAAAATATGACGTGGAAACCGGCACCTGGCGTGAACGCGAACGGGGTTCGCTGGTCGCCCATGAAACCGGCCAAACCAATCTTTACGGGCTGACCAACATTCAGGATCGCGGCAATCTTTTCGTCGGTCCCGGTATTTCAGTCTACAAAGGCCAGGTGGTCGGCCAACATTCGCGCACCGGCGACCTGCGGGTCAATGTCTGCAAAGCCAAGGAGCTTTCCAATATGCGCTCCAAGGGCGACGGCTCGGCCGAACACTTCAACGCGCCAAAAACGATGGAGCTGGAGGCAGCCCTAGAATATATAGGTGACGACGAATTGGTGGAGGTGACTCCAAAAAACATCCGCATCCGCAAAATGATTCTGGATGAGAATGATGAAAAACGCCGTCAAAAGCAGAATGTGAAATAATCCCATCTTCAATATAAGACAAAAAACCGTCGACTGATGTTAAATCAAATCGACGGCTTTTTTATTCCGCTCGCTTGACGTATATTATATTATTGTGGTATTTTCATTTATCAACACAATAATTCCAATTTTTTGGCATAAGCCAATAAGGTAATTATTGCAAACGATCCTTAACAACTTTTTTCTGGAGGCCAAAAATGAACATCTTGTTACGAGTTTTGCTGATTGTGGGTTTGTTCGTCGGTATCATCTTTTTTCTCAGATGGCTGGTGCATCGATGCTTCTCCAGGGGCAAGGGGAAAAAAGCGGAAACGATCCACAAGATCAACTGTTTGATCTACGATTGCGGAGTCGAGGTGGGCGAGATAACCAGGCGGGTCTGGTCTTATACGCCGAAGTCGGCCAAAATCACCGGTGCAAATTTAGCCGGTGCGGCGGCTGTGAATGTCGGCTTAAATCTCGGCAAGCTGCTTGACCCGCGCAAACAGGTTGCTGACTTGATCAAGTCGGAGCTGACTCTGGCCTATCAAGAGCTTGACCGCGCGATTGACAACGCTCACAGACACAGCTCAAAAGAAGCGATCAATTACATTGCGGATTGCAAAAACCGCTTGGAGTTGATCGATTCTCAACCGGATCACGGTAGTTCCATTTCGGAAACGATTTCAGCAATCAAAGCGATCCGGGCGGAAGCCAAGCTCATCGCGGAGGCGGAAAGCTTCGACGACCAGGCGTCAACAGGTGACATCGGAGACAACGGCAAACAAGCCGAAGAGTCATACTATAATATCCTCGGTGTAACTCGAGAGGCGACGGCCGAGGAAATCAAGCAAGCTTTCCGCGTCTTGGCTCAGATCTATCATCCGGACAAATACTCAACCCTGAACGAGAATAAACGGCAGCAGATGGAAAACGAATTCAAAACCATCAACGAGGCCTACTCCACCCTGTCCGATCCGAATCAACGAGCTCAATACGACCAAAGCCTTTAAGGAGGCCTGCTATGGACAAGCCGATCAAGAAAGAACCTGCCGGATTGAACCTTGCTGAACTCAGAAAAAATTCACCGACGCCGGCAAAGCTTTCCCTAAACGCGAAACTCGCAAGACTCGGCTTTGATCACGCACCCAATCTGCAGGCTGTAATCATGCTTGATGTCACCGGCAGCATGTTCAAATATTTTGAAGCGGTTAAAGAAAAGATATCCGAAATAACCGATAGGGTGATGAAGCAAACGCCGCGCGTTGAGTTTTCTATCGTCGCCTATCGAAACCACGGCGACGAAACAAGGCACCAAGCGATCTATCACGCCTCGCCGTTCACCAAAAATATCGGAGAATTGCATCGTTTTCTCGGCCAGATCAATAAGGGCGGTGGTGGCGACGATGCCCTGACCTGCCTGGAAGATTGCTTCGCGGTGGCGAATAAATTCAATTGGTCGGCTGCGGTGGCGAAATCAATCGTCGTCATCGGCGATATGCCGCCTCATGGCGTCAGAGACAGCTTGGCGGTCTGCCCCAATCGGATTGACTATCGAAACGAGGTGGAAAAATTCAAAAAAAACGACATCAAGCTTTTTCCGGTTTTTTGCGGGCACCACGAGAATGTCCGAAATTTTTACCGCTGGCTTGCGACAGAGACGGGCGGCCGATTCCTGGAGCTTGATGAAATCGACCTGCTGTCCGACCTGCTCGTCGCCATTTGCATGAAGAGCCTTGGCCGACTCGATGAGCACATCCGCTCGCTTTCAACCACGAACGCGAACCGCCTTCCGGAAAAAACGGAAAGGTTGCTGAAAATGCTCAAATAGCAACCAACCTTTCAACCCCTAAAACACCGGCATGAAAATGCCGGTTTTTTTATCCGGGATACGGCGGGCATCCGAGCTTTCCAGGGCCTTTACTTCCTCGAGTTGACATCTTGACAAAATATGTGATAATTTCAATTGTTGAGCTGTTGAGCCTAGGCAAACTTTCCGATAAAAAGACGGCGCAACCATACGCGCTCAAAATAAGGCTGGGTTAGTGTCTTAAATCGTGAACCTTGAAAACCGAGTCTACTCGGAGAAGGAGGACTAGTATCATGACCGGAACCATCATCCTCATCGCGGCTTTGGCAATCGTGTCCGCAATCGCTTGCGCCGTCATCGCCAAACGAAACGGCAAGGACCCCTGGTCCTGGGCTTTGGCCGGGTTGGTCTTGAACCTGTTGGCTCTCATCTTCATTCTTATGGCCAAGAACGTCAACCCTGCCCAACCAACGACACCGAGGAGGGGATAAAATGGCAAACTGCCCTCAGCCGAAAGAAGAGGTCGCGTCGCGAAGCAAAACTCTGGCCAAGTACATCGTTATCATTATTTGCGTCCTGGCCGTCGCGGTTCTTCTGCTGATCGGCGGAAAAATTCTGTTCATCGTTTCCGTCTACGCGTCGGTCGTGGATTACTTCGCCAGCGCATTCGGGCTGGATGTTGTTCTCGCAAGGTTGGCCGGCGTTTTATTTACCAGCGGCCTGATGTTGGTTCTGCCCACCTTATTCGGCTTCCTGGTCTTTGGCCGAAATCGGGCTCAGGTATTTATCGGCGCCATGATTATGTGCACGATACTCTCCTTCGCCCTGTTCTTCGGGGCGAAGGACGTTTTCTTCGATCGCATCGGTGGCGGCGCAGGCCGGTATTACATTATGACGTTGGAAGGAATGAAATTCTCCAATTCCGCGGATGTCGATCCCAAGTGGGGTATTCGCTTCAAGGCGGTGACGCCGGAGGTGATGAAGCAATATTACTTCTGGAAAAGGTATGGCAAATACGAAACCATGCCGGCTGTCCAGCAAGGCAAGTATTTCGATATGCTGACCGGAGAACCGATCGTCTGGTACGTAGAAAGGCGGGACGGTGAAATCGTGCTCTTACCGCTGCCAGGCTATGATCCGAAAACCGGAAAAGCATTAAGGCCGATGACCACCGACATGGTCGCCTATTACGAACAGTACCTTAAGCGCGAAGCTGAAAAACGTGCATTGGCTGAACAGATCAAAAAGTTAAAAGAAGAGCAGGCAGTAAAAAAACCGGACAACGTAATAAATAACATTACATTTGTCGGCAAACTTTCGGCTGACGCCACTACGGTCGGGAACTTAACACTCCGACCCGAACAGTTAACTGACTGCTGGTATAGCATTCAACGAGATTTGACGTACAGCTTTGTTTCGAATGGCCCTGGATTTGATGTCTTATATCAAGATGGAGAGGTGATACGAGCCAAAGAGGAGAGCGGCAGCACCCCGGTTTTCGGTCGTCCTGGACCATTCAAAATTCAAGCGCAAAAAAAAACAGTGAGAGTGACACTCCTGATAAACAGAGTGAATCAGGGGGAAGAAATATCATCAACGGGTCAGTCCAATGTGAGCCAGAAAGGGGGCACATCACCTGGATCTGACGCCCATCAATCCGATAACAACGCAAACTCCAAGCAATACAATGGTTCGGGAATATTTCGTTGGACCGATGAGCGCGGTATTGTACATTTTCAATCCGGGCACGGTGAACTCGGCGTCGAGACGGAATGACTAAAACAACTGTCCAAACAAACTACTAGACAGGAAACATCTTCGGATGTTTCCTTTTTTATTTCAATTAGCGCGGCAAAATATATATAAGTTGACGTTTTTTAACTATTGTGGTATTTTCAAAAGTTAATATGATCATATATTATTATCAATGAAAATTTGATAAATGATTTATGGTGATATCGGCCTTTAACAACTCAGCTAAGGAGGCGTAAAAATGTCATCGAAAATCTTTGAAAAGCTGCTGGCTAACCTGAAAAAACGAAGCGAGGCGGTCCTGACGGAGTCAGTGGAAAAAATCGGTTCGACGCTGGAAAAAGAAGCCGCAACGATGCTTCAGCGCGTCGAAGTCCTCGTCAGGGAAAAACTGACCGATGTACAAAAAATTGTTGCGGAAAAAATTGATCCCCGGCTCGCGGAATTATTGAACTTTGGCTCCGGCGACAACAAGACATACTCGGTAATCATCACCGACGACCCGCACCACCCCTTCCAGATCAACGATGTCATCAAAGAAAACGCCCGGACAATCACCCGCGGTGCCACGGACGACCTCGCCAAAGCTAAGGCAATCTTTGCCTGGTTCGAGCAAAACGTAGATTACGGCGCTCAAAAAAGACCGGGTAACCTCGGTTACCGCACCTCGAACGAAGTGTTTACAGACCGCGAGGGAGTATGCGGAGAAATGGCCGTACTCTATATCGTGATGGCGCGGTCAGTGGGCTTGAAAGCGAACTACGTCTCGGTGACCAGGGACAACCAAGGCAAAGACGTCGTCCATGCATGCGCCGCAGTTTACTTTGGCCAAGAACCGACGTTTGTTGACCCAGCGTATCACGCCTTTGATGTGAAGCACCAGAAATTCGCCATCAAAACCGATGCGGATGCCGTGCCATTGCTCAAAGCTTTTCGCGGAAAAACCGGTGGGTAACTTGCCGTGAACCTTGAAAACCGAGCTTGCTCGGAGAAGGAGGACTAGCATCATGACCGGAACAATCATCCTCATCGTGGCTCTGGCGATTCTCTGTTCCATCGCTTGCGGTGTCATCGCCAAGCGGAACGGCAAGGATCCCTGGTCCTGGGCATTGGCCGGCTTCGTTCTGAACCTGCTCGCCCTGATCATCATCCTCTTGGTCAAGAACATCGAAAAAACTAAGCTCAAACCCGCGAAAGGGGGCTGACATGGGAAACGAGACGGGCAAGAAAACAGCCTCTATCGGAGGCAAGATTGCCAAGTACTTGGTGATTCTCCTGGCGCTCGCGCTAGGGCTTTTCGTCGCCTTGGCAGTGCTCAAAGTCTTATTCCTGTACTCGGTTTATTATTTCTTTTTTGAAAAAACTGCCGGCATCTTGGGTCTGGACGCGATCTTCTCTCGGCTCCTGGCCGTGTTGGCAACCGGTCTACTGCTCCTCTCCCTGCCCACAATCGCATCTTTCGTTTTCTTGGGCAAAAAGAGAAAAGAGGTGCTCATCGGCAGTGCTGTCGCTCTCACCGCCTTCTCTTGCCTGCTGTATTTCGGCAGCGAGAACGTGTTCTTCGACCGCTCTGCCTCAGAAGTCCGCGCCACCCAGTATTACGTAAAAACGATGAACGGCTTCAAGTTCTCCAGCGCCCCGGACATCGATCCCCAATTCGGCATCCGCTACCAGCCTGTAACGCCGGAGATCGTCAAAGAGATACTGGCCTGGCGGAAACTCGGCACTTACGAGAAAATGCCGGTTGTCCAGCCGGGGAAGTATTTCGACATGCTCTCCGGCAATCCCATCGCCTGGTATATAGAGCGAGGGAACGAAATCGTCCTCTTCCCGTTACCGGGTTTCGATCCGCAAACCGGCGAACGGTTGAAGCCGATGACCTCGGAGTCGTCAAAGCGCTATGACAAACAGGTTCAAGCCAAGCTCGAAGCGGCAATAGCGCGCGAAAAGCAGGCACAGGCTGAAACGGCGCTGGCAAAAGAACAGCGAACGCAAAAAGCCGTTGAAACAGAAAGGATACGTGAAAGGCAATCGCTGGACGAAGATGAAAAGCGCTGGTCTGAAAGGGGGTACACCCTTTCAGAACCATTCGAAATTCCGCCAGGAAAACATTTACTTGCTCCGGGAGTAATGTATAGCTCGCGAGACAATAATGGAGTGGTGCGTACCTTGCACAGAAATGCTGTAGCAATTGATGATTGTACAAAATCAGAAATCACTTCATATGAAATATACCGGTGGGAAAGTGATGATGGTGTGATGCATTTCAGCAACGAACGTCCTAAGGGCAACATAGGTTATGTTATCATTAAACCGAATCTCCGTGATTGCTCTGGAACGTCTCAATCTCAAAGAATGCGTGAATAATATATGCAAACCAAAAGGAAACATCCATTGATGTTTCCTTTTTTCAATGATATTTCAATGAGAACTTCTATATTTATACCGGGTTTTTTGATTGCTGATTTTACAGCATGTTTAATGGGTATAATAAAGCAAAAGTCACAGGTGTATAATATAATTGGTCTAACAATTAAAATAAACACGCTATGACTTATGCAAATTCATTATCTCAAATCCCGAGTGAAAGGCAAATCTGGAAGGTGCTGCAGAAGCAGGTATTCGGCAACAAACTGGTTTGCCCTGACTGCGGCCGTCAGGCCTATATTCAAGAACTAAAGCGCCACCGGATGTGGCGCTGCACCAAGTGCCATAATCGGTTCAGCGTCACCAGCATGAATTGGCTCAAGGGGATGAAAATCTCCGGCCGGCATCTCTGGGCGCTGATCTGGTGCTGGCAGAACAAGATCAATGTTCAGCAGGCGTAAGCCCTGATTCACCTCTCAATTCCGACGATTCGCCGATATTACGAGCTGTTCAGAGATAATTTAAGACTCGATTTTAATGTAATTTTAGCCGGCGAGGTGCAGATGGATGAGATGTTCGTGCGCGGTGCCTTCATTATCGGCGCCAAAGACATCATCAGAAAAAAGATTAAATTGAATGTTGTTTACAAAAAATCACCCGACAAGGGTGATGCGCTGAAACTGATCTGCAATCATGTTAAGCCCGGTGCTGATTTATGCACGGATGGCGGCGGCATCTACCGCGGTTGCGACAACTGGTGGCTGGTTAAACATCGGCGTGACATTCACAAAAAATTTGAATTCGGTCTGACCAGCGAGATTGAGGGCATCTGGGCGGTACTCCGCACTTTTATCCGCAGAATGTATCATCATGTGACCATTGAGAAATTGTCCAAAGTAGTGGCTGAGTTTGAGGCGAGATATTCGCAACAAAAAATCTTTGATTCTCCGCTGAAGTTCATTAAAAATTCATTACAACCCGTGACACTTGCTTTCTAATACCCTATATTATAGCCTTGACATTTTTTTACTTTCGTGCTATAGTTGTTTTTGGATTAAACTGTACTGCACGTAAAAAACGTGTTTACATAATTGGAGCGATCTTTAAAATTTCATAACCCTAAACTATTCCCGAATGGGATGGGAGGCAAAACCGATGGCATCTCATGATGTATTTTTTGTAGTTACCTATCCGAAAAGGAATCTCAATCTGAAAGGTAACCTGGAAATTACAATGAAGGTTACCTGCACCAAAAACTCAAACAGAACTATCGTAATTCCCAAACTGCAAGTGACTCTGTTCATCAACAAGGTTATTGAGGGAATTCCACAAACGACCGACGATGCCGGCATCTGCCAATTTAATTTCATTCTCCCCGCAGGGAAAGATGAGTATGGGGTTGAGATCAAAACGAGTAACGGCGGTCAACGTCAATTTCAAGTGCCCGGTCCGCCAAATATCGTAATAACCAATCCGATATCAGCGGTAAAATTGTCGCCCGACCCGTCTACTCCGGCACTTGTAACCCCGTCTCCGGTCGGAACGGATGATCCCTCTACCCCCTCACCTGAAAAAGTCGCAACTACATTTGAAGAACACACGGCTACTGTCTCAGCCGCCCCACCGCCCGGACCTCAAATCAACATCGGCGGGAAAAACAAGATTCCGCCTGCTTCAGGCGGATCCGCAGCTCAGAATCCGATAAAAAAAGTAAGTTGGCCTGATCCAAAGAGCAAACGCAGTTGGCCAAGATGGTTGTGGGTTATCGCCGTTTTGTCTTTTTTAGCGGGCATGACTGTTGTTGTTTATCCGTTCAGGGGGGAAATCTTAAGGAATATTTTCAACGCCATGTTTTTATCCAAAAATGACACCGAGAAGCGCCCCCAGAGCATCCGCAAACCCGAATCCGCGTCCACGAAATCGTCCATTAGCAAATCGACCGAACCGCAGCTAGGGAGTCCCTACGATACGGGTCTTTCCGTAAATTCCGGTGGCTCCTTCCATAAATGGTCCGCCGAACCGCAGCTAGGGAGTCCCTACGATACGGGTCTTTCCGTAAATTCCGGTGGCTCCTTCCGCGTCACCACAAACCAGGATTTTTACCTGGTCCAGGGAGATGGCAGGGGAGGACATATGCGCCTGGTCCGAGTCGCCGGTCCGGTGGAAAGGGGGTATATGAGCTATCGTATAGGTGGCGGTATCTGGGTCCAGGCGATTACGTCTGGCACCAAAATCGCCATAGAAACGATGTAATCAACAACGGCAACACGCAGTTCTGCGCGTGTTGCCGTTTTTTAAATTATCCGCTAAAATATAAAAACATCTTCATAATAATTAAATAATCAACAAATGAAAAAAATTTTACCTTGCTTATCTTTTTTTTCAGTCTTGCTTGTTTTCACAATTAATATTGCACTTACTCAAGCTGCCCCCCCCGGCGGGAATCCCCCCGGCGGGAATCCCCCCGATGGAAATTCCCAGACTCTTACCCTACAAAATCCCCTCGCCAACTCCGGCATTACTGGCCCCCAAACCTTCATCGGCAAAATCATCGGCGCGGCACTCGGAATTGTTGGTTCGCTCGCGCTCCTTATGTTCATCTTCGGCGGCTTCACCTGGATGACCAGCGCCGGCAGCCCAGACAAAGTAACCAAGGGCAAAGGGATCATGGTTTGGGCGGCCATCGGTTTGGCTGTCATCTTCTCCTCTTACGCTCTGGTCAAATTCGTGATTACCGGCCTTACGGGCACATAACACATAGCACATAACACGTAACAATAATGCAAACAAAAAACAACTTTTATAGGTTGTTTTTTTGTTTAAACTAATTCATTGTACTCCACACCATTCTACCAATTTCTTCTACCATGGCGGATAGTTTTTCGTATTCTAATTTATTTATATAATTTTCAGAAAATGAAAAATATATTAAATATTTTGACTCTTTCAGTGAGCCATAGGATGTTTCTAAAAAATTTTGATAAACCTTGCAATTGTCACCCCTTCTTCTTGCGTATCCCTCAATATAATTTAATAT
>Ga0265296_1004913_pt1 | contig 11331 bp, 13 predicted proteins | sample MunlanPumphouse1_FD_189073 | JGI IMG/M metagenome (GOLD analysis project Ga0265296, IMG submission 189073) | Groundwater microbial communities from a municipal landfill in Southern Ontario, Canada - Pumphouse #1 | ecosystem: Environmental > Aquatic > Deep subsurface > Groundwater | place...
GGGAGACCGGGGTGCTCGGAGTGCTTCCCGGAATCATCGGTCTGGTCCAGGCCACAGAAACCATCAAGCTTATTCTGAATATTGGGAAATCTCTCAGCGGACGATTGCTCATGTTTGATGCCCTGGACATGGAATTTCGGGGGGTGAAAATCCGGCGCGATCAGAATTGCCCTGTCTGCGGAGATAATCCAAGCATCACCAGGCTCATCGATTATGAGAAATTCTGTGGCGTTCGTGAAACTCCTCACCCGTAAGTGACGCACCCCCCAGCAAGCTGGGGGGCATCCAGTAGCCCTGCCCCAGGTACGGGCGAGGCCGCTTTCCTCCCGCCAGCAAGCTGACGGGTATCCAGCGGATGTTTTTATGAGTCCGATAAAAGTAGACCGGGAGCCCAGCTTTTTACCTAAAACCTATCTGGTCAAGGCGCGCGATGCGTCGTTTCCTGCGCTTGCGGGTCTTGCGGAGAAGAGTTTGATCTGAGCCTGATCGAGATATCGACCGCATTCGGCTCTTGAGGTACGTTTTTGAGCGAAGACGCCATGCCGAGTATTGTTGTTAGAAAGATGCGCCGGACGAACTTGTTCAGCGGGACCGGCTTTCCGTCAATATAGATATCTATCGATTCTTCAGGGGTCGCGGCTAAGAACCGCTGCTCTATCAGATCAACCAGTTTTTCGGCTTCATCAGGGGTATACTCAGGAATGCCGGAGCCTTGTTGCTCATCGCTTACCAGGGCAATCAATTGTTCAGGCGGACACAGCAAATCATAATCAGAGCCGTTCCCGCAAACCTGTATCTTCGGGGACGGGCTTCCCTTGAACCCTTCAGCAAGGATGATGTCAAAATCCGCGCCGATGTATCGAGGTAGTTCGGAGAGGGCTGCATCATGGTCCATCGGTTTCATGATAGCCAGGGATTGGGGTGAACTGAGCACCACCGCATCGCTCCCTGCGCCGGCATAGAGAGAAGAGTCCGTATCGGGATGATCCAGTTCAAATCCGTGAGGGGTGTGCTTGATGGTAGCCACCCGATAGCCCCGTCTCTTCAGTTCTTTTACCAAGCGCTGCATCAGACGCGTTTTCCCTGAATTGGATCTGCCGATGACGCAAACGACTGGAATCACAAGTCTACCTCCAGCACCATTTTACCCGAACCTTGTCTGAAAATCGAGCAACGGGTCTAACCCGAATCCAGTGATTGGATTATCTGCAATTAGTTTACTATTTGCAACGTTTCATGGCAAAATACTTTCCATGATAAATACTCCTGCAACAGGAGATTGGCATGGGTAAACCAAAGGGAGGTAATTCTGATGTCATCTCAACCGACAGTTATCAAGTTCTTCGCGCCTGTGATCGATGCCACTATCAATGCCCTGATGAATGCCGTTGATCAGAAGATGAAGGCCGGACAACGCCAGTTCATCCTGCTTATTTCTTCGCCCGGCGGCTCGGTTTTTCACGGCTTGAGCGCCTACAACTACCTGAAAGGGCTTCCCGCCGAGATCGTCACCCACAATTTCGGCAGCGTCGATTCGATTGGCGTGGTGCTCTATTGCGGCGGAGGAAGGCGCTTGTCTGTTCCTCAGGCCAGGTTTCTTTTGCATGGCGTAAGCGCGCAGTTTCCCCAGAACACCAACCTTGAAGAGAAGCAGCTTGAGGAGCGACTCAAAGGACTGCGAATCGATATCGAGAACATCGCCAAAGTGGTTGCCGCCAACACTGGCAAATCCGCCGAAGCCGTCACGCAGGCCATGCTCGATAGAACTACGCTCAATCCCGAAGAAGCAAAGGCATGGGGGCTGGTTCACGAAATTAAAGCAGAGTTGTTTTCGGCGAGTGCGGAGGTGATCTCGATTCATTATCAGGAGCAACCGAAACCGGTGGCGTGATTCGGTTTTCAAGGATAATTCAAGCCAGGGGGTTACTTCTCGCTGAACCAGGGAAAATTATGGGCATGCATGTTTTCACTTATGGCTCTCTGATGTTCGACCCAGTTTGGTTGAAGGTAGCGCGCGGCAGTTATGAAAAGATTGAAGCCAGAGTCTATGGCTACACGCGAAGAAAGCTGAAGGGCGAGATATATCCGGCAGCACTGTGCGGAACCGATGCCGACTGTGTTGACGGCATAGCTCATCTGAATGTAAATCAGGATGATATCAGAAGGCTGGATGAATTTGAAGGGCCGTATTATCGGCGGGAAATGGCCGAATGCCGGTTGCCTGATGGAAGCGCGATTATGGCGTGTCTTTATATCCTTGATGAGCAGTACATGAATCTGGTTGAAGACGAACCGTGGGACCCTGCCTGGTTTTCGAAAATTGGGGTTCAATTGTTTCTTGAAGATTAGGAGTTATTGGCGAATGTCCATTATTGCCATTCAAAACGATTTTCTGAAGCTTGAGATTCTGCCTGAAGCAGGGGCGAGCGTGGTGTCCTTGGCCGGACGGTTTGGTGATACTTGGATTCCCCTCCTGCGTGAGACTCTCCCGGAGGCAGTGGCGGCGCTCAACCCTTCTCTGATGGCGTCCTTTACCCTTGCCCCGTGGTCCAATCGCATCCCTGACGCCAGGTTTTGGTTTCAGGAATGTTGTTATCCGTTACGCGCCAACACGCCGGAAGGCTATGCCATACATGGCGATGTGCGCCGTCGGCACTGGCAAGTGACGGCGCAAAATTCTGCCGCGCTCACTTGCGCCATCGATTCCAGGGATTTCCCCGATTTCAATTTCCCCTTTCCCCTCACGGTTGAAATACGCTACGAGTTGGTTGGGACTGCCTTTGATACGACATTGACGCTCACCAGCCTGGGGCGCATCCCCATGCCGGCCGGATTTGGATTCCATCCCTATTTCAATCGGGCATTTGGCGCGCGAGGCGCTGATGAAGCCGAATTGCAACTTCAGGTATCGGGGGTGTACCCTCATTTGCCTGGGGGGCCGATGTCTGCGATAGCGCCCGGCCAGAACTTTGCGCGCCTGGCTCCGATTGGCGAACGCGATATCAATCATTGCTTTGGGGGATGGAATGGGCAGGCAACCATTGTTTATCCCCGTGCAGGGGTGCAGCTTCGTCTGGAATGCGACCATGTTCTGAGCCACGTGGTGATCTTCACGCCACCGGATAAGCCCTACTTTGCCGTAGAGCCGGTTTCTCACACCACTAATGGATTCAACCTGTTCGCTCAGGGTCAGGCAGGAACAGGGATACAAACGCTGGAGATGGGCGAATCGATGAGAGGGAGATTCAGGCTCAAGGTACTTGAGTAGTTTGAAAGTCAGTTCAGCATATACCTGGCAGCGCGCGATTCCAGCAGATCCCGGATCAATTCATCCCTGTCTTCCTGGATAGACTCGTAGAGCCGTGCATTTTCTAGGGCGATGGCGCTCAGATTGGCAACTGCCTGTACAAAGTAAATATCATCGGCAGTGAAGTGGCGCTGCTTGGCTGTGTACAGCCTGACTACTCCGATGATCTCTTCTTTGAGCATCATCGGCACGGAGAGGATGGATACAATGCCCTCTTTTTCGGCCTGCAGCCGATACTGTATCCTGTCATCTTCGGTTGCATCAAGTATTACGACTGGCTTGCCCTCCAATGCTTCGGAAATGCTCTTGTCAACAGATACCGGGCCTTTTTGGATATACCGGTCGCTCAAACCATAGGATGCGGTATGGATTAAGCCTTTCCGGTCCGGAGTGAGGAGTATTAGCGAGCATCCCTTGACGTTCATGGCTTTGACCACTGTTTCCACAAGGGTGTCGAGCACATTTTCAGGACTGCGGGCTGAATTTACGGAAGCCGCTACTTCGTATAGACTCAGGTAATATTTCCGCTCTTGTTCTTCCATTGGGGCACTCCTCCTATTGATTTTGGGTTTTTATTCTATGCTTCCTTTTTCAGAAAGTCAAGAGGAATTTATCTCCCGAATCCATCGATCCAATTGTCACCCCTTGTCTGAAGACTCGTCCGGCGAGTGCCAGTCGCTGTTTTAGGGTATCTGCATTTAGACCACTGAATCCGTGGATTCTTGACCTTCTGGAGCTTTGTGCTGAAGCAAACTGATAAATATACGGAGGGTGTTGTTCTTGGCGGAACCCGCCCCACCCGGAAGAGGAGTTGGTGGCGCAGATATCGCGCTGCGATATCTGCGCCACCAACATTTTTCTCGAGGGAGGGGCAACACCGGTTCGGAACTTTGATTGAAGGAGAAAGCAAATCCACGGATTAAGCAAATTGAGTGTGCTATAATCAGCCCGTAGTGGCGTGTTTCAGACGCGCCCCCGCTAATTTGATAAATGCCATGAGCACCTTCTATATCTGGACAATCGGCTGTCAGATGAACAAGGCAGATTCAGAGAGCCTCTCTGGTAAGTTATGTCAACTAGGTTATCGGGAGGGACAAAGAGTCGAAGACGCCGATATCATCGTGTTGAATAGCTGCGTGGTCCGGCAGAGTGCGGAAGACAAGGTGCGCAACAAGCTCTTCAACTTGAAGGCGCTCAAGAAAAAACGGCCCGAAGTCGCCATCGCGCTCACCGGCTGCCTGGTCGATTCCGATCTCACCGGCTTGCGGAACAGCTTCCCCCACGTCGATTTTTTTCTGAAGCCTCAGGACTTCGATGAATTGCTGGACTGGGCCAAAGAGTATGCTTCATCCCCCGCGCCAAAACCTGGCCATTCCCCCACCGCCTTCGTCTCCATCATCCACGGCTGCAACAACTTTTGCTCTTACTGCATCGTGCCTTACCGCCGGGGCAGGGAGAAAAGCCGTCCCGTGGCGGAGATCATCTCCGAGGTTCAAGGGCTGGCCGGGCGAGGGGTTAAAGAGATCACTTTGCTGGGGCAGAATGTGGATTCCTACGGACACGATTTACCCGATAAGCCGGACCTGGCCGATCTGCTTGGGGAGGTCAACAAGATCGATTGCCTGGCCCGCATCCGGTTCCTGACCTCTCATCCCAAAGATATGAGCCGGAAGCTCATCGAGGCCATTGCCTCACTCGATAAGGTTTGCGAGCACCTGAGCCTTCCGGCCCAGGCAGGAGATAATGAAATTCTGAGCGCCATGCGCCGGGGATACACCATCGAACAATACAAGGACCTGATCCGGCGCATCCGTTCTGCGGTCCCCGATATCGCCCTGAGCACCGATATCGTAACAGGCTTTCCCGGCGAGACTCATGAGCAATTTCAGCGAACCTTTGAATTGCTGGAGGAATTCCGGTTCGATACCGTTCACGCGGCAGCCTATTCGCCGCGCCCCGGCACCATCGCCTCACGTGAGCTTTCAGATGACGTGCCGGCCGAGGGGAAAAAAAGGAGATTGGGACAAATCGAGCAGCTTCAGGAGCAAGTTTCCGCGGAGATAAACTCCCGGCTTGTGGGGAAAACTATCGAAGTGCTGGTAGAGGATCGAAAAGCGGCTAAGTGGCAAGGCCGCACCAGAACTGATAAACTGGTGTTTTTCAATGGCGCTGGCGACTGGCTGGGAAAGCTGGTTCAAATCGAAATCAAAAGCGCCGGACCGTGGTCGCTCCAGGGAGCGCTGAAAGAGGATAACAATGAAAAATAAAAGGTATGATATCATCATCATCGGGAGCGGAATCGCCGGGCTCTTCACCGCTCTCCAGGCGGCCCGCGAAGTGGGGAGCGTGCTTGTTCTGACCAAGGGCAGCATCGATGAATGCAACACCAAGCATGCCCAGGGAGGCATCGCCGCGCCCATTGGCCGTGGCGATTCTCCCGAAAAACATTTTGAAGATACAATCGCCGCCGGCGCCGGTTTGTGCGATACGGTGGCGGTGCGTATTCTGGTTGAGGAAGCCGGAGACCGGATCGCTGATCTCATCGATCTCGGAGTTCCTTTCGATACCCAAAACGGTGAAATTGCCCTCACCAGGGAAGCAGCCCACAGCATGCCGCGAATTCTGCACGCAGGCGGCGATGCCACTGGCGAGCGAATCGAGGTAACCTTGAGCCGGGCGGTTCGCGCTTTGCACAACATTACTATTATGGAGAACTGCCTGGCTACCGAGATCATGGTTAAAGATAGCTCGGTTCAGGGGGTGATCGCCTTCGAGTCCCGAACCGGCTCAGTAGAAGAATTCCCCACCTCGAACATAATACTCGCCACCGGCGGAGCAGGGCGGCTTTTTAAATTGACCACCAATCCGGATATTGCCACCGGGGATGGCGTTGCCCTGGCCTACAAAGCCGGAGCCGAGGTCACCGATATGGAATTCTTCCAATTCCACCCCACGGCCCTCCGCCTGCCCGGCATTCCGGTATTCCTCATCAGCGAAGCAGTCAGAGGAGAGGGCGGACTTCTGCGCAACGTGGAAGGGCATCGCTTTATGCCCGATTACACTCCAGATGCCGAGCTGGCCCCGCGTGATATCGTTGCCCGCGGCATCGTTGCCGAGATGAAAAAGACCCAGAGCGACCGGGTGTTTCTCGATATCACTCACCTGCCGCGCCGCACCATCACCACTCGCTTCCCGACCATTTATCGGTTCTGCCTGGATCACGGACTGGATATCGCCAAGGGGCTGATTCCGGTAGCGCCGGCGGCCCACTATATGATGGGGGGAGTCAAAACGAATGTGTGGGGAGAGACCAACATAGCCGGACTTTTCGCCTGCGGAGAGACGGCCTGCACCGGCGTTCACGGAGCCAACAGGCTGGCTTCCAACTCCCTGATGGAGGTGCTGGTTTTCAGCAAGCGAATCATCCAAAAGGCCGTCGAAAGGGCCAACGGAAACTCAAGTTTCCCGGCCAGAGAAACGGTTGGGGAAGGTTACTTTGCCTTGAGAAAACATGATACTGCCGGGATCGCCACTCCCCTCAGACTGGCCATGCTGCAATCGCTCATGTGGGACAGCGCCGGGATCATCCGAAGCAAGGAGAAGCTGGAAGAAGCCGCGCGAATTCTTGCACACTGGCATAATACCCTGGGAGTGCCAACGGATCGGCCTTATTACGAACTCTGCAATATGGTGCTTGTGGGACGGCTTTCAATCGAAGCGGCCTTAATCAGGGAAGAGAGCCGCGGCGCTCACTTCCGCACCGATTTCCCTGAACCTTCACCGGCCTGGGAAAGACACCTTGTGTTCCGCAATAGGGATTGAAGGACGATCTCATTTGAGCCGTCCATGCTTCGACTGGGCTCAGCACGAACGGCTAGACTATATAAAAAGGAGAACTTGATATGGATTGGGGAATGGAAAACCGTCTGGCTAGGCTGATCCAACCCGATGGACATTGTTTGTTCCTGCCCATAGATCACGGATATTTTCAGGGGCCTACCCGAAAGCTGGAGCGCCCCGGTGAAACCATTGCGCCGCTTTTGCCCTATGCCGATGCCATATTCGTCACCCGCGGGGTATTACGTTCGGCAATTGATCCCAGGAACAGCAAACCGATCATCCTGCGAGTTTCCGGGGGCACAAGCGTAGTCGGGAAAGACCTTGCCGATGAGGGGATTATAACATCGATGGAAGAGGCCATCCGGCTGAACGTATCGGCGGTAGGCATTTCGGTGTTCATAGGCACAGATTATGAAAAACAATCGCTCCTCAATCTTGCCAGGCTGGTCGACGAGGGGGAGAAATATGGCATTCCCGTGATGGCAGTTACCGCCGTTGGAAAGGAATTGGAGAAACGGGAAGCTCGCTATCTTGCCCTGTGCTGCCGAATCGCTGCTGAGCTTGGCGCGCGGGTGGTCAAAACCTACTGGTGCGAGAATTTCGAAAAGGTGACCAACGGGTGCCCGGTGCCGGTGGTGATGGCCGGCGGGCCCAAGGCGGATACTGTTCGCGAGGTGCTGGCATTTGTCCACGACGGCATTCAGAGAGGCGCTATCGGCGTGAACCTGGGGAGAAACATCTGGCAGCATGAACATCCGGTCGCCATGATAAAAGCCCTGCGCGCAATTATCCATAATGGCTCCGGCGTCGACGAGGCGGAAGGGATTTTCAACGAGGAGAAAAAAAAGGGATAAACACCCTCACCCATCAAGAGCGTGACGCTGGAGGAAACGAGTTCACCGGAGTTGCGGGGCTGCTATGGGAAGAATCAGCCGCCGCTATGCTCCTTCAGCGCATCTTTGGGAGTAAACCCATCCAGATAGTATTCCTTCCACGTTTTCTCATCCAGGTTTTCAGCCGCCTCGCGGGTGTAATCAAACAGCTCAACCGCCTGCCGTTTGAGCTTGGCGAACCATTCCTCAAAGGGTTGCACATCAGCCATTGGTTTCTCCTTTTTCCCTAGCACAAGGAACCTCTGATTAAGTGATGCCCGCCACGGCGGGCCGGGGGTCTGGGGGTGTCCCCCAGATTCCCTTCTCTTCCCTCAAGATTGGGGGCTAGGGGGTTGATGAGCACTTGCTCAGAGCTTCCTCTTAAGTTTAGCACATCGGGCAACGGGTGCGCCCTTTCTTCCCTCAGAGAGGTATGTGGTAGAATATACCAACAAAGAAAGGCAAGATGAATTCAGCATCGCTGCGAGACTATTGCTTGAAGAAAAAAGGGGCAATGGAAGACTTGCCCTTTGGCGATGACGCTTTGGTGATCAAGGTGGCGGGCAAGATGTTCGCGCTGATCTTTGAAGAAGGGGATATCCCCGGCATAAACCTCAAGTGCGATCCTGCCCTGGCGCTTCAACTCCGAAAGGAATACCCCTCCGTAAAACCGGGGTACCACATGAATAAACAGCACTGGAACACCGTGGAAATCGATGGAAGCATCCCTGAAATGGAAGTCCGCAAAATGATCGATCACTCCTACGAACTGGTAGTGAGGGGGCTCAAAAGATCGGATAGGGAGTGGGTTCAAAGCCTCTAGTACTTGCTTACAAAGAAGGGCGTACACCGCGTTCATGTTTCGAGAGCCTCAGCACGAACGGAACGTTTTTTTCCGTTCGCCCTGAGCTGTGAGCACTTCGACTTCGCTCAGTACAGGCTTGCCGAACAGTCGAAGGGGAGCGAGAAAAAGTGAGCCATTACACTGAATAAAGTAAGCAAGTACGAGCTCGATGTTTTTTTCTGGTGTAACGACCATCAGATCGCCTGGTCGTGGATATATCAAACCGGCTATTTCCACAAGGTGTTTCCTATCTAACAGACTCCGGTATCTTGGGATAGTGGCTAGGGAAACCGTTATGAACCATGAAACATGCCGTCGGCGTTCCATCCGCCTCAAGGGCTATGATTACGCGCAAGCCGGGGCGTATTTCATCACGGTATGCACTCAGGGCAGAGAATGCCTGTTCGGGGAATGTGCCAATGGTAAATTCAATTTCAATGAGGCGGGTCGCATGGTTGAAGCGGTCTGGAATGAGTTGCCAATTCGTTTCCCTGATATTGAGACGGACACATTCGTTGTCATGCCCAATCATATTCATGGCATCATTATGATCCATTCGGAAACCCGTAGGGGCGATCCTTGTGATCGCCCTGGTATGGGCCATCGTAGGGGCGAATACAAGATTCGCCCCTACGATGGCCCTGAAAAATGCGGCGGTAATAAAAACGGGACGTTATCAGGGTCATTGGGACGTATCATTCAGGCATTCAAATCCATCACAACGGTTTCCTATGTCGAAGGCGTCAGCCGCCACGGTTGGCCACCATTTCCGGGTCGATTGTGGCAGCGCAATTATTACGAACATGTTATTCGCAACGACGATGATTTGAACCGAATTCGGGAATACATTCAGAATAACCCGGCGCGATGGTCCGAAGACGAGGAAAACCCGGAACGGGTCAATCCGACGACGTAGGGGCGAATACGAGATTCGCCCCTAACGGGCGATCACAAGGATCGCCCCTACTCTGCCATTTGAGGGGCACCGCCGAAAGGGTTGCAGACATTGCCGCTGGTCCCCTGCCGTCGCCCCCCGCGCAGAGCGTGGATTGTGAAACCTGTAGAGGGGCTTAAGAAAAGGACCTCACCTGAACTCAGGACAACTCACTCTCCTCACCCGGCTCTATCTTGTGCAGTTTGTCTTCGTTCTCTAAATAATCGATGTACAAAACACCGTTGAGGTGGTCTATCTCATGTTCCAGGGCCTGGGCCAGAAGCCCATCCGCCTTTATCCGAACCCCTTTTCCCTGCCGGTCAAGCCCTTTGCAGGTCACCGATTCAGCCCGCTTGATTTCGCCTCGATAGCCGGGGTAGCTGAGGCATGCTTCGGTAACTTCCCTCTCCCCCGATTTCTTGATAATCTCAGGATTGATCAGCGCAAATGGTTCCTCGTCCTCCATTTCAATGGTGATGATCCGCAGCAGCTTCCCGATCTGAGGAGCAGCCAGTCCTGCACCGCTAGCCTGTTGCATCGTCTCGATCATGTCGTCAATAAGCTTTTGAACCGACTGACTGATGATGCTGACGCGCTTTGATTTCTGGCGCAGAACCGGATTCCCGAAACGTAATATGGGCAATATAGCCATTGAGATTACTCCTAGCTCAATTATAGGTAGGAGAGTCTGAGACTGTCAAATGACATTTGGAGTCAGGCGTGAACTCAGCAAGTTAAGGAAATTCACGGATCATGCTGCTATCTGCAATAGTTCATTATAGAAAATCACTATTAAAGTTGGATGTTATATAGGATAATTGTATAATGCACTTTTAGGTGGTGAAGTCATGGATAGAAAATCACATTGGGAAAATATATACCAGCATAATGACCCTTCAAAGGTCGGCTGGTACAGACTGCACCTGGAGAAATCTCTGCAACTGATTGCTGAAGCTGGTTTGGAGAAAACTGCTGAAATCGCCGATATCGGAGGCGGCGCTTCAACACTCGCAGATGACCTTCTGGACAGGGGATTTGCCAACGTCACTGTTCTTGATCTATCATCACATGCCATCGATAAGGCCAGGCAACGGTTAGGGAATCGCTCCGGTGCAGTGACGTGGATGGAAGCTGACGTTACTAAAGACTCGCTCCCTCATAATCGATACGAGTTGTGGCACGATCGGGCCGTTTTCCATTTTCTCACCAGTCCGGAAGATCGAAGCTCATATGTTGCTGCTGTAAAGGAATCGCTCAAGCCAAACGGGCACCTGATAATAGCCACTTTTAGCCCTGAAGCTCCGCCGCGATGCAGTGGGTTAGAAGTAGTGAGATACACAACCGCCTCGCTCGTTCGTGAATTTGAGGGAAGTTTCTATCTCATCCGAAGCCTAGAGCAAGAGCACGTAACACCATCAGGTGTCAGGCAACCATACATTTATTGCCACTTTCGGAAATCGGATTTGTGATTCGGGGGAATCAGCCCAGTCCCACCGGATCGATATCCACCGTCCAACCCGGCCCGATAGTTATC
>Ga0265296_1004914_pt1 | contig 11331 bp, 10 predicted proteins | sample MunlanPumphouse1_FD_189073 | JGI IMG/M metagenome (GOLD analysis project Ga0265296, IMG submission 189073) | Groundwater microbial communities from a municipal landfill in Southern Ontario, Canada - Pumphouse #1 | ecosystem: Environmental > Aquatic > Deep subsurface > Groundwater | place...
TAAAGGTCCATACCGGCTGAGTGCTCGGTCATGTATCGGGGCAAAGGTACGTCGCCATCCGTATCTTCTCTTACCCTTTTTATCTGAACCTTAACCTCTTCCATCTTCTTTAGGAACTCCTAAATTTCTGAACGAAACCTAACAACTGAATAAGTACTTACAAGAACAAAAATACCCAATTAAAAATCAGGTGTCAAGGCATTTCTAGGTTGGGTTAAGTTTGATGAAGCCGTCAAATTTGCTTGACATGGGTTATTAAGATGTATATAAATTCGAGGTCAAGGTAGTTTTAAACCCTCAATCCGTCAGAGGCGGAGAGAATTCAAAACTCTCACTGGAGGATATTGGAAGGATACCAGATGAAAGATATGATTGTTCAAGGTTTTTTGGACAGTGCTGATTTAAAGGTAAGATTTGTTAAGGAGAATGTTGATAGGATAACATCTGTAGTCGAAGCGATTACCAATTCTATTAAACAGGGCAATAAGATCATCCTTTTTGGTAATGGCGGGAGTGCTGCTGACGCTCAGCATATTGCTGCCGAGTTTGTAAATCGCTTCTTAATTGAGAGGCCCCCCCTCCCGGCGCTGGCTTTAACTACGGACACTTCTATAATTACAAGTATAGGTAATGACTCAGATTTCTCTGATATTTTTTATAAACAGATAAGAGCTTTGGGAACGAAGGGAGATGTGGCTATTGGACTTAGTACAAGCGGCAACTCGCTCAATGTTATAAAAGCCCTACAGGCTGCAAAGGAAATGGGTTTGAAGACAGTTGGGATAACAGGCAAGAACGGGGGGGAGATTGCAAAAATAGTAGATTACTCATTAAATGTTGCTTCGGACAGCACCCCTCGCATTCAAGAGGTACATATTACCATTGGCCATATTATCTGCGAGATGGTTGACTATCTACTATTTCCAACCAGAAATGCATAGTGTTATTAAAACATTGGTGGTAACCGGCTATGATGTTGCCGGCTACTCAAACGACCTGGAAAATAGCGACGTAGAACGTCTTCTCCAAAAACCCTTTAATTACTCTGTTCAAGGGTATTGGGTGTCCCAGTATCTACAGGTTTTGTTATATTAATCATTATGGGCCCCAGGGGGGTATCATCAAATAGGGTACGGTCCACCTCTTTATCAGATGCCTTTGATTCAAATCTCAACTCAAAGGACTTCTCATCGCTCTTGTGCCCCGCCTTGTCAACTATATAAAGAGACAATTCAATATGAATACCCCATAAATCCTGATGAGAGGTATAGGTAGGTAAGTACAAATAACCGGAGAGCTTCTTCCTTTGCTCCGGTTTAATCTTAACCAAATCAAAAGGATACGGATGCCTGCCGTCCTGAAGTGTAGAGCAGACGAATCTATCCATATCACCGTCTACATCGGAAGCGTTAACATAAATCTTCCAGGTGTCCCCAGACACAATTCTGTCCTTAGCAAAAGTAGCAGTGATAACTGGGGGGTTAGAACCATATCTGGCCTCTCGATCCTCGAGTGTCGCACAACCAAGGGTAAAGGTAACAAAAACTATTACAAATAGCCACACCATTTTTACCCTTCTAAAAATATCCATAGTTTCCTCCGGAAGCTCTCTTAATTATGGTCAAATTGTTATAGTCATTTTATCCTTAAAGACTGCTCCTGTACTGGCTGACGTTACCAGTTTCGAATATCTATAAACATAGCCTTCTTTTATTTTAGGTTCTGGTGCTTTCCAACCTCTTTTCCGTCTTTCAATCTCTTCATCACTTACTTTCAGAATGAGTCTTTTGTTTGGTATGTCTATCTCTATTACATCTCCGTTTTCTACAAAGGCTATAAGCCCCCCTTCGGCAGCCTCAGGGGATATATGGCCAATAGCAGCCCCCCTTGTTCCCCCGCTAAATCTACCGTCTGTTATAAGGGCTACATCTTTATCCAACCCCATCCCTGCTATAGCAGATGTGGGTGTAAGCATCTCCCTCATTCCTGGTCCTCCCTTGGGCCCTTCGTATCTTATCACCACCACGTCGCCAGGTTTTATTTTCATAGCTAAGATGGATTCTACTGCCTCTTCTTCTGAGTCAAACACCCTGGCTTTACCCTGGCTTTTTAACATTTCTGGCGCAACAGCGGACTGCTTAACCACCGCACCATCCGGTGCCAGGTTGCCTTTCAGAATGGCAATGCCTCCCTCTTTATGATATGGATTTTCTACAGGTCTGATAACGTTTTTGTCTATTACTTCCACACCTTTTAGGTTTTCTCTCAGGTTTTTGCCGGTAACGGTTATAGCATCCTGGTCTATTAAACCCAGTTTAGCAAGTTCTGCCATAACGGCTGGTACACCACCTGCCTCATTTAGATCCTGCAAACGATGAGGGCCTGCAGGACTCAGACTACACAAATGAGGAGTTTTGTCACTCATTTCATTGAATACATCTAATTCTAAGTTTAGCTTGGCCTCATGGGCGAGGGCAGGGACATGTAAGACAGTATTAGTAGAACAGCCCAAAGCCATATCTACTGCAATAGCATTCCTGAAAGCTGATATATTAGCTATGCTCCTTGGCGTTATGTTTTTTTCAAGGAGTTCCATTATCTTTTTGCCGGCAAGCTTTGCAAGCCTCCGCCTCGCTGCATAAACTGCTGGGATAGTACCATTTCCTGGAAGTCCCAGTCCTAAAGCTTCCGTTAAACAGTTCATGGAGTTGGCAGTAAACATCCCCGCACATGAACCGCAGCCCGGACATGCCATATCCTCCAGTTCTTTTAGCTCATCTTCACTCATTTTGCCTGATTTAACCGCCCCAACCCCTTCGAAGACTGTAACAAGATCAATATCTTGCCCCCTCCTTTTTCCTGTAAGCATTGGACCACCACTGATTACTATAGATGGAATATTCAGCCTCAATGCAGCCATTAACATCCCCGGCACAATCTTATCACAGTTGGGTATCAGGACCAATGCGTCAAAGGGATGGGCACAGGCCATAATCTCTATAGAGTCTGCAATAAGTTCTCTGCTGGCAAGGGAGTATTTCATGCCCTGATGGTTCATGGCAATACCATCGCATACACCGATAGTAGAGAACTCCATCGGGGTTCCTCCAGCCGATCTGATGCCTGCCTTCACCGATTCGGCAATATCTCTGAGATGTATGTGTCCAGGGATAATCTCGCTTTGAGAGTTTGCGACTCCAATAATAGGACGTGTGATTTCTTCGTCAGTATAACCCATAGCCTTAAAAAGAGAACGATGGGGGGCTTTTTCTAATCCTTTCTTCATTAAGTCGCTTCGCATTGCAGTCTTCCTCCTGTTCTATTTTTTCTTTGTGCCTCTGTGCCTTCGCTCCTCTGCGCCTACCTGAATATACTAACGAACTATACTGCTGGTTGTCAACATCTTTTGTGACTACTCAGTTAGGCACAAAGGCACAGGGCACCAAAGGCACAAAGGCAAGAGATATGAAGAGAATGAGTTGATTAAGTTCCTATAAGATGTTTACAAAGCGGTATTTGGACAGGTTGTGTTATGCATTCCGATCGTATTCCTTTGAACTTTGTGCCTATGTGCCTTTGCCCCTTTGTGCCTGAGTAGTTACAATCTTTTAACCAAACGGCGGAAAGAGCAAAGATAGTTGTTGAACTAGCCACAGGCTACTGCCTTGTTAAATAATCGTTGACTAAATTTTAAATATTTAATAGAATTACAATATATCTGGAATTAGAACACTCATATAGTGAGCGGGCATAGCTCAGATGGTAGAGTACAAGCTTCCCAAGCTTGGTGTCGCGGGTTCGAATCCCGTTGCCCGCTCCACTTTTAATCAAAGAGGAAACCTAATAAGCTATGGGTTCATTTCTTAAATCAAACATTTTTTTCTTGCAACTTATGGAATTTCGTGTTATTTTTTAAATGTCAATTTATTAAAGTTCACTAAAAGTGGGCTTAAAGCCCACTTTTTTATTATAAAAGGGGTTTTAGTGTGACTCCAACCCCCCAAATGAGCAACAATGTCTGCTGATATTCTGGAATCTGTAAGGGAGATAGTAGAGCCGATTGTTATAGCTGAGGGCATGGAACTTGTGCACATTGAGTACAGGAGAGAAAGAAGGGGGTGGGTTTTAAGGCTCTATATCGATAAAGAGGGAGGAGTAACAATAGATGATTGTTCTAATATTAGCGGACAGACAAGTCATCTGGTGGATATAGACGAGCTGATTCCACGTTCCTATTTGTTGGAGGTTTCTTCTCCTGGGCTCGGCAGACCATTGAAAAGAAAAGAGGATTTTGTAAAACATAAAGACAGACTGGTTAGGTTTAAAGTAGACGATCCAATAGGTAGATGGAAGAATTTTAAAGGTAGGCTTTTGGATTATAAAGATGGGGTGGTAAAAATTAAGGTTGGAGATGAAATTATCAATTTGCCTTTCAATAAGATATCGGAAGCCAATTTAGTATACAAGTTCTAATCGTAACTACTCAGGTAGGCACAAAGGCACAAAGTCGAGAGATCTGAAGAGAATGAGTTGTTTAAGTTCCTATAAAATGTTTACAAAGCGGTACTTGGACAGGTTGTGTCCTGCATTCCGATCGTATTTCTACAACTTTGTGCCTATGTGCCTTTGCCTCTTTGTGCCTGAATAGTTACTTCTAATCTATACTTAAATGACCCAAAATAAAGGGAGATTAAAAAGTGATTTCGGACCTGACCCGTTTGATTGATGAAGTTGGAAAAACCAAGGGAATTAACAGAGAAATACTTATAGAAGCTTTGGAATCTGCTATGTTGACAGCGGCTAAAAAGAAATTTGGCCCCTATCAAGAGATTGAAGCCAACTTTAATGAAGAACTGGGAGAAGTTGAACTGTTTGAATTTAAAACTGTAGTGAATGAGGTTAAAGACCTACGTGTAGAAATATCTTTTGAAGAAGCTGTTGAACTGGATCCTGGAGTCGAGATTGGTGATAGCCTTGGTATGAAAATGGATGTAGGTACATTTGGCAGGATATCGGCTCAAACTGCTAAGCAGGTTATAATTCAAAAGGTTAGGGATGCCGAAAGAGAGAATGTTTATAACGACTACAAAGATCGTAAGGGGGAACTGGTTAATGGTATGATCCATCGTATTGACAGAAACAACATAATTGTTAACTTGGGAAGATCAGAGGCTATCCTTCCACCCCATGAGCAGGTGTCAAAAGAGGTCTATACTCAGGGGAACCGAATTAAAGCCTATATCTTGGACATTCTCAAGTCTTCCAAGGGGCCACAGATCATTCTTTCGAGGACACACCCAGGATTGCTTATAAGGCTATTTGAGGTTGAAGTTCCAGAGATTTCTGAGCAAATTGTGAAAATTAAAGGTGCTGTGAGGGAACCGGGCAGCAGAGCTAAAATAGCAGTCTACTCGGAGGATTTGGATGTTGATCCGGTCGGTGCTTGCGTAGGTATGAAGGGTTCTCGGGTACGAAGTGTTGTACAAGAGTTGCATGGAGAGAAGATAGATATAGTTCCATGGAGTGATGATCCGGCTAAATTTGTATGTAATGCCTTGTCTCCTGCAGAGATTTCCGAAGTGATAATTGATGATTCAGGGAAGATAATGGAGGTCATTGTTGCTGATGATCAGTTATCTTTAGCTATTGGGAAGAAAGGACAAAATGTACGTTTGGCTGCCAGACTTACAGGTTGGAAGATAGATATCAAGAGTGAATCAAAAGTTGCTGGAATTTCAGAAGACATACATAATGCCCTTATTGATATTCCTGGGATAGGCTATTCTACAGCAGGTGCTTTATTTAATGGGGGTTTTTTTTCAGCATATGACATTTTTAGTGCAAGTATTGAGGAGCTTACCAAGGTAGAAGGTATAGGTGAGAAAAAAGCCGATAGACTTAAAAAAACCACTGAAGAATACTTAAAGCAAAAGGACTTAGAAAAAAGCGGTGAGAACCCGACAAAAGATATGTCGTTAGCAAGCGGAGAGGAAGATAAGACGAAGTAGAACTATGTTCCTTTTGGGGGGATAGAATGGTTAGAGTGTATGAGTTGGCTCAAGAATTGGGGATGACAAACAATGAATTCATTGATGAGCTTGAAAAGCTGGGTATAGAGGCTAAGAACCACATGAGTTCTATTGAGGAAGAAAAAGTTGAGGTGATTAAAAATCGTCTTGCTGGAGTTAAAGCTCGGGAACTTATTGAAAAGAGAGTAAAGCCTACGGTTATTCGTAGAAGGATGAAAAAGATAGAACCGGACATTGAAACGTTGGATGCCGGGCCTGTTAAAGCTGAATTACCAAAGGTTGAAGAACCTTTGCCGCAGGTGGCTCCTCCTTCAACTGCACCAGAAGAAATTGTCGAAAAAAGGGAAGAACCTGTCGAAGGAAAAGCGATTGAACCAGGAAAAGTGGTGCCTGAACCCGTTAGTATTGAAACCGAGCTTCTCGGAAGGAAGAAGGATTTAAAAAGACTTGCGGAAATAGAAGAGGATGAAGATCAGGCGAGGGTAAAACCTGGCAAAAAAATTACAAAGAAAGAGGCTGAAGACCCAACAAAGTTAAAGCCCTCCAAAAGGAAGGTAATTTATAAGAAGAAGGAAGACCATGCACCGAAGGATTTATATGAAAAGGAAGATGTTCTTGAACCTTCTAGGGGCCCAGCGGTAAAGAAAGGACCACATAAGCGGATAAAGAAGAAGACAGAGATTACTATTCCAAAGGCAATTAAGAGAAAGATAAGGATATTAGAAACTATTACGGTTAATGAACTGGCTAAGAAGATGGGAATTAAGGTGGGTAATGTGATAAAGAAGTTGTTGGACCTGGGGGTTGTTGCAACGATTAATCAACCTTTGGATATTGACACTGCCTCCTTAATTGCCAGTGAGTTTTCTTACGCTGTTGAAAGTATACCAATAGATGAAGATATTTTGGAAAAAGAGAAAGATGCCCCTGAGGAATTAGTGCATAGGCCGCCTGTGGTTACTGTAATGGGACACGTAGACCATGGAAAAACCTCTCTTTTAGACGCTATACGTGAGACTAATGTCATGGGCAAAGAAGCAGGCGGTATTACACAGCATATAGGAGCCTATCACGTAAGTCTTCCAAAAGGTGACATAGTATTTTTAGATACCCCAGGCCACGAAGCCTTTACAGCGATGCGGGCTAGGGGGGCACAAGTTACCGATATTGTAGTTCTGGTGGTGGCGGCGGATGATGGTGTGATGTCTCAGACAGTTGAGGCTATAAACCATGCAAAGGCTGCCGGTGTGACACTGATGGTGGCGATTAATAAAATTGATAAACCCAATGCAGACATTGAGAAAGTGAAGAGAAACCTCATGGAATATGGACTTGTCCCAGAAGAGTTGGGGGGAGACACTGTCTTTGTGGAGGTTTCTGCTAAGAAAAAGCTGGGTATAAATGACATCCTGGAGCTTATCCTATTACAAGCCGAACTATTAGAATTAAAGGCCAATCCTAACAAGGCAGCCAAGGGAGTTGTGATTGAGGCGAAACTGGATAAAGGTAGGGGCCCGGTAGCTACTGTACTTATTAAAGAAGGCACCTTAAAGGTCGGTGATCCCTTTGTAGTTGGAGTAAAATTTGGGAAGATAAGAGCGCTGATTAACGAAAATGGAGAAAAGGTAACACAAGTGGGTCCGGCTATGCCCATAGAAATTATCGGACTTTCTGGAGTGCCCGAGGCAGGGGACAGCTTTGTTGTAGTTGATGACGAGAAGAAAACAAGACAAGTTGCATTGTTCAGACAGCAAAAGAAAAGGGAGTCTGAACTTGTTAAGACGAGCAAAATTGCATTGGAGAACCTTTATGATAAGATTCAAGAGGGGTATGTAAAAGAACTGAATATAATTGTCAAGGCAGATGTACAGGGTTCGATCGAGGCTCTTCTGAAGGCATTAAATGAACTGAGTACTGATGCTGTAAAGTTACATGTTATTCATGCCTCCGTTGGTGATATAGGAGAGTCTGATGTTATGTTAGCCTCTGCTTCAAATGCAATAACCATTGGTTTTAACGTTAAATCAGATACAAAGGTTCAGCAAATTGCTGAACAAGAAAAAGTGAGTATCAGGTTTTATAGTATTATATATAATGCAATATCCGATATGAAGAAAGCCATGGAGGGCTTATTAGATCCAATCCTGGAGGAGAAGACATTAGGAAGGGCAGAGGTAAGAAGCACATTTAACATATCCAGGACTGGCACTATAGCCGGTAGTTTTGTTCTCAATGGAAAGATTGTAAAGGGTGAGCATGCTCGTTTATTACGGGATGATGTAGTAATTCACGATGGAAAGATATACTCATTAAAGAGATTTAAGGACGATGTAAAAGAGGTTGAATCTGGCTATGAATGCGGTATAGGAATAGAAAATTTTAATGATTTGAAGGTAGACGATATTATTGAATCCTATACTTATGAAAAGGTTTTAGCAACCCTGTGATTTGAGGCTGAAAATAGGTTCAGAGTTAAGGGTTCACTGTTCACCGTTTTTTCGTTGAATTATCAAACCCTGAACTGTGAACTCCGAACGCAAGAAGATGGTTATCGGTGTTTGCCGTTTGGATATTATGATACACGACAACTCTTCCTTGAAAGGGAAGCGCCAGGTTTTAAAACGGGTCATTGATAGGGTTAAACAGAAGTTCAATGTATCTATAGCAGAGGTAGGGGAGAACGATAAGTGGCAAAGAGCGCAGGTGGGTTTTTGTGTGGTGGGTAATGATAAAAGATATGTCAATTCTTCTTTAGACAAGATAGCTAACTTTATAAATGACCTGAGAGTTGTGGACCTACTCAACTCAGAGATAGAGATACTTGATTTTTAATATATAACCCTAACACTGGGGATTTTTAATGGATTACAAAAGGGCTGATAGGGTTTCTGACCTCCTTAGAGAAGAGATCGCTCAAATCTTATTAAAAGACATTAAAGATCCCAGGATTGGTTTTGTGACAATTACTGACGTTGAAGTAACTGATGACCTTCGTCAGGCAAGAGTATTCTTCAGTATGGTTGAGAGTGATAGAGAACTGGAAAAGACTACCAAGGGGCTAAATAGCGCATCCAGTTATATTAAAAAGAAATTGGGAAAGAGGTTGAGAATGCGTTATATCCCAGATATTGTCTTTAAATTTGATAGTTCATTAAGGTACGGAAGCCATATCGATAGTATCCTTGAAGGCTTAAAAAGGACCGTCTCTGACTGACGAAATGGAAGCGAAAATAGTCGAAGAGATAAAGAGGAACAAAGCCTTCCTGATCGCCTCCCATATTAATCCAGAAGGCGATGCCATAGGCTCAGCCCTCGCCCTGGCAATTTCCTTAAAGAATATTGGCAAAGAGGTAACGGTTTTTAATCAGGACCCCATCCCTCGGAATCTCCAATTTCTGCCTATGAGTGCGGAGATTATTCATGAGATAGACGGGTCTCTTACTTTTGATGTAGCTTTTGTTTTAGACTGTGGCGACCTTGATAGGGTAGGTAAGGAAATTGAGAAGATAAGAAAAATAAGAAAAATAATAAACATAGATCACCATATGACTAATAGTGGATTTGGTGATTTAAGATTGGTTGATTCACAATCCAGCTCCACTGCAGAACTCATATATGCTGTTCTAAAGGATATTCCCATTGAGATTACATATGAGATTGCTCTTAACATCTATACTGCTATATTAACAGATACCGGTGCCTTTTGCAATTCTAATACAACTGAAGGGACTTTTCATATTGCTAGTGAGATGGTTAGGATAGGTGTCAACCCGGCTAGTGTAGCTGAGAAGATTTACCAAGAAATGCCTGTTCCCAGGCTAAAATTACTGGGGCTGGCGTTGAATACCTTGGAGATTTTAGACAATGGAAGGATAGCTTCCGTTGTGGTAACGCTTTCAATGTTAAGAAAAACAGGGGCTACCCCAGAACTCACGGAAGATATGATAAACTACCCTAGATCCATTTTGGGTGTAAAAGTGGCAGTCTTATTCAGGGAGGTATCCAGGAATTATTATAAGATTAGCCTTCGATCCAATAAAGATGTTGATGTTGCTGATATTGCCAGGGAATTCGGCGGAGGTGGGCATCCTAATGCTTCGGGTGGAAATATGAAAGGCAGTCTATTAGAGGTAAAGGGAAAGGTTTTTGAGGTGGTTAGTAAAAGGTTGAATTAATGAATGGTATATTAATTATTGATAAATCCTCTGGGATTACTTCTCATGATGTTGTGAAGAGGGTGAAAAGGTTACTCAAGGTTCATAAAGCAGGGCATACAGGCACCTTGGACCCTCTGGCTACCGGTGTTCTCCCTGTTTGTATAAATGAAGCGACCAAGATAGTTCAATTTCTAATAAATGATGACAAGGAATACGAAGCAGATTTAAAGCTGGGTATAGAAACAGACACCCAGGATCTGTTTGGTAGAGTGATTAGAGAGTCTTGTCAGATTCCAGGAGATCACAATAAGATAATTGATGCCTTTATAAATTTCGAAGGTAATATTAAGCAAAAGCCACCAGTATTTTCAGCCTTAAAGTATCAAGGAACTCCCCTTTACAAATTGGCAAGAAGAGGTATATACGTTGATACCCCAGAAAGGGAGATAAAAATATTCAAAATTAATGTTACCAATATTGATCTTCCCTATGTTTCATTCAATGTGTCCTGTTCTAAGGGTACTTATATTAGAACATTATGTGCTGATGTTGGTAAGAGGTTGGGTTGTGGTGCCCACATGGTTGGGCTGAGAAGGATAAGAAGCGGCAGCTTTTATATCAAAGATTCTCATTCTCTAGATGAGTTAGAAGTCCTGTTCAAAAATGGGGCAGTAAAAGACAAAGTAATCCCATTAGATAGAGCTTTAAATAACTTACCTCAGATAAAGGTAAATGACGATCTGGCAAAAAGGGTTAGACATGGTAAACATATTATAGTCGACGATCTGAAAGACATTTGTCTATCCCATATTAAAACAGGAGAAAGTCTAAGGATTACTTCTTTAAAGGATGATCTAATCGCTGTAGGTGAGTCTTTGATAACTTCTCCATTAACTGACAAGGAAGAAGGGTGGGGTATGGCTTGTAGATTGATTCGGGTTTTTAACACTTAGTCATTCATCAAGATCGTTCTTTACAAAGAAGGGTATGTGTGATAAGAATCGGTTAGATAATTTCTTGACGGCTTCGTAAAAAGTCCATCTGCGGCGTTCCGCTGCATCCTCAGTCATTGCAGCGTACAGGTAAGTACGCTTCATTCCTTCGGATTTGCGCGCCTTGCATCTGGAGCTTTTTACTGTGCCGTC
>Ga0265296_1004915_pt1 | contig 11317 bp, 11 predicted proteins | sample MunlanPumphouse1_FD_189073 | JGI IMG/M metagenome (GOLD analysis project Ga0265296, IMG submission 189073) | Groundwater microbial communities from a municipal landfill in Southern Ontario, Canada - Pumphouse #1 | ecosystem: Environmental > Aquatic > Deep subsurface > Groundwater | place...
ATAATTATGGAAGCGGATATTGCAATAATCGGCGGCAGCGGAGTTTATGATGCCTCCATGCTGGATAATGTACGGGAAGTAGAGATAGATACGCCTTTCGGGAAGCCGTCGGACGCTATTACCATTGGTTCTTTTGGCGAGACCAGTGTTGCATTCCTGCCAAGGCACGGCAAAGGACACAGGATATCACCCAGCAAACTAAATTCACGGGCGAATATTCTTGCCCTGAAGAAACTCGGCGTGAAACGGATTATCTCAGCTTCAGCAGTCGGCAGCCTGAAACTTGAACACAAGCCGCTCGATATTGTGATTCCTGACCAGATTTTCGACAGGACAAGGATGCGTGAAAGCACGTTCTTTGATGACGGGCTTGTCGTCCATGTTGGTTTTGCCGACCCCTTCTGTCCTGAGATGTCGTCGCTGCTTGCTGATATTACCAGCGACCGGGGGTATTCTGTCCACAAGAATGGAACCTACGTCTGCATGGAAGGACCGCAGTTTTCCACACGGGCGGAATCAAGGGTTTACCAGAACCTGGGATTTGACATAATCGGAATGACAGCGCTTCCTGAAGCAAAACTTGCGCGCGAGGCTGAGATATGCTACAGCATGATAGCGACCGTAACGGATTACGATGTCTGGCATGAAGAGGATGTCAATATCGAAACAGTAATCGCCAATGCCATGAAAAACGAGGAGGCAGTTCGTAATATCATTAAAGAGGCGATACCGCGGATTTCTCTTGAGCGTGATTGCATCTGTTCCAATGCTTTAGCCGGCGCAATAATTACATCGCCTGAGAAGATTCCGGTTGAGGCGAGAAGAAAATTGAATGACCTGATAGGGAAATATTTATAATTTTAATCGTGGATTTCAATGCCGCAAATCCTGTGTGTCTCTTTTTTTATCCAGTTCAAAATGGTTATATGCTTTCAGGTAGATGAATGACTGATGGCTGTGGTTAAAGAGGTTAAAGAAAATGGAAATATTTTCACCGATGCGCGAGACATAACCATGGTGGAGCTGGGGCGTGATGATGTAACTGTTTCCCTGACACCGGGTAAAATTATATTATGGTTTGGCAGGCAGGTAAACGAATCATTAATACAGCAGGTAGTTTTTGGTATATCGGATATAGATTCATCTTTAAATCATGAACAGGAAGTAATATGCGATTTTAATGCCATTTCCGAGTATGAGAATATGGGCTATGTACTGACATCGTATGCAAAAACCAAAGGCGGTTACAGGGTGATTTTCAATGTTCCGTTTTCAAAGAAATTTGCGCTTGCTCATTTTGTAAAATCCATTGTAAAGCAGCTTCGGGAGAAAGATGTGAGAAAAACTCTCCACTGGGATGGGAGCATTGACAGGATGAATCTGATATACAACGAGTTAAAAAAGCTTGACGGGTGGGAACTAAAAAGGATTGAGTATAAGGGCGAAGAAGAAAAGGTGACTTAAATGCAGAGAGAAAATGAATGTGAGGCTACTATTGTATCGATGAACCTTATTGCAGACCATATAAAAAAAGCCGCATCAAAGCTGGACAGAAGCTCTGTTACATCTCTCGTAAACGGCATACTGGGTTCACAAAGAATATTCCTGATGGGGGCGGGAAGGTCGGGACTTGCTGCAAAAGCTTTTGCCATGAGGTTGATGCACATGGGATTTAATGTTTACGTTGTGGGTGAAACAACTGCCCCGGCAGTGCAAGAAGATGACCTGGTGATTGCAGTATCAGGTTCCGGAGAAACGCCATCCATTGCAAGTCTTGGCGCTATTGCAAAAAAGATAGGCTCAAAACTGGCAGTCGTAACCTCAAATAAGGGGTCGACCCTGGGGAATATTTCAGATATTGTTGTTATAGTTCCGGGCAGACCCAAAGAAGATATTATTCTGGAGGATTATCACGAACGGCGAATGGTAGGATATCCAGAGCTGGCGCCTCTTGGGACTATATTTGAGATATCAGCGCTGGTGTTTCTCGATGCTGTTATTTCAGAGATGATGGTCAGGACTGGAGCAAGTGAGGCAGAGTTAAAAAAAAGGCATACAGTGTTTGAGTGATTATGTTCTCGCAGCGGGTAAAGGGCATCGACATCTCAGGAATCAGAAAGATGTTTGAGGGCGCAGGTCCTAACGCCATCAATCTTGGGCTGGGACAGCCTGATTTCGATACGCCTGAGCATATTAAAAAGGCAGCTATCGAGGCTATCAATAAAGGTTTTACCGGTTATACAGCGAATCTTGGGATTCCTGAATTGCGGGAAGCCCTGTGCAGGAAATTTGAGCGGGAGAACCATTTTACAGTAGAGCTAAACGAAATTATCGTCACGTCAGGCGCCTCCGAGGCGCTTCATCTCGCGCTGCAAGCCCTGGTGGATACAGGCGATGATGTCCTGATACCTGACCCGGGATTTGTATCATATTCGCCTCTGGCAAAGATGGCTGGAGGAAAAGTCGTGGGCGTTCCGCTTGGGGAAGAACTTACAATGACTCCCGATGCTGTGAACGAGTGCATAACTCCTAAAACCGTTGCGTTAATTATCAATTCACCTTCAAACCCAACAGGGACTGTCCAGACAAAACAGGAGATTAAAGGGCTGGCGGAGATTGCCGAGGATAACGATATTACGATAATATCAGATGAGGTCTATGAGCATTTCATCTACGAGGGCGAGCATGTAAGCCCTGCGCAGTTCACTGATAAAGTAATTACAATCAACGCAGTCTCAAAGACATACGCCATGACAGGCTGGCGCATCGGTTATGCTGCCGCGCGGAAGGAATATGTCGAGCAGATGCTGAAAGTACACCAGTATATCCAGGCATGCGCCTGCTCGATAGCGCAGAAGGCGGCGCTGGCTGCTATTGAGGGACCGCAGGAGTGTGTGACCGGGATGCGCGAGAGTTTCAGGGCAAGAAGGGATATTTTGCTGGAAGGATTTGCTTCAATGGGTATTAAATGCGTCAAGCCACAGGGAGCTTTTTATGCGTTCCCTGAAGTTGCGGATGAAGACGCGCCGGGTGAATTGCTGAAGAACGGAGTTATCGTAGTTCCTGGTTCGGCTTTCGGGGAGCATGGGAAGGGGCATATCAGGATTTCGTATGCAGTTTCGGAGGGGAATTTGAGGAGGGCGATTGGGGTGATGGGGAAGGTATTATAAATTTTACTTATCTCAATACTCTGTTGTGTACATTTATAATTTAGTGCTATCTTAAGCGCGGTTCTAATTACTACCGACTGTTGACATCTTCTTTAGATAGCAATCTTTGAAGATTAGATAGGACTACAGGCAAAAATGTGTGCAAAATTTTAATATGAAGTTAATTATGAATTAATCATGAAGTAGTTATTTATATAAGTAATTACTAATTAATGAAAAGGGAGATAAACTATGAACGAAACTATAATCCATGCAAACTTGCCTAAAAAAGTCCCAACTGCTGCTCTTTCAGCCCAAGCAGCAGCTGCTTGTGCAGCGTTCTCGAATGATGTGGTAAGAGAAGTTTTGGTTTCTTTGGGAAAATCTAAAGGTAGTTCACCAGCACAATTAGCGGTTGCTTCTGCTATTAGTTCTAAAAAAATTGTTGAAAGCATTGGGGAACTTGATAAGATTGGTTTGGTTGAAAAAGATGAGAAGGAAATTAAAGATTTTGGAGAAGAATGGGCATTTTATAAATTAAAACCTGAAGGATACCGAATAATTACTGAACTTGAACAATTAGGAAGTAGATGACTCCTGACATAGCAGCAATAATAGTAATCACAGCTATTCTTGTTTTTATATTTGAATATATAAAGTTTTTTAATGAAACTCGCTCGGTATCCATTTCTCTTTTCCTACATAAACAACTGTTATTTCCACTTTGTGTTTATTTATTCATATTGATGTTTATATCTATTTTAGCTATTTTTTCTCTTCGTTATTTTACTTCCTTTGACGATTACGAATTCCCTATAAATATAATGCTTATATCTTTTATGAGTAGCATATTTTCAACAGGAATTATAAACAATATAGAATTTTTTATATCTGATAAAGAAATGAATAAACTTAGAAAAATAATTAATGATTACAGGAGGAATATCGTCAGTGTTTTTAAGAAAATTGAAACAGTTGAGATGAGAAAAATTGGAAGTAAACTTGAAAAATCAAAGACTCTTTTCGAGTTAAAAAATGAATACAAAATGATAAATCCAGATAAATTTCCTGAACTTGAGGAAAAATATAAAAATCGATCGGAAGATGAGCAAAAATCTAATTTTGCGTTTGAGATCGTAACTGAAAATTTGGATTTAGCTAAAAGCTTAATTCAATGAATAACTCAATCGCAAAGTAATATAAATATCACAACATCCATCCTCATTGTGCTGAAATAATCCCACAATTCCTCCGTGTGCAGCGCAAGCATATCCTTAATCCGAGCAAGTAACTTTTCTTTAGGAACATAAACGTTACTATTTTAACGGATGGACAAACCCTTTTCAAACTATAGCAATAGCTGCATTCTTAAAAATCAGTACCTTTCAATAACCCCGATTATCTCCTTAATATCCCTTATCACCACATCCGCCTCCTCGCAGAGCAGCGGCGGACACTTTCCTGTCTGCTGTATGGAAAGCACCCCTAAATCAGCAGCGCGCATCGCAAGAATATCATTGATGCCATCTCCCACCATTATCACTTTGTCGTATTGCTGCTTTAACTTTTTCACTATTTCTTCTTTTTTCTTCGGCGTGGCTATCTCGAACACCCGGTCAAGAGGCACATTCACGTTATTCGCAAGCGCTCCCAAATTACGCATGCTGTCGCCCGATGCAATATATACGCCAATATTTCTATCATTAAGGGTCTTAATCACATATGGCGTATTGGAATAGATTTTCCCGCCTGTGCAAATAACATAAGGGATGTTTTTTGAGTCCACATCAATAACCAATCCCACACCCATATAAAAAATATTCTTACATCGCTTTTTCACAGAAGCCATAACATCCTGAAGGTCGGACATTTTAGCTTCAGTGTCATTTTCAACAGCGGCTATGGCAGTATCTTTATCCACATGCGCCCTTGAACATCCGACCTCTATATCAATGTTATATTTCCTGATAAAATCCGAAACCAGCATTCCAGGCGGGCAGTTTACCAGTTTATTGGAATCCACCTGCATCACCAGAAGAGCGCAATATGGTTTTCTCCCGACAAGTTCTGTGGTTACTACTTCATCCAGATATTCACCGGTATGTACGTTCTTTGCCACGCGATACATGCGAAGCAGTGTTCCAGCGCTATCAAACACAACTGCAATTTTCATAACTAACACACGTTTTTTATGGGTAATTATCTTTTCCGGGGATTGTGTTGTATAACATATAGGCAAATGTTCGCCTGGCAGGACAAACAGAAAAAAAGAAGGGCATCTGCTTTTAACTTATGGATAGGATAGGACGATTTTCTTGAAAAATGGAGTCAATCGCAGATACCACCAATACTATAATGATTATTCATAGTATTTAAATCCTTTCATCAGCCAGGATATCTGCAAGCTTTGCCAGTTCCTGTGGCGCAAGATTTTCAGCCCTCCCGTCAATCAGTTCAGCAGGGAGTTTCTTTATTGCAATGCCAATATCCCTGATTCCGAGAGCTGCGGCATTATTTATTATGGCATTTCGAAGCTTCTTTCTTCTCTGCGAGAAGGCAGCTTTGATAAATCTCATGAAAAAATGCTCATCCTTTACATCATACGGCGGCGGTCGCGGCGCAAGCCTGATTATCGCGGAGTTAACCTCTGGAGGGGTACTGAATGCGCTCCTGGGCACCACCTCCATGATTTCAACATCAGCATAATACTGTACTGCTATGGAAAGCCTGCCGTAGTCTTTACTGTTCGGTAAAGCAACCATTCTCTTTGCGAATTCATACTGGTACATCAGAATCCCGAGTTCAAATTTGTACCGCAGCAGTTTGAAAGTAACAGGGGAGGAAATAGAATATGGAAGATTAGCTATTACTTTGTTAAAATAAGGGAATTCTATTTTAAGAGCATCCCCTATAATCATATCAATGTTTTCCCTCCTTTCAAAAGAAGAGGCAAGCTGGGCATCCACCTCGATTGCTATCACCCTGCCTGCCTTAGCTGCAAGTTTTTCGGTCAGGTTGCCGTAACCAGCGCCGATTTCAAGTATAGTATCAGTTCTATTTAATTTACCGTATTGGATTATCCTGTTGAGAACCTGTTCATCAACTAAAAAATGCTGGTCTTTCTTATACCATTTTGTCATCTTTTAGGCGGCATCGGGGTTGTGAAGATTCGGTACTTTATGTTTTCATCCTTTAATTCGTCAATAACCCTGTGCGCTATCAGCTTCTCAGGCGAATGAAGACCTTTCACCCGCTCAACAAGGGCTTTAAAGCTTGCAAATGCTCCCTTCTTTTTTTCTTCAATTATTCCCCACATGAGTTTTTTCCCTATCCCAGGCAGTAACTCAAGCATGTGCAAGCGTGTTGTTATTGGGTATGCTTCATTAAAGAACGATAAAAACCGGCTTTCTTTTGCAAGAACAATTTTCTCTATCATGACAGGGAGTTCCATCTGTGCGCCATGGGTAAGGTCGTTAAATGTAATGCGTCTCCTGACATGGTCAATTACAGGACGATCGCCTTCGCCTATATACACCCTGTCCTGGGACGTTGGGGCAACGTTCTCTTTTGGAGCCATTTCCATGAGAACAAAATGTTTCTCTCCGACGCCCTGAACGAGAGGTTTTTTCTGGTACATCGGGCGCGTATCGTCTGAACGCCCATAAGGTAAATAATCCAGAACATACGCAGTATCTTCTTTTTCCAGTTTTTTCCCTAATGTTATCATAAAATACCACTCTCGTTGGTAGCCTCTCATTAAAATAAATGTTTATATAGTTTTATAATTATTTCAGGTGTATTTTGCAACCAGCTCCAGAATCTGTTTAAGTTCAGGTTCGCTGAGAGTGTATCGTTCTTTTGCATAAATTGACCTGACTTCATCATTGGACATTGGAAGAATGTCTGCAATCCTGACAGCTATTTCGGGCTTCATTTTTTCAAGCTTCAAGAGTTCATCCATTAATTCCCTGGATTTTTTTGCGTCAAGCCTGCTAAATATTTCAGCATGGGATATTGCTTTACGAAGTTCATAACCGAGTTCCTTGCTCTCGTTTTCTCTCTCCTTTTTTACCTCTTCAAGCAGGTCCCGAACCTCTCCAAGAGTCACTATCTCTTCACTGATAATCTGCTTAACGATCATGTTTCACCAAACCAATTTATTTTTGCGGGGTCAAATGCTCAGGCAGAATGATAACTTCCTTCATGAGCCCGCCATCTCTGACTTTAACTATATAGGCACGACCGCGCTGGCTCACAACTTTTCCGGTTCTTCCCTGAAACTTGGGATGCGGCATTCCATTCTGGATACTGGGATCAAGATCGATATTTACAATATCTCCCTCTACGAATTCCTGAATCGCCCGGCTAATCGGAGATAATCCTTTCTCTCGTACTGTTTTTTTGAGTTTATATCTTGATTTTCTTCTTGTTCCGTGGGTTTTTGCCATAATATTCCTCTGAACCCCTTTCCCCGTATTTAAATACGGGGTCTATACGGGGTCTTAATTGTTATCCTACTTTTATTACCTCAAGTTCTATAACCTTTGCCCCGCTTCCCAGAAGTGCCGCTATACTGGGTACAGTGCGTCCGTTATCGCCTGAAACCAGTTCCTTGACATAGAGCCCCCCGTCACAATTGATGACGAGGACTGCTGTATTTGTATCAAACGACTCAAGCTCGGTTGAATGAACCTTACGCACTCGTTCAAGGTCGGCGCGCCGATGAAGCACTCTGGTGGGGGTATTCTGTTTGATGAGAGTTCCGCTTATTATGTCGAGGGATGATTTAAGTTTTTCCTCTGTTGTACTATGTTCTATTTTAAGGCGGTACACTTTATTGGCTTTCATGGATTTTAGCTGCTCAACGGTTTCACTCTCTACGAATTTAAGCCCGATAACCTCGATTTTCCCCCCTGCTTTGCTGTTAATCTCTGATTCAAGCGTATCCAGGTTTATTTTCCTTATATGCGGCTTCTTCGCTTCAACCACAAACGGTCTGCCATCGCCCAGCATCAGCGCGTCGATGTCCTCGCGTCCCGCGCCGTGGAAGGCTGTATCTTCACACCCGGCTGCTGTTATAAGATGCGGCTTGATGAGTTCATCCACTGATTCCTGATACATCCTGCCCGTATTGCCGCAGCGTTCGCAGCCCCTGCCGCCGCATTCCCTGCAAGGCCACCTGGTCTGCGGGATGCCGCGAACAAGTTTCCTGTACCTGCCGTAGATATATAACGAATTTATCTCAAGTCCAACCCTATCATTTTCAAGGTCAAGCAGCGCTACAATTTGCGGTTTTTTAAGATTTGCCCGCTTGCCTGTGAGCTTTTCAACACGTTTCCCGACTTCGCGGTTCAATTCGGTTTTAAGCGGCTCTGCAAACGTAGTTCCGCTTTCTGCCCAGATAATTTCCTCATTCTCGGCTAATAATCCTGTTACCTTTGTTCCTACAAGGAAATTGTCGTATTCGTAATCAGAAAGCGCCGTGATAGCCTTTTTCGCCCATGAATCAAGATGCTCGAACAGGTTATTGCATACCCAGCATTTGCCTGCGCTTTTCGCAAGCTTTTCCTGAAGCGTTTCATCTTTTTGGGCGCCTGCCTCCATAGCAAGCACGAGTTTCAATGCTTTCCCGCGCTGGTCGTTGCCCAGTCCGGTTGAGAGTTTTGCGAACTGCCTCCCGAGGCAGTGGTCGCATATGAGACCTTCATGCATGATTTTGCGCGCTGTATCAAGAATTGTCATCTGGCTCTGAATATGCGATGTGTTCTAAATATGTTTCTCTATTCGTATTTTTTCTGCCTTTACATTCCCCGCAATTCTGACACTTTAAAAAAAGAATTTTTTGTTTTCTACATTAATCTTTTCTTTATCACAAAGAAGTATCCTGCTGTTGCACTTACCATGAATCCGACTAATGCAAATGCCCATCCCATGTCTGCCGCAGGTTGTGATGCTGTCGCCGTGGGCGCCAATGTTTTTGTGGTCGTTTCTATCATGGCTGCAGGCACGGGTGTTGATGTTGCTACTGCTATGCCTTTAATTCCACTTATCGCGAAATTTGGGAAGGCGCCTCCTTTAGATTCCATGTAGGTATATTTGTCATCCATTCCAGTTACCTTTGTTTCCAGCTTATTCCACGCATCTCCTGCCCGGTTGAGCATGAATATCTCCTCCGCTTGAATATTATTCTCTGCCAGCCATGAATTTTTAACCCGGAATGTTATTATGGCTTCCTTTATGTTCCTTGGCACTGCAAAACCAGACGTCCCAACCCAGATATTAACATTTTTATAAACGATTCCAGGAGCAGGGGTCTTTACAAGATATGAAGTGTTTTTCAATATTTCTACTAACGTAGTGATTTCCCCGGCATTGACGTTGCCTGTTATATTGACAAATAGTATGGGATCGCTGTGAGTGAATTTATATGATGTAACATTATTTTTGAATATGTGCAGGTCATATTTCTCTTTTGATTCGACGTTTGTGTAATTTTCACTTGAGGTTCCACCACCGCCTCCTCCACCGCTGCCTCCGCCTCCTGGACTGGTCGGTGGAGTGGATATCGGTTCCCCAAGAAGCGCAAATATACTGAAGCTTGTTATGTTGGCATATACGTAGTTCTGCGCTGGTTCAACACTATTTGTGCCGCTCACTTGCGCCCACGAAGAGCCATTATGCTTCCACATTCGCAGCGAGCTTTCATTTAAATTTGATACATCGCTATCGGTGTAACTTACGTTCAGAAAGAGCCATGAGTCGGCGCTGTTATTTGTTGCATTAATATACTTGCCTGTACCTGAGTAACCGCTCGGGGCGCTTGTTGGCGAGGAGGCTGATTTGATTGATATGTCTTTGCCTGTGAATGAAATCGTGGGATTTATGGAGAGATTAATGACGGTGTTATTTACCGAATCTGACGCAGAGAAATCCCAGAACGTATTGTTTAATGCAGTATTATCTGTTAGTGTGTTATTGCTGGAAGATTTAAGAGAGAACCCATAATCACTGTTAGAGCTTGTGGTATTATGTAGTACATTATCGTTGGAAGAAGATATATAGATTCCAGTTTTGCTATTGGAAATTACGGCGCTGGTTATGGTGTTGTTGGTGGAGGAGACAATAGCAATTCCATATCTGCTGTTCGAATTTGCGGTGCTGTTTGATAGTTTGTTACTGCTGGATAAGGCAATCAGTAATCCAAGGTCATTGAAGCTTGAATTGGTATTAGATATAGCGTTGCTGTTGGAAGATGCGAGGGTTATCCCATATAAGTTATAGGTTACAGTTATATTTTCTATTTTTGAGTTATTAGTGTTCCAGAGCAAAACGCCCCAAACGTTTTTTGTAAGGACTACGTCTTTAACTGTGATATTATTGCATAAAATACAATAGAAAATGCCTGCATTTGTTGAGCTATCATAAATTAAATCCGAAGCGTTTTCTATGTATAGAATAGGCTTGCCGTCAACAGTATTGTTTATGGGGATGCTATTGTTAAAATGCGAGTTTTCACTGCCAGTTAGTGCAAAATTATAACGATTACTGCTCATGTTATTATTCGTCAATGTATTATTGCTTGAGGTTTCTATAAAAATTCCAATATTGTTAGAGCTTGCATTATTACTGGTTAAAATATTATCACTGGAATAACCCATAGCTATTCCAGCATTATTCGAACTTGCATTGTTACTGGATAAGATATTGCCGCTGGAAGAGACTATAGATATACCCAAGCCGAGGTTTGAACTGGCGATGTTGCTTGTTAAAGTGTTGTTATAGGAATAGGAAAGAGAGATGCCATAATCATTGTTTGAGCTGATATTGTTATTGACTAAAGTATTATTATTGGAAGAGGAAAGATAAATTCCAGCATTCCGATTCAAGCTTGCAGATATATTCTCGACTTTTGAATTATTTGTGTTCCAAAAAAAGACTCCTATAACATTTTTTGTGAGAGTAAGGTTTCTGATTGTAACGTTGTTGCATAAAATACAGTAGAAAGTACCTGCATTTGTTGAGCTGTCGTAAATAGCATCAGAAACATTTCTGATATAATAGATAGGCTTGCCGTCAACTAAGTTACTTGTATTGATGCTATTATTAAAATGTGCATCTTGCCATCCATACAAATAAAAATTGTAGCCATTACCAGTCATGTTATTGTT
>Ga0265296_1004916_pt1 | contig 11315 bp, 9 predicted proteins | sample MunlanPumphouse1_FD_189073 | JGI IMG/M metagenome (GOLD analysis project Ga0265296, IMG submission 189073) | Groundwater microbial communities from a municipal landfill in Southern Ontario, Canada - Pumphouse #1 | ecosystem: Environmental > Aquatic > Deep subsurface > Groundwater | place: Canada...
CGGCCAAGGCCGCCGTCGACCGCGCCGGCCAGTACGCCTACCGCGACCGTCGCAACAAGAAGCGTTCGTTCCGCGCCCTGTGGATCCAGCGCATCAACGCCGCCGCCCGTCTGGAAGGCTTCACCTATTCGCAGTTCATGCACGGCCTGTCCAAGGCTGGCATCGAGCTGGACCGTAAGGTCCTGTCGACGATCGCCGCCGACGAAGCCAGCTTCAAGGGCATCGCCGACAAGGTCCGCGCCGCTCTGGCCGCCTAAGTCTCGCGATCACGCTCAAGCAGCGAGGCTCCGCGAGCCGAGCGCTAGCGTAGAAGACCGCGCTCAAGCAGCTCAGCCCCGCGGGCTGAGCGGTAGCGCAAAAAGAAACAACGCCCGTCCCGGTTTCCGGGGCGGGCGTTTTTCATGGCCAAGCCTGACTTTTCGGCGGATCGGGCGTTGGGATCGGCAGCGGGCTCGGCTGGCGAACTCGCGATCGAGGAGGCTGTGCTGATGTCCATTGCTCGCGTCACCGAAATCACTGCGTCGTCCACCGTCAGTTTCGACGACGCCATCGCCCAGGGGATCGCCCGCGCCGACAAGACCCTGCGTCATGTCGAAGGCGCCTGGGTACAGGAACAGAAGGTCGTGGTCCGCGACGGCCAGATCGCCGAGTATCGGGTCAATATGAAGATCAGTTTCGTCCTCGCGGACTGACACGGATCGACGCTGAAGGCTTTGCGTGACGGCCGTGTCGGGCTAGACGCTGCGGACCATGACCGATCTCGCCCAGCTAGAACTCGACCTGATCAATGCCATCGGAGCGGCCGAAAGCGTCGCTGCGATCGAAGAGGTGCGTGTCGCCGCCCTCGGCAAGACAGGGGCCGTCTCCGCCCTGCTGAAGGGGATGGGCGCGCTCAGCCCCGACGAACGCCGCGAACAGGGGCCGATCATTAACGGCCTGCGTGACCGCGTGACCGTGGCCATCGCCGCCAAGAAGGCCGAGTTGGAGGCCGCCGAGCTGGACGCCCGGCTGCTGGCCGAGCGCATCGACCTGACCCTGCCCAGCCGTCCGCGGCGTAAGGGCGGGGTGCACCCGACCATGCAGGTCATGGACGAGATGATCGCCCTGTTCGCCGAGATGGGCTTCGCCGTGGCCGAAGGCCCGGACATCGAGGACGATTTCCACAACTTCACCGCCCTGAACTTCCCGCCAAAGCACCCGGCGCGGGAAATGCACGACACCTTCTTCCTCAAGCCCGACCCGGAAACGGGCGAGCGCAAGGTGCTGCGCACCCACACCAGCCCGGTGCAGGTGCGGACCATGATGAGCCAGAAGCCGCCGATCCGCATCATCGCCCCGGGCCGCACCTTCCGTAAGGATTCCGACGCCACCCACACCCCGATGTTCCACCAGATCGAGGGTCTGGTGATCGACCGCGACATCCACATGGGTCATCTGAAGACGACGCTGGAGACCTTCATCGCCCGCTTCTTCGAGCTGGACGACGTCAACGCCCGCTTCCGCCCGCACCACTTCCCCTTCACCGAGCCCTCGGCCGAAATGGACATTCGCTGCGACCGCTCTGGCGGCAAGCTGACCCTGAACGAGGGCGACGACTGGCTGGAGATCCTCGGCTGCGGCATGGTTCACCCGAACGTGCTGCGTAACTGCGGCATCGACCCGGACGAGTACCAGGGCTTCGCCTTCGGCATGGGCGTGGATCGCTTGGCCATGCTGAAATACGGCGTCTCCGACCTGCGCCCCATGTTCGAGGCCGATACGCGCTGGCTGGCGCACTACGGCTTCTCCGCCTTCGCCGCGCCTAATCCGGCCAGCGGCCTCAGCTGATTTTTCGAGCTCAAGACATGACTGACACCCAAACCAACGCTGCCCCGATCTCCCTGCCCTTGCTTGGTCCCGGCCCGGACTACAAGCGAGTCACGGTCTGGCTGCCGCAATTGTTCCTGGAAACCAGCCGCGCCGGCGCTGGGTCCTTACTGATCGAAAACCGCACCTTCAACGAATGCCTGATCGAGGGGCCGGCAGTGTTGCTGGCGTTGGAGGGCTGCCAGTTCGATGGTTGCAATATGGGCGACGCACACGGTGATATCCGCAGCCTGATGCTTCAGCCGTCCAGCCCCCAACGTGTGACGGGGCCGATCCCGTTCAAGAACTGTACCTTTATCAACTGTCGCTTCCTCGGCGTTGGCTTCACCGGCACGCCCTCCTTTATGGACAGCCTGACCAGAGCCCTGGGCGGAGCGCCCGCATGAAGTTCACGCTTTCCTGGTTGAAGGATCACCTCGAGACCGAGGCTGACGTCCATCAGATCGCCGAGGCCATGACCATGGCCGGGTTGGAGGTCGAGGAGGTCCATGATCCGGTCGCCGCCCTGGCGCCCTTCACCGTGGCCAAGATTGTTTCGACCGCGCGCCACCCTGACGCCGACCGTCTGCAGGTCTGCCAGGTTGAGACCGTGGATGGGATGAAAGAGATCGTCTGCGGCGCCCCGAACGCGCGTCCGGGCCTGACCACCATCTACGCCCCCATCGGCGCCTATGTGCCCGGTCTGGGCGTGACCCTGGTCGAGAAGCCGGTGCGCGGCGTCGTCTCGCACGGCATGCTGTGCTCGGCTTCGGAGCTGGAGCTGGCTGACGAGAGCGACGGCATTCAGGAGCTGCCGCCGGAAATCCCGGTCGGGACCCCGGTCGCCGGCCTGTTCGGCGCCGAGCCGGTCATCGACTTCGAGGTGACGCCGAACCGCCCCGACTGGCTGGGCGTGGCCGGCATCGCCCGCGACCTGGCCGCCGCCGGCGCCGGCACGCTGAAGCATTTCGACATCGCCGTGGTGCGCGGCGCCTTCGCCTCGCCGATCTCGGTGCGGCTGGACGCGCCCGAGATGTGCCCGGTCTTCGCCGGTCGCGTCATCCGGGGCGTCAAGAACGGCCCGTCGCCGGCCTGGCTGCAAAAGCGCCTGACGGCCATCGGCCTGCGCTCGATCAACCGCCTGGTCGATGTCACCAACCTGATCGCCTACGACCGCGCACGGCCCCTGCACGTCTATGACATGGCCAAGCTGTCGGGGAGCGAGATCGTCGTGCGCGCCGGGCTGACCTCGGCGGAAACCGGCGAACCCGAGCACCTGATCGCTCTGGACTGCAAGACCTACAGCGTCGCGCCGACCGACTGCGTCATCGCTGATGCTGCGGGCGAGCGCCCCATCGGCCTGGGCGGCGTCATGGGCGGCGAAAGCACCGGCTGCGACGAAGCCACGACCGACGTCTTCCTCGAAAGCGCCTGGTTCGAGCCCATCGTCATCGCCCAGACGGGCCGCACCCTGGGCATCCATTCCGACGCCCAGTACCGCTTTGCGCGCGGCGTCGATCCCGTTTCGGTCACGCCGGGTCTGGAGCTGGCCACGCGCCTGATCCTTGACCTGTGCGGCGGCGAGCCGTCCGAGATCGTCTTCGTGGGTGAACCGCCCGCCAGCCCGGCGCCCTTCGCCTTCGACCCGGCCTATGTGAAGCGCCTGACCGGCATGGCGCTGTCCGACGACCGGATCGGCACCATCCTGGGCCAGCTCGGCTTCCTGATCACCGCCGGCGGCGCCGATCAGGTCGAGCCCTGGACCGTCACGCCGCCGTCCTGGCGTCGCGACGTCGAAGGGCCGGCTGATCTGGTCGAGGAGGTTGCCCGCATCGAGGGCTTCGACGCTCTTCCCAACACGCCCCTGCCTGAGGTCGCCCGCAACGCACGCGGCGTGCTCAGCCCGCGTCAGGCTCGTGTCCGCGTCGCCCGTCGCGCCCTGGCGGCCCTGGGCTATGCCGAGGCTGTGACCTGGTCCTTCACCAAGCAGTCGACCGCTGTCCTGTTCGGCGGCGGCGATGAGCGTCTGGTGCTGGAAAACCCCATCGCCGCCGACCTCGACTGCATGCGGCCGTCGATCCTGCCCAACCTGATCCAGGCGGCGGCGCGCAACGCCGCGCGCGGCCATGCCGACGCGGCCCTGTTCGAGGTCGGCCCGGTCTATCTGAACGACCAGCCGAACGGTCAGCGCACGGCCATCAGCGGTCTGGTCGCCCCCCATCCCGACCGTCATTGGGGCGGTGCGGGCGAAGACGCCCTGTTCGGCCTCAAGGGCGACCTGTTCGCCCTGCTGGAGGAGATCGGCGCGCCGGTCGCCTCGCTGCAACTCGCGCAAGGGTCCAACCAGAGCTGGTGGCATCCCGGCCGCTCGGCCCGTCTGCAACTGGGGCCCAAGAACGTCATCGTAGAGTTCGGCGAACTGCACCCGCGCGTGCTCAAGGCCCTGGACGCCGACGGCCCTCTGCTGGCCTTCGAGGTCATTCTCGACGCCGTGCCGGAACCGCGTGGAAAAGGCGGCAAGGCGCGTGGCGCGGCGGACCTGCCGAACCTGATGCCGCTGAGCCGCGACTTCGCCTTCCTGATGGATGAGGCCAAGGCTGTGGGCGACCTGACCCGGGCCGTCGTCGGCGCTGACAAGGCCCTGATCGCCGAGGTGCGCGTCTTCGACGTCTATCGCGGCCAGGGCGTGCCGCAGGGCCAGAAGTCGGTCGCCATTGAGGTCGAGATCCAGCCGCGCGCCGCCACTCTGACCGAGGCCGAGATCGAGGCCCTCACGGCCAAGGTCGTCGTCGCCGCCGCCAAGGCCGGCGCGGTCCTGCGCAGCTGACAAGAAGCTGGAGCGAAAGCTCCGGCTTCTTTCTTTTTGGGGCCTGCCTCTTCCGTTGGGCTGTTGAGCCGTTCTGACGAAGCCTTGATCGGGTTGGGCGGCGCGGAATACAGCCAAGCAAGGTTCGGTTAACCTTAAAGCCCCAAGGCTGCCGCAAAAGACACGGACGGTAGGTCAAGCCCGCGACGATGGGCGACCCGTCCTCTGTCAGGAGCCTCGACATGCATCGCCGCCAACTGATCCGTTCCAGCCTTGGTCTCGCCGCCGCCGGCGCCCTGCCCGTGGGCCTCGGCGCCTGCGCCTCGACGCGCCAGCCGACCGACCCCAACTATCCGATCGCCTCGGACCAGACGGCCCAGGCCTATACCTTCGAGGAACTGGTCGCCGCCGGGTCGCGCGAGATGGGCATTGCCGCCGAGGCCATGGGCTCGGCCATCGAGCGCATCTTCGCCGAACAGGGCGACCGCCCGACCGCCTATATCGCCGGCGAAGAAGCCGCCGGCGCGGCCGCCGTGGGCCTGCGCTACGGTCGCGGCGCCTTGCACATGAAGGATCTTTCGGCCTCGCAGGAAGTCTTCTGGCAGGGCATTTCGATCGGTTGGGATGTCGGCGGCAACGCCAGCCGGGTCTTCACCCTGGTCTACGGTCTCTATCACCCCGACATGCTCTATCGCCGCTACCCCGGCGTCGAGGGCTCGGCCTATCTGGTCGCCGGTCTGGGCGTGAACTATCAGCGCGCCGACGGCATCGTCCTGGCCCCCATCCGCACCGGCGTCGGCCTGCGCCTGGGCGCCAACGTCGGCACCATGAGCTACAGCCGCCAGCGGAATTTGTTGCCTTTCTAAAGGCGAAGAGGCGCTAGCGCTCGGCCCGCGGGGCCTCGCTGCTTGAGCGCCCCCGCCTTTCATCGTCATCCCGGAAGCCCGTCAGGGCTATCCGGGACCGCAGGAAGCGCGGGCGTCTTTGGCGGTCCCGGCTCTTCGCTCCGCTACGGCCGGGATGACGAGGAAATGAGCGCGTCTAAGCCCTCGCGCCAGGTCGGGTATCTGGGCCGCCAACCCAGCTCGGCCTTGGCGCGGGCGTTCGAGAGGCGTTTGTTGTCGTTGTAGAAGCGGCGCATGGCGTCCGACACGGACGGGTCGTCCAGCGCCACCTCGGGCGGTAGGGGCAGGTTCAGCCGTGTCGCTGCCCCCGCCATCACCACGTCCGCCGGGGCCGGTTCGTCGTCGGCCAGGGTGTAGGCGCGGCCCGGATGCGGGCGAGCCATGGAGGCGAAGAAGCCCGCGACGGCGTCCTCGACATGAATCCGATTGAACACCTGTCCGGGTTTCTTCACCAGCCGCGCGGTGCCGTCGCGCAGGCGATCCAGCGGCGACCGGCCGGGGCCGTAGATGGCGGGCAGGCGGAAGATCTGCACCGTCAGCCCCATGCCGCGCCCGGCGTCCAGCCAGTCCTGCTCGGCCCGTACGCGCCGCGCGCCCTCCACGCTGGCGGCGTTCAGGTCGTCGTCCTCGAAGGCCCAGCCGCCCGCGCGGTCGCCATAGACGGCGGTAGAGGAGACGTAGCCGATCCAGTCGGGATAGGCGCCCGATGCGGTGAGGGCCGGGACCAGGGCCTTCAGTCCGGGGCAGCCGGCGCTGTCGGGCGCGGCGGTGACGAGGATGGCGGAGGCGACGGCCACGGCCGCTTTCAGGGCTTCGGCGTCGGCGGGATCGACGGCGATGACGCCCGCCGCCGTCAGTTCCGCGCGGCGCGCGGGATCGCGTGAGGTGGCGAAGGCGCGGCCCTGCCGCCGGAGGGCTTCGCGCGCCGCCTCAAGGCCCAGGTAGCCGCCGCCGAAGACCAGCAGGGACGGGGCGGCGAGGGCGGGCTGGGTCATGAGGGTCCGGTCAGGCGATGCGGGCGGCGGGCGCGGGCGTGACAGCGACGCCTTGTGACTGCAGCGCTTCGGCGCGCTTGTCGTTCCAGGCCGAGACGCAGGCGATCTTGCTGCGGTCGGCCCGGTCGGCGTAGCGGCGGGCGATGTCGGTGACATCGGCCATCAGACCCTCGGCCAGGGTGATCGGCTTCAGGCCCAGATCGCGGAACTGGTCATTGGCGACGACCAGTTCGTTCTCGTCGGCCTCCTGGCGCGGGTTCGGCACATTGTGAACCTCGGCCCCGGTCATCTCGGCCACCATCTGGGCCAGGTCGCGGACACGGCGGCTCTCGGTCATCTGGTTGAGGATCTTGACCCGGTCGCCGGATTTCGGCGGGTTCTTCAGCGCCAGTTCGACGCAGCGCACCGTGTCCTGAATGTGGATGAAGGCCCGCGTCTGACCGCCCGAACCATGGACCGTCAGTGGATAGCCGACCGCCGCCTGCATCAGGAAGCGGTTCAGCACCGTGCCGTAGTCGCCGTCATAGTCGAAGCGGTTGATCAGGCGCTCGTCCTGCTTGGTTTCCTCGGTCTGTGCGCCCCAGACGATACCCTGGTGCAGGTCGGTGATCCGCAGGGCGTCGTTGCGGGCGTAGAACTGGAACAGCAGGGCGTCCTGGGTCTTGGTCATGTGATAGATGCTGCCCGGGTTGGGCGGGAACAGGATTTCCTGCTCGGTCGGGCCGTGGTCGGTGTCGACCGTGACCTTCAGATAGCCCTCGGGGATGCGCAGCCCCGCCGTGGTGTAGCCATAGACCCCCATGGTCCCCAGGTGGGCCAGGTGGATGTCCAGTCCGCTCTCGACCATAGCCGCCAGCAGGTGATGGGTGGCGTTGATATTGTTGTCGACCGTGTAGAGCTTGTGCCGCGCCGACTTCATCGAATAGGGGGCGGCGCGCTGCTCGGCGAAGTGGACGACGCTGTCGGGCTTCCAGTCGCGGATCAGGGCGACGAGGCGGTCGAACTCCTGGCCCACGGTCATGTTGACGAAGTCGATGCTGCGGCCCGAGACCTCGCGCCACGCGGCGATGCGCTCGCCCATGGTGCGGATGGGGGTCAGGGACTGGACCTCAAGCTCGTTGTCGATGTTGCGGCGGCTGAGGTTGTCGACGATCAGCACATCCCAGCCGCGCGCCGACAGGTGCAGGGCCGTAGGCCAGCCGCAGAAGCCGTCGCCGCCGAGAATGATCACGCGCATTGGTCGAACCCTGTGTCTCTTGCTCCCTCCTGCCTAGCCGATGGCGGAGGCGGGCGAAAGCGGCGACACAAAGGGCGCCTTGCCGCAGGCTCAGCCGCGCCGTCGAGGTCAGGTTGGCGTCGCCTGACGCCGGGTGAAGCTTTCGGCGGCGTGATGCGTTCACTGGCCATGACGGCGCGCGGTGAACTGGACAGCTATCAGGCCAAGCGAAACTTCGGCGCCACGCCGGAGCCGAAGGGGCGCAAGGCCAGGGCCCGTCAGAGCGGTCTGCGCTATCTGATCCAGCGCCATGCGGCGAGCCGTCTGCACTACGACTTTCGCATCGAGCACGACGGGGTGCTGAAGTCCTGGGCCGTGACCAAGGCGCCGTCGCGCGATCCCCACATCAAACGCTTGGCGGTCGAGGTGGAGGATCACCCCCTCGACTACGGCGACTTCGAGGGGACCATTCCGGCGGGAAACTACGGCGCGGGCACGGTGCAGCTATGGGACGTTGGCGAATGGCGCCCTCAGGACCCTGATGTGGACGCGGCTTTCGAGAAGGGCGTCGTCAAGCTGACCCTGTACGGCGAAAGGCTGAAGGGCGGCTGGGCCCTGATCCGGCTCAAGACAGATCGCGGCAAGCCCTCCAAGCGGCCCCAATGGTTGCTTCTCAAGGAAAAGGACGAATACGCCGTCGACGGCGAAGGCGAGGCCCTGGCCGCCATCGACGCCTCGGTCGTCAGCGGGCGCAGCATGACCGAGATCGCGGGCGGGGATGCGCAGTGGAGCGCGTCCAAACCGGCTGTGCGCAAGGCCGCGCCCAGGCCGTCAAAGGCGCCGCCCAAGCCTTTGACCAAGCCCCACGCCTTCGTGCCGATCCAACTGTGCCAGATCACCGAGCGCCCGCCCTCGACACCGGGCTGGGTGCATGAAATCAAGTTTGACGGCTATCGTCTGCAACTCGCCACGGGCGGCGGGCGCGCCATCCTGCGCACCCGCAAGGGTCTGGACTGGAGCGAGCGCTTTCCCGAACTGGCCGCCGAGGCCGCCCATTGGCCCGACGCGGTGGTCGACGGTGAGCTGTGCGCCTTGGACGGCGACGCCCTGCCGGACTTTTCGGCCCTGCAGACCGCGATCGGCGAGGGCAAGACGAGCGACCTGGTCTATTTCGCTTTCGACCTGCTGTTCGAGGGCGCCGAGGACCTGCGCCCCCTGCCGCTTTCGCACCGCAAGGCGCGGCTGCAGGCCTGGTGCGACCGGGCGGCGAAGGGTCACGCCGCGCGCCTGCGCTACGCCGACCATTTCGCCGCGCGAGGATCGGCGGTTCTGGAAGGCGCCTGTCGCATGCATCTGGAGGGGGTCGTCTCCAAGAAGCTGGACGCCCCCTATCGCGCGGGCCGCTCGGCCACCTGGGTCAAGTCCAAGTGCCGGGGCCGCGATGAGGTCGTGATCGGCGGCTGGTCGTCCGACAGCGGAGCCCGTTTCCGCTCCCTGCTGGTCGGGGTGACGACCCAAGGGGGACTGCGCTATCTGGGCCGGGTCGGGACGGGCTATTCGGCGGCCCTGATGAAAACCCTGGCGCCGGCGTTGAAGGCCGTCGCCGCCGACCGCTCGCCCTTCGTCGTCACGCCTGAGGCGGATGACCAGTTGAACTGGGTCGAGCCCGTCCTGGTCGCCGAGATCGAACACGCGGGCTATTCCAGGGACGGCATCCTGCGTCAGGCCGCGTTCAAGGGTCTGCGTGAGGACAAGACCCCTGACGATGTGGTCGCCGCTCCGCAGTCGCCCACGCCTGTCGCCAGACCGGGCAAAATGATCGTGGAGGGGGTGACTATCTCCAATCCCGACAAGATCCTGTGGCCCGCGACCGACGACCACGCCGCCGTCAGCAAGGCCGATCTGATCCTCTATTACGCGGCTGTGGCCGAACGCCTGCTGCCCCACATTCTCGACCGCCCGGTCTCCATCATCCGCGCGCCGGACGGCATCGACGGGCAGCGCTTCTTTCAGCGCCACGCCCTGTCTGGCCGCCATCCCGGTCTGAGGGCGATCAAGGCAGGCGAGGGGCGGCCCTATGTCGCGGTCACTGACCTCAGCGGCCTGATCGCCATTGGCCAATCAGGCGGGTTGGAGCTTCATCCCTGGGGCTGCATGCCGGGCGATCCCGAGACCCCGGACCAGATCACCTTCGACCTGGACCCCGATGAGGGGCTGGATTTCGATGCGGTGGTCGCCGCCGCCCTCGCGTTGAAGTCGCGCCTTGAAGCCCTGGGGCTGACGCCCTTCGTCAAGACCACCGGCGGCAAGGGGTTGCATGTGGTCGTCCCGATCAAGACGGAGGCCCGCAGCCGCATCGACTGGGATCAGGCTAAGGCCTTCGCCAAGGGCGTGTCGGAGGCGCTGAAGGCTGATCATCCCGACCGCTTCACCACCACCCTGGCCAAGAAGGCGCGGGGCGGAAAGATCTTCCTCGACTATCTGCGCAATGGTCGCGCCGCCACCGCCGTCGCGCTCTGGTCGCCGCGCGCCCGGCCCGGCGCCGGGATCGCTTGGCCTTTGTCGTGGGATCAGGTGAAGCCGGGGCTGGACCCCCAGGCCTTCAACCTGCTGTCCGCCGCCGATCTGTTGCAATCGCCTGATCCATGGAAGGCGTTTCGCGAGGCGGCCGCGTCGCTGAAGCCGAGCCTGAAACGACTGGGCCTCTAACGTCCGGCCTCGGATCAGCCTATGGCAGGAAGGAAACGGAGACAGAGATCATGGCGGGCCTCAAGGACAAACGCGGCTTCATCGACAAGGACCGGCTGGACCTGTCCGAGCGTCAGGCCGTTGAATACTGGATGAAGCGTTGGGGCGTGACCCGGGACCAGATCACCGCCGCCCACCGCAAGGTCGGTCGCATGACCAAGGACATCGCCGCCGAACTGGGCAAGAAGCGCTGACCGTCGCTCATCGCTGGACCGGACGGGCGAACGGGGCGCCGAATTGCGGCGGCGCCCCTTCAACCACGTGATCAGTTCGACGGACCTTTAGCGGCCTGGCGGTTCGTCAGTGCATGGCCTCGCCGTGCTGGCTGTAGTCGAGGCCTTCGATCTCGGCCTCCTTCTCGACGCGCAGGCCGACGGTGTATTTGCAGATCATCAGCACGACGAAGGTGCCGACGGCGCTCCACAGCATGGCGCCGCCCAGGCCGACAGCCTGTTTCCAGACCGTCGCGCCTTCGGCCAAGGGGTTGATGGCGGCGTTGGCGAAGACCCCGGTCAGCAGGGCGCCGGCGATCCCGGCGATGCCGTGCACCCCGAAGGCGTCGAGGCTGTCGTCATACTTGAGTTTGTGTTTGAGCCAGACGGCGCCGACGTAGGCGACCGGCCCCGAGATCAGGCCGATGAAGAAGGCGCCCCTGGGGTCGACGAAGCCGGCTGCGGGGGTGATGGCCACCAGGCCGGCGACCACGCCGGTCAGCAGGCCCAGCAGGGTCGGCTTCTTCTTCAGCGTCCACTCCACCGCGATCCAGCCGACGGCGGCGGCGGCGGGGGCCAGCAGGGAGT
>Ga0265296_1004917_pt1 | contig 11313 bp, 10 predicted proteins | sample MunlanPumphouse1_FD_189073 | JGI IMG/M metagenome (GOLD analysis project Ga0265296, IMG submission 189073) | Groundwater microbial communities from a municipal landfill in Southern Ontario, Canada - Pumphouse #1 | ecosystem: Environmental > Aquatic > Deep subsurface > Groundwater | place...
CCATCTGATCTCCGTGCATCGCGATCCGCAGGCCTGCGCTGCCGCCCGGCAGCGGCGCGAAGCGGCGTATCGCGCGGCGGGGCTGACGCGCGACCTGGCGCTGTCCCGGCGCCTGGACGATGCGGTGTTCGAGGCGTGCCGGTGAGGCGGGGTGCGGGGTTGCAGCTGCGAGAACGATCAGGCGCGCGCGCGGGCGCGCGGCTGGGGGCGCGGCGTCCTGCGCGCGAGCAGCAGCGGGCGCGCCAGCCAACGTGCGAGCAGGTACTGCACCAGCAGCGACAGCGCGATGACGGCAGCGGCGGTCACCAGATTCAGCCACGGCCGTTCGGCGGTGGCGGCGACCAGAGCGACGAGTCCGGCCAGCGGCGTGAGCAGGGCGAGCGCGGCCGTGCACGCCAGCAGGGCCGCGGCCGCGCTGCGCGCGGGCGGCACCGGGGACACCAGGCCGGCCAGCCCGTCCCACACGCCGCGCGTGCCGACCACGGCGATAGCCACCAGCAGCATCGGCATCGCGATACGGATCGGCAGCGGCACCTGCGCGGGCACATACGAGATCAGCGGAAGATCCATCAGGCTTGCCAGCAGGAATGTCCAGCCGCTCCACATCGCCAGCAGGCAGGAGGGCCCGAACACGGCCACCACGCCGGTGCGGACATCCGCTGGCCGGGTGGTGCGGGCCGGGTGGCCGGCCTGTACCGCGGCAAACATGGCAAGGGTCAGCAGGCCGGCCCAGCCAAGCAGTTCGGCGCCGTGTACCAGCACCGGGGCTAGCGGACCCAGCGGCTGCAGCAGCCCGGAGAGGGCCAGGCCGGCGGCATGCCCTGCAATCAGCAGGCCGACGAACACCAGGCCGGCACGCCAGCGGTGATGCAGGTCGTGGAGGCCGAGGGCGTGGGTCAGCACCACGCCGATCAGCCAGGTCAGCAGCAGCGGTTCGGCAGCGCGCTCGACAAACGCCAGGGTGCGGCCTGTCCAGAGCGGTGCCGGCAGGGGGGCCGTATCGGCCGACAGCGGCATCCACGGCGGGTACCACTGCCACAGTGAACCCGCCAGCAGGAACGCAAGCGACAGCAGAGTCGCCTGCAGGGGCAGGCGCAGTACGGGCTCCCCGGGCATCGTCGAATCTGTTCCCTGTGTTCGTCGATGCTCAATCGTGCCGCAGGCGCGGAGTCCTGCCAAGTCCGCGCCTGCACATTCACCTGTTGGGTAACCGGCTTACGGGGTGCGGTCGTAAGCGAACTGGATGCCGGCCGTGCCGCCGGTCCGGATGAACAGATCGATGAAGGCCGGTACCGTGTCGCTGCGGTTCCAGTCGCGCTGAAGCTCGCAGAACAGCTGCGTCACACTGATCAGCACACCACCGGCCTGCTCGATGCGGCGCAACGCGGCATCATGCGCGGCCAGCGAGGTGCCGCCGACGGCATCGACGACCACGTAGACCTCGTAGCCTTCGCGCAGCGCATCCAGCGCAGGGAAGGTCAGGCAGGCTTCGGTCCACAGTGCGGTCATGATCAGCTTGCGCCGGCCGGTGGCTTGGACCGCCTGGCGGAACGCCACGTCTTCCCACGAATTGATGGTGGTACGGTCGTAGGTGGGGTAACCCTCGAGTACCTTGCGCAGTTGCGGGATCGGCGGCTTGTTCAGCCCGGTCTGGACATTGACCGTGGAGTGCACGATCGGCAGTCCGTAGGCCACGGCGGCCGTTGCGGTGCCGACAATGTTGTTGACCAGCAACTGGCGGTCCATCGAGGCGATGGAGTTCACCTGGACCGGTTGGTAGTCGATGATGACGAAGGCGGCATTCTGCGGCGTGAGCAGCGTGTCGCTGGCGGGATCGCGGATCGGTTCACTGGCCATGATGGGGCTCCTGGGGGATGACGCGTTGGCAACGCGGGCGGCAGGCCTGCGCTGAGGGGCGCGGCCGTGTAGAGCGCACGGCCGCAGGGGTCAGTGCGGGGTGGCGGCCATGCGGCCGAAGCGCCCGCTGTTGAAGTCGCGCATCGCCTGGGCGATCTCGGCGTCGGTGTTCATCACGAACGGCCCGTGCCCAACGATCGGCTCGTTGATCGGTTCGCCACTGAGCAGCAGCACGGTGGCGTCCGTATCGGCCACGATCGAGACACCTCGACCGTCGCGATCGAGGATGACCAACTGGGCCTCATGTGCGACCTGCTGGTCGTTGACGGTCACGCTGCCCTTGAGGACCACCAGCGCCAGGGTGCGACCGGCAGCGACCTCCAGCAACGTCTGATGACCCTGCTTGAGGCGCAGGTCCCAGACATCCATCGGCGTGAAGGTCCGGGCGGGGCCGGCGTGGCCCTCGAAGCTGCCGGCGATCACCCGCACGGTGCCGGCCCCGTCGGGCAGGGCAATCCGTGGAATGTCGCGGTCGAGCAGAGTCTGGTAGCCCGGCGTCGCCATCTTGTCGGCCGCCGGCAGATTCACCCACAGCTGCACCATGTCCAGCGTGCCGCCGCTGCGTGCGAACGACGAGGCGTGGTACTCCTCGTGCAGGATGCCTGCGCCTGCGGTCATCCACTGCACATCGCCGGCGCCGATATGGCCACCGGCCCCGGTGGAATCGTGGTGCTCCAACTCGCCCTCGTAGACGATGGTGACCGTTTCGAAACCGCGGTGCGGATGCTGCCCCACGCCGCGGCGCTGGTCGGTGGGCTCGAAACGGTACGGGCCGGCGTAATCCAGCAACAGGAAGGGGCTCAGGTGCTGGCCGTGCGTGGTGTAGGAAAACAGCGAGCGGGCCGGGAAGCCATCGCCGACCCAGTGCGGGCGGGGGGCGCTGTAGACGCCAAGAACCTTCTTCATGGGGATCTCCATCCTGGGCGTGCCGGGCGATTTCTGTTGGAGATCACAATATTGGTGGAACGATAGGGGTGGTAGTAGTCAGATTATGGCCTGACCGTCCTATGGCGTGAACGATGGCATTCACCCGGCCGCCAGGCCACCGGCGCGTCGGAAATGCAGGCTGCGGTTCCGTCGCGCAGTGCGGCCGGCACCCACATCGGGCAGACGCCGACACTCCGCATCCGTCGCACGTGATGCGGGGTGGGGAGGGGCGACCGAGTGTCCTGTCAGGGCGTGACCATCAGAGCGCGTGCGATGGCGTCGAACGCGGGCAGGGTGATGGGATCGTTGGCGCTGTTGCTGGCGGTGGGATGTGAGGCGAACCGGGCGATCACCACGCGCGCGGTGGGGTCCACGTACAGCGCCTGGCCGTGCACGCCGCGTGCCATGTAAGCGCCGTGCGGGTTGTGGGTGATCCACCACATGCCGCGGTAGCTCCAGCCGGGCAGCTGGGCATACCCGGCGCGGGCGAAGGCCGCTTTGTCGCCACCGGCGCGGATGCGCGCAATGGCCGCCGCCGGAATCACCTGGCGCCCGTCGATGCGTCCGTCGTCAAGCAGCAGTTGCCCGACCCGGGCGAGGTCGAGCAGACCGGCGTTGAAACCGCCCCCGGCGTACGGCGTGCCGCTGGAGTCCACGGTGAAATAGGCGTCCTGGCTGGCACCCAACGGACGCCACACGCGGGACTCGAGCAGTTGGGCCACCGACTGGCCCGAACGACGGGCGATGATCCAGCCCAGCACGTCGGTATTGACCGTGCGATAGCCGAAGGTCTCGCCATGCGCGCCTTGCGGGCGTACGGTTCGCAGATAATCGTAGTAGCTGGTGGGGCCGCGGTAGCCCGGCGGGTGCGGCAGGGTGCTGCCGGCCGCCGCGTACTGCCACACGTCGGCGTCGGGATCGGCATAGTCCTCGCTGTAGCGCAGGCCAGTGGTCATCTCCAGGATCTGCTTGACCGTGGCATCGCCGAAGCCACTGCCGTGCAGTTCCGGCACGATGGCATCCACGCGGGCGTTCTCGTCCAGGGTGCCGTCGGCGACCAGGATCTCACCGAGCAGGCCGGTCATCGATTTGGTGACGGACATGGCGCCGTGCTGCCCCTCGGCATCCAGGCAGCCGCTGTAGCGCTCATAGACGACGACGCCGTCGTGCAGCACCACGATGCCGTCGGTGTAGGTGGCATCCAGCGCGTCTGCCCAGCGCATCGGCGCGGTGGCCCCCAGCGGGGTGAATGTCACGGCGTCCAGCGCGCTGTCGAGGCGGCGCGTCATCGGGCGTGCGGCGCCTTCGCCGCGGCTGACGCCCACGGTGGGCATCAACTGGCGGAAATGGCAGACCGTCCAGCGCAGCTTGGGGAAGGCGAAGTAGTCCTCGTCCGTGTAGCGGATGCGTTTGTCTTCCGGTGGTGGTGCACCCTGCATCCAGCCGAGCGCGACCGGATCGGACTGCGCGGCCGTCAGTGGCGGCGCAGCCACGGCGGTGACGGTGACGAGCAGGGACAGTACCAGGCCCACTACGGGTCGCAGCGGCGGGAAAGGCATCGGCATTCCTTGCGTACGATCGAACAGTGATCGGAGATCAGCATAGCGCACGGTGCGCACTGTTCGAGCAACGCTCCCTGGCAGGCAGGGAGCGCGCGGCCCGCAGGTGTTACGGGGTGCCCGACTGGCCTGACGGGGCAGGTGCCGGAACCGGTGCTGCCTCCGGCGTGGGCAGCGACAGCTCGGGATTGCCCTGCTGGGCCTGCAGCAGCTGGATGCGCTGGTTCAGCGCGTCCAGCTCGCTGTGCGTGCTGCGCAGATCGGTGCTCAGGCTGACCGCCTGCTGCTTGGCTTCCTGCAGCGATGCGCTGACCTGCAGCGACTGCTGGCGTTGCAGCTCGGCTTCCTGCTGCAGGCTCTGCAGGCGCTGGGCGTTGTAGGCCACCAGATTCTCGGTGTAGCGCTTGCCGGCCTGCAGACGCGTGGTGTCGATATACACCTGGGCCAGCTCTTCGGTCTGCTGCACGAACGTGCGGTAGACCTTCTCTGCGTTGTCCACCGAATCGGTCTTGATCACCCGCCAGAACTCTTTTTCGTGGAACAGCGCCACGTAATAGTTCAGCGTGCTGGTGTTGAACAGCAGGCTCGCGCCGTAGCTGCCGTTGTAGGTGGTGCGCAGCTCGGTCAGCTGGCGCGAGTCCACCAGTTGCCGCAGTTCGTCCACGCTGTTGCGCACCGTGGGTACCGGGCGCTGCGCGGGTTCGACAGGCGCTTCGGCGCGCGGCGCCCGCGCGGCCAGCACCTGCGGTGCAGCCGTGATCAGCAGCAACAGCATCCCACCGGCGAGCGTACGCCTGGTGGCGGAATCAACCCCTTTTCTCTCTCGCATATTCAGGCCATCCACGAATGGATTCAACGGTGATGTGAAGTCCCCGCGGCAGTCTAGCATGCAGCGGGGCGGGGTCCGCACGCCCCCTGCACGCGGGCGGGAGCGGCTCAGTAGACCAGCTGCGCAGGGCTGCAGTTGATCGACTGCAGGTGCACGTCGGTCCGTCCCAGTTCCAGCCCGAGCACCTGCGCCAGGGTCTGGGTGAGCAGCGTACCGACGCCGTTGAGGATCGGCTTGAGCAGGTCCAGCACCGGTTTCAGGCCCAGGCACAGCAGCCCGCTGCACGCCACCGTGTCGGTGGACGGGTCGACCACGCTGCCGCTGCCCTGGAAACTGTCGAGCACGCCTTCCTCGGCGGTCTGCAGGTAGGACGCGAGGTTGCCTTTGACACAGGCGTTGTAGGCCAGCAGACCGGTGAGCAGGCTGTTGCAGCGGTTGATCACCAGGCCCCCGAGCAGCGTGCCGAGCACGCCGCCGAGCAGGCCCTGTCCGTTGCCGGTGACCGCGGCCTCATACCCTTCCCAGACTGTGCCGTCGCGGAAGCATGTGATCAGGCCGCAGGGATACGGCACGCCCTTGGGGATGTTCCAGGTGCCGATCGGCTCGATACCGCGTGCAGGCGCACCGTTCTTCAGCAGGTCGATGGTGGCGTGCACGTCGTACTTTTTTCCCGGATCCGGATTGGCGGCCTTGAGGTACTGCTCGGCCAGACGGTTGGCGGTTTCAGCCGTGCCGAGACCTTTCGGTGCGGGATTGAGCACGTTGCCCAGCACGCGCAGCAGTTCGTTGACCAGTGCGGCGACTGTATCGCCGAGCAGGGCGGCGTTGATGCGGGTCGAGGCGGTTTCGCCGGCGGCGAGGGTGACGCTTTCGGCATGGGTGAGTCCGTTGAGGCGGATCTTGTCGTTGACCAGGGTGGCGCCAAGCAGGGTCAGCATCTGTTCGTTCTCCAGCGTGGTTTCGCACACGTTGCGGGTGGAGAACCGGTTGGTCGGGTCAACCCTGCCCACGCAGGCGCGCAGCACGGAGGACTCGACGTTGATGGTGGCCGTGGGGGGCTGGGCACCGCACTGCAGTGCGGTCAACGTGCCCATTGCGTTGGTGACATCGGCGTAGATCGGCAGATGCAGGCGAACGCCGAGGGTGGACAGGATCGGGCCGAGTCCCACCAGATTATTGCTGTCCACATCGACGTTCAAACGCACCTGCGCGTTGTAGGCGCGCGTGCCCACGCCGCCGATGGCGATGGACGGCGGTTCGATGATGGCCGCCTTGGCGTTGACCAGGCCGAGCACACTGAGGTTGTCCACGTCGACCCCGCGCCCGCCGTTGGCGATGCTGATGCCGGTGGTGAGCAGGTCCATCACATTGACGTCGGCACGCAGTGCACTGGAGGCCGGGCCTTCGGGGGCCACGATGCGTGCGAACAGGCCGCTGCCGGCATCGTTGGAGCCGAGCTGCAGGTTGGCCTGGTCGATGTTGATCTGCGTGGCCAGCGCATCTTTGAGTGCGCGCAGGTCGACGTTGGCCACGCCGCTCTGTGCCAGTACCGTCGCGGTGGCATCCAGCAGCTGGCCCAGCGAGATGCGGTTGGCGGCCAGCAGCCGGTTGAACTCGGCGATGCCGATGTCGGCGGCGACCTCGATGCCGAGCGCCTGCAGCAGGCCGCCGGGGGTGATGTGCGCCTGGGCCAGGCCGTCGTAGCCGAGCAGGGTGGTGCGGTCCAGGTCCACGCCCACCAGCCGCAGCACATTGCCGAGCGGAGTGTTGCCGTTGACCCGCAGCAGCTGCGAGCCGACGCTGAACACGGCGGTGGGCTGGGCGCGCATTGCAACGGCCTGGACCTGCAGCGTGGGCAGGGTGGTGTTCTGGCCGAAGAACGGCAGTACCGAACGCTGCGCCTGTACGCGCACTGCATTCAACGGCGCCTGCGGGCCGAGCGTGGTGGTGAAGTGATCGGCGGCGGGGTTGGCCGGATTCCAGTTGCCGCACTGCACCTGCACCGTGCCGGGGAAGCGATTGGCGGTGATCGCGTTGCCGCGCGCCGCGCTGTTGTCGGCCTGGTTGGCCGCGCACAGTTCCAGCCGCTGCGCCCCGGCGAGCGCGGCCAGGTCGGCCACCTTCTGTGCATCTCGCTTGGCCCAGTACAGGAAGCCGATCTCCACCAGGCCCAGCATCATCACCAGGCCCAGCATCACCAGCATCATCGTCACCGACATGCCGCCGCGCTGCTGCGTGCGCAGCACACGGGGGGCCGGGCGGGGCGCCCCGGCAGGGCCAGGTACGTTCATGGCATCAGCCTCCGTCGTTGGACCCGGAAACATCCTTGCGCACGTTGGTCTTCATGTACTCGGGAATCTCGTGCTCGAAGCTTTTGAGGTAGCGCGCGTAGCTGGCGGCCGCCTGGTCGCCGAGGATCGGCAGCCGCGTGCCGGCGCTCGTGCCGGCGGCCTGGAGCTGCAGCAGCGCGCGCGTGGTGTCGCCGATCCGGGTCGGTGCCGGCGCTGCAGATGCCGGCGCACGCGGCGGTTGCCAACCCGCGTCGTTGTCCGGAGCCGGCACCCCAGGCGCAGGTGCGCGCGCGGGCGGCGTCGGCGTCGGCAGGGGCGGCTCGGCGAGCATCCTGCCGGTCAACGGGGGCTGCTGGGCACGGGCGTCCACTGCCAGCAGCAGCGCTGCCGCCACCCCAAGGCCGGTCAACGCGCGCAGCGCGGGTGCGAATGCGATCCGGGTCATGACGTGCTCGTTCATGGTGTGGTCCCCGTGGTGGTATCGGTGGCGCTGAAGCGCTCCAGCATGGAAGGCGCCAGGCGGGCATCACCGCTGGCAGACGGGCGGCTGGCGTCGCCGGCCAGGCGGGTGCTGCGCTCGCGCGCTGGCGCGATCGCGGGCGCGACACGGGCCGGCGCAGCCGCGGCCGCAGTGCGTGATGCCGCGCGCTGGCGCAGCTGCTGGGCCAGGCGCTGGATTTCCTCGCGTGCGCCATCGGGCAGGCGGGCGTCGCGGATGATCCGCTCGGCGGTCCCGTGCTGGCCGCTCAGCAGTGCCCAGACCGCCAGGTTGGCATTGGCCTTGACGTTGCCGGGCGCCAGCTCGGCGGCCATCGCCAACGGCGCCTGCGCCTGGTCCCAGTGCCCGGCACGCAGCCGTGCAAATCCGAGGTCGCCGAGGTAATCGGTATTGAGCGGTTGCAGCTGCACCGCACGGGCCAGCGCGGTCTCGGCACGGGCGTCGTCGTCGCTGCGCGCGGCAATCAGGCCGATGCCGTGCCAGGCGGCTGCGGCCTGCGGGCCCGTGGTCAATCCGGTGTAGGCGGCGAGCGCGGCATCGCGCTGCCCGGTTTCGCGGAGGGCGTCAGCATGCAGCCGCCGCAGCGCCGGGTTGTCGCCGTAGCGTTGCCGGTAGGCATCCACATGCGCCAGCGAGGCGTAGAACGCGCCCTGCTTCTGCATTTTGGCGATCAGGTCCAGGTACAGCACGCGATCCTCCTGCGGCGGCACCTCCGGCGAGGCCTGGGCGATCGGGTCCTGGCGGTACGACGCCGGCCGCGTGGAGGCGCAGGCCGCGCACAGTGTGGCCAGCAGTACGACAGTGCCGAGGCGGGGCAACATGGGGCTTGGCATGGTCTTTACCCGATCCTGGTCAAGGCGGTGGCCAGGGCGATGATGGCCGGACCGGCCAGCACCAGCATCAAGGCCGGCAACAACGTCAGCATCATCACCACGGTCATCTTCACCGATAGCTTGCCGACTTTTTCCTTCAGTGAACTGCGCCGCTGTTCGCGCAGACGCACGCTGAACTGCCGCAGCGGTTCCTGCACCGCGCCGCCGTGTTCATGCACCTGCATGATCAACTGGACCAGGCTGCGCAGGTCTTCGTCGTCGAACGACTCGCTCAACCGGCGCAGCGACTGCTGGCGGGTGCGGCCGTGCATGTAGGCGATGTTGGCCTGGTGGATCTCGCGGCCCAGCACCGGGATCGCGTTGCGCAGTTTGTCGCCGAGGGTCTGCAGGCTCTGGTCCATGCTGAAGCCCACGCCCTGCAGCAGGCGCAGCAGGTCGATCAGCAGCGGCAGTTCGGCCGATACGCGCCTGCGCAGGCGCGTCGCCCAGGCGCGCAGCGCGAACTTGGGCAGCAGGATGCCGAAGGCCAGTGCGGCCAGCATCAGCATCACGCGGTTGAAACCGGTGCTGTCGCTGAAGGTGAGTGCCACGACCAGCGACACCACGGCCAGGACCAGCCGCAGGCCGAGGAAGATCGCAGTGCCGGTGCTGGTGTGCCAGCCGGCCTGGTCCAGCAGCAGGCGATCCTCCGGCGCCAGCAGTGCCTTCTCGATGCGGCTGCCACTGAAGCGCTGGCCGAACGCGGTCAGCCATGCAAGGCCATGCTGGCGTGCACTCGGCGCTGCGGCCGGCGCGCCGGTGGCGGCGGCGCTGTCGCGCGGACGCAGGGCCGACTGCAGGGCCGCTTCGGTAAGCTGCTGGTGCCCGCCGAGGATGAACCAGCGGATGCCGAGCAGGGCCAGCCCCGCCGCCAGCAGCAACAGGGCCGCAATCCAGTAGCCGGTGCTGGTCATGGATGCCCCCGTGTCATATCGATTTGGCCAGCCGGTACAGCAGGAACCCACCCGCGGCCTCCAGTCCCAGTGCACCGAGCAGCAGCTTGTGGCCGAGCGGCTCGTGGATGACGGGCTGGAAGAAGTCGGGGCTGGCGATGGCCATCAGCACCGCGCAGATCGGCGGCAGCAGGCCCAGCACCCACGCCGACATGCGGGTTTCGGAGGTGGTGGCCATCAGTTCCTGCTGTGCCTGGTCCAGATCGCGCATGAAATCGGCCATGCGCTGCAGGATCTGGTCGGCGCGCCCGCCAATGCGCACGCTGACGCCCAGCACCACGGCCAGCACGTTGAGCGGCTCGAGCCGGTAGGGCTGTGAGGCCTGGGCAAGCGCGCGGTCCAGGTCGAGCCCGCTGCGGGTATGCGACAACGTGGTATCGAGCAGACCGCGCAGCGGCATGGGTACCTGCGCCGTGGCCGTCTGGAAGGCCATCTGCAGGCTGTTGCCCAGCCCGGCCAGGCGGACCAGATTGTCCAGGAAGTCCGGCAACTGGCGCAGCAGGCGGCGCTGCAGGTTGGCGATGCGCCGGCTCAGCCAGAACCACGCCACCAGGGTGCACAGCACCAGCGTGATCGGCACCATCCACCACGTGCCCAGACGCGCAGTGGCGATCCATGTCGCCAGCAGGCTCATTCCCACCACCAGCAGCGGTACCCGCCAACCGGTGGGCAGGGCGGCCCGCCGTAACAGCGCATCCCACGGACGCTCGCCGCGGGCCCGTGCACCGCCGGTGGGCGCGGTGCTCGGTTCCGGCAGGGCGCTGCCTGGCCCGCCACGTGCCAGCCGCTGTTCGGCATGCTGCAGCGACGCCTGGCGCTGCTCGCGAGCGCTGGCGCCGCTCCACAGCGCCAGGGCTGCGGCGACCAGCACCAGTGCCACACTGGCCAGGAGCAGGATGAAGACCATCGTCAGTAGCCTCCATCCAGGGCCTCGCGCAACTGCCGGCGGAACGGTTCGAGCTTGTGCGAGTGCGGCTGGAACCCGAGTCCGATCCAGCGATCGTGCTCCTTGCCGTCGGCATCGAACTGCACTTCGTGACGGAACATTTCCTGGGTGGTGATCAGGTTGTCGCTGACGCCGGTGATTTCCGTGATCGACACCAGAACGCGGCGACCGCTGCCGAGGCGGGAGATCTGCACGATGAAGTCGATGGCGCTGGCGATCTGCCGTCGCAGGCTGTCCTCGCTGCCCTGGAAGCCGGCAAAGCCGGCCAGCATCTCGATGCGGTACAGGCAATCGCGCGGCGAGTTGGCGTGGATGGTGGCCATCGAGCCGTCATGGCCTGTATTCATCGCCTGCAGCATTTCCAGCACTTCGGCGCCGCGCACTTCGCCGACCACGATCCGGTCCGGCCGCATGCGCAGGCTGTTGCGGACCAGATCGCGGATGCTCACGGCGCCGTTGCCATCGGCACCACCGATGCGGCTCTCCAGACGGACCACATGGGGATGGTTGAGCGACAGTT
>Ga0265296_1004918_pt1 | contig 11312 bp, 10 predicted proteins | sample MunlanPumphouse1_FD_189073 | JGI IMG/M metagenome (GOLD analysis project Ga0265296, IMG submission 189073) | Groundwater microbial communities from a municipal landfill in Southern Ontario, Canada - Pumphouse #1 | ecosystem: Environmental > Aquatic > Deep subsurface > Groundwater | place...
TCGCCGCAACCGCTGCTGCGTCACCGGCGCCCATCACATTCGGATTCGCGGTGCTGACGAGGCTTTGTTCCCCGAGGAGAGTGATCAGAGAGGCAGCACCCCGATCCGACGGCGTATCGGCTGCTCCAATATAGTGCTTCCCATCGCATTGAAACAGATATTGTCCTCCCCTTGGCCCGCATCCGATGCCGACTCTGCAGGTAACGTGATCTTCGGAAAGAGGTTCGGAAACGTGGACAATCCGAAGATGACTTTGGTTGATGATCGTGACTGCCCCGGGATCAATCGCATTTCTGTTTCCCATGCTGAACGGTGAGGGGAACAAGGCCGTCGGCAGGTCCTTGAGATGTGTGCCACTGACGCGATTCTCCATGACACGAATCCACAAATCCCATTCGTCATCACTCACGAAAATCAAATCACTCGATGTTCCATTTCTCTTGCGCTTGAGCACTTCAATCGCAGATTCCACGTGCAGAGCACTGGTGGGGTTGAAGAGTTGTGCTATGCGGATTCCAGATTCTTCGAGTACAGCGCCAATGCCTTCGGAGACAGCGACAAATTTGCAGTCTCGCAATCTTTCCACGAACGGACGCATCGGGCCGATGGTCGATCCTTGCGGCGTATTAATCGCAAAGAGCTGGCTTCGCTCATTATCCGTGCGGTAGGGAAAAGCCACTCCAGTGCGACTGGGGATATCCTGGAGTTCGGTCAGGGTAAAGCGATCACCAAGTTTCTGCTGCTGCGCCTCAAGCCAGGGAGTGAAGTAACGATCGTGAGGAGAAAAAACGTGATGCTGCAGCGCTCCCAGATCCGCGTGAGCGATGTGTGCTTTCGTTCGAACCATGTTTGAAATGTTGCCACCCATCATCTGTACGGCGATGATTTCAAGGAATGCTGCCAGTGTGTTCGGTTTTTTCTCGAGAAGAGCAGGTGTCTGAGGAAAATTGAGTACGGCCCGAATCCTTTCGCCCATAGAGCCCTTTTGCAACAGAAGAGGAATCACATCATCGGTGACATCATCATCACCTGAGATTCTCATCTGACAGGAAATCTTGTTCCCTGGCGCAAAACCATGTTGTCGCAGTTCTTCACGCAATGCTGCCGTTTCTGTCTCAAGTCTGCTGATGCAATCCGGAGTGATGGCATCTCCGTCCGGTGCTCGCAGACTGAAGTCTGTGATGGGAACCACGATGTCGGCTTCGGTCCCTTGTGCGCCGGGGAAAAAGCGATGCGATGGCATAGTGGTTTATCATAGAAAGACGCGGAGAGAAGTCAAGAATATTCACCAGCTCACGCAAGCAGACGGTTGAGAAAAGATCACCAATCTTATTACCTCCTGACATGAACACACAGCCGAATCACTGGTAGGAACCCCAGAGCAAGCTCTGGACTCCTTTTTCCGATGCCAAGCATCGCTTAATCAGACCATCGCCTTCGCTAGCTGATACACAGCATCCATGCTCCTCGTCGCGCCGAAGCCCCGCAGGGCGAAGGCGGATTGATGAAAGGAAGAACGTTGCGTATGCTTCTTCCGCTCGGGGCGTAGCTCAGTTGGTAGAGCGCGTGGTTCGGGACCACGAGGCCGCTGGTTCGAGTCCAGTCGCTCCGACCACAATCGATAATTCCCGCTCTGTTATGGACTCGCACGAAGGATATGTTTATATGCTGGTCAGCCAGAAGGATGGATCTCTGTACGTAGGTTCGACGAATGATATCAACCGACGCCTGAGAGAACATAATGAAGGAGTTTCAGCCGCTACTCGATACAAGCGACCATGGAAACTACGAGCAGTGCTGAAGCTTGATCATATTTCTCATGCCAGAAAACTTGAGCAGGTACTCAAAGCGCAAAAACATCGGATCAGCGTTTCATGGTTCTTCCAGGCGGTTGCCGATCACCTGCATCGCTTTGATGAGTAGAGCGCCCCGCGGAGCGGGGAGGCCGCTGGTTCGAGTCCAGTCGCTCCGACCACGTAAAATCGCTTCGCGATCACGTGGCGCAGCCATAATGTAAAATAGAGAATCTACGCGGCTTGAAGAAGCTTTATGTGACTTCTGCGAAGATAAAATTAGGTATTTTGTATACGTGATCGGAAATGCAAAACAAGAAAGATACATTGGCTATACGAGTGACATCAAACGCAGACTAAAAGATCATAATACGCATCAAAATAGATCAACGGCCAACGGTTTATGGAAACTGATCTATTGTGAAGTTTACGTGAATAAGATAGATGCGATAGGCAGAGAGAAATTTCTCAAGAGTGGCTCAGGTTGGAGATTTCTGAAGAAGCAACTTAAACATTATCTGACAGAGGTGAGTTCGAGTCCGCCCTGACGAGCAAGTGCGAGGATGGGTCCAGTACGAGCACCACGGGTTGTGCCGGTCATCTTCGTACTTACTGTACACATTTTTTATACAAAGTTTACTAGACATGCCGGGGCGGGTGAGTAGAATCGCCGCCTTTTTATGCGTTTTCCGACCACCACCGGGGCATCGCTCCTCATCCTGATGCACGTCGTACTCATCGCCATCGTGACGATCGCGATGGTCGTGACACTTCCCGTCTACACGTTGCAGGGCTAAAAGAAGAAAAGAAATCGAGGGAATCAAGGAAAGCAAAGAAATCAAGGAACTACCGGGGCATCACCCTCCCGTTGATTTCCTCGTTTTCCTCGAATTCCTTGTATTCTTCGATTTTCTTGATTTCTTCACTTCTTCACTTCCCTGAGCGTTCCCTCGGCTTCGCGGATGCTTCCGGGCTTCTCCGGATCGGGGGAGGATTCCAGTGATACCAATATCGTCGTCAGTCCCGTCAGATCTTCCTTCGTATCGAATGATACCGAGTGCCGGGAATCCCCGACGATGCTCTGAAGTGCGCCGACGCGCGCCGACTTTGTCCACGTGGGATCAGAAAGCCACACGACATGGAATTTCTTCGCTGGCGCCTTGAGAATATTCAGGTTCACCGTCGCGGTGGACGCTCCGTCCTGAAAACGATGGAGGAGCCCTACCCCGTTGGCATTCACGCGGTTGATGCCGGCGACTGCGCCATACCAGAAGCCGATCTCTTTCCCGTGCACGGGGTCTCTGACCTCGCCGGGCTTCCGGCTCACCGTCGCGTACTTCTGCAGTTTCTCCGTATCTGACGCGGTAGGTTGGATGGGCTTGCCGCAGGCGGCGAGCAAGAGCGAGAGGCAGAGAACAGCGATGGTAAACTTCTTCATGGCAGAGGAGAAGAGGGGTGAATGATAGTGTGGCCCCGGGGAGGAAGGCAACATGGAAAAAGACATTAGGGAGACTCTGAATAATGATTTGCAAAATGCAAAAATGTTACATGGCTGCATTGTTACATGGCTGCATGGTTCGCAAGCGAAACGCACGGTTGTTGCCTGCCAACCATGCAACCATGCAACCATGCGACATGCTCAGAGTTCCTCGTCATGCAGAGTTTTTCAGAGGTTCCATAGCTTTCTCTCTCACCACAGCAATCCACGCGATCGGGCAGTGAAGCGCGCACGGACTTCCCGCGCGCTGAGAGTCGCTTCCCGCGCGAGCGCGCGGTAGGCCTGGTGGTCGGCCGGGAAGAGCTGCGCCATCAGATCGCTGAGTGAGACGAGCTCCTCCACGTTCTTCGAGAGCGCAATGAAGTGCGTGTTCTGTTCGATGGCCAGACCAAACTCGTTCATGAGCTCATCCACATCCTTCCTGCGCGCGCCGAGCAGCTTGCTGTGGGCGGAGACGTAGACGAAACCGCGCGTGATGCCGATGTCGTTGTACCGTCCGAACGCGTAGGCGCGCGTGTAGGCATTGAAGGCCTCCCGATAGTTTCCTGCCCGCAGTCCGATATCGCCGAGAAGCCGCCACCCGCGCGCGTCCTGCTCGTTCATCTGCAGGTAGCGCTCGGCTCCGAGACGCGCGTCGGAGAGCCGTCCGAGCGAGAGGGAGATCACCCCGCGCGAAAGCCACTGGTCGCGGGAGAAGAGCGCGCGGTTCGTCCTGTTGTACCACTCCAGCGCGGACAGAGAGTCCCCTGCCGCCTCCGCGCGGCGCGCGATGGAGGAGAAGTACAGGAAAGTCCCTTCCGTGAGTGCGAGGACGAGGAGGAGAACGGCGACGGTCACTTCCACGCCCTTCGAGAGGAGCCCACCGTCGCGCGTCTGTTTCCCGCCGGCGAGCAGTCCGAAGCTCACCCAAAGCGGCAGGCTGATGCCCACGAACTGGAGATTGTAGTCAATCATATTGTGCGCGAGGACGCCCGCTACCCCGACGAGGAGTACCGCGTTCTTCAGTCCACCGTCACTCAGGAACTTCCTCACCCCCATCATAAGGACGGCAACGATGAACAAGAGGAAGAAGAACGCCGCGGGTATTCCGCGCTCCATCGCGATCTTCAGGAATACATTATGCGGGTGGTCGGATGTCGCGAGAACGCTGTGCTGCAGGCGCGGCTGCACGAAGCGGAAGCTGTACGGCCCCCAGCCGAGAAACGGCTTCTCGCCTGCGAGGAACACGGCCTGCTTCCAGAACTGCACCCGCTCCGAAATGGACGATGCCCCCTCGTTCGAGGAGAACGTCACCTTGCGCGCGACGGACTCGATGGGGTGGAAACGGCTCCGCACATGGTTCAGCCCGGCGAAGAGCGTAAGCGCAGCGGCGAGGGTCATGAGCCCTATGACCACCGCTCTCCGCCACGGGAATTTACTCCCCCGGCTCAGGAACATGAGGAGCGCGAGCAGGAGCAGCTGGCCGAGGAACACGAGCGCGCCGCCGCGCGAGTAGCTGAGCAGGAGACTGCCGATCACGAGACCGAGTACGGCGGCTTTGAGCCAGTCCGGCCTCCGTCCCCTTCCTGCCCGCTTGGATTTCCTCCCCCACAGAACCCAGAGGAGCATCGGCCAGAGGAGGAGGATTTCCTCCGCCCATGCGTTCGGCCAGTAGTCGGTATGGAATTTCGCATTGAAGAACGTTCCGACGAAACGGCTCACCGGCTGGAAGACGTACACGACGACACCGATGGCGCAGGCGAGGAGGAGGGTCGCCGATACGACGCGAAAGAACCGCGACTGAAAGGTCGGATGAGCGGCGCTCCACCGGACCATCCAGAAGAAGACCAGGAGGAGCGAGGCGGTCTGGAACAGTTCATCAAGCCCGTAGTTCCGTGACAGCGACGTGCCAAAGCTGAGGATGGAGAGGAAGAGGTACAGGATGCCGCTCCACCAGAGGAGAGAGGGCACGCGAGATCGTCCCTCCTTTCGGAAGAAGAACATGCCGAGGAACACGAGTGCACAGGAGAGAAAGATCACCGTCCACACCGCAGCGAGCGATTTGCCCCCCCGCCACAGCATCGCGTACACCGTGACCCCGAGGAGCGCGAACTCCGGGATGGCCTGCTTTGTGATGCGTTTCCACATGCCCTCATCATAACCGAGCGACAGCGTACAGCGCTGAATGGTTCTAGAGTACGCAAGCACAATGCGAGATTGACTCGCCACTACCCTGCCACGATGATGACGTCACCGTCCTCTCTAATAAGTGCCTCACACTCTCTCCGTCCTCTGGAAGCTCATCCGAACAGTTCGCAACTGGCCGATGTACCTCCTCTGCCGCTTCGGGCTCTGTCCGGGCATCGTGCGATACAGGCTTCGCTGCGGCTTCTCCCTCATCACACGCTCGAAAACCAATGACCGCGGATGTCTGGTGGACGTCTGGCTCGATCACGCGTACGACCCGAATGAGTTCTCCATCCCCTTTGATTGGGCTTCCGCCCGGACGATCGTGGACATCGGCGCGCATATCGGCGCCTTCTCGCTCTACGCGGCGTGGAAAGCACAGAGCGCCCGCGTGATCTGCCTGGAGCCGGACCAGAGCAACTTCGCCCTCCTCAAGCGGAATATCGAGTCTAATGGGCTGAGTAGTCGCATCGCGGTGGAAAATATCGGCATCGGGAACGGCGAGGAGATGACGCTCTACACCTTCCCGGGCGATTGCGGCGGCAATTCCCTCTTCCGCTCGACGGAAGGCGGCACACCAATAACCATTCATACGCTCGCACTTCGGGAACTCTTCGACCGTTATTCCATCTCCCGGTGCGACTACCTGAAGCTCGACTGCGAAGGCGCGGAGTACGAGGCACTCTACGCAATGCCGAAGGACTACCTCCAACGCGTCCGCTGCATCGGGATGGAATACCACCACTTCTCGCTGGACCCCGCCCACCGTCCGGAACCCCTCATCCGGTTCCTGGAAGAGAATGGCTTTTTAGTCACGAAGCACAGGAAATCGATGCTCATCGCGATCAGGGCATGACGGACTGAGATTTGCTCTCCTCTCTTCTTCCCTCAGTAGCTACACATGGCGTACGCTGGGAAGTGCTATGCGCAGGAACCATGCCGAAACACTCACGAAGATGATGGGAAGTGGAACGCCCATCACTACTACACTCGCCCGGAATATCAAGACCCTCCTCGAGGTCCGCAGACAGCTCGACCGGAGCCGCAGCGTCCAGGACCGTATCGCGGACAGCATCGCGGCGTTTGCAGGCAGCGCGTTCTTCTTCTTGAGCCACATCGTCTGGTTCTCCCTTTGGATCCTCATCAATCTCGGTTTCACGGGTATCGAACCCTTCGATCCATACCCGTTCGGCCTCCTCACCATGATCGTCTCGCTCGAGGCGATCTTCCTCTCGACGTTCATCCTCATCAGTCAGAACCGTCTCGCCATCATCGCCGACCAGCGTGCGGACATGGATCTCCAGGTGAATCTCCTCGCGGAGCATGAGCTCACGAAGGTGTTGGTCCTGGTGGACGCCATCGCGGATCACTTAGGTATAGCCGCCGGCAAGAATCCGGAGCTCGAGGAACTGAAGAATGACATTTCCCCGTACATGCTCCTCAGAGAGATGGAGCATGTGAAGGAGCAGATGGAGAAGAAACCTTGATACGGCTTCGCGATGAAAACGCTACGAATGTTTTTCGAAGGTTATTCCCAATCACCGTAGCAGCGGTTCGAAAACCGCTGCGTTGGCTCACGGAAGCGGCGTAGCGATATCGCTACGCCGCTATGAACTACGAGAAAGAGCGGCCTCAGGCCGCTCTTCTTTCAGGTATCGCTTCGGATGCTCACTTACGCTGCTAATGCCCCCGGCGCCTTGTCCGCCCTGGCTGCCTCCTTCTTTGTTTCTTCATCGGTCAATAGCTTGTTGAAGCGCGGATCTGCAGTCAGTTTCGCACGTTGATTCGTCGTCGCACCAATAGTGTCCAGCACACCTGCGGCGACTTTCGCAGTCACTTCCGGGCTCTTGTCGATCGTTCGATCATCGACAACACGAGTCTCTGTCAGCTGGTCTTCCTTCGGCGTTTCAAGTCGCTCTGTCATTAGGGGGGTTGGAAAGGATAAGCATGATGATTATACATACCATTCAGGATAGTGCAAGTCGTTGTCCTGGCGGTGCCACGTGGACGCGCCAAAACAGTCACGTAAAGCCGCTCGCGCGTCTTTACGTGGTGCCGACGGAGAGAATCGAACTCTCACAGGATTGCTCCTACACGCTCCTGAAGCGTGCGCGTCTACCAATTCCGCCACGTCGGCATACTTGTATCTTAGCCAGAACAAATCCGCGATCAATGGGACAGAGGAAGAATCCGCAACAAGAATTTCTGCTTCCCGCCACCGGCGTCATGTCGTACTTGTACACAGAACAAAAATACTATATACTTACTTACGTACTTTCTTATTTTTTCATCACATTTCTCCCATGACCAGCAAGATACTGAAAAGTACTGTACGGGGACAGATCACGTTGCCGAAACAGTGGAGGAACAATTTCTCCACCGACAATTATCTGGTGGAAATGCACGATGACCGACTCATTATCATGCCTTGCAACCTTGATATACTCGCACGGGAAGAAATACTTTTTGATGCCGACCGTGATCGAAGCGGCAAAGGTGTGAGTCCCGACGAGATCATCCGCACACTCAAGAAAATACGCCATGGATAAGATCGAAAAATTGCTGCGAAAGCTTTCCGCAAAGGAGCAGGAGGCGATGTTGCTGCTCATGCAACAGATCAAACACGATTTCAGAAAGATCCCGGGCATAGAGGCCCTCCGCGGCTTAAAAGGATGGTTCCGGGTGCGGGTAGGACACTATAGAATAATCTTCATGGTGCATCCGGCCACGAAAGACCCCACTTCGCCCCATAATACGGGGCTTCGCGGGGCAAGAGTGGAGATCAGACGCATCACCAGAAGGAACGAAGCGACATATAAACACCTGGAATAAGCGACGAAGCCGGGCTCAATAGACCTCTCTTAAATAACACTCCTCGCCCCTCGACTACGCTCCCCTCGGCTGCGCTCGGGGCAGGCGGGGTGAAAATTGCTTAGTAGACTTCTTTGAGATAGCAATTTTCACAATAAACAATATCCGGACGATCCGGTCCGAAGGTCGTCACCATCTCCTTCCCGCACTTCATGCAGGGACGCGTCCAGAGGTGACGAGGCGTTCGTAGTCCCAACCGGCGGCGATTCCGCGCCTCCCAGCTGAGAGACGGTAGCGGCCAGCCCATCTCGCGATGCAGCTTCAGCTCCTGCGGAATGAGACGATAGTCTGCGCCGGTTTCTTCGCACACGAACATCTGTTCGGCAAGATTGTCCGCCGCATCGGAAATGTTGTCCGGCAATGCAACGCTCTGCTTCCTCTTCGCTTTCTTCTCTTCGTCTTTCCAGCGGTACCCGCGCCGGAGCGCTTCCGCTCGGGCAAGCGGAAAATAATCCTGTGCCAGGGTCTTGTTGAAGAAGAACGGAAACATCTTGATGGGGAAGTACTCTCCCCACTCGCCTGCTTTGCTCATGTGATCAATAATTTTTGGCACGAGCGTTTCATACTGCTCCTTGGAATATTGCTTGTTGAGGATGCAGTATTTCTTCTGGCGCACGCCCACGCACCCGAAGCAGGATTGGATGTGGTGGGAGTCGACGCAGTAGGCGGTGTCGGTGTGATGCTCACCATTGAGATCGCAGATGACGTTGTGGGAATAATCAACATTGAGACTATTGAAAGCCAATTCCCCAAAGTGCACACCCGTGCAGAAGTACTGGTCATTCTCCTCCATGGTGCGGTCGGAGTACGCGATGTCCTCCGACTTCTGTACATTGTACGAATCCAGAACATGGCGGGAGTTGTAGATGAAGTTTCCCGACACATCCTCGTTCGCTTCACCGATCATGGCCCGGTGGATCGCGCTCTTCTGCAGATGCTCCGAGAACCGCTCCCGCACTTCGCGCGCAAACGCCGCGGACAATTTGAGACGCCGGAGCAGCCCCTCGAATTCCTCCTTGCTCACAGGCGTGTTCCACACGTGGTACTTCTTCCCGCGCAGGTTCCAGCATCCGATGCAGTTCTCGCAGCCGTGGCAATCGAAGAGAAACCACGAGCGAGTGCAATTCTGCGTATTTTGCGAAAACGCCGTTTCGTAACAGTCGTTGCAATCGACGCACTCGAAACACCACTGGCAACGGTTGGCGAAGTGACAATCCACGCACGAGGTGCAGTGATAGACGGTATTCCCGTAGTAGCAGTCCTGGCAGAACCAGCTGCCAAATATGAGGTAGCAATTCTTGTTGTGTGTCGCGTAGTTCGTATAGTCCGAGTTCTCCGATTCCACGACGTAGATATTCGCCTTCGGCACGCGCGCATCCAGTTCCGCAATCTGATCGAGCAAAGACCGTGACCAATCCACCTCCTTCCCATACTCCAGCGGATCCCACCGATCGCTCCACCAAACGTCGCGGTCATACACGGGATACGGCGCGTGCTCCGGATGGTACGTGAGGATTTTCTTGCCGGTAAGCGCGCACGCACTCCAGCGCAATTCCGTTTCGCAGCGCGAGGAGAGGCGCATCCGGTTCATCTCCTCCGGACAGAGCGTCGGAGGAGGCACATGCATTTTGTCGTAAAACGCCTGATCGCGCGGCGTCACCTGAAAAGGCTTCCCTGAAATCCTGCAAATCCGCTCCATAGCGGAGCACATGCTACCCGCCGACTCACCCCTTGACGATACCCGGCTGGCACTCTAAGATTTCGACTGCTAACGATGAAGATTGGCCGGATTCGAGTGAAGATCCGCCGTTACAATTATCCACTGTCCATTATCCATTCCCCTCTCATCCGTATGTCCCCCAAAGATTCCGTCAAGGTCGAGGAGCTCGCCGTCACCATCGAACCGCTCAGCGACCGCATCATCGTGATGCCCCTCGAGAAAGAACAAGTCTCCGCTTCCGGGATCGTCATTCCGGAAACGACTTCCAAGGAGAAACCGCACGAAGGCATCGTGATCGCCCTCGGTAAAGGCGGGATCATGAATGACAAGGGTGTGCTGTCCCCCGACCCGCACAAGTACCTGAAGCTCAAGGACATCGTCCTGTTCGGCCGTTACGCCGGCGACGACGTGAAGCTCAAGAGCAAGAGCGGCAAGGACATCGAAGTGAAGATCCTCCACCTCGATTCCATTCTCGGAATCGTGAGGTAACAAAACCGCGGGAAGCATCCAGCTCCCATTTTTCTTTTTTCCTTTCCCCAACCAATCATGTCCGCAAAGTTACTGACCTTCGGCGACGACGCGCGCCACAAGATCGTCATCGGCATCCGCAAACTCGCGGACGCCGTGAGAGTCACGATGGGCCCCAACGGCCGCAACGCCCTCATTGCCAAGAGTTACGGAGCCCCGACCATCACGAAGGACGGCGTCTCGGTGGCGAAGGAAATCGAGCTCGAGGACGGTTGGGAGAACATGGGCGCCCAGCTCGTGAAAGAGGCCGCGACCAAGACCAACGACGCCGCCGGTGACGGCACCACCACCGCGACGGTCCTCGCGGAAGGCATGATCGCCGAGGGGCTCAAGTTCCTCACCGCCGGCGCCAACGCCATCTCCATGAAGAACGGCATCATGAAGGCTGTTGAAGCGGTGGTTGCCGATCTCGACAAGCAGAAGAAGACCATTTCCACGAAGGAGGAGTACGCCGCAGTCGCGACGATCAGCGCTCAGGACCCGGGAGTGGGTAAAATTATCTCCGAGGTCATGGACCAGGTCGGCACGGACGGCGTCGTGACCGTGGAGGCCGGCCAGACGATGGGGCTCGAGAAGGAGTACGTCGAGGGCATGCAGTTCGATTCCGGCTACATCTCCCCGTACTTCGTCACCGATCCGCACCGGATGGAGGCGGTGTACAAGAACCCGTACATCCTCATCACGGACCGCAAGATCGGTTCCATCCAGGACATCCTCCCCGTCCTCGAGAGCCTGA
>Ga0265296_1004919_pt1 | contig 11312 bp, 9 predicted proteins | sample MunlanPumphouse1_FD_189073 | JGI IMG/M metagenome (GOLD analysis project Ga0265296, IMG submission 189073) | Groundwater microbial communities from a municipal landfill in Southern Ontario, Canada - Pumphouse #1 | ecosystem: Environmental > Aquatic > Deep subsurface > Groundwater | place: Canada...
TGGAGGCGCATAGTAAGAGCCGCTCATTGTGATGTCAACCCTTCGACCGAGCTCAGGACAAGTCATTGCGGATATACAAATGTCGATTGCGCGGAATCGGAACTTGGGGTCGTGAGCGTACCTGTAGTATTGAGAACAGGACTGCCGTCGATAAATGCGCTCAACTGATAATCTGCCGAGCCGCTTCCGCCGTAATAGCGGACCCATACTGTATAGGTCCCTGCGGGCGCATTTGATTGCCAGTAGATGTTTTCCTTGGCGGGCCCGGAGGCATCGCCGCCGTCCTGGTCGTCATGATCGAGCTGGCCTCCGCTGGCGCTCGAAGTGTGACCGTAGAAAATCTCCTCACCCGACGGATCCTTCACATGCAGATCCAGATCAACCGTTGCCTCCCATTGCAGCGTCACCTGAACCGCTCCGCCTCCGAACTGCAGGCCCATCTCAATGAGTTCGATCTCGTCCTGCTGCCCTGCGATCGTGGCATTCGCTGTCTCAAGGATCGTTGCCGTTGCCGTGAGAACTATGCCGGCGCACGCAGTGGGATCGCCGCCAACGCACTGTGCAGTATCGATCAGCGTGAGCGTCGTACCTGTAGCGCTTGCAAATGCAGTATCCTCGCCTACAAGACCTGCCTGCGTGCCGAAGTACATGAGCGTGGATGCACACGCCAGCGCAACCGTGGGCACGGTCACACCTGCCGATACTATCGCACTACCTATAGATACGCCGCAGAGTGTTGCACCGATCAATGTTGCACCAAACTGCACTGCATTGGCAAGATCTGCAGGGTTCAGTGTCCGCAACTGCAGCTTTTCAATCCCTGATAATACCTGTGCCTGCGGAGTTACAGTGGGGATGAGAGTCGCGAGCCGTGACATGATCGCCGCGTCCACTGCAACATTATGCACGGTCTTTGTCGTCCCGTCCGGCAGCACAAAGCCCACGTTGACCGTATTATTTGTTGTATCCCACCCGTCGAAACATATGACGTTGCCGTCCACCACTGCGCGGGTCGGATACCCGTCATCTCCAAAGTAGAGCACGATGTCGTTGCCATCCGGGGTCTTCCAGGTTGCCGTGCCGGAACTCACGGTCATGAGGTTTCCGTCCTTGTCGCCTGCCACGGCCTCCGTGCCGTCACTCGAGAGGGCAGCGCCGATGTTCTCATATGAAGTGCCGCCGCCGCCATTTTCTGAACCAGAAGAGCCGCAACCAGTTGAAATAATGAATAATAATGTGATCGCCGCAATTGATAACCGTCTCATATGCCCCCTTATATAATGAATACAGGCTTGAAGCTTACATCTTTTCCAATTTTATATTATGATCTAATCAAAACCGCAATCAGAATTCAGATCGTCGCGCTTGATATTCGACTTGTTGATTGGCAGAGTGCGCTGCCGTCTCGGGCGCTTGGCTCAGCGGAAGAGCATCCGCCTTACACGCGGAGGGTCACAGGTTCAAATCCTGTAGCGCCCACATGAAGACAGTGGAAAGTTTAAAGTTAAAAGTGTAAAGGAAAGCAGTGAGTTGACATTTTTAGTCCATCAGTTAGAAGGGCTCGCCTTGGATCGTCGCCCTGAATTGGTTCATTGAAAACGCGCAACGTGGAAATTGTTTGTACGGCGGGGCTGTAGATCAATTGGTTGGATCGTCGCCCCTGCCTGCCGGCAGGCAGGCTGTCACGGCGAAGGGGCAAGCGCGGCGAAGCGTTAGCGGAGCCATAGCGCGCGGCAGTAATGACAACAACGCGACCGATGAGGGAGCGTTGTTATCCTCTGACGGGGTTCGAGTCCCGTCTCGGTATTTTGAAAATCTGTAGTGAAATTTGGTTTGCGGGGCTGTAGATCAATTGGTTGGATCGTCGCCCTGTCACGGCGAAGGTTGCGGGTTCGAGTCCCGTCAGCCCCGCAAACCAAATTTCTATCCGAGCCTGCTGTCCGAGTCCCCTGCCCTTTGTTGACATTCGCTTCATGTATCCTTATAGATGCGCCAACTTTTTCGCGTTTTCCACCTACAGGAGGAGAATACAATGAAGAGCATCAGGTGGCGAGGATTGCTGCAGTGTCTTGGCTTCATCGCAGTGCTGCTGGCAGCGAGCACGGCCTCGGCCAGCGAGGCGGACCTCATCATGCCGCAGCTCGCGGTCACCTATGATTTCTTCGGCTTCGAGGTCGCGGGGACAACGCTCCTCGGCAGCGGCATCATCATATGCCTGCTCGGCATGGGTTTCGGACTCATGGAGTTCATAAAGATCAAGAAGCTGCCCGCTCACCGCTCCATGCTCGACGTCTCCGCGCTCATCTACGAGACCTGCAAGACCTACCTCATACAACAGGGAAAGCTGCTCATCGTGCTCGAGCTCTTCATCGGCTCCACGATCTTCGCCTACTTCTTCCTGCTGCGTCACTTGGAACTCCTCAGGGTGCTCACGATCCTGGGCTGGTCGGTGGTCGGCATCCTGGGCTCCTACAGCGTCGCCTGGTTCGGCATGCGCATCAACACATACGCCAACAGCCGCACCGCCTTTGCATCGCTCTACGGCAAGCCGATCAGCATCATGGAGATCCCGCTCCGCTCGGGCATGTCCATCGGCGTGCTGCTCATCTGCGTCGAACTCATAATGATGATCTCGATCCTGCTCTTCATAGCGCCTGAGAACGCGGGCGCGTGCTTCATCGGCTTTGCGATCGGCGAATCTCTCGGCGCCTCGGCGCTGCGTATCTGCGGCGGCATCTTCACAAAGATCGCAGACATCGGCTCCGACCTCATGAAGATCGTCTTCAAGATCAAGGAAGACGACGCTCGCAATCCTGGCGTCATAGCCGACTGCGTTGGCGACAATGCAGGCGATTCGGTCGGCCCCACGGCTGACGGATTCGAGACCTACGGCGTCACCGGCGTGGCGCTCATCACGTTTATCGTCCTGGCCACAGGCATGGAGTTCGGACCGGACGGCGGCGTGGCCAAGGTCGCGGGCTGGGAGATGCTGCAGGCCAAGCTGCTCATCTGGATCTTCTCGATGCGCATACTCATGATCATCACGTCCATCGGCTCCTATGCGCTCAACAGCCTCATCTCGCGCGCGCTGTATGCAAAGAAGGACAAGTTCAATTTCGAAGCGCCGCTTACGCATCTCATCTGGCTCACTTCGCTTCTCTCGATCGGCGTCACCTTTGGCGTGAGCTGGCTCATGCTCAACGACATGGGCCCGGGCTTCTGGTGGAAGCTCGCCACGATCATAAGCTGCGGCACGATCGCGGGCGCACTCATTCCGGAATTCACCAAGATATTCACCTCTGCAAAATCAAAGCACGTCAAGGAAATCGTCACCGCATCACGCGAGGGCGGCGCCTCTCTCACGATCCTCTCGGGGCTCGTGGCCGGCAACTTCGGCGCGTTCTGGAAGGGGATGGTGATCGTGGCCCTCATGACGGTCGCCTACATCACATCCACGCAGGGCCTCGGCGACTACATGATCTACCCCACGGTCTTCGCGTTCGGCCTCGTGGCATTCGGCTTCCTGGGCATGGGACCGGTCACCATCGCGGTGGACAGCTACGGCCCTGTCACCGACAACGCGCAGTCCATCTTCGAGCTCAGCCAGATCGCGGAGCTCCCTAACGCCAAGGCAGAGATCGAGAAAGAGTTCGGCTTTACCCCTGACTTCGTAAACGGAAAACAGAGGCTCGAGGAAAACGACTCGGCTGGCAACACATTCAAGGCCACGGCAAAGCCCGTGCTCATCGGAACTGCGGTGATCGGAGCCACCACGATGATCTTCTCGATCATTTTGCTCCTCAACCTCAAACTCGATCTGCTCAACCCCCTGGCGCTTCTCGGTATCATAACCGGCGGCGCCGTGATCTACTGGTTCACCGGCGCATCGATGCAGGCGGTCACAACCGGCGCGTACCGGGCGGTCGCTTATATCAAGCACAACATCAGGCTCGAGGGCGCCACTAAGGCATCTCTCAAAGATTCAAAGGAAGTCGTGCGCATCTGTACGCAGTACGCGCAGAGCGGAATGGTCAATATATTCGGCGTGCTCTTCTGCCTCACCCTCGCGTTCGCGTGTATGAGCCCGGTATTCTTCACCAGCTACCTTATCTCCATCGCGGTATTCGGCCTCTTTCAGGCCATGTACATGGCCAACGCCGGCGCCGCCTGGGACAACGCAAAGAAGATCGTGGAGGTAGATCTCAAGGAAAAGGGCACGTTACTCCACGCCGCCACTGTGATCGGCGACACGGTGGGTGATCCTTACAAGGACACGTCGTCAGTCGCGCTCAATCCGATCATCAAATTCACCACACTCTTTGGTCTGCTCGCCGCGGAAATCGCGGTCTCGGCCAAGGAGACGGCATTCTGGATCGGGTGCGTGCTGCTCGTTGCAGGCCTCTTCTTCGTGTATCGCTCATTCTACGGCATGCGCATCGGCGCCAACGTACACCGCGACCCGATCAAGGAGCTCGCTACGAACGAAACTGCGACGAACGAAGCGTAGTTGCATTAGTAAAATGAGAGATCCCAACCGAACTTATGCCAGAGGACCGCTGCGCGGGCTCAATCCCGACGTGGTCAAGCTCGGCATAGTCTCTTTCCTGGCCGACGTGTCGAGCGAGATGCTCTATCCGCTGATCCCGATCTTTCTCACGACCGTGCTCGGCGCGCCCATGGCTATCGTAGGCGTGATCGAGGGCGCGGCAGAGGCCACGGCGAGCCTGCTCAAGACCGTATCCGGTCGCATCTCCGATATCACCGGCAAGCGAAGGCCCTTCGTCTTTGCGGGCTATTCCATATCCGCGATCGCAAAGCCGCTCATGGCGCTGGCCGCGGGTTGGCCGCTCGTACTCTTCGCGCGCGTCGCGGATCGCTTCGGCAAGGGGCTGCGCGTGAGCCCGCGCGACGCACTCCTTGCGGACTCGATCTCGCAGGAATTCCGCGGCCGCGCTTTCGGCTGGCATCGCGCCATGGACACGGCCGGCGCAGTGCTGGGACCCTTGCTCGCGCTGCTGCTGATCTCGGTCTTCCACGACAACCTGCGCACGATCTTCCTCATCTCATTCGTGCCCGGCATACTGGGCGCCTTGGTGGTCCTGGCGGTGCGCGAGCGCGGCCATGCCCCGCAGACGCCGCAAGCGAGCAGCATCGCGTATCGAAATCTGCCCAGACCCTTCCGCAGCTATCTCCTGGCGTGGGGCGTGTTCGCGGTGGCTAATTCGAGCGACGTCTTCCTCATCCTCAAGGCAAAACAGGTCGGGTTCAGCACCGCCACGGTCGTGCTCGCATACGCGTTCTACAACAGCATCTATGCCGCATCGTCGCCCGTGCTCGGCAATCTTTCGGACAAAGTTGGCCGCAAGGTCGTGCTGGTCGGCGGGCTTTTGGTCTTCGCGCTTGTCTATCTAGGATTCGCGATCTCGGTGGCAGGGTGGCACATCTGGGCGCTCTTCGGAGTCTATGGATTGTATACGGCCGCTACCGACGGAGTGGGCAAGGCGTTTGCAGTGGATCTTGTGCCTAAAGAAATTCGGGCTGGGGCGTTGGGCCTGCTCGGCACCGTCACAGGTATCGCAGCGCTCGCGGCCAGTTCTATCGCCGGCGCGCTCTGGACCGAGATAGGTTCATGGGCCGCGTTCGCGTACGGCGCTGCGGGCGCTATCGTCGGGGCAATGCTGCTCTCATTCATTACGCAGCAGCCGGCGCCGGGCTCCTCAACCGCGTCTGACTGATCCCCTGCCACGGCTTTCCGCAACTCGCCGCCCGTCATCGGACAACGCTTTCACAGTTCTTCTTGCCTCCGATGTCATTCCTTTTGCGCGATCCTTCATCCGCCGCAACATGAACCTCGCGACGGCCTCTTTCTCCTTCTCGCTCAATCTGTCAAATCGATCGAAGCCCAGCTTTCCTAGATTACCTTTAAGAAAACCGTCCATGGCCTCCTGTGGTATCCAGCCTGCCAGGCTGTGTTTGTAAGCACTTAGTTCTTCCAACTCTATTTCATAAGCCCTGGACCAATTCAGCATCTTACTATTGAGGTTTGTACTGGGCCCAGTCTTGAGATCCAATAATCTGCCGGCATTCGCGGCATCCAGGAGGACATAGCCGGGCACTTTCACCGAGGGAGAGTATAGGATCTCTTCCGTGATGCGCTTGATGAGTTCTTCAGCTTCAGGGTGCCTAGATAAATACTCTTTAACCTTTCTATCCAACACTTTGTATTTTTCCGTCAGAACCGGATGCCGCTTCACCTGCTCAACGGCCTGCAGGCACTCGGTCACGTCATGCATCCTCTCGCCATAACGCGAAAACCACCATCTCCACGCATCTACTACCCCACTATCCCCCAATAGGATCTCGACGCTTCGAATAAAGTTCGGCTTGTCCGGCTGCACATAACATTCGTGGACGTAATTAGCGATGCCTCTCAGCAGCTCCCCCAAATGCTTGCCGGTCTCTCCGCGAATTTCCGTTGGGTAGAAAATCTTTGCCCCCGGGGCCTCGCGATTGACGGCTGCGAGGCCATGCCTCGTCGGGGGCTCCAGGGAACGGCCTTCCACTGCAAAGAAGTAGCCTTCTACGTTCCCGTCCGTCCGATACCCGAAATGGGATATCGCTTCGTCCCCACCCATCTCGGGTTCCGTAAACGTAATCGACAGGGTCTCTTCATCGGATTCCCCTGCAGCCGAATGAGCCGGGTCCGGACCGGAGACCGCACCAAGTCCCTCTGCCACCGACACGGCAATGGCTCCCACAGTAAATGAAGATAGGACGACTGGCATAAGATACCCCTTACGGTTCAATTCCTCTCGCAGGTCAGTTATCGATTGCATGACAGAAATGTTGCTAAGTTTTTGGATAAAAAACACTCCATCTAAGATGGAGATCGCTCCATAAAGCGGATGTCCTTCTCCCGTAGACGCGCTATCCGCAAGGTTTGGATAGGCCTGGCCCTGCACATAAATAATGGAAACTCTTTAAAATCTGAGGTGAAACGAGGTCTGTCAGCGGCCTTTTGGTGGGTAAACTTTGGAAAAACCTATTTCAGATCCCTCAACTGCTGGGTAGTCGGTATCTGCTTGAGCGTCTCGACAAAGAGCTTGTTGAGCGCGTTCGTGAGCCCCTTTATGTCGCCCTTGCGCACATCCTTTGACTCCATCTCCATCCCCACGTCCACGGTCTTCGTCGTGATCCCTTTGTCGATCACCAAGGTGAGCATGCTCTTTGCCACCGACTTGCCGGTGACGAGCTTCTTCTCCACGCCGGCGTAAAAGTCCTTTATCTCAGCGGAGAGCCGCGGAGTCTCGCCCTCCGTCTTCTCCACGAACTTCATGCCGCATGCGACAAAGAGGTCGCGCAGCGCCTTGTCAAACGCCGCATCGAGCGGCGGATTCGCGACCACCTCTATGGGCTCCTGTCCCTTCTTTGTCTGCACGCCGATCACTTTCTCGTGGCGCGTATCCGTAGTCCCCTTCCATACCGCAATGACCCCGTTCCAGACGGGCGCGGGACAGGCCTGCTGCGCGAACCAGGCCGGCGTTTCGAGTGAGATTGAGGGCCTAGAAGGATCCTGGGCCATGGCGGACGCTGATAAGACCAGGGCTGCACAGCCAATAAAACAAGCGAATAACCTCTTCATTATCGCCTCCCTTTGGAACTCCCAGCCTGCTAGCATGGATCAATCCGCCAGTAAAGGCCGCAGCTTGAAGAATACTTAGCAACATTCATCTTGCGAAGACGATAAGTTCAGTGTTCATAGAGCCGCTTCGGAAGCCCTTCACAGGAGGAATATCATGATAGCCGGCGCAATGGGTGCATGGGACAAATCTTTTCCTGCGTGGGCAAGGCCCGCGATCGATGCGATGAAACGGCTGGACGCGACGGATGCTGTTGCGGGCAAGCCGCAGCATGACGGGAAATTCCTGGACACCGATCTCGTAGATCTCGCGACTATCTACGCGCGCAAGTATTCGTCGAACCAGCCATCGTTTATGAGGATACTCGACTCAGCCGATGGGCTCTATAAGTATGCAAAGGCAAAGCCTTCGGACGGCCGCTACGTCGCCACACAGATCCTTGAACATGCGCTGTTCGCAGGCGCGCGCGCGATGATCGAATCCAGGAAAGCCAACTACGACAGCTTGGACGGTTTTGCAGCGCGCTTTATCGACGTGGAATTCGCATTCTATTTCAATTCGATCCAGAAGGGCGCGGCCGCACTCGGGGGTACGGGATGGATGGGCTTCTGGGCAGGCGTGCTGGACAACTGCAGCACAGACCTCTTCAAGGTCAACGATCAGTGTCAGTTCAATTGATCGGATGCGAACTTGCCGCCTGAAGGGCCATATCGGTACCCGTCAATTTCCCATGACGACGAAGTCGAATTTCTGCGGCGACATATTTCCCAATGAAATGGTAAACCCGCCCGCGTCTTTGCTGCTCACGCTGAGCGGATAAGCGCCGCCCTGCGAATTTGAGTTGTTCGCCGGCGTCACGGCAACCGCGTAGAGATCGTCTGCCATCTGCTGGTCGAAAGTTATTCGGTACAAGCTCGAGCCCAGATATGCGGCGCTCGCATTCGCCCCGTGCATGACCGCATTTCCGCCGGAGAGAGAGACCGTCCCCCACGCGCTTCGGTTGAATGATAAACGCTGCGGGTTTTCTATCGCCTGCATGCGACCTTGCAGATCAACAATCGATGAATTCGCCGAGGAATCTGCGGCCGAGCGGACGCCCGCTTCCGAGGAATCTGCGGCCAAGCGGGAGCCCGCCTCCGAGGAATCGGCACCCGTCCTTGCCTGCGCCTCTGCCGCGATAGCCGAACTCCGGTCATTTATCTCCGTATTGATTCGCGCGTCGCGCGCGACAATCGCCTTGTCCAGATCTCCAAGAGTTTCCTGCAAGTGGCTGGCGCCCGAATATGCGAGTCCAGGCGCAACGCCGATCGTGGATGCGGCGGACGAAGCGCTGTAGAGCGTAGGCAGCTCGTCGCGCAGGAGGATCTGCGATGCGTCTTTCCCTTTTGTCAGCGCCTGCGCGATGAGCTGCATGGCATCCGCGTCCAGGCTCTCAAAGGAGACGCTCCCGTCCGCCACGCCGAGCGCCTCTTGCGCGTAGGCCGCGTAGGGCACCGAGGCGATCTCCATCGGCGGCAAGGTCGTGACCCCTTCGACCGCGACCTCGATGAAGCGCGCGCCCTGCGGATCGAGCACGCCCATCGGCACGCCGCCGGTCGGCGCTCCGTCGCCTGTGAGCCCGTTTCCTATGAGCGCCGAGACGAGCCCTCCGACGGACGCGACTCCCTGTCTCTCCTCATAGAGCACGGTCCCGGCGGCGTCGGTGATTCTGAAGTCGATAGTAACGTCTCCGTCCGGGATCGGATTCCCTCCTTCATCCGCGATCACGGAGTGAAAGCCTATGACCTGCGGGACGGCCGGGCTCTCCGCACGAAGCTGTGCCGGGATCTGACACAATGCCAGCGCAGCCATGCCCAACAATACAGATCTCTTCATATCTCCTCCTCAATATGTCCATCATCTGACAATGAACTCCACGCGCCTGTTTTTGCGCCATGCGTCCTCAGTATGCCGTGCGTCGAGCGGCTCCCTCTCTCCCTGAGACACTATGACGATACGCGACGGGTCGGCTCCGTTCCTGGCGAGCAGCTCCGCCACGCTGCGAGCCCGCCTGTCTCCGAGCTCAAGATTGAAGGCGTCGCCGCCTCGCTCGTCGCAGTGGCCCTCGAGCACTATTACTGCATCCGGGTTTTCCGAGATCCATCGGGCGTCCCGCACGATGAACGCCAGCTCTCCGCGCACGGGATCGTCGCCGCCCGCAGGGAAGTGAACCCGCAGCGCTGGCAACGCATCTGCCTGCAAAGCGCGCGGCGCAGGATACGCCGTGCGCACATGCTGCTTGCCGCACGATGCCAAGGCAGCAAGGATGAGTGTCATGATTATCGCGCATCTCTTCACGATCGCCTCGCTCATCTATAAATAGAAATCGGCGCATCGCACGAGGGCGCGCTGCATGCGCTCGCTCGCGCGGATACCTTTGTTGCCGAGACAAGCGGCGCTGCCTTCGCCTTTGTTCCGTCGAGCAGCACCGCGCTCACGGTCGTTGCCCGGCCGGTCACCACGTCTTTCACAGTGAAGGAGCTCAAGCCGGGTTCGATCAGCGCCGGGGCCATGCGGCCAAGTCCGCTGGATTCATCCAGGAGTATCTCCGCCGCGTTGATCGCAGCATCCACGAGCAGCTTGGCCGACCCGCCCCTCTCCTCCTGCACGTTGACGGGATGTGACGGGTCGCCGAATATTTTGAAGACGAGGCGGGTGTTGTCGATCGCGTTGCCATCAGCGATATTCGTGAAGATCGGAACCGCCTCGAGCGCGACCTCGACCTCGGAGAGGCCGCCGCCCACCTCCACGTCGCCTCGCTCTCCGGCGCGGATGATCGCGTCGTTGTCGTTTATCGCCTCGACCGATATAAAGCGATCCTCGCCCGATGGAATTCCCTCCACTACCCCTTCGGTCGCATCCCCCGGGAACTCGGCTGTGATCGGCTGCCCTATCCCCTCGCCGCTCACCGTGACGCGGTACTTCTGTATGTGGCCGTGGTCGATCCAGGGATTAAACGATTTGGCGCCCGAGACCTTGATCGCAAGGGCGCCGCCGTCATGCGTACCGGAACTACTGCAGCCTGTGATAAGAATGATAATAATGAGACAACAAATTTGTTTGACGAAGATGTCATTGCGAACGAAGCGAAGCAATCCCATGAAGCCCACTGATTTCATGGGATCGCCACGCCCGCCTGTGGCAGGCTCGCGATGACACCAAAGTCGATTCACAATTTTTTGGATATTCATGGTTCCCCTTTTTATTTGAATTCCACCTTGAGGCTTCCGGTTCCCGGGCCGCCCGACATGGCGGCGAGGATGCCGCCCACGATGGCGCCCGCCGCTGCCGTACCGACGGCCACCCAGAATGCGGGCCTGCGCGTAAGCGGTTGTTTGCGTTTCCCCAAGATGACCGGATCGCCCTGACCGAGCGGTTCGATATTCTTTGCGGGGTCGGAGAGGATATCGACATCCAGCTGATCTGCGAGCGCCGCAACCATCTCCGCGAGCTGCGCATTGCGCGCGGATCCATCGAGCTCCTTGATCACGATAGCCCGTTGACCTGCACGGAGGTCCCTGTCCACGGTGCGGGCCGTGATGCGAACCGCTCCCTTTGCGCCTGTATCCGCATCGACCATTATCGCGCGATCCGCCTTGAGGGCATCAGCTACCCTGAGTCCTTCTTCAACCT
>Ga0265296_1004920_pt1 | contig 11311 bp, 14 predicted proteins | sample MunlanPumphouse1_FD_189073 | JGI IMG/M metagenome (GOLD analysis project Ga0265296, IMG submission 189073) | Groundwater microbial communities from a municipal landfill in Southern Ontario, Canada - Pumphouse #1 | ecosystem: Environmental > Aquatic > Deep subsurface > Groundwater | place...
AAATCATATTTAAACTATAGCACACTCTGTTTCAGGGTGAAATAAACCATCCAAAAAACAGACCTGCTAAAAAGTTCGAATCCGACTTCCCTCCATAAAAAAATAACGCTCATCTTGGCGTTATTTTTCTTTGCTCCGGCTGTTGGACGATGTTGGAACTTTTTTGAATAAATAATCACATCACTCTAATATTGACTGACCAATTTGTTTAATTCATATTTTTTTGTCACTAATTAAATGGCTTAACCAGCCACCCAAACAAACTTAAACCCCTCTCTCTTTTAACAACAAACTCCCGTAACTTATCGTTCTGCTCTGTGAACAAATTAATTTGATTCTGTAAGACAAACTTTACGGCCGGATCAATTATTAGATTCGTTGCATCAGTCAGGATCTTAATTCTTGCTTGATTTGCGACTATCTCAGAATGTAAAGATTTAATACTTTTATATTTTGGCCCGATAAAAAATTCTGAAAATCCGCTCCTACCGCTGATTTCATTGACTGCGTTTTCAATTTTTGTCTGAAAATCATCCTGCCCCCGAACATTCATTAGCGTTTTCTGCACAATGCCTCCCTCCAACTCTGCTATAATTTTCAAATTATTAATGAAATAATCGATATTCTTTTTATAAGACCCGGCCACCCCTTCTCCATTATTATCATCAGCATTATCATTTTCTGCCAGTTCTTCCAGGGTCATTTCAAGCAACTTTTCTAATCGTTCCAGTTTCTGTTCGGCTGATTCAAGCAGTCTCGCCGCTTCCTGAGGATTAGTGACCATCATCAGCTCAAATCTTGAGGCCGCATTCCTTACTTCGCTGAGAATCTTCTTGAATGGTTCTATAGTAATTCCGCCGGAGGCTAAAACGTTTATTTTTAATTCAACATTCAGGATTTTAGAATTGAGCTCGCCAATGGTCCAGGCGATTCTTTTCCTTAAATCATTGATTATTTCAGTATTCTTTTCGGTTAATTTTTCATACTCTTCAATCTTTTCTGTGCCTTTAAGTAAATCGTCTTTCAAGCGCTTCACGAAAGATCCCATCTGATCAGAATTTCCGGCAAGTACGTTGAAGGTGTCGAGGAATTTATCCAATAGAGGATCAACGATGTTATTGGGATATTTTATCGTATGATCTATTTCGCTCCAGCCTTCTTCAAAAATAGTTCTGACTTGTATTTCAGCAATATAAGGATCTCTGCCAGGTCTTGACTGGATTAGGTAATGAACCGATCTATAGCCATGGGGATGCAATTTGATATCGCATTTATACTTTTTGTATTCCTCAACACAAGGACCTGCGTCTCCTTCCCTAATATAAGCTAGGGGTTGCTCGTGCAAACCCCAATTATCCTCTATAAATTTATGAATAAACACCCAGTCTTCTTTAAATAGATGAATGGCTCTTATTCCGATTAAATCCGTTATCGAAGATTTATAGTTGTGAATCGTAATCTCGCGCTTTGGATCTTCAATTTTCTTTCTTATAATCTTGGCTAAAAGATGCTCGGAGTCTTTTATTCTGTATCTGACTGAATGGACTATGTCCAAAGCATGCAGTTTTTCCTCTATATATCTGGCGATAAGATTTAATTCTTTTTTAATTTTTTTATAATCTTTTTTTATGGATTGCAAATCTTCCCACTTCAAGTTGGTGAATTCAAAATCCTGCTCTGATATATTGAAGGTTGCTAAAAAATTGTTCAATTCCTCATTCATATAATTACTAGAATCACAATTAAAATGCTTAATATAATGAAGTTAGTTAAATATATCACAAATCAGAAAAATACAATACTGCTGGCAGGAATCGCATGTATATAAAAGCGATCCACCCTTATACTGGGATGGGTCGCTTATAACTTTTTTTTCCTGCTCCGATTTTACGCTGAAATCCGAACTGAATTCTCCTCCTGCGCTAAAGCTACGGAGGACAAGAAAAAAAGTTTTAAACTGATTCATTTAGGAAGCTTTTAAAAGCGGTTATTTTCCACGCGGGCAAAGCCCGACTTTAGGCGATTTCAAGTTTTTCTTTGGAGGCAAATTCTTTTTTTACTACGATTAAATCAATTACAGTTCATCGCCTGACATATCATAAATAAATAACCTGCCAACTAATATAATCTTTCCATTTCCCCCTAAAAACTTAAATGCTTGAGCAAAGGTAAAATTATGCCCCTTCATAACCTTTGTTAGCCCGATACATAATTGCAGGGGTATAGAATAGCCGTTAGTTCTAAAATGGTTATACCATTCGCCTACCGATTTATATTGTTCTAAATTTTGTGCGGTCATATTTAATTTTGCTTCTCCCTACATTTTTTGCATGGCATCATTCCTGAGAACCAAGGCCAATGCCAAACGTTATTGTCGTTCTCATGATAAGAATTAGAAATCGGCCTGTTAATTTTATTTTGTTTACATTTTGGACATAAAATGCCTTTGCAAAGACAAAAGACCGTAAGATATCTATTGCTTTTCTCTGTCTCTGTTTTATTAAAGTAATTATTCCGGCTCAAATCTTTTTCCATCACTTGTCCATTGTATTCGCCGCACACTTCGCATTTATGCAAGCCATTTGGTATTTTATTTTTCATATTCTTGTTGATTAATAATGAATAAAAAAAAAGCTCTTCCCCGAGAAAGGAAAGAGTTTTTTATTTTCCAATAAAAAATCGACCTTTATCTTTCCCTTTCGGGCTAGACTTGGCACCTTCCGGATGGATTACTCCGGGGTTGCTGGCAGGTCGTCGGGCTAGTTCCCTCGCTACACTCTTGATAACTTAACTATTCAATTGTTATTATATTATAGCAAATATATTAAAAAATACAAGCTGATAAGAACCGGTCGTTTAGAATTTTTTTATCCCGCTCTGCATCGTGGATAACGTTAGAACCTATTTAATCCAGGATCCGCGATATTATTTTATTCCATCTTGCACATATCTTAAGGGTTCTATCATCAATTGAAAATACTAAATCCTTTTAACAGATTGAAAATGGCCACGAGAACGCCGAGACCACCAATGATTGCTGCTATCCACGTAGCGTTACGGATAGATTTCGTAAGATTTTCCGAGGAGCTAGAAGCTTTGTCAATTGTCTTGGTTAAATTTTCTATCGCTTGATTAGGATTTCCGGGAACATGTTTCTGGTGATGGAACCAAACCATCTTCCAAAGAAAAGCATCAACCTTTTCAGCATAAGACATCTTGGGCCATTTTTCTCTCAATTCTCTTATTATATCGTCGTCTCCAAACATAAAAATTTTTTGCTCGAATTTTACCTTAAAATTCGGACTGAATTCGAAACAAGTTTTAAATTATTTAATACAAAGCTTTTAAAAACAATAATTTCCCCTAGGGCAAAGCCAGGCTTTAGGCGATTTCAAGTTTTTCAGCGGGCGAATGCCCGCTCCGCCCCGCACTCGCGGGGCGATTTGGCGGCAAATTCTTTTTATACTATAGATAAATCCGCATCTTCTAAACCGCAAAATTCTTTCATTTTGTCCCATGGCCACGCTACTCCCATATCATATTTATCTTGACGAAACATTTGATGCGTAACAATGCCTTTAAATTTTCCAACAGCTGGTAGCTGATATGACATTTTGTCTTTTGGAGTTTTTTTAGGAATATTCCACTTATCACATAAAAAATTTACTAAGTCACAAACTGCTTTGACTTGGCCATCTGGAAATTTAACTCCGCCGTCTGCATCTCGATTTTTACTTTCTACAATTTTTTCTGTAGGCCATATTTTATTAACATAATCCTTCCAAATTCCGTTTCTATTCCAAACTGGACCGATATTAACTATTTCTATTCCGATTGATCTCTTGTCATTAATCCAATCTTTACATTCTGGGCCATTTATACCTAAATGATAAGACCAATATTTTTCATCAAATAATTTTACTATAAATTTTGGCCCTTCCATATCAATTATAAAAGGAGTTGCTATGCGACCTGGTTGTTTAAAGGTATTATAAGCACCTTGCCAATTATAACCAGCCGTAAAATGTAATACTATAATTTCTTTTTTAAATTCTTGCTTCCAGTATTCACCTTCTGGTAACAAATTTACAAAAGTATTTTTTTCAATATCACCCACGCTCGGACTTTTAATTTCTAGTTTCTTGGTTACCAGAGCGGTGATGTTTGCGTCGGTTTCCTCTATTACGCACATGTTTAAATCCGATTCATTTTTCAACTGATTTATTTTTTCTTCGCTTAAATCAACTATTTTATTACAGTTAGGACATGGTATTTGCATAATATTTAACTTAAAAATAGATTATTTCGATCAAATAAATTTACTTAAAATAATCAGCGTAACTTTCCCAGCTTTGCTTGCCAAATTTTTTTTCAAAATGTTCTTTTAAGCATTCCGATCCGAAAGTATAATTTTTGTCTTTTTCGCATATCACCACTGCGCAAGAATCGGAATTTACCTTACATGTATATCGAAATTCTATACTATCTATTGATACTCCATCGCCGTATTTACCTTTTTCGTTATAGGGAGCTATTAAAAATTTAGCGATAGTTCCCCTGCCGGTATATGACGGGGGTTTTATTTTATCCCAAATTATAACATTTTTTGTTGATTCAAAGGTTGAGGAAAATTCTTCTTTTGTAGTGGAGAATTTTGTTGATTCTTTCAAGTCTAAAACAAAATCTATGGAGTTACTTTTATTAAAAATCCCAGTAGTTTTATCAAGATCTAAAGTATTAATAGACTTTCTGTAACCGCCGAGAGTTCCACTAATACCATCTATATTTACAGAAATAAAATTATCTAAATCGTTTGATATCTTTCCGCTTACTTTTATTTCAACTTTTTCAAACTCCCCAATTAAAGCAAGGTTGATCAAATTATTATTATAAACTTCTAAATCCGAATAAATATTTTGAGGGGGAAAAAATGGTTCCGACAAAAGAGAAAGGCTCATCTCATTTTCTTTGGTATCGGCTGGTAAATTAATTTCTGGTTCAATTATGGAATTTTCAATTGGTTCTCCCTTATCTTTTGTTATTGGAATATTTTTATTGTTGCCACCAATAATTTGTTTCACAACAATAATAGTACCAATTAAAGCCATCGCGGCGATAAAGATAACAACAATTTGGTACAACAATTCTTTTATTACTTTTTTAGTTTCCTCTTTCATATTGTTCGGTGGGCTTTACCATTAATCCATATATTCTTAATATGGAATAAAATATTAATAATAATAAAGCAATTATGGTAAAAAATAATAACTTTGGGGAAAATAAATTAAAAATTGATTTAAAAATTGCAATTAATGCGATAATCTCAATAATGCCTACTACTGAGAAATTAAAATTCATAAGATCGAGAAAATCCCAGTGGGTATAAAATAATATTAGACCAGCAAGAATCGATAATAAAATAAGTGCCGTTAATTTCAAACCTTTATGTCTATTATTATAATTATATTTCTTTAAAAAATCCATAAAACAAAATGTGAAGATACCTTATAACAAAAAAGTGCTAATGTCAAATGAAAAACTGTTTAGTTAAACTTTTGATAAAAAGGTATATTTTTTTAAAATTTTAAATCATGCTCCCAAATTCTAAAAATTTTCCAACCAATTTTTTTATAATATTTATTAACTTCTTTATCTCTTTTTTTATTTCTTTCAATTTTTGCTTCCCAAAATTTTTTTCTGGTTTGAGGCATTGAACCGTGTTTTTTACATCCATGCCAAAAACAAGAATCTATAAAAATGACGGTTTTATATTTCGGCAAGGCCAGATCCGGTTTCCCAAAATATTTAGTTGAATTTTTGCTGTAGCGAAATCCGGCTTGCCATAATCTTTTTCTAAATTCAATTTCTATTTTGCTGTCCTTATTTCGAACTTTCGACATTATTTCGCTTCTTTTCTTTTTGGAAAAAATATCCGCCATAACCGTTTTTATTTCAAAAATCTAACCTGCAAATTCAATTTGAAAAATAGCTTGTCGTTTTCCTCATATAATTCGCCGTAGCCGTACCTGGTTGTGCTTGGCGCGTCAAATCTTGTATTTTCATACAAATACGAACGAAACTCATCTCTGTTATATAAATGATAACACACCACATCTCCGTTTTCTTTTACCACAATGTAACCTCCTTGCGCTTGTGAAAATCCATCCCAGGGCTTGCTCGGTACCATGCCGAGCGCAACCGCGTCCAAAAAATTTTTAATTTTGTATTCATAGTTTGTCATCGACAAACCGAATTTTTTCTTCATATCCTCGTTTTCGGAAAGTTCCTTGGTTAAATCGGCAACAGTTCTGTGCGCATTTGAGAAAAAATCCAAAAGCATTTGGGCGATAAATTCCGGCAACGCCGTATCAATCATCTTCATATTCGATCCGAATTGTTCATTTGAAACGCCCGTATATTCAAACAATCCGCCCTGTTCTGTGATTTTACTTACACGATCGCGAATTTGTGCCTTTGTTTGAATTTCATTAACCTCCGCAACATCTCCCTTGAATCCTTTAACTTCATAAATAAAATTTGTCGTCTTGCCCGGGTTCAGTAAGGTGGAGGCTCCGCCAACCATGGATTTTATGGAAAAACCGAGCATTGGCATTGTTTTTGAGATTCTATCATAAATAATCGCCACCAAATCGGCTTTTTTGCATTGCTGGCTTTAACTTTTGTACAAAGCAATTCTTTCATCAGTTTTTGCGCCTCAGGAATGTTGAAAAAGCGACTTTTTTCGCTTTTTAATGAGCTTGGTCTGAACCGTATAAATATTTTTCTAATTCATCTTCGGTACCACATTCAAAAATCCAGGTTTTATATTCCTTTGCGATAAATTTTTGTAAATTCATCAAGGAATTAAAAACTCTATAATGCACTCCCTGATAATTATACACATAAAACTTATTTGACCCAATAAGCTCTGCCTCAATCGTGATATTTGGTTTTAAGTATGCTGTTGATAAAGTCATAGTTGAAAAATATTTTTATTATGGTACCTAAGAATTTCAGCTGTTGGCACAAACCTTTCTGGGATTATTATATTTTTACCCTCAAAACTGGCAAGCCATTTTTCAATGGGTGCGCTTGGTTTTATAAGCAGTTTTGGAGAAATTTTTATTTTATAATCGACTGTAATTGTCATTAATCCTTTATCAAAAGCTTTGTCATGCAAAGCATTTAAACATAATCCATTTCTTGGATTCAGTCTGTCCTTTGCCGCTCTGCTCCATGGAATTATGTGACTGGCGATAAGAAGTTCGGGGATATCTATTCCTGTAATACAACAAGAAAAATTATTTGCAGATAAAACTGTTTGACGAAAAAAGTTTTGGTTTACTCTTGTTTTTACCAACCTTTCTTTTTCAATGCCTTCTGCAAAGCAAAAATTATCTTCAATGCTTAGTTCTCTTTTTAAGATGTCTCCGCCTTCAAAACTCGCTAATATTTTCTCGCTTTCAAAAGCCAACTCGTCCCAATTATTATTAAATTCGTTCCAAACTACCTCATCCAATTTACTTGCATTGACAAGTCCGACAATTCCTCTTTTTTTAAGTTCTGGATCAAAACTTCCAAAATTACCTATTTTCATTTTTACCGAATTTACACTTCGTCCGATAATTTTGGCGATTTTTATTATTTCAGGATGACTTGAAGTAACCCTATTAAAAGGAATTTTGCAATATAGATTGAAAGCGACTATTGTCTGCTCTCGTGTCCATCTTTGGTCATCTTTTTTCATAGTGAAAAATTTTTAACTTTTGTAATATCGCCGATAAAATTTCCCGAATCAAACATTTCGGGAGAAATTTTATAAAGATTGTGCCTGTATGTTTTTTGAGCAGGTCCGTCCCATTCTGAAACAAAGACACATTCCGCTCCCGCATTATGAAATGCGATATGAAAACCGCCTATTCCCGCAAATAAATCTATAAACCGTAAAGTGTCATTTTTCTTTTTGCTTTTAGATAAATTTTGAATCAAATTTTTTTCATGGAAATATGCTTGTTTCGCATCAACAAGTAAATCAAACAAAGAAGCTTGCGAGCCCTCCGCAACATATTCCGTATTTGTCAGTTCCGTGTTTTTAGTTTCTCCGAGTATGCTATGCGCCCCGTTTTTCGCAATAATAAGAAAATCGATGACATTAACACCCATCAGCTGTCCCGCCTCGATTATTCTTTTAGCCACTTGTTTGTCTTGTTCACTTGGACTTGAATCACCCGAAGGATGATTGTGGACGAGTATTATACCCGCAGCGTGCATTTCCAATCCCGGAGCAAAAATTTCTCGCGGGTGAATAATACTTTTATCCAATGTTCCGATTAAAATTGTTTCTTTTTTCAGCAAAGCATTTCGTGCGTTTAAATAAAGACAAACCAGATGTTCTTGCTTTTTGTCTTTCAAATCCGAAACGAGAGCAATGGCGTCTTGAACCGATAAAATTAAATTATCCAAAGAATTTTGCTTTTCAAAAATTCTTCTCGTTAATGCAATCGCAGATGAAATCTGCAATGCTTTTGCCTGGCCTATTCCTGAAATTTTCATTAAATCGTCAACCGAAACGCTTAAAAAATTATCGCCAAATTTGTTAAGAATTTTTTGCGCCAACACCTTTACGTTTGTTCCTTTAATTCCGCTGCCGAGTAAAATAGCCAAAAGCTCACTATTGGTTAGTGCGTCCGGACCCTTTTCCAAAAATTTTTCCCTGGGACGATCAAATTTTGGAATGTCTTTTAATTTTGTCATATTTATTTTATCAATTCGTCAACGCCAATATCCAAACCGGCTGCAATCTTTTGAACCGTCTGAATGCTCGGCTTAGTAATGACATCGGATTCGATTTTAGCAATGGTGCTATAAGGCATTTTTGCCGTTTTAGCTAAAGCGTCTTGGGTTAATTTTTTTTTAGCTCTCCACTTCTTTATTTTTTCACCAATTGTTTTCTTTTCTTCCATAGTATGATAGTATATATAAGATAGCAGGTAGCGCTCATTTATTAATGAAAGTATACCACTTTTACAATTCTATTTCAATAAAAAAAGAAAAGTTTGCTTTTGGCTTCCGCCTCCGCTTAAGCTTCGGCGGACAAGTAAAATAAAGTTCGAGCCGATATTTTTTTTTACAGGTTCTTTGGCAGTTTTTTAAAGTCGGGCTTTGCCCGCGGGGAAAATAACTGCTTTTAAAAGCGTGGGCGCTTGTCCGCCTCTGGAGGAGTCGCTTTTAAAAGCTTCCTAAATGAATCAGTTTAAAACTTTTTTTTGAATTCGGTTCGGATTTCAGCGTAAAATCGGAGCATAATACAAAAAGACCTCGAAAAAAACGAGGTCTTTTTGTATTATGCTCCCGGGGTCGGATTCGAACCGACGACCAATTGATTAACAGTCAACTGCGCTACCGCTGCGCTACCCGGGATCAATATTTATTTTTATTTTAACTTTTCATTATATAACGAACCTCCTTGCGTCGGGGCTACCCGGGAAAGTATTGCTCTGCAATAAATTAAAAGCTGCCCGGAATGAGCAGGTTTTACTATCTTAAAAAAAATATCGCATTTCGTCAACCCTGTTAAATCCGACAAAGTCGGTGCGAAGCAATTTAACAGGGTCAACCTTGGTAATCTTTCAGCTTGGAGATGTGTTCGTGCTTCTGAATCCGCTCCAGCGCCTTGGCCTCAATCTGCCGGATGCGCTCGCGGGTAACGTCAAACTCGCGGCCAACCTCTTCCAGAGTGTGAGCGACGCCGTCCAGCAAGCCAAAACGCATTTCCAAAATCTTCTGCTCACGCGGACTCAAGGTGGAAATTATCTGCTTGACGTAATCTTTCAGTAGCTGCAAAGCGGCGACGCGATCCGGCGTTATATTCTTTACATCTTCAATAAAATCTTCCAGCGTGGAATCTTCCTCATCTTCGCCGATGGAGGTTTCCAAAGAAATCGTATCCTGCGAAATCTTGATGATGTGCCGCACCTTATCTATCTCTTCGCTCATCTCGGCGGCGATTTCTTCCGGCAATGGTTCGCGCCCGAGGTCCTGAATCAACTGGCGCTGTACCTGCTGAAAGCGATTGATGGTCTCAACCATATGAACCGGAATGCGGATAGTGCGCGACTGATCCGCGAGCGCGCGGGTAATCGCCTGGCGGATCCACCAGGTGGCGTAAGTGGAAAACTTATAGCCTTTACGGTATTCAAATTTTTCCACGGCGCGGAACAAACCGATGTTGCCTTCCTGAATCAGATCCAAGAGCGACAAACCTTTAGCGCCGGTGAATTTTTTGGCAATGGAAACCACCAGCCGTAAATTAGCCTCAATCAATCGCCGCTCGGCTTCTTTGTCGCCCTTCTCTTTTCTTTTTGCCAACTCAATCTCTTCCTCGCCTTTCAACAACGGCACCTTACCGATTTCCCTCAAGTACATCTGGATTGAGTCGGCTGAAAGCTCGGAAATGTCAAACTTCTTTTTTTCTTTAGCCACCCCCAGCATCTCATCAGCCCGCTGTTTCTTTTTTTCGTCCAACTCAAAATCCAAAAGTGAACCGCTATCTTCCATAATCTGCACGCCTTTTTTCTGGAGCTCTTCCAAAAAAAGCTCGTATTCATAAACATATTCCTCCACTGCCGGAAAAACATAAAGTATCTCGGTCTCGGTAACAAAACCGCGCGACCGCCCTTTGGCAATCAGTTTGGCCACCTGCTCTTCGTTTGGCAGTAATGGTTCGCGCGCGATTGTCGGTTTTTTCGCTTTTTCTTCGTGCTTTCTTGCTCGCGGGGCCTCGCGCCTGAATTCTTTTTTCTTCCGCTTCGTTTGCTGTTTTCTGACAATCGGCCGAAACTTCTTGGCTTCTTTTTTCTTGCGTCTAACAGGCGCTTTTTTTGCTCCTCGCATTGCCGGCCGGTTTTTTGCCATTTTCTTCTTAGCCATTATAGATGATGATATTAGACCTGTTGCTTAATAAGCTCTTACTGCAATTCTCAGATTTCGGTAAATTTTTTCAAAAATTTTATCGCTAATATACCCATATTCCCTCTCCCGCCTTCCTAATAAAATAATAGTGGCGGGATGAAAAAATTTCCGCAACCCGCCTGCCGGCGAGGCAGGAATCTGAAAATTTCGTCACAAAGCTTATTAAGCAACAGGTCTATTAATTAAATTGCGCCGAGTTCTTTTTGCTCCTCAGTCAGAAGCTTAAATTCTTCCAGTAAGATTTGCACCTGCTCCGTTTCGCCCAGTTTTTCGGTCTCGCTGATCTGCTTTTCAATTTGTCTCAAGCGGTCGGCGAGATAATAATTTTTTAAAGCCGCTA
>Ga0265296_1004921_pt1 | contig 11309 bp, 10 predicted proteins | sample MunlanPumphouse1_FD_189073 | JGI IMG/M metagenome (GOLD analysis project Ga0265296, IMG submission 189073) | Groundwater microbial communities from a municipal landfill in Southern Ontario, Canada - Pumphouse #1 | ecosystem: Environmental > Aquatic > Deep subsurface > Groundwater | place...
ATATGGACTTTAAGGTGACGGGGACCCGCACCGGGATCACCGCCATCCAGGTCGACATCAAGATCAAAGGGTTATCGTTTGAGATCATCGAGCGCGCCCTGCAGCAGGCCAAAGAGGGGCGCAACTTTATCCTCGACAAGATGGAAGAGACGATCAAAGAGCCGCGGGCCGAAATGTCCCCTTACGCGCCGCGCGTCATCACCATTAAAATTGACCCGAGCAAGATCGGCATGGTCATCGGCCCCGGCGGCAAGAATATCCGGCGGATCACCGAAGAGACCGGTGTCCAGATCGATATCAATGACGATGGGACGATCCTGATCACGACCGCTGACGCCGAAGGGGCGAAGAAAGCCAAGGCGGAGATCGAGGCGATCACTTTTGAACCGAAGATCGGCGATGTCTTCAAGTCGCGGGTCGTCCGGATCATGGCGTTCGGCGCCTTCTGCGAGATCCCGGGTGGGAAAGACGGCCTGGTCCATATCTCACATTTGTCCAACCAGCGCGTCGGTAAGGTCGAAGATGTAGTTAAATTAGATGACGAGGTTGTCGTCAAGGTCATCGAGATCGACGACATGGGCCGGATCAACCTGACGGTCAAAGGCGTGTCCGACGAGGACAAGAAGCGAGCCGTTTAAGCAGTCTACTAGACCCTCACCATCATGTCTAAAGGGAAAATATTGTCGATCAGGGAACAAACTTTGGCGGATTCACTCGAAAGAGCCGCGCGACAAACGCCGGCCGAAAGAATAAAAATTTCCTTAAAACTCTCTGACCTCTGTTTCAAGCTGTCCGCTGCGGCAAAAAAAGCTTCATTAAATAAAAAATGAAAGATCTGGAAAAAGAACTGGAGAGACTATCGGCCGAGCTTGCCAAGTTGCAGGAACAAGGCAAACTAAAGGGATACAGCTTAATTGGCGCGCTGGCCGTATCCGCTCACGCGCGTCCCCGCGCCACGAAAGACATCGATTTTTTAGTGTCGGCCGACAGAGAGTTCTTTTTTAAGCTTTTCCCTGAACTTTTAAAGAAAAAGGGATATTCTTTGAAAGTTTATCGCGGAGAGATAGACGATCCTGTCAACGGTTTGATCCGAATCTATGATAAAGGGGATAACACGGAATTGGCGGACATTATACCAGTGCTGTGGAACTGGCAGGATGAGATAGTGGAGGCATCTGAAAAAATTAAACTTTTCGGGGTTTCAATCCCCGTGGCCCGAATTGAAGACTTAATTGTTCTAAAATTAAAGGCGGGAGGGCCGCAAGATATGATTGACGCGACAGAGTTGCTCAAAGCGGGTAAGATTTCTAAAAAGTTAGACATGGAACGGCTGGAATCTTTGGCGAAGAGAGCAAAAGTTGATAAAAAGTTGAAAAGTCTTCTTTCAAAATAGCCATCTAAAAATTAAATGGGCCGGATCAACCTGACGATGAAGGGCGTGTCCGACGAGGACAAAAAACGCGCGGTTTAAGCGGTCTATTTAGCTATCTTAACAAAAGGCTGGGAATTTATTCCCGGCCTTTTTTGTTGCCGGTTTTGCGCTCGGAACCTGCGAATGAACTTCGCGGTTCCTCGCGTGAGAAGGCCAAAAATGTTTTTGGAAACCGCGACGTTTAGTCGCAGGTTTCCAGCTTTTATCCGCGTAATTAATGTATAATTGCTATTATGCCTGCTCCAAAAGAAATAATAGAACTTGTCGAACGATTTGAACGCAACCTGGAAGAATACAAATCGGGCCGCTACAATGAAACCCAGCTACGGATAGAATTTTTAGACCCATTTTTTGAGGCGCTCGGCTGGGATATCAACAATAAAGAGGGCCGCGCCCCCGCCTACCGGGATGTAACCCATGAAGACCGCCTTTCAGTCGGAGAATGGACCAAATCGCCCGATTATTGCTTCCGGGTCGGCAAAGAACGGAAGTTTTTCCTTGAAGCGAAAAAACCATCGGTCAATATCAGCGAAGATATCAGCCCCGCTTATCAGTTAAGGAGATATGCTTGGTCGGCCAAACTGCCTCTTTCTATCCTTTCCGACTTTGAAGAGTTCGCGGTTTATGACACCCGTATAAAGCCGGTTAAAACCAATGGCGCGAAGGTTGCGCGTATTATGTGCCTTACCTACAAAGATTATATTGAAAAATGGGATGAGATCGCCGGGATATTTTCACGGGAAGCGGTTTTAAAGGGTTCTTTTGACAAATACGCGGTTTCCGGCAAAAAGAGACGGGGGACGGCGGAAGTTGATGATGAATTCCTTAAAGAGATCGAGTCATGGCGAGAGATACTGGCAAAAAACATTGCTGATAATAACCCGAAACTTTCTACACGCGAATTGAATTACGCGGTCCAAAGCACGATCGACCGGATAATCTTCTTAAGGATTTGCGAGGATCGGAGGATAGAAGATTACGCCAGGTTAATGGCCTTGCAGAACGGCGACAATATATATCCGCGCTTATGTGACCTGTTTAAGCAGGCAGACGAAAAATATAATTCGGGGTTATTCCATTTCAGCGAAGAAAAAGGAAGGACCGGCCACCCGGATACCCTGGCGCTGAAATTGAAGATCGATGATAAGCCGATCAAGGAGATCATTAAAGGATTATATTATCCCGACAGCCCATATCAGTTCGACTATATGCCGATCGAGATCCTCGGGCAGGTTTACGAGCAGTTCCTGGGCAAAGTCATTCGCCTTGAGGATCATCACGCCATAATTGAGGAAAAGCCGGAGGTTCGGAAGGCGGGCGGTGTTTATTACACGCCGAAGTATATCGTTGATTACATCGTAAAGAATACGGTCGGGAAGCTGCTCGAAGGCAAAACGCCGAAGCAGGCGGCAAAGATCAAGATCCTTGATCCCGCCTGCGGTTCCGGGTCGTTCCTGATAGGAGCTTACCAGTATCTGCTCGATTGGCACCGCGAGTGGTATGAAAAAGACGGTGCTCTAAAGTGGGCCAAGAAAACGTCTCCGGTGTTATATCAGGATACACATGGGGGATGGCAGTTGACCATTGCCGAGAAGAAGAGGATATTGCTGAACAATATATTCGGGGTGGACATCGATTCGCAAGCGGTGGAAGTGACTAAGCTTTCTTTGTTATTAAAGGTCCTGGAAGGGGAGACTTCGCAGACGATCAATTCCACGCTCCGGCTATTCCACGAGCGCGCCTTGCCCGACCTTGGGAATAACATTAAATGCGGAAATTCGCTGATCGGCCCCGATTTTTACGACAACAGACAAACCAGCTTTCTAAACGAAGAAGAAAAATACCGGATCAACGTCTTTGACTGGAAAACTGAATTTAAGGAGATCATGGATGGGAGCGGGTTTGATGCGGTGATCGGGAATCCACCGTGGGGGGCAGATTTTTCAGAGGCAGAACAGGGATACCTTCGCATTCATTACCAATTAGCACGTGGGAGCAATATCGATTCATACGCGGTTTTTATTGAGTGCTCATTGATGAGATTGAAGCATGGTGGGCTCTTAGGCTATATCACCCCTGACACGTTTTTACGCAAAGATGATCATATTTTAACTAGGAAATTGCTTCTTGAAAACACACATATAATCGAAATAATAGAAACAGGTCCTGTCTTTTCAAAGGTACGTGATACATGGTGCCTTGTTTCTACTATTGCAAATGACAAGCCTAGCCCTAAATCTAAAATAAGGCACAAAAAGATCAACAGATTTGTTGTTTCAACTGAGGAAAGGTTAGGGAAATTTGGTCATGCGGAATGGGACTCTGACACCGAAGTCCTTCAGTCTGTTTGGCGAAGCAAATCAAAGATGGTTATTGGCTATCTGGCCACCGAACAGGAGCAATTGCTAATTGATAAGATTGAAAAACATCTAAGATTGGGACAGCTTCAGGATAAATATCGGATATCAAGGGGAGAGGAAGGCAGTAAATTCTCCTTGAAAAGCGCAAAGGGGGGGAGGTTCTTTACTGTCATTCCCCAGGATGTTGAGCGCTATAATGTTGCTGAAGGTCTTCGCGTTGATGAGAGTATGTTTACATCAAACAAGGTTGAATCCTTGTATAGTCACCCCAAAATATGGATAGTTAGAATACAAAAGATGCGCTGGAAGCAGCGAATTGTATGCGCCTTTGACGATAGAATTAATTCTGCGGGCATGAAAACATTACAAATTGTAGTGTCTCCCTCGGATAATGCAGGCGATCTTAAATACCTTTTAGGGATTCTCGCATCTCGGCTGGGGAACTTTTGGTGTGTCAATTATTTAGCGGATGACATGAATCAATCTTACTTAGAGAAAGTTCCTATTAGCACAATCAACTCAATTGATTCTGCAAATAAAAGTCTTTACCGCTCCATGCTCTCACTTGTGGAGCAAATGCACGTCTTGCAAACGAAATTCGCGACCGCAAAGGCCGATCACGATAAGACATCGCTCCAACGCCAGATCGAAGCCACGGATAACCAGATTGATCAGCTGGTTTATAAGCTTTACGGGCTGACGGAGGAGGAGATAGGGGTGGTGGAGGGGGTGGAGTGAAGGATTTAACAGATGTCATTAAAGAAAATTCGCGATGGGAAGGAAAAGATGCTTTTCCCGCTACAAAAGAGTGGCGACTCGAAATTAATAAGTGGCTTCAATTTATAATTGACCGAGGACAATTCGATAGATTTTTACCAAGATTGAAAGATAAGCCTGAAAAGCGGGATGAAGCACTGGCGGAAATAACCGCGGCTTATTATTTGTCATCAATACATGGTTGTAAAATTGTTGAATGGGAACCACTTGGGAAAAACAGGAAAAGAGGAGAATTTAGTTTTTCAGTTTCTAATAATAGCACTATAGTATTTTGTGAGATTAAGAGCCCTGGCTGGGAAGCCGATATTGCAAAACAAAACAAAAGCTCTCCCCGCCTTAAACAACGTAAGCTCCTAAAAGATCCAGAATTTCGCTGGTATGATAATGCTCAAGACACTAGAAACACCCTTTTAAAAGCTAGTGATCAAATTCCTGATAATATTCCAAGCCTATTGATTATTACTGATGATTTCTTTATGCCTAATCATGAAGATGATTATATTGGGATCAAAAAGGCACTATTTCATAAAAAACAATCTCATCCCGATGTGGATTTTACGGATTCTGTGCCTCAGGGTTGTTTTGTTGATGCTACATTCGCGAATATAAGCGCATTGGCCGCATTGAATTATGATAAGCCTGTTTTTTCAAATAACATCAAATACTATTGGAAAATATTTAAAAACCCTAATTCCAAATTACAAATTCCTCATGAGCTTATGAATATGTCAGAATAAATGAAGTGTTAATTAAAGAGGCATGAAAATATATTTTAAATCCAACTGATCAAAGAATAATATTCATGAAGAGGAAATGCTGTGGGTGTTTATTGGAAAAAATGACAAGTTACTTAAATGAATTATGCAAAAAGGTGCTGGAGCCAAATTGATGTGACAAATAAAGAAATTGATCAATTGGTTTATGGGCTTTACAGGATGACGGAGGAGGAGATAGGGGCGGTGGAGGGTGAGAATTGGAGGACTTTGGATGAAATTAAAAGGAGCTGACAAGCAGGATGAAAAAAATCAGCAAAATTAAGGTCCAAGGATTAGAAATTGTAACCTTTGAAAAGAATGCCCTGGATTTTATTTCCCTAACGGATATTGCCAGATACCGGGGCGTCTCCGAAACCGACGACATTATAAAAAATTGGATGAGAAATAGGGGTACAATCGAATACTTGGGGCTATGGGAGAAAATTAATAATCCCGGGTTTAAACCCGTCGAATTCGACCGGTTTAGAAATGAAGCGGGAAGCAACCATTTTGTCCTGTCCCCGAGTAAGTGGGTAAGAAAGACGCAAGCTATTGGTATTTATTCGCGTCAGGGCCGGGGCGGCGGCACTTTTGCCCACAAAGATATTGCCTTTGAATTCGCTTCCTGGATCAGCGCGGAATTTAAACTATATCTGATAAAAGAATTTCAGCGATTAAAAACACAAGAAAATGAAAAACTAGCGCTGGGCTGGGATGCCAAAAGGTTCCTGGCGAAAGTGAATTATAAGGTGCATACAGATGCCGTAAAAGAACATTTGATTCCTAAAAGCATAAGTCAGAAGCAAGCTATTTTTATTTACGCGGACGAGGCCGATATTCTAAATATGGCTTTGTTTGGCATTACAGCTAAAGAATGGAGAGAAAAACATCCCGAGAAAAAGGGTGAAGAAAATATTAGGGATTATGCCGATGTTTCCCAATTGGTATGTTTGGCCGGCTTGGAAAGCCTGAACGCGGAGTTTATTAGGCAGGGGCTGGCTCCGGCAGAAAGGCTCAAAAAGCTTAATAAGATCGCGATTGTTCAGATGAAATCGATTTTGGAAAGCTCATCCATAAAACAACTTGAAGATAGTAATAATTAATTCTTGCCTCAAAACATGAATTAGGCCAAAAAATATGGAATAGCGTTATTAAGGTTAATCCAAACGGGCAAAGGAGCCTGTTTTGAAAATGAAAAGCATTATCAGGAAGTCCCTGCTCTACAAAAGCGAAGTCGAATATGCCGACTATTGCCTCAATCATGTTGAAGGGTGCTCGCATGGCTGCAAATACCCATGCTACGCTTACATGATGAAAAAACGGTGCGGCGTTGTAAAAACATATGAGAAGTGGTGCCAGCCAAAAATCGTTTCCAATGCGATGGAATTGCTGGAAAAAGAGATCCCTAAGCATAAAAACAAAATAAAACATGTTCATTTGTGTTTTTCGACTGATCCTTTTATGTATGAGCAGCCCCAGGTGGAATCGCTCTCTTTACGGATCATCGAACGCTTGAACAAGGAACATATAAAATGCACTGTATTAACAAAAGGGACATATCCGGATGATCTAACCGATAAAGACAAGTATAGCGCGACTAATGAATATGGAATAACGCTCGTATCATTAGATGAGCGGTTTAGAAATGAATATGAGCCTAATACGGCCAAATTTAAAGACCGGATTAAAGCGCTGAAAAAGGTTCATGATAACGGAGCCAAAACTTGGGTCAGTATGGAGCCGTATCCGACCCCTAATATTGTCGATCAGGATTTGGCAGAAATATTGAATGAGATTCATTTTGTGGACAAGATAGTCTTTGGTCGCTTAAATTATAATGTTAAATCTTCACAATGGCTAAATCATCGTGAATATTATAATGAATGTGTCGATTTGGTAGTTCAATTCTGCAAAAAGAATAAAATTAACTATCACATTAAAAACGGAACCAAAACTTAACTGCCTATTCCGAGTTTATCGAGGCAGTCCTGACCCCCCTTTTCTGCTGCTTAAGTTTGTCAAGGTATCCTCTCAATCTTAAAGCGCGAACCGACACCGACTGAACTGGCGATGTTTTCCGTTGAATGGCCGGAGCATTGCGGTTATCCTCGCTCGCGCAAGTGGCTGAAACTATTCCCCCAGACCGGCAAGTATGAGCCCCTCGTGGGCGAAGAAGACAAAAAACGGGCTATCTGGTAAATATCAGGTAATTATTCTTTTTAGAATTCCGTGAATTAGCAGCTTGAGCGACCATTTCGAAAGATAATTTTTGTCCAAGCGGGCCTTTTGGGTTTCATAGATGCCTTGGGCGTCGTTGAAATGCTTTTCAACCTCAGAAACTTTATACCATAAGAGTTTATTGATGATCATATCTTCCGCGGCCAGAATAAAAATCCCCGTGCCTAAGGCTTTTATTTTTTTTCTACGGCCAAAGGCCTCGCGATCATAGGCGGTATCTTTTAGGACCCAAAGATCAATTTTCAGCCCGGTATCATGATGGACAATGTTGAACATGGTTTTATGCAGAACGGCATCAATAATTCCTTCTTCGCTGATATAGAAATCTTTCTCAAAAGCCTTTAACAACCTTTTGGTAATGCCGGTTTTCGAAGGAAATTGAATAATCAGATCAAAATCGTGAGTTGAACGGGGATGGCCGTAGAAACTGACCGCCAGACCGCCGGTTAGGGCATATGGGAATTCAAGCTCATTCAGGGATTTTAAAACATCAAGCAGAACTTCTTCTTCAGTCACCTGGCGGTCCTAAGCGTTATCTGTTCCTTTAATTCAGCGGCAGAGAGGCCGGGCAGCTGGTTAATAATGCCGGCCAGCATGATCCTTTTTGTCAGGCGGCTTAAATTTAAGCCGCTGCGCAACCGCTTAGCCCCGCTTATTTTCCGGTGGACTTGTTTTTGTATTTTTTCCGCTTCCGGCGGCAACATGAATAAATTATAGCATATTTGACAGGTCAAATAATTATTAAATGTGATAAATTTGTCAACCCCTCTTTAAGATGATAAAATAAGGGAGTAATGGAAGCTAAAGTTTACCGCGAACTCGGGCTCAAGGACGACGAATACCAGCGTATCCTCTCCATTTTAAAACGCGAACCGACCCCGACCGAACTGGCGATGTTTTCCGTCGAATGGTCGGAGCATTGCGGTTATCCCCGCTCGCGCAAGTGGCTCAAACTATTCCCCCAGACCGGCAAGTATGAAGCGCTGGTCGGCGAAGATGCCGGCGGGATCGTCTATGACGGGATGGCGATCATCTTCAAGATGGAATCGCACAACCATCCTTCCCAAGTCGAACCAAAACAAGGAGCAGCAACCGGCGTCGGTGGCATTTTGCGCGATATTTTTACTTCTGGGGCCAGGCCGATCGCCTTGCTCGATTCACTCCGCTTTGGTCCGCTTAACAACCCCTATAACAAGTATATTTTCAATGGAGTGATCGACGGGATCCAGTTCTACGGTAACTGCGTCGGCGTGCCGACTATCGGCGGCGAGATCTATTTCGACGACGCTTATGCCGGCAACTGTTTGGTCAATGTGATGTGTATCGGGATCTGCCCGAAAGAGAAGCTGGCCCGGGCGCGGGCCGAAGGGGTCGGTAACCCGATCATCTACGCCGGTTCCAAGACCGGCCGCGACGGGATTGGCGGCTGTTCGATCCTCGCTTCGACCGTCTTTGAAGCGGGCGAAATAGAAAAACGGCCGACTGTCCAGGTCGGCGACCCGTTCACCGAGAAATGCTTGATCGAAGCGACGCTAGAAGCGCTCGAGACCGGCGTTGTCCTAGGCATTAAAGACATGGGTGCGGCCGGGTTGACCTGCTCCTCTTCCGAAATGGCCGCGGCCGGGAATGTCGGGGTTGATATCGATCTCGACCTGGTCCCGCTCCGCGAAAGCGGGATGGAACCATGGGAGATCATGATGTCGGAATCGCAGGAGCGGATGCTCCTCTGCGTGGTTAAAGGGAAAGAAGAAAAAGTTCTCAAGGTCTTCCGCAAATGGGGCTTGGACGCGGCTATTATTGGACACGTTCTCGCAGAGCCCAAGGTTGTTATCCGGCAAGGTGGGAAGGTCATTGCCGACGCGCCGACTGAAGAATTGGCCAAGGCACCGATCTATGACATGCCCTACGAGAAATCCAAAATCCTAAATCCTAAATCCGAACTTGGTAAAATCCGGAATTTAAATAAACACCTTTTGGATTTGCTAGCTGACCCCAATATTGCCAGCAAACGATCGGTTTATGAACAGTACGACCACATGGTGCAGACGAACACCGTTGTCCTGCCTGGGGGTGATGCCTCGGTCCTGCGGGTTCGGGGGAAAGAGTGGGGTATCGCGGCGACGACAGACTGCAATGCCCGCTACTGCCAGCTTGACCCATACATGGGGGCCAAGATCGCCATAGCCGAAGCGTCCCGGAACCTGGTCGTGACCGGTGCCGAGCCGGCCGCGGTGACAGATTGCCTTAACTTCGGCAACCCGGAGAAGCCGGACCGCTTCTTCCAGTTCAAGTCGTGCGTCGAGGGGTTGGTCGACGCCTGCAAATTCTTTGAACTGCCGGTCGTCTCCGGTAACGTCTCTTTCTATAACGAGAGCCCGCAGGGGCCGATCCTGCCGACCCCGACGATCGGGATGATCGGTATCATCAAAGACGTTAATAAGCATTGCACCGCCGGGTTCAAGTCGGACGGCGACCTGATCGTCCTCCTCGGCCCTAACAAGGAGGAGAGCGGACCTGTCCCGGAGCTCGACATGGACCTGGAGCGGCGCGTCCAGATCGCCTGCCTCGAAGCGGTCCAGATCGGGATGGTCAAGTCGGCCCACGACCTGTCAGAGGGCGGGCTGGCGGTCGCCCTGGCGGAGTGCGCCATTATAGGCGAGACCGGAGCGGTCATTAGCTTGTCCGATAAAATAAAAGATAACGCTCTTCTTTTCGGTGAGTCCCAATCTCGTATTATCCTGACGATCCCGGCCGACAAGATCTTCTCGCTCTTCGATGTGGCGATGCTCTATGAGGTGCCGTGCGCGATCATCGGCAAGGTGGGGGGGCGCAATTTAACGGTCATGCGTGATAATAAAAAGCTGGTCGATCTCCCGGTTGCCAAGCTGGCCAAGACCTATTATTCAGCCATCCCGGACTTGCTGAAAAAGAAGGGTTAATGGATACAACGACCGCGGTCGTCATCTTCATCTTCGTCATCTCGATCTTTTCGGGGATGGGGAATAACCAGGGTTACCATCAGCCGGCCAACCGGCCGACCTTCCCAACTGCGCCGGTAACTGCCCCCTCTCCGGTGGCGGTCCCGTCACCCCTTCCTGGACAGCCTGACCCGACCTTTGCCTCGGTCGGCGGCGCCGCGACCCAGCCGGCGATCCAAAATTATATCCAGAGATACCGGAGCAGTGACCAGTCGCTTGCCATTAGCACGAGCCTCGTCCGGCACGCCGAGACCTATAACATGAACCCGAAGCTGGTGGCGGCGCTGATCGCCCGGGAATCAAAATTCAACCCGCGGGCGCTTTCTTCTTCGGGGGCGGGGGGACTCGGGCAATTGCTTCCTTCGACCGCTAAGGGGTTGGGGGTTAACGACGTTTTCGACATTGACCAGAACGCGATGGGGACGACCCGCTATTTCCGGTCGCTGATCGACCGCTTTAAAGGGAACGTCAATTTCGCCATTGCCGGCTACCTGGAAGGGCCGAACGCTATTTTGCGCAATAACGGCTATTCCACTCGCACCGGGACCTACGTTAACGACATCCTCACTATTTATAATAAGATCTGACCGCCGCTGACGGCGATATTTCGACACTTTTACCTCGCTTTGTGCCTGATTTGATCTGGCAATAAGATTGCTTTACACAAGTCGTGTTCAGTCTAGAGATCACTAAAGAACAACAGCTCCTTATCCTCGGGTTGATCGTTTCTCTCCTCGTTGGCCTCGGGGTCATGGCGGCCAAACAGTTT
>Ga0265296_1004922_pt1 | contig 11307 bp, 10 predicted proteins | sample MunlanPumphouse1_FD_189073 | JGI IMG/M metagenome (GOLD analysis project Ga0265296, IMG submission 189073) | Groundwater microbial communities from a municipal landfill in Southern Ontario, Canada - Pumphouse #1 | ecosystem: Environmental > Aquatic > Deep subsurface > Groundwater | place...
ACCAAAACGACGGTTATTTTTATCAATCAAATTCGTTTAAAGATCGGCGTTTTCTTCGGCAATCCGGAAACCACCACTGGCGGCATGGCTTTGAAATTTTATTCTTCGGTGAGAATTGAAGTGCGTCGCGCCGAACAGATTAAAAAAGGCGATGAGATAGTGGGCAATATGGTTAAAGTTAAAATTGTGAAGAATAAAGTCGCTCCGCCGTTTAAAATTTGCACTTTTGATATTATGTACAATGAAGGCATCTCCGTGTCCGGCGATCTTTTAGACGCGGGCGTTAATCGCGAGATTATAAAAAAATCGGGGAATACTTATACTTTCGGTGAGATTAAGCTTGGTGTCGGCCGCGACGCAGCTAAAGATTTTATTAAAGCCAATCCTAAAATTCAAGCAGAAATTAGAAAGGCCGTTTTAGAGAAAGTTAGTAAAACGGCATAGAAATTCGAATTAAGAATTAAGGTTGAGGTTTATATTTTGAAGCTTATTTTAATAAATTTTGAATTTTGAATTGTAATTTTGCATTTTGATTTTTGAATTTTTAATTAATCTAATATGGCGCTTGAATCAAAAAATATCTTAATCACCGGCGGCGCTGGTTTTGTGGGCCGCAATCTTTTGCGCGTGATGCGAAAAGCGGGCATTGATATGTCAAAATTGACGGTAATTGATAAAGTAGAAGCCAATAATCTTTGCCAAAAATACGGCGCTAAATTTATTCTGGCTGATTTGGCCGAAAAGGGGGCATGGGAAGAAAGTCTTAAGGATCAGGATGTTTTAGTAATTTTACATGCTCAGATTTCTTCGCCCAATAGCGCTGATTTTTATCGCAACAACGTAGAGGCTACTATAAATGTGGTGAACGCCGCTAAAAAAAATGGCCATCCTAAAATTATTCATTTTAGCTCTGCGGCTGTGCTTTCGTCTAGACAAGACGATTATGCTAAAACAAAAAAGATTTCAGAAGAAATCATTGAAAACAGCGGCTTGCCCTATGTTATTATTCGGCCATCAATTATGTATGGACCGACAGATGATAAAAATATTGCCTGGTTAATGAATTTTATGAAAAAAATTCCGATTTTTCCAATTCCTGGCAGTGGCAAATATCCCAGGCAACCTATGTATATCGACGATGTTTGCTTGATGGTGATCGAGCTAATTAAAAATTTTCCGGAAAAAAATAGAATTTACGGCATTAATGGCAAAGAACAAGTTTTTTTCCGAGATATAGTGAAGTCCGTGATTAAAGAAATAGGGGGTTTGCGCTTCGCTATTTATTTGCCTGTTCCTTTGTATCTTTTTTTAGTAAAGATTTATAATGTTTTATTTCATTCGCCTTTCACACCGGATCAAATTCAGTCTTTGATTAACGGCGATGTTTTTCCTGATTATCCGTGGTGGGAAGAATTTAACATCAAGACAACTTCTTTTTCCGAAGGAATCAAGAAAACTATACCCCGCTCGCCCCGTTAGAGATTTTACTGAACTCAATCTGTGATATAACCAACACAGCCGAATGAAGATATCTTTAATTCATCACAGAAATTGGAAAAATTCTCTAAACGGGGTAAAAGATTTAAGATTGAATGGGGTAATAGTTGGACGCGAGCCGTGAGGCGATTTCGCTCGAGACATTCTCTAAAAAGAAAATTTTGGCTGAATCTCTAATGGGGCATTCAAGCCGAAAAGCAGTAATAATTTTATATTAAAAAAACGCCCCTTTTTTTCGGCCGGGGGCGTTTTTATTTTTTTTAATTTTCGTGATTCATGCTTTACGCTACAAGTTCCAAGTTCCAAGCTTCGTGATTCATGCTTTACGCTACAAGTTCCAAGTTTTGACTTCTCCGACGCTTTGGTCGGAGTCCCGACTCCTTGACGTCGGGATTGACTTCTATTTTCTATTTTCTGTTTTTTTATTAACTTCTATTTTCTACTTACTATTTTCTATTTTCTGTTTTCTGACGTATTCAGCTAAAAAAGCATATAATATAGCGGCGAATAATCCTATAACCGCGCCCAAAATAAGAATAAGCCGTTTATTGGGTTTAATTGGGGAAACGGGAAGGCTGGAGGAAACTTCTATGCGACTGGCAAAGGTTTGCGATATCAATTCCTGTTGTTTTTTAATCAGATCTTTTTGATATGATTTTTGTTGTATTTTTTTGTTTTCCAGGCTTGAAATTAGAGCAACGACAATTCTGGCCTGCGCCTCTGAAACAGTTTTTCCTTGCGTCAAGATTTGTTTTTCCAAGGGTTCAATTTCTTTATCTAAGTCGGTAATAATATTTTTTAGAGCATCAATCTCTAGTTGTTGGGTTGTCTGAATGTCTTTGAATATATTTTCATATCTTTTTAAGACGGCATCGCTAATAACATTGGCGGTTTTTTGAGCTGATGTCGGCGTATCGTCGAAGCCATTAATTTCTAAAATACCCCCTCTGTCTATGATTTTAAATTTGCTTGCTATTGACAGGGAGGAGATATCTAATTTTTGAGCTAATTCTTTAAGTATCGTCGGCTGCTTAAATATTTCTATGGTTGTACTCGGCGCTTCAATAATTCCCCCCTGCAACTGCCCGAGCTTAACGATTGATGAACTTTGATAAACTTTTGGCAAAGAAAAGCTTACAATAAGCGCGATTATTATCGCCAATATCACGATAGAAGAAATTGCTTTTTTTCTTTTCCATATGATACGAGCATAAGAGCCTAAATCAATTTCTAATTCCTCTTCGTACGACGAATTATTTTGATTTTCCATAGTTAAATCATTATTTTGTTGTTTAATACCCTTTATGCGAATATTTTATATTCTTTCAAAGAGTTTGTCAATTATTGGTTGCCTTGCCCCAATAATTCGCGGTTCGGCTGCGCTCACCGTCATGAGCTCGTCGAATGATAATTTATAATTTTTTAATTCGTAATTATTAGCAATTTTCTCTTGCTAATCGCTGTATTATTGTTAGAATATGGTAGATTTAATTCATTTTTGCTTCACCCTTTACTTTTGTTTCCAGAAAGTATGCATATGTTTAGAAAAAGGTGATTTATCAACAGCCGGAGAGGCGATGAATTAAATTTTGATTCTACTAACTCATTAACCAATCTATAGTTTTTATTCAGTTATTATTCAGTTGTTATTCAAAAACCAAGGATTAGTCGCCGAAAAATTTTATGAAAAAAATAAAAATAATGTGCGTGATTGGAACGCGGCCGAATTTTATGAAAATAGCCCCCTTATTAAGAGCGCTAAAAAATTATCCAAAATTTAGGCCGATCTTGGTTCATACCGGTCAGCATTATGATTATAAGATGTCAGGAGTTTTTTTTAAGGATTTGAATATTCCGCGACCAGATTACAATTTAGGAATAAGAGCCGGTCTACACGGCGAACAAACCGGCAGAACAATGATTGAATTTGAAAAAGTTTGCTTAAAAGAAAAACCTGATTTAGTAATCGTGGTTGGCGATGTTAATGCTACCTTGGCTAGCGCTTTAGTCGCCGCCAAACTTCATACCCCTGTCGCTCATATTGAGGCCGGCTTGCGGAGTTTCGACCGTACAATGCCAGAGGAAATTAATCGTTTATTAATCGACCAAATCGCTGATTACTTATTCGTTACCGAGCCATCAGCTTTAAAAAATTTAATTAAAGAAGGAATACCAAGAAAAAAAATATTTTATGTCGGTAATATAATGATAGATACGCTAAAAAACCAAAAATACAAAGCAAAAATATTAAAACAATTTAATTTAAAACCAAAACAATATGCAGTTTTGACCCTTCATAGGCCAGAGAATGTTGATAATAAAAAAATACTTGAAAATCTTTTAAATATTTTTGATGAAGTTCAAAAAAAGATCAAAATAATCTATCCCGTTCATCCGCGAGCAGAGAAACAATTGAAAAAAAATGGCTTGACGAGATTTATTAACCAAATGAGAAATTTTGAGATTATTCACCCAATTGGTTATTTAGAGAATCTCGCCCTGATGAGTCATAGTAAATTTGTGATGACTGATTCCGGAGGTGTCCAGGAGGAAACAACAGTTCTAAAGATTCCCTGTTTAACATTGCGTCAAAATACCGAGCGACCCATCACCGTGACTCAGGGAACCAATGTAATAGTCGGACGAAATAAAAATAAAATCTTAAAAGAAGTAAATAAAATTTTGGCTGGGCGGACGAGAAGGAGTAAAATCCCCAAATATTGGGACGGGCACGTTGCAAGAAGAATTGTAAAAATTTTATGCCCCAAAAAATAAAAACAGAAAACAATAAAAACACTATGGATGTCTGTATTGTTGGAGCTGATTATGTTGGCTTAGTAACAGGCGCTTGACATATACCTATATTGATGATTGTATAAATGGAACAATCAAGGGCATTAAAAAATTTCCTCAAGCGAAAAATAATACTTTCAACATTGCCGCTGACTGAGAAGCCAAATTGACTACCGCGGTTAAATTATTAAAAAAACTCCTCCGAAGCAGAAGCAAAATTTCAGTTAAATCAAATCACCCGTGCGAAGTCATTCAATATATCGCCGACATTTCAAAAGCTAAAAAAATTTTAGGGCACCAACCAAGGATTTCCGTTGAAGAGGGCATAAAAAATCCATTCAGTGGTATATAAAAAATAAAGCATAAGTCACATTAAGGATATTTAGCAATGGAAAAAGCGGTAAAAATAACAATAGGGAGAAGGGTAGTTAGTGGAGATGGCCACTGTTTCATTATTGCGGAAGCGGGAGTTAATCATAACGGCGACGTTGGTTTAGCCAAAAAATTGGTGGACGCAGCGAAAGCGGCGGGCGCGGATGCTATAAAATTTCAAACTTTTAAAGCGGAGGATCTGGTTGGTAAAAATACCGAAATGGCAGATTATCAGAAAAAAAATACCGGTAAAAAGGGGAGCCAGCTAAAAATGCTTAAAAAATTGGAATTAGATTACAAAGATTTTATAAGACTTAAAAAATATTGTGACAAGAAAAAAATAATTTTTCTTTCAACGCCTCATACCGAAGACGCCGCCGATTTTTTAGAGCCGCTAGTTTCTGCTTATAAAATCGCCTCCGGCGATTTAATAAATTTGCCCTTTTTAGAAAAAGTTGCCAAAAAGAAAAAGCCGATTATTCTATCTACCGGAATGGCAACTCTAAATGAGGTTAGAGAGGCGGTAAAAGCAATAAAAAATCAAGGAAACAATACAATAATTCTATTACATTGCACAACTAACTATCCTTGTCCATTAGAGGGAGTTAATTTAAGGGCAATGCTAACGCTCAAAAAAGAGCTTGGATTGCCAGTCGGCTATTCAGATCATACTTCAGGAATAATTGTGTCAACGATAGCAGCAGCTATTGGAGCGGTTGTTATAGAGAAGCACTTTACGCTCAATAAAAATTTACCAGGACCGGATCATAAAGCATCTATAGAACCAGATGAGTTGAAGGAAATGGTCGAGGCTATCAAAAATACTGAAAAAATAATAGGCTCAGGGGAAAAAAAACCCACCGATTCCGAAAAAAAAATAATGCAGGTGGTTAGAAAAAGCATTGTGGCGAAAATCGATATTTCAAAGGGAACAAAAATCACCAAGAATATGCTCGTAATTAAAAGACCGGGGATAGGAATTAAGCCGAAATACTTGAATAAAATTATTGGCCGAAGGGCGAAAAGAAATATAAAAAAAGACGAATTAATTACTTGGAATATAGTATGAACAAGAATCGAAGAATAATATGGCTATCCGCCAATCTATTTGGGTACGAGCTGCTCAAAGAGGCCTTGAAAGAAAAAATTGCAAACATAATAGCGATAGCGACGCTCAGCGAAAAAGCAAAAACGAAAATGTATGACGGAGTAGAAAGAAATCGGTGGCATAAATTTGACATTCCTGTTTATGAAATAGAAAATATAAATAAAGAGGTAGAGCTTTTAAGGTCACTACGGCCAGATATCATAATAATGTGCGGCTGGCGACAAATAATTGATAAAGAAATTTTGAGCCTTCCCAAGGGGGGAATAATAGGTTTTCACCCGACGCTATTACCGAAGGGCAGGGGTCCCGTTCCTATTATTAATACGATTTTGGAGGGATATAAAGAATCCGGGGTAACTATGTTTTATCTCACAGAAGCGGTTGATGGTGGTGATATTATCGGCCAAGCAAGGTTCAGCGTTGATAAAAATGACTATGCTCAAGATATATATGACAAAGTGATTGAAGGTGGCAAGCAACTTATCAAAAAATTTTTGCCATTATTAGTAAGAGGGAAAGCTCCTCGGATTCCCCAAGATGATAAAAAAGCAACTTATTTACCAAAAATAACTTTGAAAGATAATGAAATAAAACCGGGGAAGGAAACCCTCGAAGAGATAGATAAAAAAATAAGAGCCTTTTCCATGCCGTATAATGGAGCTTATATTAGACTCAAAAATAAAAAACTTATCATATGGAGGGCAGAATTAGAAGATGAAAAAATTTCTTAAAAGAAAAATTTGCGTAATTACAGGAACGCGGGCAGAATATGGTTTGTTAAAACCAGTAATGAAGGCAATAGATAAATCTCAAAAACTCGAACTGGCTCTTATCGTCACCGGGATGCATCTATCTTCTGACTATGGCTTAACTATCAGAGAAATTGAAAAAGACGGGTTTAAGATTCTATCTAAAGTTAAAATGACGCCCACCAAAGATACAGTCGGTGAAATGGCCAGATCGGTGGGCAGGGGAATAATTGGAATATCTAAAGCTTTAGAGAAGATTAAACCAAAGATAGTCTTGGTTCTGGGAGATAGAGTGGAATCGTTAGCCGCCGCTATTTCAGCGGCTTACATGAATATATTAGTTGCCCATATTCATGGCGGAGATAGCCCGCGAAGCGGGCTTGATGAGTATGCCAGGCATGCTATTACCAAGTTTTCTCATATTCATTTTCCGGCAACGAAAAAGAGCGCAGAACGAATTATAAAAATGGGCGAAGACCCCGAGAGGGTGTATATAGTAGGCGCGCCAGGCCTAGATACTATTTTAAAAGGGAAACTAATCTCCCCCGCTAAAATAGCCAGTAAATATAAGTTGGATTTGTCCAAACCGATTTTAATGGTCATCCAACACCCGGTAACCACTGATGTCAAAAATGCCCCAAGGCAAATGAAAAAAACAATGGAGGCGATAAAAGAGACGGGATTCCAAACTATTGTAATTTATCCAAATGCTGATGCTGGTGGCAGGAAGATGATAAAAGTTATTGAAGAATATAGAGAATATCCCTTTATTCAAGCTTATAAGAGTTTGCCCCATGTCGAATATTTAAGTTTGATGAAAGCGGTAACTGCGATGATTGGAAACTCAAGCAGCGGAATAATAGAAGCGCCATCGTTTCGTTTGCCGGTCATAAATATTGGGTCAAGGCAAGAAGGAAGAGAGAGGGCGGAAAACGTGATAGATGTGAACTATGACAAAAAACAAATTAAACAAGCAATAAGAAAAGTAATATATGATAAAAATTTTATAAAAAGATTTAAAATGTGTAGAAATCCCTATGGTGATGGTAAAGCAGGAATAAGAATCGCTAGTATTTTAAGTAAAATTAAAATAGATAAACAATTATTACAAAAAAAATTAACTTATTAAATCTATTATGACAATTCTTGTAATCGCCCCCCATCCTGACGATGAAGTATTGGGGTGCGGAGGAACAATAGTAAAATATAGTAAGCAGGGCAACGACGTTTATCTTTGTGTCGTTACAAAAGCTTATACGCCCGACTGGTCAAAGGAGTTTTTAGAAGAAAGACCAAAAGAAATCGAGAGGGCTAATAAAATTTTAGGTATTAGAAAAACATATTTTTTAGATTTTCCAACTGCAAAGTTAGATACCATCCCCCAAAAAGAATTAAACGATTCTATTTTGAATATTGTTAAAAAAATAAAGCCCGAGATAGTTTGCGCGCCCCATGAAGGAGATTTGAGTAAAGAGCACCGTTTGATTTTTGAAGCGGTATTGGTGGCAACCAGGCCAAAGCCCGGGAGTTCTGTAAAAAGATTACTATCTTACGAAACTTTATCAGAAACTGAATGGGGGGGGGCTTTGACGGAAAAATTGTTTATCCCCAATGTTTATATTGATATTTCCGAGACCTTAAAACAAAAATTGGAGGCAATGAAAGCCTATAAAAGCGAACTCAAAAAATCTCCTCACCCTCGTTCATTAGGAACAATCAAAGCTTTGGCAAAAAAGAGGGGATCTGAAGCCGGCTTAAAATTTGCTGAAGCATTTGTATTGATAAGAGAAATTTTATAAATTATAAACTTATGAAAATATTTATCTTCGGAGCAAGCGGACAAGGGAAAGTGGTGTTGGATATTTTAAGAGAAAACAAAAATTTTGAAATATGCGGATTTGTCGACAACAATAAACAATTAAAAGGCAAGGTTATCGACGGGATTAAGGTTCTGGGCGACAGTAGCACTCTTGACGATTTAAAACAGCAGGGTATTCAAGGATGTATAGTGGCCATGGGCGACACCCGAGATAGATATAAAGTTGCCAATGAGCTTAAACAAAAAGGTTTTTATCTCATCAACGCTATTCATGCACGAGCCTCTATCGCCACTAATGTTTTAATTGGAAATAATGTCACGATCAGTATTGGCGCAGTAATCTGCGCTCACTCCGTAATCGAAGACAACGTGATAATTAATTCTGGAGCCATCGTGGAACATGATAATATCATTAGAAATGGGGCTCACGTTGGTCCAGGGGCGCGCTTAGCGGGAAAAGTTGAGGTAGGAGAAAAAACTTTTGTTGGTATAGGAGCTACGGTTATTCAGAACATAAAAATCGGAAAAAATTCAATTATTGGCGCTGGGGCGGTCGTTTTAGGCGACATTCCGGATAACGTGGTGGCGGTGGGCGTTCCTGCTAAGGTGATCAGAAGCATTATCCAAGATGATTTATTTGGCTAACTTGAATCTATGTATAAAAACAAAAAAATTTTAGCCTTGATACCTGCCAGGGGCGGCAGCAAAGGGCTTCCTGGCAAAAATATAAAACTGTTATTAGGAAAACCTTTAATCGCCCGGACAATAGGACAGGTGAAAAAAAGCAAATATGTAGATAAAATAGTTGTAAGTACGGATGATTTAAAGATCGCCGACATATCTAGAAAATATGGAGCAGAAGTGCCATTCTTACGACCTGCCGCGCTTGCCGCCGATACTGCTTCTTCTGCCAGTGTCATTTTACATGCGATAGACTTTTTGGAAAAAAAGAATATTTTTTTCGACTATATATGTTTATTAGAACCGACCTCGCCATTGCGCGAGACCAAAGATATCGATATCCCCATTGAAATGCTCGTGAATACGCACAGAGCAGAAGCCGTCGTAAGTATATCTTCCTTGGAGTCGCGGCATCCTGAATTTAATATCACTTTAACAAAAAATAAATATATAAGAAAATACGGCACAAACGAAGTAATTAGGACTTTAAGACGGCAGGAGTTGAAGACTGCGTATTTTCCCGAAGGAACGATATATATATCAACCGTAAGCGCTTTTAAAAGAAAGAAAACATTCTACCACAATAAAACGTTAGGCTATGTAGTTCCGCGATATAAAGAATTAGAAATAGACGATGCTTTTGATTTGGTAATGGCAGAAGCAATTCTTAAATATTTGCTAAAAACTAATTGAATGAACCAAAAAATGAGATTTTTAATTATAGGTTTAGGTTCAATGGGAAAAAGGAGAATTAGAAATCTCGGGGCTTTAGGATATAAGGATATAATAGGTTTTGATTTAAAAGACGAGAAGAGAGAAGAGGCTGAAGAAAAATATAAAATTCAAACCTTTGCATCTTTTAAAGATGCCCTAAAAGAAAACCCCGATGTTTTTATAATTTCTACACCCCCAAATAAGCATAACGAATACATTAAGTTAGCTATTGAAAATAAAAAACCCGCTTTTGTGGAAGCAAGTGTCATATTAAGAGGATTGGAAGAATTAAGCAAGATAGCTAAAAATAGAAAGGTCTTTATCGCCCCTTCTTGTACATTTAGATTCTATCCAGCCATTAAAAAAATTAAAGAAATTGTCAAAGACGGGGACTATGGGGGGGTAACTACTTTTATATATTACATGGGCCAATATTTACCGGACTGGCATCCTTTTGAAAACATTAAAAAATTTTATGTGGGGAAAAAAGAAACCGGCGCGGCCAGAGAAATGGTTGCCTTTGAACTAACATGGCTATCTGATATTTTGGGACTCCCCAAAAATATTATCGGTTTTTACGGAAAAACCTTAGAAATGGGAGTTAATATCAACGATACTTATGCCCTTGCTCTAGATTTTGGAGATAAATTTGGGAGTATAGTTGTTGACGTGGTTTCAAGATATGCCACCAGAAGTTTAATTTTAAATTTGGAAAAGGCTCAAATTTTATGGCGCTGGGACGAAAATTTTATTAAACTATATGATGCTAATACTAAAAAATGGAAAAAATATTATTTCAAAAAAGGGAAGTCGGCCGCAGGATATAATAAGAATATTACTGAAGATATGTATGTCGATGAATTGAAGTCGTTTATTGAAAGCGTTAAGGGTAAAGGACGATTCTCCAATTCTTTAAATGAAGACATTAAAATATTAAAATTATTGGAATCTTTGGAAAAAACAAATAAGAGAATAACATCCAATGATAATTAAATATTTAATATTAAAAATCATATGGATCAGATGAGAATTTTGTTAGTGATTTATGACAATGAATCTTATATTCATTGGTTTCCGCAGGGGATGGCCTATATCGCCGCGGTGCTTAGAAAAAACGGATATAATGTGGAAATATATTTCCAAGATAAAAATCATTATCCCGACGAACATCTCACAAAATATCTTAATGTTAATAAGTTTGATGTTATCGGCGTCAGCGTAATTGGCGGCTATTATCAATATCGGAAATTACTTAGTATTTCTAAGGCGATTAATAATTCAATTAATAGGCCTTTTTATGTAATCGGCGGACACGGTCCGGCGCCAGAGCCAGAATATTTTCTTAAAAAAACCATGGCTGATGTAATAGTTATCGGAGAAGGCGAATTGACCGTTATTGATTTAATGGAAACAATCGCAAATAAAAGATCGCTATCCAACGTAAAAGGCATCGCTTATCGCGAACAGGATAAAATAATTATTAATGAAAGACGAGAATTAATTAAAGATATTGATACTATTCCCATGCCTGCTTATGATTTATTCCCCATGGATTATTATCGATTATTAAGAAT
>Ga0265296_1004923_pt1 | contig 11306 bp, 11 predicted proteins | sample MunlanPumphouse1_FD_189073 | JGI IMG/M metagenome (GOLD analysis project Ga0265296, IMG submission 189073) | Groundwater microbial communities from a municipal landfill in Southern Ontario, Canada - Pumphouse #1 | ecosystem: Environmental > Aquatic > Deep subsurface > Groundwater | place...
TTGACAGGACACCAGACTGTTTTTTTCTTCTGCAACGCAGTGCGATTGTCCGTCACTTGTAATCGAACGGAACTCCGCAATAATGCCCCTGCATGCCGCGATGCATCGGTCTCACCGGCTACATGGGAAGCGGAAAGGGCGAGCTCGTGAAAATTCTGAAAAAGCGCGGTTACCAATACATCTCGCTGTCCGATGCCGTGCGCGAAGAAGCGACGAAGCGGGGCATCGAACACTCACGCGAAAATCTGCAGAAGATCGGCAACGAGCTCAGGGCGAAGAACGGAGCCGGAGCACTCGGGAGGAAGGTGCGCGAGATCATTGCGAGAGAGATCCAGACGCAGTGGGTGATCGACGGCATCCGAAACCCGGGCGAAGAGGAGGAGCTTCGCAAGCTGCCGGATTTCCAGATGATGGGGATCAGTGCCAGTGCAGAGACCATTGTGCAACGGATCATGCAACGAAAGCGCGAAGAGGGAATGAGATTGTCGAAGGAGAGCATTCTCGAACGCCTGGAACGGGAGAAGGGCATAGGGGAACCGCCGGAAGGACAGCAGGTCCTGCGGTGCCTCAACCGCGCGGACTTCTTCATCCTGAACGAAGGCTCACTCTCCGACCTCGAGGGGAAATGTGAGCACTTTCTGCGCCTTGCGAAAGGCGAGGATCGGCCGACGTTCGACGAGGTGTTTATGGAGATCGCCTACACATGGGCGAAGCGCGCCACCTGCCTGCGGCGCAAGGTGGGAGCCGTGATCGCCAAAGACAAGCAGCAGCTCACGGCGGGCTACAACGGCGCGCCCCGCGGCGTGCCCCACTGCGCGGAGATGGGCGGGTGCCTGCGGGAGAAACTGAAGATCCCGTCCGGCCAGCGCCACGAGATCTGCCGCGGGACCCACGCGGAACAGAACGCCATCACGCAGGCGGCGAAGTTCGGCATCGGCATCGAGGGCGGCACTCTCTACTGCAACACCTTCCCCTGCGTGATCTGCACGAAGATGATCCTCAATGCCGGCATCGCAACCGTCGTGTACGACAGCGACTACGACGATCCCCTCTCCAAGGAAATCCTCAGCCAGCAACATGAGCTCAAGCTCGTGCGCTACGAGGGGAGGCGGTTCCGGACATGATCGGATCGGTGTTGCCGACACGTGCGGACGCTACGCCGCTACTTCAATAACCTTCGAAAAACATTCGCAGCGTTTTCATCGCGAAGCCGTATCACGCCGCTTGTCCTTCATTTTTGGGCAGGCCCTTCACTCTCCATTCCTCAAGGAGTGCGCGCACTTTCTCGGCGGTATCGGCGGATTCCTTATGAACAAAAAGCCAGCGCGGCTCAAGTACAGCCGGTTCCTGCCTCTCCGCGCTCTGCCGCCGCACGACCTTCAGTTGTATGTGCGCCTTGTGCCCCGAGTTTCCGAGCGCCCGCTCAACTTCCATGTGTGGCAGACCTGCAATGTCGGCCCCCGGAATAACGACGACTTCCTTCATGCCTTTCGAATTCGCCACACGTAACGTCGCGCATCTCACGGGAGCTCTTTCGCTGTGCATAGCTGGGAAAGGGAAGGGAAGGAAAGCATTGTACCTCTTTCGAACGATCGTCTGTCAACCATACCTGACTTCTCTACAGCTAAGATTGCGATGGAGCGTGCACATCATTAGTATGTGCAACCGGCCTCCGTTAACATTTCCTCATGCCGAGACACAGAGATTTCAGCATCGGAGCACCCGAAGCGGATCTCACGTTCCGCACGGACGTCTATCCACTCAACAATCAAAGAAATGCTCAACTCTGCGATCAAATTGAAACCCTTGTGGATGCAAAACGTTGTTCCATCAACTGTACGATGGGTGAAATACGCATCACACATCTGTCATGCACCTATGCCGTAATGGTGAGATTCTTGCTGCAGAATCTGCGCGTGCTTGGCGGACGGTGTATTCTTCAGGAGGTTGCGCTCGTTACATCGAAGGAAGGATGACGGAAGTCCTGGCAGCATGGACGCATAGAGAAGAAAAACTTTGCTACACTGTAGTCATGTGGGTCGGTAGCGAAGCGGTCAAACGCACCAGACTGTAAATCTGGCGGCTTATGCCTTCGAAGGTTCGAATCCTTCCCGGCCCACCAATCTTGCTCAACTAATTTCGATGAAGCTCCAGTCTCACCGTTTGGGCGAGATGAGTATCCTTGCGGGGGCGCTCCTCTGGAGCCTCTTCCCCGTCGTCACGATCCTGAGTTACTCAACACTCACTCCCCTCTTCACCGCGGCAATCGCCACACTCTTCGCCGCGCCTTTCTTCGCGCTGCTCCTCACGCTCAAAGGCCAGTGGCCGCTCCTGCTTGTCCGACGTGCGTGGAAGGACATCCTCCTCACCACCTTCTACATCGGCATTCTCTTCTACGGGTTCATGTTCCTGGGGCTGAAAACTACCACCGCCGGCAATGCCGCGATCATGGGCCAGATGGAAACGTTCTTCGCGTTCCTCCTCCTCGGATACTGGCTTCATCACGAGCGTGTGATGCCCGCTCAGCTCGCCGGAGGCATGGCCATGGTGCTCGGAGCCGCGCTGATCCTCCTACCCAAAGCAGACAGCTGGCACCCGGGCGACTGGCTCATTGTTCTGGCAACTGCCTTCGCACCACTCGGCAACAAGCATGCGCAAGCGGCGCGTGAGATTGTCAGCAGCGAAGTGATCATGTTCTATCGAAGTATCCTCAGCGGCTTGTTCCTGCTCCTCCTCGCATTCGTCGTCGAGCCCCGGCCAGAGCTCCGAGCACTTTCGGCCTCGATAGGCTTCCTCGCAATCAACGGCTTCCTCCTCCTCGGCCTCTCCAAGATACTGTGGATCGAGGGCATCAACCGCATCACCATCACGGAGGCCACCGCACTCACGAGCATCACGCCGCTCTTCACACTCCTCTTTGCTTTCCTGTTCCTCCATGAGCGCGTGACCGTACTGCAGATCGCCGGGTTCCTGCCCATCGCATTAGGAGTGGTGTTGCTTATGAAGAAAAGAAGAGAGTTCTCCGACCCCGCTTTCTCCGTGAGGTAGCTAGACCTCACGGAGGCGGAGATGATATGCGTTCTGCGCTTTCATGCAAATGATTCCTCGAAAAAACGGCTCGGAGGGATCTGAAACGGACGGACAACCGCATGGATCCCTCCAAGCCTAAAACCCCACCAAGTGAGGTACAAATATTCTAAGTATTCTTCTTTGAATGTCAACATGTGTCAATTTTTATTCGTATCTCAAAGCTTCCATCGGACTCAATGATGCAGCGCGTTTGGCCGGATAAATTCCAAACACAAGCCCCGTTCCGACCGCCATGCTCAAGGCCAGAATTATGGCATTGGCCGAAAGTATGAACCGGAAATCATCCAGGAATCTGGCGGCGACCGCCGAAAGCAGCCAACCGAAAAAGATACCGAGAACCATACCGATCATTCCTCCGGTAAACGTCAGAGACACCGCTTCGAACAGGAACTGAAGCAGAATGTCACGGCTCCGGGCTCCCACGGCTTTCCTCAGGCCGATTTCACGGGTCCGTTCGGTCACGGACACCAGCATGATGTTCATGATTCCTATTCCGCCGACCAGTAACGAAATCCCGGCAATCAGCGCCAGAAAGACAGTAAGTCCGAAGGTCACCGCATTGACCGTGCTGGTTATCTGCTCGGCACTGCGGGCGACAAAATCATCCTTGTCCGGATCGTTTTTGGGATTGTTGATCCTGTGCCTCTGCCTGAGCATCAGCGTAATATCCTGCACAGCCAGAGCGGGGTCGCCCGCGGACTTCAGAACCATATAACTCAAATATTTTTGTCCGGTAACGGTTTTCGCTGTTGAGAGCGGAATAAAAACCAGTTCGTCCAGTCGCTGGCCAAGCAGCGACCCCTTCGGTTCGAGAACTCCTATGACCGTGTAGGAATTTTCACCGATGTTGATTTTTTTTCCTTCGGGATCAACATTCCCGAAAAGATTCAGGGCCGCCCGGGGTCCCAGTACGGCAACAGCTTTGGCCCCTTGATCATCGCTAAGGTCGATCAAGCGCCCGTGATCAAGTTTGTAACCGTACATATCGAAGATGCCGCCGTGGGATCCCAGGACCATCGGGGAAATCTCTTCCTTGCCGTAGCGAATCGGCTTCGCGACCAGAATCACCGGCATAACCGTCTCGACGGTAGAAAGTTTTTTTACCGAGGCATAATCCTCGAAGGTCAGACTTTCCAGGTTACTGCCGAATTTTTCGAAGCCTTTCGGAAAAACCTCGACCAGATTCGTACCGAAAGACTGCACAAGCGAAGTGACGTAGTTCTGGAAACTCCGGCCGAGCGAGACCATGAGCACCACCGATGCCACGCCGATGATGATGCCGAGCATCGTCAGAAATGTACGATTCTTGTTGATCGTTATGCCGCGGTAGGCCGTCTTTATGGTATCGCTTAGAAGCATGGATTACTTATGAGGGCAGAAAAGTGAGGAAGGGCAGGAAAGGCAGAAAGGTTTGTTGAAAGAAAATACTTTTCTGCCTTTTCTTTCTTTTCTGCCCTTTCTGCCTTTCTTAAGTTATTCATACCTGAGCGCTTCGATAGGATGTAAATTGGCCGCGGCTCTCGCCGGGGAAATGCCGAAGACGATGCCGGTAAAGAGCGCCATGAAGAACGCGGCGACCATGGATTGCACGGACACGGCGAACGCATACGAACTTAAGTAGTTCCGGACGATTCCCGAGATCACGAATGCGAGGAACACGCCGAGGACCATGCCGATGATGCCGCCGATGACCGTGAGCATCACGGACTCGGAGAGGAACTGGAGGAGGATATCCCGCTTCCGTCCGCCGATGGCTTTTCTAAGCCCGATTTCCTGTGTCCGTTCCTTCACCGTTACTAGCATTATATTCATTATGCCGATGCCGCCGACGATCAGGGAGATAGCGGCGACAGTCGTGATGAACATGGTCAAACCCAGTGACACCGAGCCCAGAATCCGGTTGGCCTGCTCGGATGAATGGACCATGAAGTCATCTTTTTTCTCGTCGTTTTCCGGATTCGATATCCCGTGCCGGTACCGCAGCAGAGTGCGGATATCGTCGAAAGCCAGATCAAAGCTGTCCACCGCCTGCAACGTTATCAAATTCAAATATTTCTGGCCGGACACGTTCTTTGCGACCGTAAATGGGATCAGGATCCGGTCATCGACGTTTTGCCCGAATTGGGATCCGACGGGATCCATCGCTCCGACGACGGTGTAATAGGTTTCCCCGATTTTAATCCGCTGGCCGAGCGGACTCACTGACCCGAAAAACTTTTCCAAAGCATCCGACCCCAAAATCGCCACCTTCTTGGCGCCATCCAAGTCTTCCTGATCGATCAGGCGACCCATGGATGCCGAGAGTTTCTGATTTTCAAAAAATTCCGGGGTTGCGCCGACGATCCGCGGATTGCCTTCCTCATTTCCGTATGAAGTCACCGCCACGACGAAAATCACCGGGGCGACCGTCGTGATCGATTTCAATTTCCTGATTTCGCTCAAATCCTCGAATGTCAGACTGTCGAAGCCGGTCGTCACCCCCTGGGGGCCCAGTCCCTCCGGGCCGGGAAATATAACCATGCTCTTCGGTCCGAGTGAGCTGATCTGGCTCAGGATCACCCCCTGTATGCTCTGTCCCACCGAGCTCATGAGCACTACCGACCCCACGCCGATGATAATGCCCAGCATCGTGAGTGCCGACCGTGACAGGTTGACGGTGACACCCTTCAGAGCCGTTCGGAACGTGTCGCGGAAGCGCATAATTCTTACTTGAGATGGTTCTTCTCACTGGCAATCACGCGCGCGAAATTTCTGGTGTCATTATCAATCCGTCCGTCGGTGATGTGGATGATGCGTCTTGCGTGCTCGGCGGTGGCACGCTCATGCGTGACGAGGATGATCGTGTGACCCTCGTCGTTCAGCTTCTGCAGCGCATCCATGACCGCGATGCCGGAAGCCGAATCCAAATTGCCCGTGGGCTCGTCCGCGAAGATGACCTCGGGATTGGTCACGAGCGCGCGTCCAATGGCCACTCTCTGCTTCTGCCCGCCGGAGAGCTGGCTAGAGACATAGTCTTTCCTGTCCATCAGCCCCACGGTCTCGACCGCCTGGAGCGCGAGCTTCTCCCTCTCCCCTACCGCAACCGCCGGGTGGTAGAGGAGCGGGAGCATGATGTTCTGAAGCACCGTCGTGCGGGGGAGGAGGTTGAACGCCTGGAAAACGAAGCTCACGCGGGTCGCGCGGATGCGCGCGAGGTCATCATCGTCGAATGCCGTCGTCGGCTGCCCCTGGAAGAGGTACTGACCGCCGGTGTGCGCGTCGAGGAACCCAAGAATGTGCATGAGCGTTGACTTGCCGGAACCGGAAGGCCCCATGATCGCGACGAACTCACCCTTGCTGATTTGTAAATTTATATCGAACAGCACGGGCGTGACGACGCCGTCGTTGTCGTACGACTTGCAGAGATCTTTGGTTTGGATGAGGGGAGAGACAGTCATAATGAAGGCAGGAAAGTGAGAAAGGGCAGGAAAGGCAGAAAGGTAATGTTATAAGGAAGACTTTTCTGCCTTTTCTTTCTTTTCTGCCCTTTCTGCCTTTTTCCGATTCATTGTTTGATAAGAATAACGACCGTTTCACCTGCCGAAACACCGTTCACCTCGATATTCCCGCCTTCGCCCTCCATGCCCGTCGTGACCGTTTGCTCCGTGAAAGACTTGCCGTTCTCGCCGAGAATACGCACGATCTTCCGCCCGTTCTCTTTCTCCAGCACGGAGCGAAGCGGGACGCCGACGACGTCTGCTTTGAGCCCCGTGACGATTTCCGTATCGCCCGTCATCCCGACCTTCAGATCGTCATGGGCGAAAACGAAATCCAGCTTGATGCGGTACTTCGGCACGCCGTCCTTGTCCGTGGCTGCCGTATCGATCTCGTTCACACGGAGTCGGAAACGCCTGTCCGGGAAAGCATCCAGCTTGATGGAGCCGCTCTGACCGAGCTTCACCTTCGGGATGTCCACCTCCGAGACGAACATCTCGATGCGGTACGGCGTGTTCCCGAGCATCGAAATGGACGATTGCGTGGTTGGACGCACTTCCCCGACCTTCACATTCACTTTCGTGACTATGCCGTCCACCGGCGCCGTGAGGATGGTGTCATTGTACGTGGATGCCGCCCGGGCAAGCTCGGCCTGCGCCTGGCGGACGCGCGCACGCGCGACGTCGAGATCGGTCTGGCGCGCCGGCGCCTTCTTGAGCGCCAGTGTCGCCTCGTCGATCTGCAGCGACGTCTCGTAGGTCGCGATATCCGCTTTTGCCCTGTCACGCGTGCCCTGGTAGCTCGCGACATCCGCCTCCTGCGTGACGATCTTCGTGTCGTAGGTTGCCGACGCGTCACGCAGCGTCTTCAGAGCGGTGTCGATCGTCGCGAGGGACGTCTGCACGTAACTCTTCTGCGTCGCGATCGTCGTCTTGTTCGTTTCCCGTGACGTGTTGGTGAAGTACGTCATGAGGGGGAGCGCCGACACCATGTCGTATCCGCGGTTTAAGATATCGGCCGTCTGAGCCACCGCATTCCTGGCGTTCTCGAGCGCCCGGATCGCACTCTGGTAATCCGCGGGCGCGGGGTTCGCCTGCAGCGAGGACACTGTGCTCTTCGCCGACTGGAGATTCGTCATGAGCGAGTCGTACCCCGTCGGGATGCTCTTAGTCACCGCGTCCGACACATCGTTCGCGCTGAAGACTCCCTGCAGCGAGAGCAAAGCTGTCCTGGCGATCCCCAATTGCTGCGAGATGCTGCTCGCGGCCGTCCCCACCTGTCCGGCGAGGTTCACTGCCGCCTCTCTCCTGAGCGCCTCCAGCTGGTCCTGCGCGGTTCTGAGGTTCGCTTCCGCGTTTGCAAAGGTCTGCTTCGTCGCTTCGAGTGACGCGCGTTTGTTCGCCACTTGTGCTTCGGTGATGGCGATGTCCTCCGGACGGGACCCTTCCTCGAGCTGCCTGAGCTGCGCGAGCGCGGACTGCACGCTCGCACTTGCGCTGGCCACACTGGCCGCCAGACTTCCCGATCGCAGTGCCGCGAGGCGCTGTCCGGCTTTCACCTTGTCACCTTCCTTCACGTACACCTGGGACGCGACATCCACTGTCGGGAACTGGAGCTCGAGATCTTTCTCCGAGATCACGTTCCCGACCGCCTCGACGATCTGCTTCAGTTCGCCGCGCTGCGCCACCGCCGTGATGTACATCGGCTGCTTGGGCCGCGTCACGGCATAGGAAATCCAAGCGAAAATTACCACGACCACGATGGCGATGGTCTTCTTGAGATGACGCCGGAGAAACCGGAAGGTTATCTTGAGCGGAGCCGTGATAGAGGAGATAGAGAAAGACATTGAGCGGGTTAAAGTAGTACTGATTATTGATCGGAACAAGACTTGATCATCTTCCTGATGAGCTTGAGGAGAGTATGCTGATCTTCAATCGATAACGATGAGAGAATCGCCGAAACCAGCTTCTTCTTCTCCGCCATTTTCTCGTGGAGGATGCGCTTACCCGCCGGGGTGACGCTCAGTCGGATGATCTTGCGGTCCCGCAGGTCGTGTCGGCGCCTCACGAATCCCATCTTCTCCAGGCGATCCACGAAGACGGTCGCCGAGGGCGACGTTACGTTCAGCATGCACGCGAGTTCCTTCATGGTGATGCCCCTCTTCTCCCGGATGAACGCGAGCGTATGGAGCTGCGCCATATGAATGTGGTCGGCACACTTCATCACTTTCGTGCGGAGCGCACGACCGATTTCAAACGCGGCCTGGATGATCTGTCCTGTTATATCTGACATCATAATAGCTAACTTGTATAGTTAGATACTCTAATTATAATCCCGATTTTTTCCCGGGTCAAGAGTCCAACTATGCTTTTCTGTAAGCCAACAACGCACGCTCGATCGCCTCTGCTACGGGCAGCATCGTGATCCCCTCCCCGAGGAGTTTCGAGTTACTCAGTATGCAGTTGCTCCGTGCGGCTTTCACCACTGTCGGCAGGTCGGCAAGAGTGAGGCGCTCGAACGCATGTTTCGGATCCACGAGCTTCTGAAAGCGCTGCATGATCTCGTACGGGGAAACGGCACCACCATTCACGATGTTATAGATGCCCGTAACCCGCTTACGAACAAGCATTTCAACCGCATGTATAAATTCCGGAATGTAGGTTATGGAATTGCGGACGTCCAACACACGTTTGAAACCGACGAGTTTCGTGATCAAATTCCTCGGACCCGGCTCGTCATCGAATGGCATGCGGATGCGCACCTGCAGCACGGGGAACGGCGCAAGCAATTGATCGCTCATCGCCTTCGTCAGTGAATAAAAGCTCCCGGTGAAGTTCGGCTTGTCCTCCTCGGTAAACCCCTCGGGTTTGCCGCCCTCGCCGTCATAGATGCAGCCCGAGCCGATATGCACGAGGTAAATGCCGCGCTGCAGACATTCTTCGAGGAGAACCAATGGCCCGGTGACGTTGCTCCGAAGCGTCTCCATCCTGTGATCCTCGCACCAGTCCACGTTGGGCTTGCCGGTTTTGCCGGAGGCATTGATCACAACCGAGGGCTTCTCGCTCTCCAGCACCTGCCGCACGACAACGGGGTCTGCGATGTCGACAAGCGGAAGTGCCGCACCGGGAAACCGCATAGCCAACTTCGCGCCGATGAACCCTCTGCCGCCGAAGATGATGATGTCGGCCATGCGATCAATGTAGAATGTACAATGTAAAATGTACAATGAAGAGACTACAAGAGCTACGAGCTTTTGTGTTTTTCATTCTACATTCTCAATTCTACATTTTACATTTCGTCCGTGTCCCTTCTCCCCTACCGCATCGAACGGACCAGAAATCGCACGTCACGTGCGATGCTCGAGGGTGATACCGTCGTCATCCGCCTCGCCGGACGCTTGCCTGTCCATGAGGAACAGCGCCATATCGCGACACTCCTCAAGCGGATGACGAAGGTTCATGCGAAGCTTCAGGGAACTCCGCGCATCGATCCGTTCCGCGAGCTTCTCCGCGGCAAGGCAGAGGCAACTGTCACTCTCGCCGGCCCGACTTCGCCCGAGGGCTTCGCCGAGGCGAGCGGGGCTCAGCGCACCTTCTCTGTGTCCCCGGGAAACCGGACGCGCGCGGCATTCAAAAATGATCGCTGGATCATCACGCGCTCTCTGTCCATCACGGAACCGGCGTTCCATCGCTTCCTGTGGCGGCTGCTGTCAATCAGTGAGCAACCGCGCATCGAAGCAACGGTTCAGGCAATCAACGATGCGACTCTTCGCGTCACGCTGACGCGTGTCCGCCTCCGTTTCATGCGCGTTCGGTGGGGCAGCTCGAGCCGGAGGGGAAACATCAATCTCAACACGGCTCTCCTCTTCGTCCCCCCTCCCCTCCTGCGCTACGTCGTCATCCACGAGCTCATGCACCAGAAACACCCGGATCATTCCCCGCGTTTCTGGCGTGCCGTCGAGAGCATTCTGCCCGACTACCGAGATCACACGAAGATGCTCAAGCGGTATCGCCTGCCTCAGGTGTGAACGGGAAGAATCCTCGATTTATCCCCTTGCAATACGCTACAATGCCCCCGATGCCCAAAGCCCGACGAAAGGCGCATGCGAAGCGGCGTCGCTCGCGCCGCAAGGACAGCCCTGAGTTCGCGCTCGAGGCGCACACACGCAGACAGGTGAAAGCCGTGCTCACCATCGGTCTCGGCCTCGTGCTCTTCCTCGCGCTCCGGAACAATGCCGGCGCGCTCGGTCTCGGCCTCGGCAAGGTGCTCACCTTCCTCTTCGGCGCGTGGAAATTCCTCTTCCCGGGACTCCTGGTGGCCCTGGGCTGCCTCCTGATGATCGGCAGCGCGCCGAACATCGAGCGCAAGCGCACGTACGGTCTCCTGCTGTGCTTCGCCGCGTTCCTCGGGATCATGCAGCTCACCGCTCCCCCCGGGGATTTCGCCAATATGCGCAACGAGCTCGGCGGCGCGGTCGGATTCATGATAGCGTTCCCCTTCATCGCTTTCCTGAGCAAGAGCGCCGGGTACATCATGCTCTCCGCCCTCCTCGTTGCGGGGCTCTTCATCACGTTCGAGCCGGACATCCCCGCCCTCCTCAAGAACCTCGCGGCATCGAAGGGACAGAAGGATCGACATCAACACCGGGAGGAGGAGGAAAAAGAAAATGAGGAACTGGAAGAGACAGAGGACAGAGGGTCACTCGATTTGATCGAACAGGATCGTCCTGAACCGGACCTGAA
>Ga0265296_1004924_pt1 | contig 11303 bp, 8 predicted proteins | sample MunlanPumphouse1_FD_189073 | JGI IMG/M metagenome (GOLD analysis project Ga0265296, IMG submission 189073) | Groundwater microbial communities from a municipal landfill in Southern Ontario, Canada - Pumphouse #1 | ecosystem: Environmental > Aquatic > Deep subsurface > Groundwater | place: Canada...
ATATGGTGTCATAAACAGTAAACATTAATTATGAGGTGGTTTTATGTCTAAAGACGAACATGACTGTAAAATAATGGGATGCTGCAAAAAATGTTGGGGCCTGAAAATGTTAGTAGTAGGTCTACTGATAATTTTGAATGCCAAATATGGCTGGCTAAATTGGGCATATTTTATTGGCGGACTAGCAATGCTAAAAGGATTGTTTATGCTGCTTATGCCAAAATGTCCATGCAAGTGCGACTAAATAAGTGATTTTAACCGTCGATTTTTTTTTATCTTATCATTCTCGCTTTTGAAAAGAAATAATTATATACTATCAATAAATCACATATTAATTATGAATATTACCGACCCTTATGACGGATTCAGCAAGATTTTTGATAGAGTTGCTTCTGGTTCGAAGTATGATAAATGGGAGAATTGGATTAAAGAAGTCTGGAAAAAACATAATTTTTATCCCAACTCATTGCTGGATTTAGCATGCGGAACAGGCACCAACAGCACAAGATTTGCCAAAAATGGTCTTGAAGTCTTTGGCGTCGATAGCTGTCAAGGTATGCTAAATGAAGCCCGCAAGAAAACTGATAAAGTCACATTTTTGTATGGCCATTTCCTTAATTTCATAATTCCCCAAAAAAGTCGATGCTGCGATTTGCCTTGATTTTAGCACTAATTATCTTTTAAGGCAAAACGAATTTGTCGAATTTTTGAATAGAGTTTATGAATCATTAAACGAGAAGGGAATCTTTATATTTGATTGTAAACCAACAAACTCTTTTAAAAATAAAGAAAGATATTTAGAAGAAAAAGATTTTACATTCGAATGGGTCTGCAATACAAAAAATGCTCCATTTGTTATCATTGATATAAACACAACATTTAAAGATGGGACAAAATTTAATGAAAGACATATTGAAAGAGGCTACAGTGTTGATGAACTTAAGCAAATTATCCAATCGACAAAATTTGAATTGTTAGAAATCTATGATACTTGCGAATTAAAAGAGCCGAATAATGAGTCTGACCTGATACAATTTGTTCTTAAGAAATAAATTCACTACACCAAAACCATTATAAACCCCCTGTAATACACTTGGATGAAGGATGTACCTGACGAAGAAATAGGCATTTGGGAAATAGGGGGAGAACATGGAAAAATCAATCCGAAACAGTGCTCCAAGCGATCATGGCCTGAGCAATTGCAGCAGCACGCATAACCTTGGCGGCTTCATAACAAATTATTCTTATTCAGAGATTGAACCAAAGGTAATATCATTTTGGGAACAGCAGAAGATATACCCCAAATTAAAAGAGAAGAACAAAGACGGAAAAAAATTCTATTTCTTACAAGGCCCACCCTATACAAACGGAAGAATACACATAGGTCATGCCTGGAACAACACTTTGAAAGACCAGGTGATGAGATATGAAAGAATGAAGGGCCTTAATGTCTGGGACCGAGGAGGGTATGACATGCACGGCCTGCCAACAGAAAATAAAGTGCAGGAAATGCTAAAGCTGAAGACGAAAAAAGACATAGAAAAACACGGAGTGGAACCATTCATCAAGGAATGCATCAAATTCTCTTCGGAGAATGCTCTCATCATGAACAAGGACCTCTGGAGACTCGGAGTCTGGATGGACCATGAGAATGCGTATTGGCCAATAAAGAATTCATTCATGTCAGCAGAATGGTGGCTCATCAAAAAAGCAGAGGAGCACAAACGATTGTATAAGAAAGAAAAAGTCATGCAGTGGTGCGCAAGCTGCGAAACAGCACTTGCAAAACACGAGCTGGAGTATGAAACCCTTACAGAAAAATCTATCTTTTTAAAGTTTAGGATCGTCGGTAGTGTTGATAAGCAAGGCAAATTCACAGAAAAACTCGTGGAAGATGTCAAAGGAGAAAAACTCCCTCAATATCTGATCATCTGGACAACAACACCATGGACAATACCATTCAATCTTGCAGTGATGGTAAACCCAGAAATAGAGTATGTCAAAGCAAGAGTGGATAATGAGATATGGTACGTTGCAAAAGCATTATCAGGAATATTCATAGGAGCTGTAGCAAACAAGCAATTCCAGACACTTGCAGAAATAAAAGGAGAAGAATTATTTGGACTCAAATATGAACATCCGCTTTGCAGCTCTGAAATCAAGGGTACTCACACTCCTGAAGATTATAAACTTCTTAAGCACCATTTTGAAGAAATAGGAAAAAAGAGTCCAAGACTTCATACTGTTCTTTTGACAAAGGAGTATTGTGATGCATCCGCGGGTTCAGGATTAGTTCATTGCGCACCAGGATGCGGACCAGAAGACTATGAAGTCGGAGAAGCACATGGAATACCACCATTCAATAAACTAGATGAGAGAGGAATGTTTGCGGACATGGGAGTGATGGACGGACTAGTTGCAAAGAAAGATGACAAGAAATTCATAGAACTGCTGGACTCGGCAGGAGCATTAGTAGCAACAAATGATGTAGAACACGAATATGCTCATTGCTGGAGATGCCATCACCCAGTTGTATTCAGGGCAACAGTGCAATGGTTCATGAAAACAGAGGATGTAAAAGAAAAAATCTTGCAGGCAAACAAATCAGTGACATGGGTTCCAAAAAAAGCAAACAGGTCATTTGAATCATGGATTGAAAATCTAAGAGATAATTCAATAACAAGACAAAGATATTGGGGAACACCCGTACCAATATGGGAATGTGAAGATCTAAAATGTAACAAATATGTTGTGATTGGATCATCTGAGGAATTAAAACAAAAATCAATCACAGGAAAAATCCCTGATGATTTACACAGACCATGGATAGACTCAGTACAGATAAAGTGTGAGTGTGAAAAGACCATGCACCGAGTAGAAGATGTACTTGACGTATGGCTTGATTCAGGAACAGTATCATGGAACTGCCTTGATTACCCTGAAAACAAGAACTTGATGAAAGAATACTTTCCAGCGGACCTCATCCTAGAAGCAACAGAGCAAGCACGACTATGGTTTAGCATGCTCATGATATCATCATTCATCTCAATGGACAAGCCATGCTACAAAGCCGTGTACAATCATGGAATGATACTTGATTATCAAGGAATGAAGATGTCAAAAAGCCAGGGAAACATCATCAGCCCATACGAAGTGATAGATAAATACGGAGCTGATGTGCTTCGATACTATATGTGTGAAGTGCCAGCAGGAGAAAACATAAACTTCAGCTGGGAAGACATCAAGATAAAACAAAGACATCTTGGAATACTTTGGAATGTGCATAAATACTTGATGGAATTATGCAATCTCAACAACGTAAATCCAGACCAACTATCAGAAAAAGCATATGATGCGAATGAAGCAGAAGAAGCGTATATACTATCAAAACTAAACACGACCATAAAAAAAGTAACTCTGTTATACGAAGAATACATGCTGGATGAAACAATCGCCCCAATTACAGAATTGTTTCTGGAACTCAGCAGAACATACATCCAATTAATAAGAGAAAAATCAGCATCAGGAACTGAATCCGAAAAGCAAACAGTAATCAAAACAATCTACACTGTGTTGCTGGAATCAATAAAAATGCTATCAACAATCTGCCCTTTTGTCACAGAAGCAATGTATCAGAACATCAAATCAGAGTTCGGGCTTAAGGAAGAGAGCGTGCACTTACTCAGCTGGCCATCTGTAAATGAAAATTTTGTGGACACGGAATTAGAAACGCAGATGGAATTTGCAAAAAATTCAATACAAGGGATATTGAACTGCAGGGAAAGAGCAGCAATAGGAGTCAGATGGCCACTTCTTGAGGTTGTGATTGTGACTTCTGATGATGAGATTTCCGAGGCAGTTAAACAGTTTGAGGAACTAATCAAAAGACAGACAAATATAAAAGAAATAATTGTTGCAGCAGAATTTGGTCATGCAAAAATCAATGTTTCGTTAAATACTTCTTCGCTGGGAAAAGACTTCGGAGCAAAAGCACCAAAAATCCTTTCAGCAAGCGAAACAAAGAATCCCGTGAGTATCTATCATAAGATAAAGCAGGACGGCAAATATCCTCTGAATATCAGTTCAGAGACGATTTATCTCACTGAAGCGCACCTCATAATTGAAAGAGAACTGCCAAAAGAGATAATTCACACAGAACTCAAGGGAATGGAAATATATCTAAACACCAAAGTCACAAAAGAACTCGAATCGGAGGGTTTTGCCAGGGAAATTGTTAGAAGGATTCAGCAGAGCAGGAAACAAGCAAAGCTGGAAAAACAAGATGAGATTGAACTTCATATTATGGTTGACGAAGAATTTTCAAAAGAACTCAACCTGTTTTTGAAGAAGAAGCCAGAATACATCCAGACAAAAGCAGGAGCAAGAAAGTTTGCATTGGAGATCAGCGGACCAGGCAAAAAGTATGCCAATACTGAAACATTCACAATCAAGGACAAGAAGATAGAAATATATTTTGAAAAGATTTAGCTGGAGAGCACGATTTTGATGAGGTGAACTTATGTTTTTCAAAAAAAACAATTCTCATTTTAGTGATGGATCATCGGCCATGGTTCAGGAGGAATTAGTCAAACTCACAAAAAAACTAATAACATACGAAACAATAGCTGACAAGCCAGCAGAACTCAAAAAATGCGCTGATTTCATTGAAGATTATTTCAAGAGCCTGAACAAAAAATACGCGGCAGGCCTGCAAATAATAAGAATAGTCAATAACAACAAGCCAAGCATAATAGTCACATTTCATACAACTAAGAATCCTATTTTATTTCTCAATGGCCACTTTGATGTTGTTCACGGAGACAAGGCACAGTTTGATCCCTTGCAAAAAGAGGATAAAATAATAGGAAGAGGAGCTGCTGATATGAAAGCAGGAGTTGCAATAATCATGCAGCTGTTTTTAGAATTGTGCAAGAAAGGAATAAAGCCAAACATCGGAGCAATGCTTGTTTCAGACGAAGAAAAAGGAAGCTATGACACAACACCACATATCGTGAAAAAAGGATATTTGCCAAAATTCTTCATAACAACAGAAAGCTCAGATGAGAACATAGGATATGCTGCAAAAGGGGTGATTGGAGTAACAGTCAATATAAAAGGAAAGCCGTGCCATGCATCAATGCCATGGCTTGGAAAAGACCCAGTGGAAATGTTTCTCCAAGATTATGCAAAATTACGAAAGAAAATAAAAAACCCAGTCAGACCAGAATTCAAAAGAACAATGTGTTTGACAGTAATAAAAGCAGGAGACTCCTCAAATAGAATCGCAGATTCATTGTTTGCAAAGATTAATATCAGAACAACGTCTGATTCAGAGCAGAAAAAAACAGTTCGGCTTATTAGGGAAGTCTTTAAAGATCATGAGGTGAATTTGACTGTTGAAAGCGGAGTGAATAATTACAGGGAAAATCCATATCTTAAGGAGCTTGCAGAATCATATCAAAAGGTCACTGGAAAAAGGATGCAATACATGAAGGATCACGGGGCAAGCGACGCCAGATTCTTTGCAAGAAAAAAGATTCCAGCAGTGACTTTCGGGCCGCATGGAAGAGACCTGCACGGAACAAATGAATGGGTATCAATATCAAGCATGAAAACAGTTTATGATGTGCTTTATTCAATGACGAGAAAGATGTAAATTCAAAAAGTCTTTTCAATGAACGTCGCTTGAGGTAATTATTTAAAGAGGATGCTTATTCTAATATACTATGAAAATCAAAATTTTGCATTTAATCGATGGGGCAAAACAAGCAAGAGGTCTAACTGTAATTATTGATGTTTTCAGAGCATTTTCTGTTGCCTGCTACGTTTTTGGCAATGGTGCTGAAAAAATTATTCCATTAGGAGATATTGACGTTGCTTACAGGCTCAAAAAAGAAAATCCAAACTTCCTGTTGATTGGTGAAAGGGAAGGCAAAAAACCGCGGGGGTTTGATTATGGTAATTCACCTGCACAAATTGAAACTGTTGATTTTGCTAAAAAAATAATTCTCCAAACAACATCAGCGGGCACTCAAGGCATAGCAAATGCAGTTAATGCGGATGAAATACTTACTGGAAGTTTTGTCAATGCCCAAGCGATAATTAACTATATTAAAAAGCAAAATCCTGACTACGTATCTTTAGTTGCTATGGGTCATGCAGGTTTATACATTACAGAAGAGGATGAATTATGTGCTGAGTATATAAAAAATGCTCTTGAAGGAAATCCAAACGATTTTTCAGAAATTAGAAAACGTCTTAGAAACTGTGCGGGCGCAAATAAATTCTTTGATCCAACAAAAGATTGGGCTCCAGAAAAAGATTTTGAATTGTGCTTATCATTAGACAAGTTTAATTTTGTTTTAAAAATGGAATCTTATGATAATAATCAATTGTACTTTAAGAAAATTGAAATCTAAGGTGGCAATTTATTTTGTTTAGCCAATTCCATTCCAGATGTTCTGACAAAACCAAATTTTTCATAGAATTTAATATTAGCAGGGTTTTCTTCCCATGCAAACAGGCCAATTGACCTGTACTCTTTGTCTTTAGTCCTGTTAATCAATTCTTTAAGAATCCTTGATCCAATACCTTTCCGTTGATAGTCTGGATGAACACAAATATCATAGAACATACACATAACACCATCCTCTACGATGCGGGCCATACCAACTAATTTTGTCTCATCCTTAGTTTCATCCCATGCAGTATACACAAAATGGGATTTAGAAAAGACTTCTTTCCATTTCCGTTCCTCTCTGTGTCTCCAGCCCACCGCATTGAAAAGATTATTAAGATGCCGAGTTTCTATGTTTGTTCCTTCAAGATATTTTATAATCATGGATTCTTGAAGTATTAACAAATTTATAAACTTTTGTATTTGTGACAATTAATTATTTTTTTCAGGACATTTCCGCTAACTGGTATGTTTAAGTTTAAGTTCCATTATCACCAACGCGCTTATCGCTGCCCGTTCATATCTGGAATAGGATGTGCTTGTCGTCTCGCGAATCAGTGTTTGATTCATTTTTTTGCACCACTACTGCGCTTCGTTCGCGTTTGAAAAAGGGGTAGCGATTCGTCTAGCGTATCTGCGGTTCGCTTTTATTACAGATGACTTTCATTACAGATGACTTTCATTACAGATGACTTTCATTACAGATGACTTTCATTATAGATGACTTCGCTAGGCGGCAGTGATGCAAATAAAGAAGGTGAATTGTCAGACAATACTTCGCAAGGGGTACTGGCATAAGTGCAATATCACTATCATCTTCCAGTCAGCGTCTGCTGCAGGATGGTGCCAGCAATGATGTTGAACAATAGAATCACTATCAGGGCCACAATGCAATAAGTCACAGTGCTCATGATGAGACTTTTGCCGAGAGAATATTCCTCGCTAAGCTTGTCAGAACCATTCTCAATGCCATTTGTGAGAACAACCATGATAAACACAATTTCAATGACATAAAACCCTATGATAAGCTGAAGATGATAAGGAGGAATGCCATCGCCGCCAAAATACTGGGAAAGCTGCCCGATTCCGCCAATACCAGAATCAGTATTCGCAGTGATCCTGCTGGTAAACAAAGCAAGCTTGTTAAGAATTGCAGTAATCATTGCAGAAATACCAACAACAATACCTGAAATAACAGGGGTAAGAAATGCAATCTGGGATTTCATAGAGGAGATAACATCTGCCAGCAGATCCTTAAGACGCTCATCAACACGATGAATCTCCTTAATATATTCAGAAACGCTGAGGACGGCAACAGCAGCAATTTTAGGACCCTTCTTTGAGCTTTCCACAAGAACCTTCATGCTGCTCTCAATAACACTCGAGGGAAAATTTATTATCGCGCCAACTTTTGGATCAAAAATAGCCTGACCAACACTCATCCCAAGACGCCTTATGTTGCTATCAACAATCTCAAAAAATTTTCCAGTTGTTGTATTCTGCATCACAGCTGAGACTTTGCTGAATGCAATTTCAGCAGGAAGGTTGTCACCAAGCCTGTTACCCAGCTGAAATAATGCAGAAGCAAACTCTGCTTCAAGCTCCTTGGTCCGCTCTCTTATCTGAATGACATTCCTTGACTTGATCTTATAATAAAGTCCGATAGAAATTCCAATCCCAAAAATAAATGCAACACTGAGTATGGCTGCGCCAAGACCAAAGGGTCCTACTAACTTATTAGGATTACTCTTGCTAGGCACATACTCCAATAATCTGAATGCGGGAGTGTATTCTTCCTTGTCAAGAGCATCCTTATCATAAATACCCATGTGACCAGGATCAAAAACAAAATCAAAATCAGGAGCAGCAGCATGGATTATGAGGGGACTAAGACCAATGATCAAGAATATGAACGCGATGCAGAGTGAAAGAAAAAGAGGATTGATCTGAATTTCATTCTTGCCAATATTAATAATAAGATTGCGGTACTTTTTCAGAGAAGGATTGGTCTCAGTAATATCAACATCACCATAACCAGTAGGTCTTGTTGAAAGAATAGTTATTCCCATATAATATACTGTCAGAGGAATAAGAATATTGTAAAGCACAGCAATATGATACCATTGAATCCATTCAATAAAGTTAACAGCAAGAGGAAGAATAACCATACCAAGAATAGGAAGAATAATACCAAGCATGTTAAGCATGGTGATAGGAGAATTGAGATTCTGCGCGTAATGCAACATCTTTTCATAAGTCTCTTCAAGCATGACTGAAAGGGCTTTGTCAAGAGTCTTGACTCTGTTATCTTCATTGCCCTCAACCAAGGAAGACTCAATAAGCTGGAATGACTCGACAAATTCCATGTTGTATGCCTTCCATGATTCCAGATAAGCATTCAATGATTCTTTGATCGATGGGTAAGTCCCGTTCTCAACATCCCACAAAACCTTTCTGAGATCAAGACTTAATGGAGGAGCAAGATGTTCTGCTGCAAAATCAATAGCCCTCTCAAGATTAGAAGTATGCCGCATATAAGTCACAACATAAAAAACGCAGATGACCATCTGATTAGATGCCTTCATGCGCCAATTACTGGCAAAATACATTGGAAGCCCGCCAAGGGGAATGATGAGAAGAGCGCCGAACATGAAAGAAAACATAATAAAGAAAAAATTAGGGCCTGCCTCGGGATCAAAAGCAATAGGAATTACAGCAGAAAGAAATGCGCCCATAAACATTACCAGCAGAGGAAATATTATTGAAAAAGAAAACGCGCCAGTAGGAGTAATATTAAGATGGCTGACACGGATTGCTTCTGCGTATTCAGCTTCTTTTTTCTGGTCAGGCTTAATCTTCATGACTTTCTCAGAAAGATTGCAGGCTTTTTCATACCAAGACAAATGAGGAGGAAGAAGCTCTTTTCTAAAAGAAGTGTATTCCCGAGAATTAATAGAACCGCTAGAGCGAGAGCTATTTGAGCTGGCTGCTCCAGCAGACTTTGAATCAAGCTCTTTTGCAAGCTTGTCCTTATACTTGTGCAGGAATTCATCAAACTCTTTAGTCAAAAAGGCACCTCTTTTTTTGAATATTTTTGTGTAATTTTGAGTATGTTTTACTTTAAGTCAGAGTGATGGTTCGGCTCGCCAAGGAAAAATCCGCCATGCTGCGGGGATTTTTCTTCGTCTCACCATGCCGCCACGCAAGCATTTGAATACAAAATCGCAATGCGGGACGCCATTTCGGCTGGCCGAAGGCTGCTCTATGGAACATCGCCCCAAGCAGGTCAACTATTTTTTCGAAGATGCTTGCAGGGGTGGCGGCATTCACCACCACTCTGACTTATTTGGTTGTATTGCAGGCGATGATTGTGCAGCTTATTCATAATCTTCTCTAGACTCTGCTTCCTCAGGCCTGAATTTCTTTGCAGCATCTCTCATCCATTCATTCCACTCAAAAAATATCCTTGCGCTGTCAAGAGAGCCAACCTCATCTTTGACCTTGTCAGATATTTTGTGAAACTTATCATTGCATTGGATGACAAAAGGCGCTTCAAGCAGATCAAGATTCTTGCTCTTCTCAGCAATATCAACAATGGCCTTTTTTATTTTAGCTCGAAGAGTGATATTATCCCAGCAAGCATCCCAATCACCAGCCCAATCCTTTACATTGCCAGCAATTGCTTTGATGATATCGGAGTCACCATTAAGAAGGTCTTGGCTGCACTCAAGTTCATCACTCTTAGGATCATACTTCATAAGCTCAACAAAACCATGCTCGAGCAAAGGGTCCTGCTCCCAATGTTTTCTTACTTCAGTAATTGAAGTGACTCGTCTCCATCGATGAAGTCCATCAGCACTTCTGATGGGATTAGCTACAATCACAATATCAGTGGCCTTAAAACTTGTTCTTGGAACCTGAAGGTCATTGACAACACGATCAAAAACACCATAAGGAGAATCACCATGAATGGTGCCTGCAACAACATTAGCAAGAGCGCCCACTCGCATTGCTTCATACAATGCTTTTGCTTCAGTGCTTCTGACCTCCCCCACAATCAAAGAAGAATCACCCAACCTCAGGGTTGTTCTGATTCCTTCATCAGCAGAAACTTCAGAAGTGCCTTTGGTCATAGCAGAAGCAACCTTCATCTGCTGAATATTATAACCAAGCTCGCGAAGACTTGCACCTGGAAGTTCGAGAGTATCTTCAATAGTTATTATCCTATATTTTCTCATAATTTCAATCATAATACCTGCGAGTAAGGACGTTTTTCCAGCGCTTCTTGTTCCTGCAACAAGCATTGTTCTAGAACCATCAACAAGAAAACTTATCAGGCCAGCAGCAAGAGGATTGATCATGCGCTGATGAATAAATAAGGGAAGAGTCCAGGGCTTATCTCTATGCCTTCGAAAAGCAAAAGCAAGACCACTAGGATTCAAGGGAGCGGAGATAACAGCAACCCTTGCAGTGGCACCAGGAATAATAAGTTCAGTGTCAAGAATAGGATTTGCCTCATCCAAAGGACGGCCGGAAATCAGCCTGAATTTAGATCCCCAAGATTCTGCTTCTGTTGTTGTGGGAATAATATTAGTCCTGCAGTCAGAAAATTCTTGGTGAACAAGAAAAATAGGAGTCTTGCCCATAGGACTATTGATGGTCACATCCTGAACCTTTTCATCCTGAAGAAGAACTTCAATCAGACCAAAACCAATAGTGTAACGCACAAGAATACGGGCGAGTTCATTAACATCAGCTGCACGCAAAGTTATATTCTTAAAAGCAGCAAGCTCCTCAATCAAATCTTTTCCAACAGAAAAAAAGACCTGCCTGGTTCTTGCAGGAT
>Ga0265296_1004925_pt1 | contig 11302 bp, 11 predicted proteins | sample MunlanPumphouse1_FD_189073 | JGI IMG/M metagenome (GOLD analysis project Ga0265296, IMG submission 189073) | Groundwater microbial communities from a municipal landfill in Southern Ontario, Canada - Pumphouse #1 | ecosystem: Environmental > Aquatic > Deep subsurface > Groundwater | place...
TTGCCTGAGAATACGGTCCGGTTTCGCCCCATAATGCGTCTTTTTGTTTTCGTGCAAGCTTCATAAATTTATTTTTTAATTTTTACAAATTATTGAGGTTTAACCTCGATAGGATTAACCCCAAAAACAACCGAGTTTATCTTTTTTTATCGCCATCAAAACATTTTTAAACGTCTTGTATTGTCCGTAAAATTCCCATTTGCCGGAGGAGCGCATCCAATAAATTTTCCAATTCTGCGATGGTTTATGAAAAACAATTTTAGCAACCGGTGTTTTGGTCCAAGGACCGGAAGAACCATCCCATTGCGGACGTGTCTCAAATAAAACATAACCGCCTTGCACCTTTTCCGCGATATTCTTAATTTTATCCGCCACCCGCTCCGGTACTTTAAAAAACTCTTCAATATTCTGAACATTTTCATCCTTCGATAAATTTCTCATAAATTTATTTTTTAATTTTTAAAAATTATTGAGGTTCGACCTCGATAGGACAAAAACAAAAATCCCTTACTACCATACTACGAAGTATGGTAGTGCCGTAAGTAAAAAAATTATTGAGGTTCGGGGCTGGTCAACCATTAAATTCGGCGAACAGCCGATCTAAATCTTCTAAAAGTTTACCGATTTTTGAATTGCAAATTTCTGCCGCCGAAACAACCCCTTCATCTTCCTTGCCAAAATGAGCTGTAAAGGTTTTACGTGTCTTAATAATCTTTTGTATTATCGCTTCGCCGTGAATCGAGTCAATTTTTTTCTTCCAGGCAGAATTTACAGATGATAGTATTTTTTTTAAAGAAATAACTTCTTTCTTTCCATCGTAGGTATCAAAGAGCTTCCCCATTTCCATTATAAACGCTGTCCACATTGCCCGATGGATTATGGTAAGTTCTTTTGTCTCTTGGATTTCATCAATCGTGTGATTTTTTTGTAATTTACATAAATAGTTATAATATTCCTTAGCGAACCTTAAAGAAAGCGACAGAATAATTATAAGATTTCTTTCTTTTTTTTTCATAAATTTATTTTTTAATTTTTATAAAAAATTTTAAATTTGATTAAAATTTCAAGGAGGTTAAATTTTCCCCCCGCCGAATTTCGTGCCAGCAAAAAGGATGCGCTACCTTTGTTTTGTCAACCAACAGTCTTTATTACCCAATCAAAAAGCCCGGCGTTTATAGTCATTTCAGCTACCTTGTTAGCAAAATAAATATTGATGTCTTCAGATTTATATTGTTCTAAACTCGGTTCGGGAGTATGAGTTATATAAAAAAATTTATCATATTCGGTCATGTTTAAAAATGTTTTTTCGTATTCTTTAAATTCTCTTAGTCCGGACTGACATTTTATTTGTACTACAGCCCTTTCTCCTGTTATGGGATGATATATTGCTATATCTATCAATTTTTGTGTTTTTCCTAAGGTGCCCAATCTTTGCCAACCAGAGTTTCTAAAAATAAGATCAATTAAAAGCTCAAAATCTTTTGGTCGTAATCTTTTTATTAAATGGGCTATTTTTTCTTTTAAATCATTAAACACCTCCTCAACTTCTTTTATTTCTTTAGGCTGATCTCCATTTATTTTAGCCAATAAATAATCCTTCTCTGCGACTGAGCATATTGTTCCTCTGAAGCCTTGTGTCCTTAACAACCGACCGTTTATATCTTCTAAAAACAATATTTTACCTTTTAAATCTTTACATGACCACTTCCCTATCACTGGTCTAATTTTTGTTTTATCATTCTCTATGGTTATCTCTTTTTTTGAAAAGCACCACCAAAGTTTATTATCACAAAAAGTAATCCACAAAACATCCTTTCCCTCTTCATAAAAATACTTAATTTGAGTGACATGGTAAGTAGCGACGCCTTTTTGATAATGCATTTTATCAGTAAAAAATTCTTTTAATTTTTCCCATTTGCCCCTTAAACAAAGGTCGTGATTGGCTTCCCTGTAATCAATTTTTAAAATCTGTCTTTTTTTAATACACTCGTCTTCAAAATCACCGCCTTGACCAAGTTTAATAAAAAGAGCTTTTGAGGTACAAATTTTTTTAGACATAAATTTTAAATTATTTAACACCCTCCTCAACGATTTTAATCCCCTGCCGAATTTTGTGCCCCACAGGACGGAACACGCCGCTTAAATTTCTAAATCTTTCCAATTACTAAAATCGTCTTTTAGCTCTTTACTAATTTTATCAAAATAAACCCATCGTCCACGATAATTTTTCTGGTCGGTGTTGGCAACTATTCCGCCAAAAAGTTTTTTGCCTTTTTTGTTTTCATTTTTAATATATTCGCGCAAACCATCGCTTTTAGCTTTGAAATCGCTCAAATGAGTACTGTGAGGATCAAGTAAACCGACTCTCCCGTCTTTCAATTTAATAACAAAATCAACATAAAAAGGTTTTGGCTCTCCGTTTTCATACGGAACAGCAAAAAATGTCGCGTCCCTGTCCCCATTTTTAAACCACCAATCAACTTTAGCTGACCTATCAAACAAATCAACAAACTTTTTTTCTAATTCTGATTTATATTGAGCATAAAAAGGTTGCAAGATTGATTTTCTTCTTTTTTCTACCACATAGTCACTTCCGAAAGTATATGACTCTTTAATATTCCAATTTTCTACATCAACCATTTCGTTTTCTATTTTGGCGGCTTCCGCCCGATACCCTTCTTTTGCTTTGTCTAAAACATTAACAAAAAACCGAGAATTTTTGTCGCTTAAAACCATCTGTACAATTTCTTCCCACTTATCGCCGTACCGCATTTCCAATTCCTGCTCAAAAAATTTATAAATTGATTCTTTTACTCTACCAACCGACCTATCTTCGGGATAAAAGGGAGTTAAATTATTTCTCACAAAATAATCAAACAATTTCTGCAAATCAAAACCGCTTACCTTTATTTCTTTATCACCAACAATTTTTGCCCCAACTAAAATATCAACATCTTCAGCCTTATAATCAGAAATAATTTTGATGTCGATTTTCCTTGCCTTTTTATCTATTTTATTTTTTAAGCCGTATTTTTTAGCTTCTTCCAAAAATATCTCAGTAAACAAGGGCGACAACCTTGTTTTCTCGCGGTGTCTTTTTGGATAGCAAGAAATTAAATTTATCGGTTTATATTTTTTTACTCTCTTGCTTGTATAAATAGTAATATAATCTCTAGCAACATCTTCCTGAATTTCCACATTAGCCAAGTTAGTATAAACATAGCCGTAATTCAAAATCTCATTCTTATAATGCCCCTTATCCGGTTCGGGCATTCGCATAATTCTGCCAACTGTTTGAATGGAAAAAATTGGACTGTGCCATTGTCTAAATAAAACTAAAATCTGCGCTCTCGGGCAATCCCATCCTAAAGCGATTGCCTGCTTGAAAATCAAAACTTCAATATCACTATCTTGTTTCTCAACATTTTCTTTATTGACGTGTTCGCCTGAAAGCCAAATCGCCAATTTACTGTTTCCTTTTTCCGTTGAAATTTTGTATTTACTCTTCAAAATTCTCTCCACCCTCTCCCTTATTCTATTTTCTAAGGCCGTTTTTCTGTCGGGTAGTTGAATTAAAATCAGAGGATTAATATTGACTCCTTCTTTCTGGAATGCTTTTACTAATTCCTGCCGCTTTTTCATTGCCGCGTCTATAACTAATTCTTCACTCCCGCCGCTTAATTTTTGCGTCTTGATTTTTCCTTGCCTTATGAAATTGTCAAAGTCATCGTTCAAAATAACGGCTTTCTTGATCATTCCTTCTTTTTTAACATCTTCCAAAGCAACAGGCACCATATCATCGGGGTCTCTTATCACTGGCGTCGCCGAAACTTCAATTGTCAACTTCGGCCCAATCATCTGAATTAAACCCTGCGAAATTTCGCTTGTGGCGTGATGATGAGCTTCGTCAATAACTAAAATTATCTCTCTCCCCTCCTCTTTTGCTCTCTCTAAAACTTTTGACAAATTAAACTCTTGTTCGTTATCCCGAATATATATATTATCCGCCCTATTGATACTTTCCCAATTGAAAAATAAAATCTCGTTCTCGCTAATTTTTCGGTCGTCCAAATCCTCAAAATATGAACACCTTAACGCTCGGCTTGTTTCAAAATAATTTTCTAACCTTTCTCGACTTTGGATATGAAGCTGTCTTGGCGCCGTCCAAATAAAACCGAGAGATTTTCTGACATCTCTATCATCAACCAACTGCTTCAAAAATTCCGCCATCACTATTGTCTTTCCCGACCCCGTCGGCGCCTTAAGAACCAATTTTTTACTGCCCGAATAACCCAAAAGCCGTTTGGCCTTGGTTAATAACTCATCTATTGCGTTTTCTTGGTAAATTTTTAGTTGCATAGTTATAAAACTTCTTTCTCTAATCTTATTTTTGTTAAGGTATTAATAAGTTTTTTAAATGCTTTACAAAAATTATTTACCGATTTGAAATAATTTATATAAAAATCACTAAATTGTTTATCACTTATATCTTTATCTAAAAATTCCAAGTCTCTATAATTTGCTTTTATTCTATAACGATAAAAAAATTCGCACAGATTAACAGTATTCTTTTCCAAAAATTCTTTTTTCTTCTGTTGATTCCTCTTTGAACGGAAGTTTTCAATTTTTTCTCTCCTCTGAAATTCTTCAAGTTTATAAGAAACGAGTTTTTTAAGAACCTGCACAATTCTTTCATTTAGATTAACATCAACTATTTTTAAATTGACCCCGGATTGAATCTTCACCTTTATTATTCCGGCGCACCGGAAATTGGTGTTAAAAACCTCTTTATTGAAAACAATTTCTTTTTTCTCAATATGACTCTTTAATCTTTTAAGCAATCCTTCGTGGGATGAATTTAAGGAGGATTCTTGGCCTGAAATAAGATATTCTACTATCAAAAATAAATTAAATAGTAAATAATAAGATTTCACCGCAATCCACGGAACACACACTTCAGCAAAACTTGGATTGATTCTGATTGTTCTTGATTCTTCGTTAAGACTTTTTGTTATCAACTTTATCAATTTAATCTTCTTATTAAAAATTTTACTTTCTTTAATTTTATTTTTTATTTCTAATTTACATTCTGCGATTAAATCATCAGAAATAGCGTTTAAACAACCTACGTAATTTAAGTGCGTCGTAAAATCCGGAGGATTTTCTCTTTGATATTCCCTTTTTCTTTCTTCCAAAAATTTTTCTATTGCCGCGTTATCCATGTTTTTACTTAAAAATCCTTCTATATACTCTCAAAATTACTTCGGGGATTGGAGATAATTGAACTTTTTGTTTTATATCCTTAAATTCTTCGTCAAAAGTTTCATCGCCCAAAGAAAAAATGTAGATGCTGAATTTACCTTCAATTTCCTTTATCGCTCTTTTGAAATTTGGAATTGCGACTTGGTCAAAAATTATACCAGTGTAATGATTGGTATTTTTGAAAATTTTAAAATTCTTCTGGTCTAAAACTTTTTCAAAAGTTCCTTCTTTTATACAAAGCATTTCAGTTGCCTGTTCTGTGAGTTTTATTTTATTTTTGTCTGTCGGCTCAGCGTCAACGAAATCGGTTTTGAAGTATTTTAAGTTGCCGCCAAGCCCTTCCACTTTTTCGCCTTTTAAGTTTTCGTATCCCTCAATGACTTTTTTAATTCTAGGATAACAAATATCAGTAGCAATTTTTAAGCCATTTCCATTATTGTCTTCATTATTGGTGCCTAAAATAAATTTTCTATTACCACCGTCTTTTTTATTAATATCTATTATTGCATGACCTGTCGTGCCGGAGCCTGCAAAAAAATCTAAAATCAGTGCATCCTTTTTGTTTTTTACAACTGCGTTAATACAATCTTCGACGGTATAAAGCGACTTTGGAAAAGAAAAAATGTTATTACCCAAAATATCGGCAACTACTTTTGATCCATAGGTGCTTGCGTCATATTTTGGGTCTATCCAAACTGTTCTATATTTTTGCTCATCTTTGGTCCTAAATATATCAATCCCCCCGGAAACAATTTTTCTTATCTCTAATTTATCTAAAATTGAATTAACTGTATCCTTGGCAAAAACCCATTTTCTCTCAATACCATTTCTATCTATCGGCCAAATCTCAATTATCCCAGATTGTCTTTTTATGTTTTTGGCCCTCGGGTGAAAACCTTTATCTGGAATATTACCTACGCCTATTATTTTATTATCTTTACAGAGAAACGGATAAAAACAATTTTTTGCGTCTGTACGAAGTGAATTGCCGCCATGATCTCTTAATTCCTCAATCAACACGCTATCTCTTGATTTGCTCTGAATATATACTTTCCCATCACTAGGGAAAACAAAATAAGCATAATCATGGCAATACGAAAAATTTTTTCCTTGAACCCCTCTCGGATTATGCACTATAACGACGGAATGGATTTCCCTGCCTGTGAACAATCCTTCTAAAAGAACGCCGAGATTGGCGTGTTCATTTTCATCAATAGCACATATTAAAACGCCGTTGGGTTTAAGTAAATTTTTAGCTAAAATCAAGCGATTGTTCATCATAGATAACCACTTGCTGTGTCGGAAGGCGTCATTAATATCAACATAGTCATTATTATATTTCCAATCTCTCGCACCCGTGTTATACGGCGGGTCAATGTAAATGACGTCAACTTTTTTTGCATGGGTATAATTCAAAACAGAAAGAGCGTGATAATTATCGCCTTCAATCAATAAATTCACTGGTTTGTCTTTATCGGTGATTATTTCCTTGCCTTTTACTTCTTTTAGCACCGGCAGTTTTTCTTTGCACATTTCAACCACTTCTTCGGGCTTATCTTCCCAAACCAATCCGTATTTCTTCTTTTTCTTCAATTCCTTTTTCAGCCGTTCAATTTCGACTTGCAATTTCTCAATTTCTGTTTTTTTACTCATAATTTAATGATTAAAATAAAATACTATAGAAAACTATCAAAATAAAAATTAATCCGGTGAGAAAACAAAAAATTTGAATTGCAATAGGAATATTTGAAGATTGGTAATTAAAACTTCTTATTATTTCTTCATTCTTCTTCTTTCCGACATCTTCTAATGCCTCCTCGGTATCATCTGCTGAGGCATAAAATCCCGTTATAATGTAATAATACTTTGCTAATTTTCGATAAAAAAATTTTTCAACAATCAATTGAATAATACCTGCAATAATTGAAAAAACTAAAAAAATCCATCCTATAAATAACAGAATTTTTTCTATCTCTGACATTTCTTTTATTTGGATAAAGATCGGGGAGGTAAAAGTCAAAAGAAAAGTATTTAAAGTAATGAGCAATTTCGTCAATTGGATAAAAATATCATTGGCAACATCCTCATAATGAGTTCCTTGCTTTTGGTGTAACTTTTGATTTGAAAATCTTATTTCTTGATAATTATTTGTGGAGTCTGGCATATTAGTTCTTTTTATTAATAAATTATTTTTTAGGCTGTGGTTTAGGTGTCGGTTTAGGTTTATTTGAGTTATATGAAGGGACGGGCGTTGCCCTGCCTTTTTCTATAATTATTATTTTATTGAGTGGTTTGTAATTTATTTTGTTCATATTTTAAAATTAAATTTTTCTCCGATTGATTGCGGATAAAACACTCTCTAAAAGAGACTGTTGAATAAAAATTGATTCTCGTTTTTTGATGCTTTTTTGGTCAAACGGGCCGGGGGCGCCGTTCCAGGTTTTGCGGATGTGGTAGATATTTTCTAATTTTTTTATTATGTCCTGTTTGAATGACATAGTTATAAGGTTATAGAGTTGTAGAGTTATAAGATTTAAGATTAAAAATTTAAGTAACCCCCTCTTCCGCCAAAGGCGGATCCGCCTCTGGCGGAAACTCCCCCTATTTTGTCTCACAAAACAGAGGGAGAACGAACCCCATTTTGTATTTTGGCACATTCATTTAATTAAATCCCCAAAAACCCAAACAGGTTTTTTGGGGTTATATATATAAATTGTAGTCTCATTTTTTGGGGTTGTCAAAGAAAAATGACCGCCTGGAGGCGGTTTATTTATTAATTTACTGGTTTATTGGTTTATTAGTTTATTGGGTTGTTGCGCGGGTCGCTTCAGCCTTCGCTACCTCCTTCGTTAAAACTTCGGAAGGTCAAGAAAGCTATGGCGGACAAGTCGCTCCCGCGAGATTGCTTCGTCGCTTCACTCCTCGCAATGACAGAGAGAGTGAGATTGCTTCGTCGCGGAGTTTATCCCGACGAATATGTCGGGGCTCGTTCGCAACGGGGCAGGTAAGTCGGATAAGTCTAATAAGATAAATAGGTCGGATGGGGTATATATATGATGTGTAAGTCTAGTGGGAATAATAGGACAAATGGGTCGGGGGAGGATCAGGAGGGGGAAAAAATTGAAGGGAATTTAAGGGGGGTTTTAAGGGGAGGAAGTTAAAATCCCCCTTAGTCCCCCTTTAATAAGGGGGAAAGTTAAAATCCCCCCTAAAAAAAGGGAGGAATTAAAAATTCCCCTTGGAAGGGGGGCTGGAAGCGCCAAGGGGCTTAAGGCGAAGAGATGGGAGCGGAATGGGATAAAAGACCGGGTTATAGATTATGGATGTTAGATTATTGATATTAGATGCCGGTTTGGGGTTACTGGATTCCTGCTTTCGCAGGAATGACAGAGTGCGGGGTCGCAATGACAAAGAGAAGGGGGGAAGTTAAAATCCCCCTTAGTCCCCCTTTAAAAAAGGGGGAGAATTAAAATTGACAGATTCCGAAATAAATTCGGGGCAACGAAGTAAACATTCAAGAATTCGTTGTTGGATAAAAATGAATTCTCGTTTTTTGATGCTTTTTCGGTCAAATGGGCCGGGGGCGCCGTTCCAGGTTTTGCGGATGCGGTAGATTTTTTCTAATTTGTTTTTTATTTCACTTGAAGTCATAGTTATCGTAACTCCCCCTACCCCCTCTTACCCTAAGAGGGGGGAAATTGCGCAGATGGCTAAAGCCCGCTGATTACGCCGATAATGACAGATAACAACCCCCTCTTCCGCCCCCAGCCCAAGGCGGGCACAGCAAGGCGGATCCGCCTCTGGCGGAAACTCCCCCTATTTCGCTGCGGGCGAAACAGAGGGAGAATAAGTTAGCCCCCTCTTCCGCCCAAGGCGCCCGCCTGCAACGCTTGAGGCGTAGCCTCTGCGGGCAGGGATCCGCCTCTGGCGGAAACTCCCCCTATTCCGACCAAAGCGTCGGAGCAGGGGGAGAATTTGGTGGAAATGGGTCAGATAAATTAAATAGGACGGATAAGTCTGATAGGATAAATAATTCCAATAAGTCTGATAGGATAAATTGGCGGAGAGGAAATTAGTAAACGCCCTGTCGGTGACCAATGTGAATAATGATGACAACCAAAATCTTTTTATAAATTTTATAAATTATCCGGTAGGGCCAGACGCGGTAAGAATAAAGACCTAACAATTCACCGTCCAATTTTTTACCAATAAAAGGGTTGGCCGCAATTATCGGCAAAACCGTCAAAATCTTTCTTTGGTATTGAGTCGGAATTCTATTTAACTCCTTTTGCGCGCTTTTTTCGAATTTTAACTTCCACTCCATATTTATTCTTCCCCTTATCGGCCAAAACATAACCGTATTTGGCCAAAATGTCGTCTAAGGTGGCCCATTTTTTATATGCTCCGGTTTTGACAGCACGATTTACCGCGTCAACATCTTTCTTTAAATCTGGAAAATCGCGCATTACTTCCAATGTTTCCGCCCAGGACTCAAACTCTTCGGCGGACATCATTACCGCCTTTGGTTTTCCTTTTTCGGTGAAAGTATAATAAACGCCGGGTTTTTGTATTTCTTCGGCGATGTCAAAAATTCTTTTTCTTGCCTCGGAGATGGACAAGGTGGTGCTGATGGACATATGTTTAGATTTTAGATTATAGATTATAGATTATAGATTATAGATTGTAGATTTTGGGTTTCGAATTTACTGGATTCCCCGATTTAATCGGGGAATGACAATTTTTATTATATGTACATTATAATGTACGCTGGTTATTTTGTCAAATAAGTAATGGGGCAAGACATGCCGCGGGACGAATCTTAAGGAAGTTAGCTATCATAACTCCCCCTACCCTGCCGTCGCTAAAGCTATGGCAAGGCAGGCCCCTCTTATCTCAAGAGGGGGTGAAATAATCTTTTTAAATCAATTTTTTCTCCAAAAAGCTGAAGAAGCCGGTTTTGGAGACAATGATGTGGTCAGCGACATCAATGCCGACGATTTTGCCGGCTTGGACGAGGCGTTTGGTGATGATTAAATCGTCTTCCGACGGCTCTTGGTCGCCGGAGGGATGATTGTGAGCGACAATAACCGAAACGGCGCGGGCGTCAATGGCTTCTTTAAAAACTTCGCGAGGATGGACTAAATTCGCGTTAAGCGTGCCAACAGAAATTGTGTGTTCTTTAATTAAATTATTGCGGGTGTCTAAGGATAAAATAAAAAAATGTTCTTTCTTTTCCCTGCCAAATTTTTCTTGTAAATATTTCACCACCGCTTCCGGCGAAGTTAAAGAAATCTTTTTTGGAATCTTCTTTTTGGCATAATGCTCGGCAACGGCTTGAAATAGTTTAATTCCAAAGGCGTTAAGCGGACCGATGCCTTTGAGCTGTTGTAATTCTACAAACGAAGCGTCCAGAACTCCTCGCAGACCGCGGAATTTCTTAATCGCCTCTTTTGCCATTGGTTTGCAATCTTTTCGCGGCGTGCCTAAGGTTAAAAGCAGTTCCACGATTTCGTAATCTAAAAATCCAGCAAGACCGGATTGGAGAAAGCGATTGCGCAATCTTTTTCTGTGACCTTCATTTTGATATTTGGGCATATTTCATAACCCCCTCTTCCGCCCCCAGCCCAAGGCGGGCACAGCAAGGCGGATCCCTGCCCGCAGGTGCTACGCACCAAGCGTTGCAGGCGGGCGCCTCTGGCGGAAACTCCCCCTATTTCGCCGCGGGCGAAACAGGGGGAGAAATTAAGAGAACTCCCTATTTTGTTTTACAAAACAGGGGGAGAACGAACCCCATTTTGTATTTTGGCACATTCATTTAATTAAATCCTCAAAAACCCAAACAGGTTTTTTGGGGTTATATGTATAAATTGTAATCTCATTTTTTGGGGTTGTCAAAAGAATAGAAGCGGATAAACGCGGATAATCCCTAGGCAAAAGCCGGTCCCTAGGCCTTCGGCCGGGATCCCGACCCGAATGGGTTTAGGGAGATGGCGGCCTGAAAGGGCTTAGCCATGACGCAGATTAACGCGGATGGCGGGTT